>Ga0114950_10004094_pt1 | contig 11280 bp, 8 predicted proteins | sample N075metaG_FD_83503 | JGI IMG/M metagenome (GOLD analysis project Ga0114950, IMG submission 83503) | Deep subsurface microbial communities from Kermadec Trench to uncover new lineages of life (NeLLi) - N075 metaG | ecosystem: Environmental > Aquatic > Marine > Ocean trench > Sediment | place...
GATTCGGCAGAATGTCATGAGGCGCTGCAGCCTTACGGATCACCGCGCCAGACCACGATCCTACCAACCAACCCCTTCACGGCTTCTCAACTTCAAGGGGACGTGCTGCATGACCAATCACGGAAGCCGTCGAGTTCTTGCCATTCCCAGACTGACCGATCGGGCCCAGATGCCTCTCGGCGAGTTCACGCGCAGCGGCGCAATCCGGTTCCCGCTCGGACTCGGCGGCGCAGCGGCGCCATAGCGCTTCTAGATGCTGTCGTGGAAAGGGCGCGGCGGGGTGGTAGTGGAGGTAGAATAGGTCGGTGGCCTGCTTTGCGTCGAGAAGCGGATCCCCGCCATCCACATTCGATGGCTCGACATCGTAGAGAGCCGCCACACGCGCCAATCGATCGAGACGTACGAGGCCATCCCGTTCCCCCCCGAAGTTCGTGCGAGTCGTCTGAAGAACGGAGGCGTAGCGAGTCGATTCGGGCTCTAGACGTCCCCACCAGGCAAGCAGCGTGAGACATTCACGCGAGCGATGACGGCATGTCTCGGACACCAGCTCGTAGCGCTCGTCGTCATTCAGGCTTCGTCCCAATGTCGTCTGGTAATGACGTAGCAATGACCGGTGCGCACCGAGTTCGGCCGCTCGGTCTCGCGCAGCCGAGGGCAATCTGGTCTGTCGACCGATAAAGAAGGCACGCGCCGCCAGATCGCTGAGACGCGGATGCATGAGGGTATGGATCTCGCCCGTTAGCCCCGCCTCGTGCAACACGCCGCTGGGCCAGAGCTCATGCGCGAGGAGTGCCGGAACACTCCGGATCCCCGACCGCTCCAAGCCGGCTGCATAATCGGGCTGCGCAGACCGCTCGACTAGGTGCTGCACATCTAGATCGGGCGCTCCCGCCTTGCGACCCAGAATGAGCAAATCGACGCCGACGCCGTACCACAAAGAGACATCCTCGAAGACTTCGAGATAAGTGCGCAGAACCAAGTCGAGCGCCGGACGGTCGATCTCGTAGAGTTGCATCCACTGGACGTGCACGCCACCCGGAGCGAGGCGCGCGCGCGAGGCCTCGAGAAGCTCCCGGCTGAAGAGCATCTCCACTCCCTGAACCCAGGGATTGCTGGGCTCCGAGAGGATGATGTCGAAGAGCCCATCGCTCCGAAGCAGGGTGCGATAGGCGTCCCCGATCTGGATCCGCACCTTCGGGTTGCGGGCGGCGTCTAGATTCCCGTGCGCGAAGTGCGGCGCCCCTGCGATGACGCCCGGAGAGATCTCGGCCACGACTACCTCCCGCATGGACTCGAGCGCAGCGAGCTCTCCCGCCGATACACCGGTCCCCCAGCCGATCACGAAGGCCCGCTCTGCCTTCTCCGCGAGCATGGCGGGGATGAGTGCCGCGAGCGCCATCGTCGGATAATCGTATAAGAGTGAGCCGTCCCCTTTGCCGTTGGTCGCAATACTCGTATTGCGAAAGCCGTTGGGGTGGACGCGTTCCTTGATCGTGACAGACTGCACCGGGTCGTCGTCATAGAAGATCAGCGGATCGTCTGGATTCGAGTCGTAAAAGGCCGTGGGACCCTCGAAGGTGTTGACGACGGGCTGACGAATGCGGAACAGACCAGATGCCAGTCGCTCCGGAGACCAGGAACCCAACATGACGATCGCCAGCCCGCTCGCCACGACCAGTCCAAGGACCATCGTGTGCGGCAATCCGGCTCGCGCCGTCACCAGCGCAGCGGATAGTGCGATGGCGAGGAGTGCCAAACGGTAGACGTGGTGCAGGTCCAGCCAGTAGAGGGCGAGGTAGCCGCCGACGAGGGCCCCAGCTAGTGAGCCCAGCGTATTCCAGGCGTACAACCGGCCCGCGTCCGCGCCGAGATCGCTGGAATCGCGTCGCAACGCGTGAAAGAGCAGCGGCAAGCAAGCACCCGAGAGCAGAACCGCTGGGCCGACTGCGAAGAGAAGCAGCAGCAGGACACTCCCGTGATAGGGATAGAACGCCTCGGCTTGATCGCGAAACAGACTTCGCAGCACGTGAGCGGCATAGGGCGCTGCGTCTATCGCAAGGTAGAGGAGTGCGAGCATGATGAGCAGCGTCCAGAGGTTCGCGACCAAGGACCAGCCGGGAAGTCGCCTGGGAAGCGAGACCGCGAGGGAGCCGAATGCGATGGCGAGCACGAAGACGGCGACCACCATTGAGAAGGTGAACTGAGAGGCCCCGAGTGAGAGCGCACCGACTCGAACTAGCACCGTCTGGACCGTCATCATCGCAAGACCGACACCGAACGCGGCGGCCGCAAGAGCCGACTCCCGCGAGCGTCGTCCTCGGGCATCGGGCATCCCGGCCGCGATGGACGGCGCCCAGCGATCGAGGAGAACGAACCCCACTCCAACCACGAGATTGAGCAGCGCCATGGCGCGCAGACAACCGATCAGGCCGAGGCCAGGAAGAAGCCAGAAGCCGGCAGCCAGAGCTCCGGCAAATGCTCCGAGGGCGTTCGCGCCATACACCCAGGCATGCCAACGCGTCGCATCCTCGACGTCGCGTGCCATGGCCTGGGTAAGGATCGGGATGGTCCCTCCCATCAACATGGCGGGCGGCACGACAAGTAACGCGCAGAGAACGGCATCGAAAGCGAATGCCCAGGTGCTCGCCGGCTGCGGTAGCCCCATCGAGATTTGCTGTACTGCGCGGAAGATCACGGGGAAGGCCAGGGCCCACAGGCCGATCGAACACTCGATTCCGCCATAGACGACGAGCAGTCGGGTGGGTCGTCCCGTGGTGCGCGCATGGACGACAATTTGATGAGTCAGGCGTCCAAAATACGCATACCCCAGGGCGAGGCCCCCCAGGAAGAGTCCGAGCACGAGCGCGGTCGCTTGGCTGTGCGCTCCAAGAAGTATCGCCAGGTATCGCTGCCAGGTCACTTCGTAGACGAGTCCGGCAAAGCCCGTCAATGTGGTGAGCGCGAGCACAGCGAGCCGGATCACAGAATCCTCCCGGATACCAAGGTCCCCGCCATTAGCGGACAAACTCCGACGATCGTCACATTTTAGCGTCACACGGACAATTAGCTTGCCCCGGGGCTTCCATAGGTACCATAATTAGGGAATGCTGATTTGTACTGGCCTAGCGAAGCACTGCGCCTTAATCGTCGGCCTACTGGTCCTGCAGCCCATGGTGTGCCTGGGCGCTGACCACGCCGAGTTGCCCATAGCCAGCGGCGATCCGATTCCGGGTACGACCAAGAAAATCGCCAGCGTGTCGAGTGTATACGTCGATGGGGACCGACTCGTCTTCGAAGGAAGTAATGACGATGGAGCGGGCTACGGCGTCGTGGTGAAGAAGGCCGGTGTATGGCAGCTCGACGGCTGGGTCGACACGAGCACGCTTGTCCTTAAGAAAAAGTCGAGCCTCTCCGGGAAGAAGTTGGTCTTCATTGCTAGCGACGCGATAGGCGACCAGGGCATCTTCGGAGTGGCCGACGTGACGGCGGCTGACAACCTACCCATACAGATTCTCGGGGCCGGCGAGACCCTCCCCGGAGTGTCACCGTCCAACACTTTCCAGGTCGCCGACATCGTGGACGTCGAGCTGGTCGGCAGCTCACTGGTCGCTAACATCAAGAAAGCAAGTTCTGGCCGTCCGGCCGGAGAAGGCCTGTATCATCTCCCAAATTTCCCGACCACGACGGGCATGGAGCTGATCCTCGGAACCGCTCAGCTGACCGAGCTTGGCTATATCGGCGACATCTACGATTTCTCCCACAACGGCAAGAAGGCCATCGTCTCGATGGAAGGCGACTTCGGCCCCGTCATCTTCGTTACGGAGGATCTGGGACGGAGCCCGGCACTGACGCTCGTCGCCGACACCGCGACGGCAATCCCGTTCAGCGACGAGAACTTCTCCAACTTCGGAAACGTTCAGCTGCGCAAGAAGGCGGCATTCGAGGGCAGGAACGGAGTGATCTCCGGTATCTACTACACGACTGATCCTGGTGTCGAGAGACTCAGTCGCATCGTGGATACCACCATGGACGTGCCCGGCCTCGTGGGCAAGAAGTTTACACGATTCGACGGTATCTCAGTCGATCAGAGCCGCTTTCTTTTCGTCGGTGAGACTTCGGATGGTGGCCGGAGCGTTTTCTCGGGCCTCGAGTCGATCGGCGGGGGGACCGCCAAGCGAGAGATCTTCGTGGGCATGGACGTGGGCCACAAGATTCTCGAGACCATCCACTTCAACCGGAAAAGCCTGGGCTCAGTCCTCGTCGCCAGCCAGTTCGACGACGGGAGTTCCGGCGTCGTACTGGCTGAATCTTCGATCGGTGTACCCTCGTTCCCCGGCTTCGCCATGCTCATGCTGATGGTGGTCGCTCTACTGGCCACCGGCTTTGCCGCGACAATCGAGCAGCAAGCCTGAGCGCCTGTCTGTTGGGGTTGGTGCATTAACCCGAGAACTGGGAAGGCCGTCACCACTCAACGACTTGGCCAACTGATCGTGCACCGAAAGATTTCGATAGGGTCGAGGGCTAGCGCGTTAGGCGAATAAACGGGTGAGGTCGGAACATTTGTTCCGATCACACGATCGTGTCCGTCCTCAAAATCGGTCTGCCCTGGAATCATTGAGCTTATTCCCTCCGACGTTCGATCAGTCAACGCCCGATGGTAGTCCGACCGCGAACGAAGATTCAGTCTCGTATTGAGCACCGACCCCGTGCAAAATGCGGCTCCCTATGCGGCACCTGCTCGAACTCTTGATGAGCTTCCTCCGTTATATTCCGGCCTTCTTTCGAAGCCGACGCAAACAGGCGATCGTCGAACTCGCCCTCCGTCAGCAGCTCGCCACATTCGCCCAGAAAGGGCGCCAACCCCGGATCATTCCGGCCGATCGAGCCTTTTGGGTCTTCCTGTCGCAGATCTGGTCGGGATGGAAAGAAATCCTGGTCATCGTTCAGCCCGAAACCGTCGTCCGCTGGCATCGCAAGGGATTTAGGCTGTACTGGCGATCGATCTCGAACCGTGGGCCCGGACGGCCTCTGATTCCAGCGTAGGCGCAGGCCCTCATTCGTCGATTTTCAAACGAGAACGGCTGGCGCGCCCGAAAGGTCCGGGCCGAGCTCGCGAATCTTGGGATCTCGATCGACCTCGCGACTGTCTCTCGATTTCTCCCGAAGCGAAAGCCTGACCATGATCAACGCCAACGATGGAAGACGTTTCTTCACAATCACAGGCATGGTATTGCCGCGATGGACTTCCTGGTCGGCCCCACCGTTCTGTTCCGATTGCTGTACGCCTGGTTCGTGATTGGCCACGGAAGAAGGGGGATCATCCACTTCGGGGTCACGGCGCATCCAACATCGTCCTGGGTCGTGCAGCAACTCCGCGAGGCGTTCCCAAATGACACCTACCCACGGTTTCTCATCTACGACAGCGATTCCATATTCTCAGATCGGGTCACTGACATGATCGACCAGATCGGCATCGAGCCTCGGCGGACGGCCTTTCAGAGCCCGTGGCAGAATGGGATCGCCGAGAGACGGATCGGCAGCGCTCGCCGGGAGTTACTGGATCAGGTGATCGTCCTGAATGAGAATCACTTACAACGCCTCCTCCGCGAATACGTCGACTATTACAACGCCGACCGAGTCCACACCACACTGCAGGACTCCCCGATGGGGCGACCCACCGAGTGCCGACCTTCACCGGAGGCGCGAATCGTTGGATTGCCTCGAGTCGACGGCCTCCATCATCGCTATGAACGGCAGGTAGCCGCATGATCTGCCCAAATTTCACCCCGAAGAAGCCACTTCAGGTCCCCGGGATGAATAATGAGGACAGACAATCGATTCTAGACCAGTAGAGCCTGTAGAGATGAGTTTAAATTGAATAATCAGCACTGGCCTAAGTACCCGAAATTGGGCACATTTTAGTTCGGCTGACTTTTGGCACACTACGGGGAGTCGGGAGGAATTCGTGTCTGCGTGGGAACGATCGTTTATCGGCATAGCATCGCCAACCGCCCCCCGAAATGTGATCGGCTTCCACCCGTGCCAGGGCGGATACTTCACTCCGGTCGGCAATCGACCGCGGGTCGCTGTGATCGCTGCTCACTACGGTGCCGATTTCAGTGAGCACTATCTCGCGCCTTCCCTCGCCGAGCGCGGCTACGGATTCCTCGGATGGAATACGCGTTTTCGCGGTGCGGAGGTCGGCTTTCAGCTGGACCATGCGCTCATAGATCTCGGGGCGCGCGTGTCCTGGCTGCGAGAGCAAGCGGGTGTCGACACCGTGGTGTTGCTGGGAAATTCGGGCGGCGGATCCTTGATGGCGGCCTACCAGTCCCAGGCGACTGCTCCAAAACTCTCGGCCCTGCCAGGGCTCACGCTTCCCGCTGCGGTGAATGAGCTCGTACCCGCGGACGCTTTCATCACGCTCAACGCGCACCCCGGACGCCCGGAAGTCCTGACAGCATGGATGGATCCCTCCGTGACGGACGAGAGCGACCCACTTTCCATGGACCCTTCGCTCTCTATGTATGTTCCGGAAAACGGCCCACCTTACGCGTCCGATTTCGTGCAGCGCTACCGCGCCGCTCAGGAAGCGCGAAACTACCGTATTACTGCCTGGGTCAAGTCGGAGATCCGGCGTCTCGCGGCGGCGGGCCAGTTCGAACGAATGTTCACCGTGCCGCGGCTCTGGGCTGATCTTCGCATGCTCGACGAAAATCTCGAGCCTTCCGATCGAACGATTGGACGGTGTTATGCCGGGGATCCAAAGACCGCCAACAACTCACCCTACGGCCTCGCCGGGTGTACGACTCTGCGCTCGTGGCTCTCCATGTGGAGCCTCGAAGATTCGCCCTGCCGTGGCGAGCCGCATTTCAAGAGCATCGATGTGCCCTCACTCGTCATCCAGACTCTCGAGGACACCGGCGTATTCCCGAGCGATGCACATTACATCTACGAGCATCTCGGAACTGCGGACAAAGAGATCAAATTCCTCGCGGGCGACCATTTCCTGACCCAGCCGGAACCCCGCGCGAGGGTCGCGGACACGATCTCCGCTTGGTTGTCCGCGCAGAGCTTCTAATCGTCGAGCGCCCCGCGGTGCTAGTGACAGAGGTACAGCAATGACGAGACCCGCTGGATTCCACCACGTGGTATACGCGTGCAAGGATGTCGATGCGACCCATCACTTCTACGAAGACCTGATGGGTTTCCGACTGATTCATACCGAGATCAAAAAAATCGGGGCAGGGTTCTTTCGACACTTCTTCTACGACGTCGGTGCCGGCAGCTGCCTGGCGTTCTTCGACGTGCACGGTGTTGGAGAGCAGGACGACTGGTCCGCTGCAGTCTCGACCGGCTGTGGTCTGCCGGTTTGGGTCAACCACGTAGCCTTTCAGGCCGACCTCGAAAGACAGGAAGAGGTGCGAAAGCGAATGGAAGCTGCGGGCGTAGCACTCCACATGGAGGTCGACCACGACATCTTCTACTCGCTGTATTGGATTGATCCCAATGGCATCATGGTCGAGTTCTGCCGCGACACACGCGGTATCGAGGCCGACCCTGAACGCGCGCGCAACCTCCTGCATGCGACGACCCCGACCGACGAATCCACGATCGTAGAGGGATGAAGCGATGAAGATGGGCATCCTCAGCCTCGGCGATCATTTGGCCGACCCCGTCACTGGCGACCGAATCTCCCAGCACGAAAAAATCCGCGCCATGATCGAGCTTGGGGTGCGCAGCGAAGAAGTAGGCCTCGATGCCTTCTGGGTCGGAGAGCACCACTTCAGCGACTACATCGTCTCTTCGCCCCAGCTGGTACTCGCGGCCATAGCGGAACGCACCTCCCGGATTCGACTCGGAACCGGCGTGACGCTCCTCCCAAATCACGACCCTGTTCGCTTGGCGGAAGATTTCGCGATGCTGGACATCGTCTCCGACGGCCGGGTCGATCTCGGTGTGGGACGCGGCATCTTCTCGTACATCTTCGAGGCCTTCGGGCAGCGCTACGAAGATGCTCGCGCGCAATACGTCGAGAATCTGGAGCTGCTGCTGCGACTATGGCGTGAGGACGCGGTGACGTGGTCGGGGAATTTCCGCTCTGCGCTCGCGAATGTTCGTCCTGAGCCACGGCCTTTACAGAGTCCGCATCCACCAATCTGGATCGGCGGCGGCATCAGCCCGGAGTCCGTCGACCTCGCGGCGGATCTCGGCCTGCCGCTGATCCTGCCCAGCGTCTTCGCCCCGACCGATTTCTTCATTCCCGTGGTGGATCGATATCGCGAGCGCTTCGTCGCAGCGGGACACGATTCTGCCGACATGTGCGTAGGCGCCGTGAATCACTGCTTCGTCGGTGCAACGTCGACAGCGGCGCGTGAAATCTGGATGCCGAGATATCGCCACTACTGGGAGTGGGTCACGGGGATGATCGCGAGCCAAGGATTGATAGAGGGACGCCCGCAATTCGACATCGAAGAACTCGAGCGCGGCCCGGCCGTCTTCGGGAACGCGGAAGAAGTTGCCGACCGCATCGGACGTGTGAAAGAGAAGCTAGGGCTCGATCTTCACCTGGCCTATATGGATCTCGGTGGCCTCCCCACCTCCCTAGTGAACGAGAGCCTCGACGCCTATGCGCTCGAAGTCGCCCCCAAGGTTCGAGGCTCATGAATTTCCGAATGGGGTTCGGCAGGGCCGAGAAGGTGATGGATCGAATCGCTGTGCGTTCCCAAAGAGAGGGTCCGCTCTAGAATCACTGATCCTTCTCCGGTAGGGTCGAGAATGCCCTGGGCTTTCAAGGCGTTGCAGTTGCAACGCTTCGGAGTCCAGGATGTTCTAAGACGCAGCACGGCTGAGTTTTGGCACACTACGCCCTGTCCTCATGTCGAGGAGTTCAGCGGTGCTTTGGGCGCAGGCGGTGCGTCTCGAGCCGCTTCGATCCCCGGGGCGTACACACCTTCGATCCGGCCCTGGTCGAGACAGCGCAGTCCAATGACGCTCGACCGGATTCATCGTTCTGCCAATCGGCGTGGAGACAGCGTCTCGCACCGGAAAGCGTTGCCGCTTCGATATCAGCACAGAATTGCGACAGCGAGCAACCCCGATCGTCGATTGCCAGATCGGCGGAAGTGAACGGACATGCGTCGGTTCGGTCATGTTCACCATCGTTGTCGCCGTCAAGGTAGGGTGGTTCCAGGAGGCACTGCGACAACCGCTCACCGACTTGATCCCTTTCCGCCATCAGCATCGAGATTTCGACTCGCGCCGCAAGGATCTCCTCGTGCGCGCCGACATTCCATCGGTCTTCCGGATAGGCGTCGCAGATATCCCCGCGGCCGTCGCGGTCCCCGTCGGTCTGGACAGCGCTGGGGATTGCCGGACATGTATCCACATCATCCTCGAATTCATCGCCGTCTGCGTCCAAATGGTCGTTGCAGGCGTCACCGATTCCGTTTCTGTCGGTATCTCGCTGTTCCGGATTCGGGTGATTTGGACAGTTATCCCAATTGTCTGCTAATTCGTCACCGTCCGGATCTTCGAAGGTGTTGCAGTCATCGCCGATATAGTTGAGGTCTGTGTCGGGATTGAGGGGGTTCGCCACGTAGGGGCAGAAGTCATGTCGATCGGGAACACCGTCTTCGTCCGCGTCCGGCAAGGGCGTAGGCGCTGGAAGGACGAAGATGCTGCTGGCGGGCGTACCGGAAGAATTGAAAACAAGGACTTCGATTACGTCTCCCGATGCGAGGGTACCTCGCAGTATCCCTGTTCTCTCTGTCAGTGGTAGCGGACCGAAATCGATCGCGACACCATCGAGCTCGAAGTCGTTCCCGATGAATTCGATCATCGCGTCCGGCCCTGCCAAGGCTCGGGCCTGAAGACCGTCATCCAGCCGAATATCACCCCCGGTGACTATGATCCTCCCATTGCCAAAAGCGCGAACCGAGCCCCGAACTCGACCGCCGTGTATCTGCACGACGCCGTATCCACTGTGCACGAAAACTCCGCCTACGTCTCCGCCGATCATCTGGACATCGGCACCTATGCCAAGTTGAGAGCTACTCGAGCTCGCCGAATACAGATTGCGGGCGACCGAGCCTCCGTCGATCGTTACGCGGGCGGCGTCGAACGCCACAACCAACCCGAATACGCTGCCCGCCGAGATCGTTCCTTCTGAATGGCTGTGGTAGCGGACCGATCCTCCGCGCTTCGTCTCGACTCCAATGCTCCCACCGACGACGTCGAACCGAGACGATGAGTACACTCCTATCTGGGGATTTACACCAGCGGCGGGAGGTGAGAGGAGTTCTCCACCCGTGGCGAGTTCGACTGTGGTTCCGCGTCCTATGCCCACGCATGAACTGGCCCCCGTACAACCTTCGTTGTTGACGAGGAACGAGTCGCTCACCACAACGGAGTCGATCACGTTCTCGGGATTGGGTGGAGCAGAGCCGTTTGTAAAAATCTGGGCGGATGCCGAGCCCGAGAGGCCTAGACTGATCACGATAAGAATCGCCGACATTAGTCGACGAAGTAGAGTATCCATCTCATTGGCCTCCATGAGGATGAGCGTGTCCGTTCTCAGAGTCGGTTCGCCCGAAATCATTGAGATTTTCCCTTCCGATAGTCGATCGATCAACGGCCGATGGTAGTCCGATTGCGAACGAAAATTCAGTCTCGAATTGAGCATCGAACCCGTGCCGAATGCATCTCGCTGTGGGCACCTGCTCAAACTCGCGACGATCCTCCTTCGCTGTATTCCGCCTTTCTTTCGAAGCCGAAATGAGCAGGCGATCGTTGAACTCGCCCTTCGTCAGCAGCTGGCCACATACTCCCAGAAAGGCCGCCGACCCCGGATCACTCCGGCCGATCGGGGCTTCTGGGTCTTCCTGTCGCAGGTCTGGCCTAGATGGAAAGAGATCCTGGTCATCGTTCAGCTCAACACCGTGGTCCGCTGGCACCGCAGGGGATTTCGGCTCTACTGGCGATCGATCTCGAAGCACGGACCCGGACGGCCTGTAATTCCTGCTGAGGTGCAGGCCCTCATTCGTCGATTCGCAAATGAGAACGGCTGGAGAGCCCGAAAGGTCCGGGCTGAACTTGCGAAGCTTGGGATCTCGGTCGGCCTCGCCACAGTCTCTCGATATCTCCCAAAGCGAAAGCCTGACCATCATCAATGCCAACGGTGGAGGACGTTTCTTCACAATCACAGGCACGGCATCGCCGAGAGATGGGTCGGGAGTGTACTCGGAAGGTTCGCTTCCTCCCTTCATCGCTACGCGTTGC
>Ga0114950_10004095_pt1 | contig 11278 bp, 8 predicted proteins | sample N075metaG_FD_83503 | JGI IMG/M metagenome (GOLD analysis project Ga0114950, IMG submission 83503) | Deep subsurface microbial communities from Kermadec Trench to uncover new lineages of life (NeLLi) - N075 metaG | ecosystem: Environmental > Aquatic > Marine > Ocean trench > Sediment | place...
AACATCATTGAGCATCAACCCGGTCTGCGCGAAGGCATCGCCCATATTCACCCCTACTTCTTGGAGATAATAAACCAGACCCCCACCGATCAAACACCCGGCAAGGGAGCCCAAAAATCCAATGGCCAAAGCCTCAACGCACAACCAAAATACCAGGGTGGCATGTGTTTCTCCAAGAGCCAAACGCAAGCCCATCTCGCCATAGCGATGAATGCCATTTTGCAATCCAGCATTCCACAAAACCAGCACCATCAAAAATAAAAATATTCCGATGATAATACTTTTCACCAATTCAAAGGTTGCGGCCAGGTTGGCCATGTTGCGTTGATCCAAAAAAGATAAAACGATGGGTTCATCATCTCGCGCCCAATCTGCTGGAGGATTTTCCTTCAGGCCAGGCAATTCAAGACGAATTTGATCGCGAATATTTTGATAGTCAGGGTACCTCACGTTACGAGGCAAAAATCCCAGCCACTCTGTCACCATATCCTGCATGTAAAACGAGTCCTGCGCATCGGCCAAATCGATCAAGGCCATTTTTTTGTCCATCGCAAAAATCCCAAAGCGGACAAATCCCACGACCGTGTAATTGTCCATCGCCAATCCACCATCAAAACTCTGGCCGATCAAGGTGACCGGATTATTGATTTCAATTTCCAGGTCTTTCGCCAATTCATAACCGACTAGCATTTCCTTTGGACCCGAAGGCAACCTGCCCTGCGTAAGAGAGTCGGATAATTTCAAACGCCCTAACTCCGCAGAATTCCTGGTCAAGTCCAACGCCAGCCCCATCACTGGTGTTTGGGTTTTGGTTTCGCCTTGCTCATCCGGCACATCCAGAATCGCGCCCCAGCGGATTCTGGGGCTCCAGTCGATCCGCGAATCGGTGTTCTCATGCAACCAGCGTTGAGTTTGCTCCTGGCCAGCAAGTGCCCGGTCCAATGGGTTGAGGTACTCCTCTTCATAAAAGGGTTTATTGAGCAAACGCAAATGGCCAATATCGAGGTGGGATGTCAAATCGATCATGCCCATAAAAATCCCTTCCATGAAACCAATAAAAAAGACCACCAAAGACACTCCCACCGTGACCACGAGAAAGGGAAATAGTGATCGGGTTTTATCGCGAAAGATGCCTTGCAGAATCCACTTGATCATGTGATCCCTTTGCCTCTCAGGGCAAGCGTTGGGTCGAGGCGGGAAATTTTTCTTACCGGAATCCAGGACACTAGAATCATGATGCTGACAATGACGACCGTTGACCACAACACTTCCAGAGGACGGATCTCCAATAGAATTCTTTCATTCACGGGAATACTCGTCTCGCGCAAATGTGAAATATCCAATCCTACACTTTGAAACCAGGAAAATATCAGAGTGCCGAGAACTAGAGCGACCGTCACGGACACCAGCGCCGCCAGACTTCCTTCCAGCGTGAACAAGCGAACCAATTGCCGAGGTGTCATGCCCAGGGCCATGAGGGTGCCAATCTCCTTCTGTCGCTTGAAAATATTTAATATCTGAGTATTGAATACGCCAATGCCCGCGAGAAAGATCAGGATGACCCACATGATTTTGGAATACCGCCGATCATGTTCGATCAGGTTCAGAATGTCCTGCATCAGTTCTTCCTGTGAAAGAAATTCCAGCGACTCGATTGGACCGCGGTCTCCATTCACCGCCACCCAGCTGACCTCATTGGGACGGGAAGTCAATTGTCGAAGATGATCCAGTCGCAACCAAATCAAACCATCATCAATCCGCGGATTAATGATGGGAACCACGTCCGCCACGAAAGCATCGCGGGCATCCACCACGCCATACTTATCCCGCCATTTCATCACCACCGTATCGCCGACATTCAAATGCGCCTTGTCCGCCATTTTCTGACCGATCACCACAGCGACCTTTTCGCCAATTTCCGGACCCAACTCGCGTAATTTATCCAAGGGCAAATCGATGAGCGATTGGTCCATCGCAATGCCCCGCAGTTGTACCGGGAATAAGCGGCGCTTTGGAAAAATTTGCCCCTGCAGAACCAGTACCTCGGCTCTTTCATTAGGTGGAGCATCACGAATTTTATCGGGGACAGTAAAGGTATAATCTTCCCATTGCGTTGGACTGAGGATATCGAAATCTTTCATCCGGTAATGGCCACCGGCCACATCGGTGCGAACCATATTGCGGGTGACCTGCCCCTGGAATCCGTTGTACATTGAAATATTGAACACCACCGCGATTAGAGTCAAAGCGGTTACCAGGGTATTGAGGACGGCTCGCATTCCCTGGCCTATAAAATTTTTCCAGGCGATACGTAGGATCATTCAAATTCTCCAGCGCCATTGCGCCTTTTGTCCCAGGTGATACGACCATCGTCCAGGCCCACTTCGCGATTCACATAGCGGGTGACTTTTTCATCATGTGTAGAAAAGATGAACGCCGCGTGGAACTGCCGGTTCAAATCCCGCATCAATTCTAAAATATGAAAGGAGTTTTCCGCGTCCAGGTTAGCGGTAGGTTCATCCGCCAAAACGAGGCTGGGATTTTTTACTAACGCTCTAGCGATGGCAACCCGTTGGCACTGTCCACCAGATAATTCCGAAGGTCTCTTTTTTACTTGCGTCAGGAGCCCAACTTTTTCCACCAGGTTCATCACCTGGTCACGAACCGCCGGTTCCTTATCGCCATTCAACAGTAAGGGGAACAAGATATTTTCATAAACCGAATACACCTGCAAGAGGTTAAAAGTCTGGAAAATGAAACCAATATTTTCCCGGCGATAGAACGCAAGTTTTTCCCGGCTCATCTTAGCCAAGCTGGAGTTTTTGAAAAAAATCTCGCCAGAAGTTGGTTGATCCAGGCCCCCCACCAGATTTAATAGAGTGGTTTTCCCGGAACCGGAAGGACCGACAAATGACATGAAGGCTCCATCGTTAATTTCCAGACTGATGTCATGCAGTGCGGTGAAATTTTCCGAACCCACTCGGTAGACCTTAACGACACGGTCAATTTTTATCAGAGGAGTGTTCATTTTTTCTAAATAATTTTTTAAAAATATATGACCAAGGCCAGTCCTGCTATTGATTCGGTACCGCTAAAATTCGCAGTCTTCTTGAACAGCCGACCAAACTTTTCACCCCTTTGCGCCCTGCCCCCCCAACGGCCATGCAGATATAAAAATGCCTGGTCCGTTAGCGCGTATTCAATCTGTGGAACAATTTGAAACGTGCCATCGCGAATATCAACCAGGCTAAATAATTGCCAAACCGTGTTCATGCCAAGGGGTTGATCAAAAAGCAATCCGAATTGGTGAATGAATTGATCGCCAGACAAGTCGATTGGAGTGAATTTTTTTTCTCTCACCGACAAAAAATATTCTGCCAACACATGCAAACCTTCGCCCACATTAAAAGTGTAATCCACACCAAAGACCGTATCGAAACGAAGCGGATTATGTCCGTTGCTATTTTCGATGTCCAACCGGCCCTCGTTCCAATAGCCAACTTCATATTCCCCTTTGAGATGGTACCCCAGTTGAATCATTTCCTGGGAGAATCCCGGCAAATCGTCCAGATCAGTTTCAGGATGGTATTGAACCACTGCCCCCACTTCCAAATCGCCCATCAATCTTTCCAGCCGCATTCCGACAATGACCCGTTCATTGATTTTGGCTGGCACCAACCATCCTTGAACCGAGGTCGTGTCATCGATGAAATAGGTTGACCGGACGCTGTCCACTCCCTTAGTTTCTGGCACTACTCCCGTAACATCGCGGGTATCGAAAAATCCCAAGGGTCGAAAAATGGACGCCGAACCAAATAAAATCTTTTGCCGTCCGCCACGAACCTTGAATTTTCCATTGTCCAAACGTAACCATGCACGGAAAAAATCGGCCTCCGATTCATCGCGTAAACCCGACTGGACACTGGGACCATCGGCCCATTTCGCATCGGCGGAAAGTTCGTAATCTAAATTCCAGCCATCGGATTGGTAAACATTTCCCAAAACTCCTAAGCGCAGTTCGGCCTCACTATCAAAATCCTTATGGCCTGGAGGAGAATCGATCACATAGGAACTTGCGATTTTGCCTCGACCTTCCAGGTCGATAGTAAAGGCAACAGAATTTCTCGATAGGAAGGCGATGCAAATGCAGATTAAAAAAAACAGCAACTGCTTCATTAAAGTTTTCCGTTTGTTTCAATGGCGGACGCGATGGTCCTGCAAATGGCTTCCCAACTGAATGTCTTCAAAGTCGCTTTCCGGCCATTATCTCCCCAAGTTTTCAATTGATGCGGATCTTGCAAAACCGTCTTCAGGGCCGGTGCCCAGTCTTCCGGATCAAAAGAGTCCACCATCATTCCAACCTGGTATTCCTGAAAGAGGTTTTCCAGACCGCCAACCGGACTACTGATGATCGCTTTGCCGCAAGACATATATTCATATATTTTTATGGGAGAAATTCCTGTTTCATTGAGCAAAGGATCAAAATAAGGTGCCAGGCAAAGGTCCGCAGAGTTGATATATTCCGGAATTTCATTGAAGGGCCGTCGGCCCAGAAATCTTATCTTATCCTCCAGCCCATTGGATTTCACATGATCTTGCATCGCTTGTCTTTCTTCACCGTCACCAACCAGGATCAATACTGCATTGGGATTCGTCTTTATAACCTCTGGAAAAATTCGAATCACTTTATCAATGCCATGCCACTTTTTAAATGATCCAGAAAATAGCAAGATACAAGCGTCCTCAGGCAATCCCAGTTTTTTTCGGCACTGCAGTTGCTCCATGGGATAAAACACATCCGGGTCAGCACCATTGGTCACATCGATAAATATTTGCGGGTCTAACGAATAGGTTTCTATCAAAAAATCGCGGATTTTGGGCGCCGGGGTCACAATAAGGTTCGCAAATCGAAAACAATACCGCTCCACAAAACCGGTCAACTTTATGATCCAGGAAGGTTGCCCATTGATTTTCAGCTCCACCGTGGATAGTCCGTTGACTTCCGCGACGTAGGTGAATTTAAAAATAAATCTCAAGCAAGTGGTGATCCATTCCATTTGCTGGTGACGCGTATACACAACGTCCGGTTTCATTTTGATGCAATAGTATGGAAACAGGAGAAACAGCATGCAATAAAATAAAAAATATGTGATTGCAGAATGGCGAATGAGGACAGGAATATAAACGAGATCGACACCTTCTATTTGTGACCTCTTACCTAAATCCGGTAAAAACAGGGTAACGGGATTTCCCAACCTGGAAAAATGCCGGCAAAACTCAATCACATGTCGTGAGTTGGCATCTTCAGAAGAAATATCGATTCGTGCCAGGTAAAACAATTTCATTGAGGAGCCTTTAAGCTTTCAAAGATGACGTATGGGATGAGGTAATAACAGTTTTGTAGGCTAACTTGAACCATCATTGCGGACGTGAGGAAATTTCGTTACGCCCTTCGGAGAAGTCGGTCTCCTGCCTCCGGTCCCCGTTTTTTATATTTCCTGCGGACGTTGTCCGCTCCTCAGAGTAGTTTCTTCAGAAAAGGAACCAATTGTCCTGCGCCCACCGATGAGATTCGTGCTTGCAGAATTCCTTTTTTATCGATGATCAAAACGGTCGGCATGTCCCGTTGAATATATTTTTTATTCACACTTTGTTCTGGGTCCAGCAAGTAAGGGAAATTGACCGGCTCAGGAAATGACCCTAAATATTTTTCCACCGCCTGCTTCGAGTCACCGCTGGTATTGATCCCTAAAATTACCAGATTTTCGTCCTTAATTTGTTGTCGTACCTTATTAAATTCCAAAGCCTGGTTTCTGCATGGGGCACAAATATGAAACATGCCAACCAGAACCACCTTGCCCTTGAAATCTGCCAAGGTCACTTTATCACCATTTATGGACGATAGACTAAAGTCAGGCGCACCATCGCCTTTAACTGGCGCTCCAGAAAACGCTGGTGTCACAAAAAAGGAAATAATGAATAAACTAAGGATTAATTTTCGCATAAGGTTACCTTATTATAGTATGGAATAAATTCACGATTTATAGTCTCTTCTATAGGGGTGATCCTGCGCTCCTATTATTAGCTAGAAAAAGACAAGGGAGATGTGTTTGTATAGTAAAGAGAATGAAAAAAACTTTCTTTATTGGCCCTATTCTAAAACAGAAAATTATCCTATGGAAGGGCAATTTTGCCGCACAAAACCTTCAAAATTTTGAAAAAAACTGTTTTAGGACAAATCTAATTATTGCCTGGATAAGAAAGTTTGCTCATAAATGGAGAAATGCTTCAGGGAAATATTTATTCTCTAAAATATGCAGAAAATTCGGGTATTAACTCCTACTTGACTTCATCGCCTTGATGCTATAAATAAATACATGTGAAATGATACAGTGAGAATTCCTATGCTTAAAAGTTTATCCTTTGCTTTAGCTATCTTATTGATTCTACCAGGGTTATCTACCGCTGGAGGAATCCAGGGCAAGGCTATATTTGCTGGCGACAAAGCCAAACTGCCCCCCCATAAGACGGGAAAGTATAAAAAAGCCTGTGGGCCTTTGGTTCCAAACGAAGAATTATTGTTCGAAAGCAATGGGCTTGCGAATGTGGTGGTCTATATTGAGGGAGAAGTCCCCGGAGGCAAGGCCAAAAAACATCTCATCGATCAAAAGGACTGCCGCTATCATCAGCATGTTACTGCCATGATGAAAGGTGAAGAAATTGAGATTCACTCCAGCGACCAGTTCAATCACAATATTCACACCTATTCTTTTGAAAACGACCCGATCAATATTATGTTCACCCCCGGTCAGGAAAATTATACCCAGGAAATGGAAGAACCGGAAGTCGTCAAAGTCGAATGCGATTTGCATTCCTGGATGACGGCATGGATAGTCGTTACCGAAAACTCCTATTACACTGTTTCCGGGAAAGATGGCACATTCCAGATACCAGATATCCCGCCGGGAAAATATACTCTCACGGCATGGCATGAATCGTTAGGAAGTTTATCAAAAACTATTACAGTTGATTCTGGCACGGCAAAAGTAGATTTTGATTTCTCAAAGTTAAAACCACTGCCAACACAAAAATGAATCAACCAAAACATGAATTGTTATTTAGGGAGTTTTAAGAACCATGAAAAAACCCTATTGGATTCCTTGTTGTACTATTTTAATTCTGACAATTTTTACTCTTTCCGGTAAAGCGTTCGCCTACCAGGAAATTGAGGTTAAAAATGGAGGAACCCTCCAGGGAAAGGCCATATTAACGGGCGGAGTTCCTGAGCCGAGATTTTTTCATTTGGTCCTCTTCCCAAATATTGATATGTGCGCGGAAGTGGAGACGGATGAAAACCTGAATCGTGTTTTGTACGATTTCAAAACTTCCGAAGGTGGAGGCCTCAAGGATGTCGTCATTTCATTCGAGCATGTGGAATCGGGCAAACCGTTTAATAAAGAACCGATAATGATTATCGCAGAAAATTGCAAATTCTTACCGGATGTCAACGTGGTGCGTCAAAATGAAGACTTCAAGGTGGATAACCTCGATGCAGTGATGCACAATAGCCAGGTATATCAAGCGGAAAGAGGGAAGATCATTTTAAACATCCCTGTCCCGGCAGAGGAAGTTACCGGCGGCAAAATAAAATTCAAAAAAAAATACAAAATCTATCAGATGATATGCGGCATGCACGAATTCATGCAAACCTGGGGATACCGGGTGCAAAATCCATATTACTTCATCACCGGAATTGACGGAACATTCAAAATAGACAATATCCCGCCTGGCGACTATGTCGTGACCGCTTGGCATTATTTAATGAAATTACGAAAACAAAAAATTCATATCGCTGAAAATGGCACCGTCGATTTGAAATTTCTTTTCGACGGCGATGAAGTGGTCCGGGCACATTACGAGACCATCAAATCCGGCCGCATCAAAAAAGGTGCCAAGGTATATAAGGAAAAAGTTTACGGGAAATAAACATTGCCGAAGCGCACTATGGAGTCACTTTGGAAACGAAAATTCAACCTTTAGTAGAGTGAATAAGTTTGTCGAACACCCGTTTGTATTTATTTAAGTTTTTTATCTTTCTCATAGCATTTTTGTTTTTCCCAGGAAGCCTTTCGGCCTTCTCCCCACCAACAAGTGAGGAAATTCCAGAAAGCATCTCCGCATGGGGCAAGGAATTCTCATTAAAGGAATTAAAAAATCCTTTGCGGGATGATACAGGACAGCTCAAAAAAAATCTCCAAGCAGGGCAAAAAATATACTTTGAGAAATGTTTTCTTTGCCACGGCGACCTTCTCGATGGTAACGGCGTATACGGTAAAAGTTTTTTCCCTCCCGCCACGGATTTCACTTCAGCAAAATCCATATTAACGAAACCAGATTCCTACGCGTTTTGGCGCATCATCAAGGGAGGACCAGGTCTGCCAGAAAAACACGGCCCCTGGGATTCTGCGATGCCCGCATGGGAATCTCAATTGCAGGCAAATGAGGTTTGGAAGGTCCAGCTTTATATAATGGAAACCGCCGGAGATTTCGCTTCCCCTCAGGTGGCCCGATCGGCGGAGCCCTCTGCGGAAACTGGCCGACTGCTTTACGTGGAAAAATGTTCCATCTGCCATGGTGAAAAAGGCGCGGGAGATGGACTCACCAAAGCCATCTCCAGCCCCAAGCCTAGAAACTTTATCAAAGGACAGTACAAATTCCGCTCGGTCAAATTCGGCAAAATACCAACAGACCAGGATCTATTCAATATGATCACCAATGGCATGAAGGGAACTACCATGCCCGCATGGAAGCATCTTGCTGAGGCAGATCGATGGAGCCTGGTGCTCTACCTGAAAACTCTGTCGAAAAAATTCGCCAAGGCCAAAAAACGCAACAAATATCCTGCTGTCATTGCCGTCCCGAATCCGCCGGAAAACTTTAATACCGAGAGTATCGCGAACGGCAAAGAACTTTTTCTGCAAAACTGTTCCGGCTGTCATGGCATCAAAGGACGAAGCGATGGGCTCTCCACCTTTAAAGTGGTTGATATTGCTTCAGACTCTATTTGGCCGCGAAATTTATCCAAGTCCTGGCTGTTTCGCCGTGGCACCACACGCGAGGATATTTTCCAAACCCTGCGTACCGGGCTTTCCACAACAGCCATGCCTCAGTTTTCAACACGGGTGTTCAAGGACAATCAAATTTGGGATATCGTCAATTACGTGCAAACCCTTTCCCCGGCCAAGCGACCTCCTGTCAATCCTTTGATCAAAGCGAAAAAAATCGATGGGAATTTGCCGTTGAATCCTGATGATAAGTTTTGGAATTCCATCGATGCCTATTACTTTCCTTTAGGTCGACAGGTGATTCAAGGGGATAAAGCCTATCTGCCTACCATTGATGATGTGACGGTGAAAGTGGTTTACAATTCCGAGGAAATTGCTTTTTATATCCACTGGGACGACACAAGGGTCGATGCGACACTCATCAATAAAACCCTGGTTGAAGAGTCCCCTGCTCCACCACTGCCGCCGGAATTTAGAGTCGAAGAGGGTGAAGAAGAGGAAGAAGAGATTAGAGCCGCGCAAAAACTTCCCGATGCCATCGCCATTCAGTTTCCCAATAAGTCCAATACAAATGGAACAAAACCTTATTTTCTTAATGGCGACAAAGACCATCCTGTCAATCTTTGGAAATTGGATACGGGATCAATGCATGCGGTGGAAATCAATGCACGCGGAATGGAGAGTTGGAAACCTCAAGCGGACCCTAGTCAAAATCTTGCGGCAAAAATCATTTACCGATACGGGCGTTATTCTGCGGTCATCAAAAGAAAGCTGGCGACTAATGACAAGGAAAATGATATCCAGTTTGTTCCGGGAATAAAAATTCCTATCGCCTTCAACGCCTGGGATGGAACACAAGGAGATACCGGATCGAAAAAATCGATATCCAGTTGGTTTCAACTGGTTCTGGAGTGACAGAGTACTGAGGGGAACCTTTGATTCAATAATTTACTATTTCCCCGATATCGCCGGCAAAGTGAGCGTTTTAAGATATGCCAGAATATCCGCGACTTCCTGAACCTCCAGCAAGTCCTTGAAATTGGCGGGCATGGTGGAAATTTTCTGTATCTTGAATTTTTTTATGTCGTCCTTATTGATCTTTAATAGCTTCCCGTCTTTATTGATTACTTCAATACTGTTGGTGTCCTCATTTTTTTTGATCCCGGTAATGAACTTTCTCCCCTTCGTCAAAATTAGAATCGTGGCATAACCACTCGTGATCACCGCCTTAGGATCCAAAATCGATTCAAGAAGAAACTCTGCTTTGCGGCTGGTTCCAATGAAACTGAGATTCGGCCCAACATTGCCGCCCTCCTTTTCAACCTGATGACATTTGGAACAAGTGACCTTACCATTCGGATCAAAAAATAATTTTTTACCGTTCTCCGGATCTCCCTGCGGTTGCAAGTAGGATTTCCACTTTTCAAAATCTTTGTCGGCTTTAAGAGTGTTTAAATAAGACGCAATCATTCCCGCCTCTTCCAGACTAACTCCCAGGGTTGGCATTTTCACACCTGGTTTAAATTCTTGCGGATTAGACATCCAGGAAAAATTCCATTCAGGAGAATAATAAAATCCTGCACGAGAGAGATCTGGCCCAATCTTGCCTCCTTCACCATCAATTTGATGACAGGCAAAACAACTTTTCTTTTTCATAAACAGTTTTTCGCCTGCTGAAATACTGTCCGCCTTTCCCCCTTCCCCTGCCATCCAATCAGAAAAGGTTTTTACTTTCTGCAATGTCATCGAAGGCGCTTTAGGACGCTCCTGATTAAGTTTCTCCGGAAGGATCAGGGGATGGCTTTTATCCTGAGCTAACTCCCTTAAAAAGGCAACCAGAGACCATATTTCATATTCAGAAAGTGTGTGTCCGAATACTGGCATTAAATGCGACTTTCTAAGCGCCGCACCCCCCTGGTCAATAACACGATAGAGTTGCTCGTTGTTTTTTTTCTTAAGAAACTCTGGGTCAGAAAGCTCGGCCGGTTCTTTTTCCAAAAACTCCGCATTGAAACCTTCCCCATCCCCCTCAGTTCCATGACAATGGGAACAATAATAAAGAAATAAAACTTTGCCGTTTTTCACCATCCCCTCAGATTGTGAAACCGTCAATACTTTCGGCTTCACTTCCGGGCTCCCGTTGCATGACCCTACAAAAAACAGGACAAATAAAATAGCAAGTCCAGCGCTTGAACGAATTTTCATTTTTAACT
>Ga0114950_10004099_pt1 | contig 11276 bp, 6 predicted proteins | sample N075metaG_FD_83503 | JGI IMG/M metagenome (GOLD analysis project Ga0114950, IMG submission 83503) | Deep subsurface microbial communities from Kermadec Trench to uncover new lineages of life (NeLLi) - N075 metaG | ecosystem: Environmental > Aquatic > Marine > Ocean trench > Sediment | place...
CCTGCTGCTGCCGCTCAAACTGGTAGACACTGCGCATTCGCTCTATGGGGTCGCGCATCAACAGGCACAGTAGTGGCTGCAGGCCAGGCACCTGTGGCAGGGGCGCGGTAATCCAATGGCTGGAAATAGCCTGGCAGTGAGGGTGCTGCTCCAACCAGGCACCAAAGTAATCAGCGCCACGCTTCATCAGGTCATCGTCGCGATGGTCGACAAAAGCGTCACCAAAGCTGCGTTGTAAACTCCAATCGAAGCTGCTGCCGGCGTTTTTGAACATGTGCGCGTGAATCAGTACCGGCCGGGCTTTACTCCGACGCAGGCGCAGTTTTTTCAGCACGCTGTCAAACAGGGCCATAATCGGGGTACATCAGGGCTCCCCACCCTGTGCCAGCTGCTCGCAGCGACTGCGAAACTCACGCAGTTGCTCATCAAAATTTTCCATTCTCTGTATCATCCCATCCAGGCGCCGATGCACCAGCTGGTAAATGGCAAGGTCCAGGCTGTTGTTATCAATCACTGTTTGCTGCAATGATCCCAGCCGCTTGAGTACAGACTGCACCGAGTTATGGCGCCGCTCCATAAACCCTCGACGCGAGACATTTTGGCGAACATACGCCAGGTCCAAGGTTGGAAAATACTCGCGCAGGTGATGTTCCATAAGCACCATGCTTTCATCGTAGCGCTCAACCAGGCCAATAACCGGTGTGTCGCGCACAGCGGTCATTGCCATGCCGAATATATCCAGGCCGGGTTCGGCATCTTCCGAATAGTTATGCACCCCGGCCAGGTAAATGGTCTGATAATTGCGGATGGTGCGCGGCACCCCCGACTGCATGCGCCAGGCCACGTAACCGGCAAAGGACTTTTCTTTGGCGGCCTGGGCACCTGCTGTATCTGCCTGCTGGCGCCGTTCAAAATTGTATACCGAGTCGATACGCTCTATCGGGTGTCGCAGCAGGTACACGGGGAAAATCTTGCCATCCGGCAATTGCGGCATTCGATGACACAGGTGATGACTGGATATGGCCTGCAGCTGTGGATTTTGTTCCAGCAATTCGGCGACGTGGCGGGTACCACGCTCGCGCATCTGCTTGTCATCGCGGTGATCGAGAAAGTTGTCGGCAAAACTTCTCTGCAGGCTCCAGTCAAATGTTGTGCCGGCATTTTTGAATATATGCCCGTGGGCAATCACTGCTCTCACCGGGTCGCCTCCCGCTCATGAACAGGATCACCAAAATCTCTGAAAAGTATGTCCCGGGCCCGGGCCTTGCTGAAATGATCGCGCAGGTAGTCACCATAACGTTCACACCGTGCCAGCCGGCACGGGTCCCCACTATCGAGTTCGATTATCGCCCTGGCAAAATCGGCACTGCTCTCCTCCACGTTAAAGACACTATCTGCCTCAGGCAGGCCCTCGGCACCCACCGGCGTGGTCACCAATGGCAAGCCGTACTGCACGGCCTCAAGAACCTTACCTTTGACACCGGCACCAAAGCGCAGCGGCACGGCTACCATACGCGCCTTGGCATACTGTAAAGCCAGGTCGTCATCACTGAGATAACCGTGGATCAACACGCGCTCATTGGCCAGGGCGGTCACGGCGGCAGGTGCATATGAACCCACCACATGCAGCTTCAATTCGGGGCAGTCCTGCCACACCAGTGGCATGACTTCATCGACAAACCAGATCAGCCCATCCACATTGGGTGGGTGGTTAAAACCAGCCACAAACAATATGTCCTGGCGTTGTTGCCAGTCGTAATCAGCTTGCTGTTGTGCATCCAGTACATACAAGGGGATGGCTGTTGCCTTCACCTGTGGCGCCTGGTCGCGAATCACATCGATCTCCACCTGGGAGGCATAGTAGACCTGGTCCACAACATCAAAGACCGCCAGCTCACGGGCCTTCCACTGCCGCGCCGACTCAACCAGGGCGGTCTCAGCGGTCACTGCGAACTCCCGTTCGATTCGCAAAAAGTGTAAGTCGTGGCCAAAATAAATGATTTTGGGACGCGGCTTAAGCGCCGACAACTGCTTGAGAAACTGTTCCGCCACGTGCGGCCTGTGGATATAAACCACATCGATATTGCTGGCATTTTCCTGTAGCCAGGCAGACAGATTGCGCGCCATATGTTCGCCCACCAGCACTTCAATTCCCTGCGCCTGCAGTACACTGGTATAGGGCTGATGAGGGAAAAAATTGGCACCGATAAATTTTACGTTGTAGCCCAACTCAACCATCAGTTGCAGGTACATCCAGGTGGAACGCGAACCTGCATCCTTATCATAAGAGGGAACATAGTGATCGACGACCAGCACGGTACGGCGATTGCGACTGCGATCCCGGGCCAGGAAAACCTGCTCGCCATTGGGAAAATGCTGTTGTTGTAGTGTGTCCTGCCATTTCTGCTGGAACTTTTCGCGATTTACGAGCTGGTGTTGCTTTATTCCTGCACCCAGATCCGTACCGTTGGAAACCCCCTCAAAGTGATAGATGCGGCTGGCGGGCTGGTAAACAACCTTGAAGCCAGCGGCCCTGGCGGCGAAACAGAGATCGGTATCTTCGTAGTAGGCAGGCACGTAGCGTTCATCAAAGCCCCCTAACTGCTGCCACAAATCGACTCGTACCAGCAGGCAGGCGCCGGACACATAGTCTGTCTCCTTGCGGTAATTGTACTGGGGGCGAGAGCTGTCATCGAGACGGCCATAATTCCAACCGGAGGCATCATCCCAGATAATGCCGCCCGCCTCCTGCAGCCTGCCGTCGCCAAACAACAGCATGGGACCGACAATCCCCACCTCGGGATCATCATCCAGTACCGCCACTAACTGCTCCAGCCAAGCCTTTGTGAAGGCGGTGTCGTTGTTGAGAAACAGTATAAATTCGCCCCGCGCCCGTTGCGCACCCGCGTTACAGTTGCGTACAAAGCCCTGGTTTTCCGGTGCGCGCTCAATGGTAATGCCGGCAACACGCTGGCTCATACTTGTTGTTAAATCGCCGGAAGCGTCATCGGCAATAATCACCTCGTAATCCACTCCCTCGGTATTTTCCAGTAACGAACGCAGGCAGAACAGGGTCATGCGATATTCGTTATACACAGGGATAACAATCGACACTTTGGGCCTGGCGTGTTCGGCGAAAGCCAGTTGCAGTGTATCCAGCGCACCGTCCAGGTCCGGGTCCATCTGATGCTGGTGCTGATCATCTATATCGGGAAATCGCTGGCCTATCCACAGCTGCAGGTCGTTATTGTTACTACCGAAAAAAACCGCCAGTGCGCGGCGCAAGCGGTGCCAGCTAAAGCTGCGCAGTGATGCTACCGGGTGCCGCAACAGGTAGGTAATTACCGACCAGCCCATGCGCAGTCGGGACTGTTGTGCTTGTGGAAGACTACTTTGGTAGGTTTCCACATGCACCCTGGCGTCTGCTATCACATCTTCATAAGCCGTTTGTTGGCCCCGGCGCAGGGTAAGTAGTTTGTACAAAAAGGAAAAAATCCTCGCGACACGGCCCAACAATGAACCCTGGAACTGTAGTAACTTCAGGTAGCTGGCATCCAGTTGATAAAAGAGGTACTCGGCCTTGGCCTTGGCTTCTTCCGATCGCTGAGTCCAGTCGGCCACATGTTGTTGTAGCAACTCAACTTCCGCGTCGCGAACCACCAGTGCGGCCTGTACCTCCGCCAATTCTGTCTCTCGGGTGGTACGCTCCTCGCGCAGGAACTCCAACTCCTTGCTGTCTCTCTGGTGAGCACTGCGAACGGCCGCCAGCTGATCGGTGGTTGTGGCGTAATCCTGTCGGGCTTTATCGCGCTCGACCTGGGCCTGGTCAACGGCAATGCGCAGCGTTGGCACATCGGCCAATTGTGCATAGGCGTTGGCAAACTCCTGGATGCGTTGCTCCAGCCCCGGGCTGGCCGCCGGCAGGGTAAATTTCCTGTCACCACTTTCGCAGAGCCCGGCACAGCATTCATGCAATGCTAATTGCTGCGGGCTCAGTGGGTGCATGGATTCATCGCCCGCCGGCGCATGATTCATGTTCTGCTCAAAGTAGCTTACAGATTCTCCCGCCTCTACTACGGCACCCTGCTGTTCAAGCCGCTCGCACAGCGTAGCCCAGGCTTGTTCTGGCGTATCACTAAAGGCATCGTAACTGGTCGCTACAAACTCCGAAGACTCCAATATAATCAACGCCTGGCGATTGTAGAACTCCCATAAATCCAGACCGAACTGTAGCGGAAAGCCATGGCGTTTGTGCAGTGAGGTGGCCACGGTGAACGGTGCGCGGTAGACAAACAACTTGAGTGAGTCCGACAGGGCGCCGCTCCAGGCGGGCCAGGTCAATAACAGGCGAGGGTCCTTGATCAACCAGGGGGCATGAGCGCCCAGTTCGCTCAGCACTTTCTCCAGGACGGCTGAGCTGTCCTTCGACTCAATCGGTGCGGGCCGAAACCAGCAGCCACCGGCAGCTTCCAGCATGCCGTCGTTGAGCGCCACTACATCCTGCCGCTCCCAGAATCCCAGGGGGTTGTCCGGCCCGGCTGGCATCAATTGATCCTGGTCGCCCACGTACCAGCCACAGCCTGACAACAACCCCGCAATCATCGAGGTTCCCGATCGGTGCATACCAAGAATTACCAGGTTTTTTCTATTTTCCTGCGGCTTCACCAGGCTCCAGAATCACCCATTTTATTAGTGCGGCCTAGTGTTGCATAAAGCCGCTAACCGGTCACGCCAAGACCTGCTAAAATCTGCCGCAAACAGAGAATGTACTTCAATCGTATGTCCCAATCATCGCAAGGCCACCAAGCGGAAAGTCCTGAGCTTTCGATAGTTGTTATTGCCTACAATATGGGCCGCGAGCTGCCCCGTACCCTGCATTCACTCAGTCGCGAATACCAACAAGATATTGCCGACCTCAACTACGAAGTGGTAGTGGTAGACAATGGCTCAAGTGATCCGGTTGCAGCGCAGATGGTTGCTGACTGCGGTGAAGAGTTCAGGCTGATTCGTATAGACGATGCCAACCCTTCTCCCGGCGATGCTGTTAACACCGGCGTCGCCAGCGCCAGGGGTGAGTCCCTGGGTATACTGGTGGACGGGGCGCGCATGCTGTCACCGGGTGTGCTGGCATGGGCCAAGCAGGCACTGTGCTTCAGGCCGAGATCACTGGCATCGGTACTGGGTTTTCATCTGGGACCGGCACAACAGCGCTTTTCCAGCCAGCAGGGCTATGACCAGAACATCGAAGACCAGTTGCTGGCCCGCATCAACTGGCCGCAGGACGGTTACCGATTGTTCGAAATTGCCTCATTAGCCGGCTCCTCCAGCTACGGCTGGCAAGGTCCCATGGCAGAAAGCAATTGCCTGTTTTTACCCCGCAGCCTGTTTGAGGAAATCAATGGCTACGATACCCGCTTCGCATCCGCAGGCGGCGGCCTGATCAACCTGGACTTCTATAAACGCGCCTGTGAAGCGGGACAGGTAGAACTTGTTTACCTGGTTGGAGAAGGTTGTTTTCATCAGATTCACGGCGGTGTCACCACCGGCGATACGCAAACCAAGCCCCTCAGCTACGACCAGTTATGTATTGAGTACGAATCTATTGTTGGCTGCGCACACGAGGCACCGTCCAACCCGCCCCTGCTACTGGGCTATAACCATCCGTCCAGTAGCTGGCTCAGCGGCGCAGGTGCGACTGCCATGTCTGAGAAAACCGGCCTGGAAAAAACTCGCCGGGAACACTGGCTGGCAGTGGGAATGCAAGACGTCTAAAACGCGAGCCAAGCAAACAGGGTGAGTTTCATGGCAAAATCTGGCAGCAAGTTCGGCCCCGGCATCCTGGTCACCGCCGCTTTTATCGGCCCTGGCACAATCGCCACTGCCAGCATAGCCGGTGCAGAGTATGGCTTTGCCTTACTGTGGGCATTGCTATTTTCGGTACTTGCCACCATGGCCCTGCAGGAAATGGCGGCACGGCTGGGGCTGATTAGCAGACTGGGTCTTGCAGAAGCGCTGCGCGCCACCTATAGCGGTAGTTGGCTTGGAAGAGGCGCAATATTACTGGTGGTCGCGGCCATTGGCCTGGGCAATGCCGCCTATGAAGCAGGCAACATCACCGGCGCAGCACTGGGTCTGGAAAGCATCAGCGGCATCCCGGCAACCCAGTGGGCGCTGGGCGTGGGCTTGTTAGCAGCGGCCCTGTTGGCGTCGGGTCGCTATGGACTCATTGAAAAGCTGCTCATTGCGCTGGTGCTGCTAATGAGCTTTGTGTTCCTGGCCACCCTGTTTATGGTCGGCCCATCATTGACCGCCATGCTGGACGGTCTTTTGATACCGCGCTTACCCGAGGGGTCGCTGCTCACGGTGATCGCACTGATAGGTACCACGGTGGTGCCCTACAACCTGTTTTTACATGCCAGTGCTGTGCAGGAGAAGTGGCCAGCCAGTACCAATCCGCAGCAGGCTTTAAGAGAATCACGTATCGATACGGGTCTATCCATAGGCCTGGGAGGTCTAATTACCCTGGCGGTAATGAGTACCTCGGCAGTTGCATTTTTTGGCACCAATTCAAGCTTCTCCGCCGTCACCATGGCACAGCAACTGGAGCCCCTGCTGGGGCCCAGTGCGCGTTACTTCTTTGCGGCGGGGCTGTTTGCTGCCGGGCTTAGCAGTGCTGTCACGGCGCCCCTGGCTGCCGCCTACGCGGTCAGCGGGGCACTGGGCTGGCCCAGGGATATGCACAATATGCGCTTTCGCCTGATCTGGTTGTCCGTACTGGTGTGCGGCACCACCTTCGCGGCGGTGGGCACTAAACCCCTCACAGCCATCCTGTTCGCACAGGCTGCCAATGGATTTTTGTTGCCCATCTGCGCGATTTTCCTGTTGATCATCATGAACCGCCGCGAAATTCTCGGCCAATACGTCAACAAACGCTGGGCCAATCTCGCCGGTGTGGTGGTGGTGGGTGTGACCTTGTTGTTGGGTTTGCTGAAGATATTGCAGGTGATGGGGGTTAGTAGCTAGGCTAAGGGGTCAGGTCGCCCATTGCCCACTACGATGGGCAATGGGCGACCTGACCCCTTAACTCTTAATACGCGGCGACGGTACCATCCTTGCGCATCTCGGTGGCGCCGATATAAACACCGTCGCGCCGCTGTATGGCCTGGTAACCACCAAACATAACCCCATTGTCGATCATCTTGATGTTATGGCCCATGGCCGCCAGGCGGGCGCGGGTGGCCACCGAAACACCGGTCTCCAGAAATAATGTCCCGACCGGGTCTTCGTGCACGCCAGTGGGCTGACGGCCGCCCTGGTGGTTAAAGCGGGCGGTATCGCCGGCTTCCTGCAGGTTCATACCGTAATCAATAATATTGACCAGCACCTGCACGTGACCCTGGGGCTGCATGCTGCCGCCCATCAGCCCAAAACTCATCAGTGGCTGTCCATCCTTCATCACGAAGGCCGGAATAATAGTGTGAAAGGGCCGTTTGCCCGGCGCATACACATTGGGGTGTGAGGGATCCAGCGAAAACAATTCGCCCCGATCCTGAAACATAAAGCCCAGCCCGTCCGGCACCAGGCCCGAACCCATGCCACGGTAATTGGATTGGATTAAGGAAACCATCATGCCGCTACTGTCAGCCACAGTCAGGTAAGTGGTGTCGCCCTCTCCCTCCAGCATGGGCTCCCCCGCCGCATAGTCTGCACGGGCTTTTTCAGGGTTGATTAGCGCAAAGCGCTGCTTGCCGTATGCATCCGCAAGCAGGGCCTGCATGGGTACCGCCGAGAAAGTCGGATCGGCGTAGAAGCGCGCCACGTCTTCGAAGGCCAGGCGCTTGGCTTCCACCATGTAGTGGAATACTTCCGCGGAATCCCTGGGCCACTGTGCAAGCTTGACGTTCTTCAAAATACTGAGCATTTGCAAGGCCGCAAAACCCTGGCCATTGGGCGGCAGCTCATAGACGTCGTAGCCGCGATAGTTGACGCTACCCGGTGTTACCCACTCGCCGCGATGCTCGGCGAAATCCTCTTCGTTGAGCGCCCCACCCACACGGTCCATAAACGCAGCCATGGTCTTGGCTAGGGTTCCCCGGTAAAACGCATCGCGGCCTTCCTTGCCCAACAATTCCAGGGTATTGGCCAGGTCCGGGTTGCGAAATATTTCTCCCGCCACCGGTGCACGATTGTCGGGAAAGTAGGTAGCGCGGGCATTGCTGAACCAGTCTTCGTCTCCGATGATGCGCTGGAAGGCAGCCAGGTTGCGCTGGAAGTAGTAGGCAATAACCGGCGAGACAGGAAAACCTTCCCGTGCGTACTTCACCGCTGGTGCCAGTACCCGGGACATGGGCAGCTTGCCGAACTGTCCGTGCATGGCGAACCATCCATCGACAGTGCCGGGTACCGTGACTGGCAATTCACCGTGGGCGGGTATGCCCTGTGCATCGGCAGGAATTTTTCCCAGCCGTTTCATCTCTTCAATTTTTTGTTTCAATTGCTCCAGGCTGCGCCCACGGGGGGATCGCCCCGAGCCGTTATACCCGTACAGCTTCTGTGACTGGGGATCCCAGATGATTGCGAACAAGTCACCGCCGATACCGTTGCCGGTCGGTTCCATCAAGCCCAGTGTTGCATTGGCAGCAATGGCCGCATCGACAGCCGAGCCGCCCTGTTTAAGAATATCAATGGCAACCTGGGAAGCGAGTGGCTGGGCAGTGGCCGCCATACCCTGCGTGGCATAAACCGGGCTGCGCGAGAAATTCGCACCTACCGGCCGACCTCCCGGTCCTAGCTCGGCCATAAGGTTTTGCGTGACAGTGGCGAGACCCAACAACAGGAGTGTGGAAAAGCACTTGATCATGGACATAAGACCGTACCTATAGTTATTTTAAACATATGTTAACCCGCTCTGACCTGGCGGTACGCAAACCGCGCAATTATGCTAAATTCTATACTAAATAAGAGCAAGGATTGGCATTGGCATGGCGGCGGCAAATATAAAGTCTCCAGCACCCTATAAGAGGGAGCGACGAGGAGTCGACTGGGGTGATTACGACCCCGGTGATTTTTATGATGAAATCATCAGCTCACCCGGCCATGCACGTAGCGCCGCCCGGGGCCTGGTTTCCTTCATACGCAAAATGACCATGCGGCACCTCATTTCCAGGCAGCAGGCGGCGGACCTGGCCATCCAGGAAATGGGCATCAGTTTTACTGTCTACAGCGAGGGCGAGAACATTGATCGCGCCTGGCCCATGGATATCATCCCGCGCATTATCCCGCTGCGGGAGTGGCAACAACTTGAACGGGGCCTGATGCAGCGACAAACCGCGCTCAACCTGTTTATCGATGACCTTTACAACAAACAAAAAATTCTCAAGAACAAGGTCGTGCCGCGTGAGTTAATCGAGAGTTCTCCGGGGTTTCTGCAGGAGTGCATAGGTGCCAAACCCAGGTACGGGGTGTGGTCACATATTTGTGGCTCTGACCTGGTACGCGACAGCGACGGCACCATGTATGTGCTGGAAGACAACCTCAGGGTGCCCTCAGGGGTTTCCTATATGTTGGAGAATCGCGCCATATCAAAACGCGTATTGCCACAGCTGTTTGAGAAGCACTTTATTCTGCCGGTAGATGACTATCCCTCACAGCTATTCGATATGCTCGCCTCACTGTCACCGCGTTCGGGCGACCGCCCTGAAATAGTGGTCATGACTCCCGGCATCTACAATTCGGCCTATTTTGAGCACGCCTACCTGGCCCAGCGCATGGGCGCCGAGTTGGTGGAGGGATCGGACCTGGTAGTGGGCAGTGATGACAAAGTCTATATGCGCACCATTAAGGGGCTGGAAAGAGTCGACGTAATCTACAGGCGCATCAATGACGACTTTCTTGATCCGGAAGTATTTCGAGCCAATTCCATGCTGGGCACACCGGGCTTGTTTCGCGCCTGGCGCAAGGGCAATGTGGGCCTGGCCAATGCTCCCGGTGCTGGTGTCGCCGATGACAAAATCATCTACACCTACGTGCCCGATATCATTCGTTACTATCTCGGTGAGGAAGCCATCATTCCCAACGTGCCGTCTTTTTTGTGCGTGAATGATCAACACCTCAAACACGTGCTGAAAAACATGAAGAACATGGTGATTAAACCCGCCAACGAATCCGGCGGTTACGGCATGCTGATCGGGCCCGCCGCCAGCAAAAAAGAACTGGAGGAATTTGCGGGGCTCATTCAGAAGAACCCTCGCAATTACATGGCTCAACCCGCACTGGCCCTGTCGACCGCGCCAACCCTGTGTGGCAATAGTATCCAGCCACGCCACCTGGATTTGAGACCCTTTATTCTGCAGGGTAACCGTCAGTACGTGACGGCGGGAGGCTTGACCCGCGTGGCGCTGCGCAAGGGTTCACTGGTGGTAAATTCATCCCAGGGTGGCGGTAGCAAAGACACCTGGATTGTTGATACGGAGGCCAGCTGATGCTTTCCAGAGTCGCAGAACGGGTGTACTGGTCCTCACGTTATTTGGAGCGAGTCGAGGATACAGCTCGGCTGATCCTGGTCAGACACCACTCCATGCTGGACATGCCGCGCAGTATTCAGCCGGGCTGGGGACAATTGCTGGACGTCCTCAGCGCCGCCGAAGGCTTTGCCTCGATACCCGGAGCCGCTACCGAGAAGAACATTATCAACTACGTGTTTAGTGACCGTGGCAATCCGTCGTCTTTGATGAGTTCCCTGGCCTCGGCTCGGGAGAACATGCGAACCACCAGGGAAGTACTACCCAGCGAATCCTGGGAAAGTGTCAACAGTCTCTACCTCAGTGTCTCACGCCGCTCCAGCAAAGGCTTACCGCGCCCTTCCCGGCATACTGTGCTCAATGGTGTCATTCAATCCTGTCAGCAGGTTGCCGGCATGCTTTCTGGCACCATGAATCACGATGAGGCCTACCAGTTTGTGCGCATGGGCCGGTATCTCGAACGTGCTGACATGAGTACTCGCATTATCGATGTGGGCTCCGCTGACCTTATGAAGGCGGGCGAAGATGCCCTGCCCTACCAGAATGTACTGTGGATGAATATCCTGTTGTCACTTAGCGCCTACCAGATGTATCGCCTCAGCGTAGGCGCCAACGTCAAGCCATCTGAGGTACAACATTTTCTACTGCGCAATGTCGACTTCCCGCGCTCAGCGGCGTACTGCTTGCAGGAAATAGAATCCTGCATGAAGAAATTGCCACACCACAAAGATGCACTTGAAGTCGTTAAAGCCGTGC
>Ga0114950_10004104_pt1 | contig 11270 bp, 10 predicted proteins | sample N075metaG_FD_83503 | JGI IMG/M metagenome (GOLD analysis project Ga0114950, IMG submission 83503) | Deep subsurface microbial communities from Kermadec Trench to uncover new lineages of life (NeLLi) - N075 metaG | ecosystem: Environmental > Aquatic > Marine > Ocean trench > Sediment | place...
ATGCATACAACGGGCGGCTATCTCACCGGTGCAGTGACAACCCATTCTCAGGTGTTCGACATCAAGCCAGACACCGATGTGTACTGGTGTGCAGCGGACATCGGGTGGGTTACGGGCCACACCTACATCGTGTACGGTCCGCTTGCCAATCACACGACGAGCGTTATGTACGAAGGCACACCCGACCACCCGGAGAAGGACCGCCTCTGGTCCATCGTGGAGGAGCTTGGTGTCACCATCTTCTACACAGCGCCGACCGCTATCAGGACGTTCATGAAATGGGGAGCCGAGTATCCGGAGAGACACGACCTGTCTTCGCTACGACTTCTCGGCACCGTGGGTGAACCGATAAACCCAGAGGCGTGGATGTGGTATCACACAAACATCGGATCGGAACGATGTCCGATCGTCGATACGTGGTGGCAGACAGAGACGGGGAGCATCATGATCTCCCCGCTACCGGGTGTGACCCCGACGAAACCGGGGTCGGCAACGCGAGCTATGCCTGGTATTGACATCGAGGTGGTCGATGGCGACGGCAACACCGTTGGCCTGGGCGGCGGAGGCTACCTCACGATTACCAAGCCATGGCCTTCGATGTTGCGTGGCATCTACGGCGACGACGAACGCTATATCGAAACGTACTGGTCCCAGACCTCGGGGACATACTGGGCTGGGGATGGTGCAAAGCTCGATGACGACGGGTACCTGTGGATTCTCGGCCGAATCGACGACGTGATGAACATATCGGGCCACCGCATCTCAACAATGGAGGTCGAGTCGGCGCTCGTATCGCATCCAGCTGTTGCAGAAGCAGCAGTCGTTGGTGCTGAAGATGACCTGACGGGCCAGGCCATTGTTGCCTTCGTGTCGCTGCGAGCGGACTTTGAGGACACTGAGGAACTCAGCGAGGAGTTGCGGTCCCATGTAACGCTGAAGATTGGTGCGATTGCTCGCCCTAAATCGATCGTCTTCGCTCCAGATCTTCCGAAGACGCGCTCTGGGAAAATCATGAGACGTCTCCTGAAGGACATCGCAGACAACAGGGAACTAGGCGACATCACGACGCTTGCCAACGCAGACGTCGTAGCCATGATCGCATCCAAGACCGCGTCCCACCTATAGGGGGACAAGCGGGCCTGGCGCGGTGCTAGGGGGAGGGGTGGTCGCTGATGGGGATTGGATCTGCGTCTGGCCAGGGGTCCTTATCGATGAGTTTTCTCCAGATGTACACGGCTATGTCGCGAATCGAAGCGATGACGGGCACAGCCAGCAACGAACCGAGGAGTCCGGCCACCTGGAAACCGACCAGAAGGCCAAGCAGAATCACGGCAGGCCTCAGATTTACGGCCGTACCCATCACTCGTGGAGCAATGACATTCGCCTGGAGCTGGACGACAATGAGGTAGATGCCAACGACAACCAGCGCGAACCAGTAGTTCTCCAGTTCGGGCCAACGAGTCGAACCGGAAATCAACGCAGCGAGTACGCCTGGGATTGCGGCGAGGATTGGCCCGAATGTCGGAATCATGTTGAGAACAACCATGATGACACCCATGAGAAACGCACCCGGAAGACCAACTGCCCAGAGGACGAACCACACGAAGGCTCCGGTTATCAGCGAGTTGATCAACTGCCCATAGAGATATCCGCGCCACACGGTCTTCTGTTTGATCAGCATCATCACTCCGTCACGCTCATATCCGGACGGGATCTGAGTAACAACGAAATCGTGCATCCGTGAGCTGTCGGCGTTGAGATACATCGCCACAAGTACTGTGAGTATTGCGGTCGTCACGGCCGCGGTAACGATGCCGACGACAGTGCGGAACCCGCTAAAGCCTGCGCCGAGGTAGTTGAGTAGCTGTTCAGCGTCGACCACATAGCCGGCATCTTCGCCGCTGGCGGGGGTGCTTAGAGCGTCCAAAAACGCTGATACGTCAACCGTCAGACCAAATACGAGAAGCTGGCCCCGATCGTTGACTTCTGCCAACAGCCAGACCCGTAAATCTTCGGCTAGTCCAATCGGATTGAGTTCGCGGAGTGAGGCAGTTATCGAGTTGGCCAGCAGTGCGCCGAATGCGAGAGTCCCAAGGAAGACGATCGTGTATGCAATCAGCAGAGCAATACCTCTGGGAAGCTTCAGTCGAGTCGTCGAAATTCTGATGATCGGCGCTACAAGGAAAGCTATGAGACCAGCCAGCGCGGCCACTGGTATGACATTGCGAGCCAAGTAGATGCCAATGAGAACGAGGACAAACGACATCGCAACGACCAGCAGCTTTGTGTTCTCTCCCCAACGCGCCGACGGTGGGTAATACTCCTGTGCGGGCTCGGGCTGGGATTCGTCATCCGACATGCCGACACGGTAGCCTTCCATTGAAACTCCTTCAACCCGCGCGATGAGTGTGATGGACCCCGACCCGACCAGCAATGTCTACGAGCCGCACATTGGTGATTCTCGCCAGTACATGCGCGACATCATCCTTGGTGTGAATGACGGCCTCATCTCGACGTTCCTTCTTGTGTCTGGCGTCGTTGGCGGGGGCATGGATGCAACGGACGTTCTGTTGATCGGGCTTGCAGGTGCGCTAGCCGGCATGATTTCAATGAGTATTGGCGAGTATCTCGCGACGAAAGCCCAGGGAGAGGTCTTCGATGCCGAGATTGCGCTCGAAAAGATTCACCTACGCGACCATAGGGAAGATGAGAAGGATCAGCTCAAGGAGATGCTGGCGAACATGGGACTTGAGGAGCCGGGTCTCGACACCGTCGTCAACATCATCAATGACAATGACGAAGCCATGTTGAATATGCACGCCGCTCTCGAGTTCGGAGTTGTCGACAGCGAGCGCCGCAGCCCCTTCGCAGCCGCGTTCGCATCGGGCACGTTGTTCCTCGCTGGAGCGGCGCCTTCCATCATTCCGTTCGCAGTGTTCGACGACACGACGACGTCTCTTCTAGCCGCAGCGGTGCTCGTCGGCATCGGTCTGTTCTTTGTTGGCGCCATCAAGACACTGCAAACGAAGAAACGGTGGTCGACCTCTGGCCTTGAGAATCTGGCCCTTGGTCTAGCCGCAGGGGTGCTCTCGTTCTATGTCGGCAAGGGATTCGACTGGCTCATCACCAGTTTCTGATTGCTCAATTATTAGAAGTCCAGACCCTTCTTGGCAACAACCCCTTCATCGAAGGCATGTTTGATCTTGCGCATCTCCGTCACAGTGTCCGCTGCGTCGATGATAGCCTGGTCGGCATCGCGGCCTGTGATGATGATGTTCACCGCCTCAGGTCGCGCATCAAGCGCGGCAACCATTTCTTCCACCGGAATCCAGCCGAACGAGACCGGATAGGTAGCTTCGTCAAGGATGACGAGGTCGTACGTCCCGCCCGAAATGGCGACCTGCGCCACCTGCCATGTCTCTCTTGCCGCCCGCGCAGTTGCCTCCATGTCGTCCGAGTCCCAGGTGAATCCGTCGCCGCCGGTGACCCAATCGACGCCGAGTTCTTCGGCCATCTTGCGTTCGCCGGTCTTCCACTTCTCTGACTTGATGAATTGGATAACCATCACGCTCCACCCCCTTGCAACTGCGCGCAACATGACGCCAAAAGCTGAACTCGACTTTCCTTTGCCTTCGCCCGTGTACACGATGACGATGCCGCTCTTCTCGGTACCGGTCACTTTGATACCTCCTGAGATCTCAATGACACGATCACGGTACTGCCGTCGACGTCAATCACCCTGATCGACTGCTCAAAGACGTCGCCAAGCAGCTCTTCCGTGAGAACCTCGCCCGGGGGGCCAGATCCAACAACGGTTCCGCTGTCGAGCAGTGAGACGCGGTCGCAGAACTGCGCTGCGGCGGTGAGGTCGTGAATGGCTGCAACGACTGTCATGCCTCTTGCGGTGCGCAGCGTGTCGATCAACTCCATCACTTGATGTTGCGCCGCGACATCAAGTGATGCTGTGGCCTCATCGAGCACGACGATGTCTGCCTGCTGTGCCAGGACTCTCGCGAGAGAGAGTCGCTGCGTTTCTCCGCCGGACAGGGTGGAGATGTCTCTCTCTGCAAAGTCCGTCATGTCGAGATCGGCAAGCGCCGTCCAGCAGAGTGCGAGGTCTGATTCGGTTTCGGCACCGAGGGTGCCGAGGTACGGCGTGCGTCCGAGCAGGACGTAGTCGAACACCGCCATACCCTGGGGATAGATGGGTCGCTGCGGTACGTAGGCAACAATTTTTGCGCGTTCTCTGCGTGAGAACGTCTCAACCGACGCCCCACCAACATGCACACTCCCTCGGTAGGGAACGGCACCGATCATCGTCTTGAGGAGCGAGGACTTTCCTGCCCCGTTCGGGCCGAGGATGCCATGCCAGCTGCCTGGCGCTATGTCAATGGACACGCCCTTGAGAACTCGGTGCGATCCGTATGTGACCTCTACCTCGGAAAACTCGACCCCAGTGTTCAAGATGAGACACCCTTCGACCTGCGTAGGACAAGCGCAAAGAACGGGGCGCCGATCATGGCTGTAACAACGCCGATCGGAATCTCGGACGGATTTATGGCGACTCTGGCGACGATGTCAGCAAGGACAAGAAAGGCACCCCCAACGAGAATCGATAGGGGTACGACGACTCGATACGACACCGATGTCAGCATGCGAACAAAGTGAGGAACGATGATTCCTACGAAGCCGATAAGCCCACTTACGGAGACAACTGCAGCCGTCCCGAGGGTTGCAAGTACCACGATTCCGAGTCGGATTCGGCTCGGGGCCACTCCAAGTGTTCCAGCCTCGGTGTCCCCAACCGCCAGAATGTCGAGCAGTCGACGGGCAGCGAAGATTCCGGCGAGACAGACAGCGACGTACGGCAGGACCAGTCGCACCTCACCCCACCCTGCCGTGTTGAGGCTGCCGAGTATCCACCCATACACCTCGCGCAACGTGTCAGATTCCCGTTGCTGAACATAGGTCTGGATAGCCGTCAGAAAAGATGCCACGGCAACACCGGCCAGTATCAGGGTAAGAGCCGTCCGACCACTGCGAACCGAGTACCCGAGCGCGTAGGCCATCCCGACGCCGAGGAGAGCACCGAGAAACGCCGCCAGCACAAGCGGGTCGACCACCCAGCCTGATGTGGCCGGGCCATAGGCAATCGCAATAGTGGCACCGAGTCCGGCACCGGCACCTGCTCCGAGGAGATAGGGATCTGCCAACGGATTTCTGAACGCTCCCTGATATCCGGCACCGGCTGCGGAAAGCATGGAACCGACAAGGACTGCAAGTATCACTCTTGGAAAGCGAATCTCCCAAAGTATTGCCTCGGTTCTCTCTGACAGACCCGACTCGAACCTCGAAAACGGGAGCCGCGCAAGCATCGATCCAACTATGTCTCCCGGCGGAATCGAAATGGGACCAACCATTGCCCCGGCGACAATCGCGCCGAATAGAACGATGATTGCGCCGCTTACCCACCACCAGCGAAGAGAAACGCCTGGCGGCCGACCCCGGTTCACGCGTCGGCCAACTCGAGCGAGAGTATCGCCTCCACAACCGTCTCAACAAGTTCAATAATTCTTGGGCCCCATCGCGACGCGATGTCATCGTCAAGCTCCACGACACCGTCGGCGGTCACGGCCGACAACGTATCCCAACCGGGTCGCTCCGCAATCGTGTCACGCGAGGCTCCGCAGCACTTGGTGTCAGCGAGCAATATCAGTGTGGGGTCGGAACCGACGATGTACTCCGCCGTCAACTGCGGGTAGCCGAAGCCGTCCGTGTCTGCTGGGTCCGCAATATTTTCCATACCCGACGGGCTGAGAAGACCTCCGATAAATGTCGAGGTCGTCACGGAATAGAAGGTCGGATCAAGCTCGTAGTAGTAGCTCACAGAATCGGTGCCATCGGGGAGCGACTCATACGCTGACTCGATGCTCGACGTGGTCTCAGCAACCAGACCAATCGCTTCAGCAATGTGCCCCGTAGCGGTTCCGACCTGCTCCCACTGGGAATATGCGTCGGCAACGTCAATCGCTGTTGCGTGAAGAATCACAGGGATCCCGATGGCCTCAAGACCGGCAACGACATCGCCCGGGTCGAAACTGAGAAACACGAGATCTGGGTCAAAAGAGGCAATTGCCTCAACGCTCGGTGTGAACGCGGAAAGGTCAGTCGTTGGTGCTTCGGCGGGAAAGTTGGACATGCTGTCGACGGCAACCACTTGTGGACCTGCGCCAATTGAGAACAGCACCTCGGTCGACGTTGGAGAGATCGACACAATGCGGGTGGGCCTCTTCTCAATCACCACAGGGCCGTTCGGCGCATCGATGGTCACTGGGAAGCCATCATCAACCGCCTTCGTTGTGGTCGTTACTGGGGCGACGGTTGTTGTGACCGCGACAGTTGTCGATGTTGTTGAAACCTGGGATGGAACGTCATCGGCAGCGGGCGATGAACACGCTGCGGCGACAATGCCCAAAACAACAGCGATCAGGGTGAGCCTACGAATCATGGATGTCTCCTCTCGCTGGAGGAGAACGGGTCACAGCATCGAGACCTCTCCTCCGAAGGCTCGCCGCCCACCGATAACGAGGCGACCTGGCTACCTCGTGGAAGAGGATCACAGTTGCGGGACAGCGCCGGGATCTCACCGGACTTCGCTCGTGTTCGATACTCGGGAAAACTCCCGAGACGCTGTCGCAGGATAGCGCAGGACATGACCGAACCATGATCCGAGAAGGATGCAGCCGACCGGATACCCAACATTGCCTGATGCCGTGCGTTTCGATTACTCAGCCAGCATCGAGAGGTACACTCGGTCCGTGAAACTCATCGTCCCCCTGATCGCGGTTGTGGCCATCGTCGCCGTTGCCGCATTGAAGTTCGGCAAGGATTCCAGCGCGCCCGACACTCCTGATGGTGTTTGGGAGCTGGCCGGGGATCAGCCCGGTTGAGAATCGCTCTCGACACTGGCACGGACATCGGTAAGAGGGCTGCTCGCATCCTGCTCGCTGGTAGTCGATGTGAATCTCTACTGATGCTTAACGCAGACTGGCTTCCTCCCGATCCGCGTGTGGCACATTCGACAAACCTCACCGGTGTTGATGTCATCGTGTCGGATGGCACGACCGCCCTGACGAATCTCGTCGGCAGAGCTTCCGTTGCTCGATCTCCTCTTGTCGTGTGGCAGGACGTCGATCAGTCCGAGTTCGGGCCTGCAACCATCCCCGTCGTTGTTGGCGCAAATGTCGGATCAACCCTCGCCGACTGCCTCCTGACTCACCCCGCGTCACAACCCGCTGCGGGTGAGACATATGTTGTGGCTTGGACGGAGCCGGGAGAGCCCGTTACCTCTGGCACAGCGGTTGGGTTTCCAGAGCCTGTGGGCATGTCGTGGTGCCGACGAAGGGCCGCGGACCACTTCGTTGCGTTCCGTACCGACGAGTGGGCTGCCGCTGTCACAATCGTCGAAGGTGACTCGGGAACACGCATCGTCGGAGTTTCAGATCTTGGCGAACACCTGGAGGCTCTGACCCTCGTCGCCGTTGCGTTCGTGGCTGCGTCCGGTCTATTCGCGCCAGCGATCCAGTCAAGCGCCGACGCTCTGGCAGCCATACTCGAAGAAACACGAACCCTGGAACTCGACGTAGCCGTCTGGCGCTCAACCAGCTAACCGGAAGCCGCCCGCGTCCCACCTTTAGGGGTGACGTGGTCAGTGTTCTATGGTTTCGGCTGAGGTGAGGTCGGAGTTGTCTGTGCTTGCGGGGACGTGGACCACAGGGCGGGGAGGGACGGGAGTTGGTTGTGGGACGACGTCAATCGTCTCCTCAAGCATGATGACCTCGATGCCGCCAACGACGTCGGAGATGAGGTTGTACATCACTGCGGCCAAAGTCAGTGCAGCAGTCATCGTGATGGCAGCGATGATGGCGAGCATCAGGATTACACGAAAGTACAGTTCGCCGTCAGGACTCACCGCGATCGTCAACCGACCGAACACGTCGACAAAGGCGTTCGGAATGTTCCGCTGGATCGCAATTGACCATGCAACCCAAATCCCGAGAACCCAGACAAGGGAGACGACTGAGGTCAGTACGGCGCTGACCTTGAGGACCGTCCACGGATCCACCTTGCGAATGATTCGGCGAACACGACGAACCGGCATGAGAGCCTCCTTCGACACGAGTGTACCGATACGACTCGGTAGGTCCTGCCAATGGGCGTCCCGTGACGTCGAATCGTTCTGTCAGGCGTCCTACGCGTCTTCTTCCACCTCGGCAACCGCCAGGGCTGACAGGTCGGCGTCGGGAGAGAGGTTCATGACCTTCACGCCAGTCGATGGACGTTTCTGGCGCGAGATCGATTTCGCCTGAGCTCTCATCACAATGCCGTCCGACGATGTCATGACAATCTCGTCCGTTGCAGACACCGCCCTGGCTGCAGCGATCACTCCCCTCACCTTGGTGAGCTTCATCGATATGACGCCGAAACCTCCGCGCTTCTGGACTCGGAACTCGCTCATCTTCACACGCTTGCCGTAGCCACCGGAGGTGAGTAGCAGTACCTCTTCCGCCTCGTCAGCAACGGCCGCTGAAACGACCACGTCGCCGTCACGAAGCCTGATACCGCGAACGCCCTGGGAAGCACGGCCCGTGGGACGTACGTCGGACTCACGGAATCGGATGCCCATACCCAGTCGGGTCAACATCATCAGATCAGCTTCGCCATCGGTTTGGCGAACTGCAACAAGTTCGTCTCCGTCGAGCAGGTTGATGGCGACCAGAACCTGGTTTCTTGAGTCATAGTCGGCAAACCGCGACTTCTTGACAAGACCGTTCTTCGTGAACATCACCAAGAACTTGCTTGTCTCAAAGTCACGCATATCAATAACGGCCTCGACGGCCTCGTCCGGTTCGAGCGGAAGAACAGACTGTATGAGCTGGCCCTTTGCGGTCCGGTCCTTGCGCGGTATCTCGTGTGCGCGCACCCGATACACCTTGCCGGTGTTCGTGAAGAACAGCAGGTACGCGTGCGCCGTTGTGTGAATCAGGTGTACGACGACATCATTGTCGCGAAGACCAGCGCCCTTGATGCCTCTTCCACCCCTCGCCTGGGTCCGGTACGCCGACGACAGGACCGATTTGATGTAGCCAGACGCCGAGATGCTTATGACAATGTCCTCGTCAGGAATGAGATCCTCAAGAGACATCTCACCACTGTCAGGGATGATGCGGCTACGCCGCCTGTCCGCGAACTTGTCGCGGACCTCGGTGAGTTCAGTTCCGACAAGGGCCCGACGCGCTGGCTCATCTGCAAGCAGTCCCGTCAAATATTCAATGGTCTCCTTGAGGTCCTCAAGTTCGTCCCTCAATTTGTTGGTCTCAAGCGCGGTGAGACGCCGTAGTGGCATGTCGAGAATGTGGTTCGCCTGAATCTCGGAGAAGTCGAAGGCCTCCATGAGGCCCGTGCGGGCAGCGTCAACGTTCTCCGACGACCGAATGATCCGAACAACCTCGTCGATGTTGTCGAGCGCAGTGAGTAGACCCTTGACAATGTGAGCCCTGCCTTCGGCTTTGGCGAGCCTGAACTGGGACCGCCGCTCGATGACTTCAAGCTGGTGATCTATGTAGTGGTGTACGAGCTGGGCGAGATTTAGGGTCCGAGGGACACCATCGACGAGAGCCACGTTGTTGACGGCAAAGCTGTCCTCGAGGCGCGTGTGCTTGAAGAGTTGGTTCAGTACGACCTGCGGAATGCCGTCCCGCTTGAGCTCGATCACGATGCGTGTGCCGAGCCTGTCGGTCTCGTCGCGAACGTCGGCAATGCCTGTCACTTTTTTGTTGTTGACGATTTCGGCAATCTTTGCGGTGATCCTGTCTCTTGACACCTGATACGGGATCTCGGTAACGATGATTGCCGTCCGACCTTTTCGGATCTCGACGACCTCGGTGACGGCACGCATCTTGATTGATCCTCGACCGGTCAGGAGAGCGGAACGGATGCCTTCGTTTCCGAGAACGAATGCCCCTGTTGGGAAGTCGGGACCTTTGACGAACTCCATGAGGTCCTCCGCTGTGGCGTCGGAGTGCTCAAGTGCGTACATCACGGCGTCGACGACCTCGCCGAGGTTGTGTGGAGCCATGTTCGTTGCCATGCCGACTGCGATTCCGGTCGATCCATTGACAAGCAGGTTCGGGAAGCGGGAGGGAAGCACGGTTGGCTCACTGCGCTCTCCTGAGTAGTTGTCCTTGAAGTCGACCGTGTCCTCGTCGATTCCGTCGAGCATGTGTGCAGAAAGTTTCGCCAGACGTGCTTCGACGTACCTCATTGCCGCCGGCGGATCGTCTACGGTACCAAAGTTGCCCTGAGGGTCAATCAGGGGGTACCGCAGCGAGAAGTCCTGCCCCAATCGAACCATTGAGTCGTAGACGGCTTCGGGAGCGTGGGGGTGGAACCAACCAACGACGTCGCCTACAACACGCGATGCCTTGCGGAAGGGTGTGCCAGGACGTATTCCGCTGTCCCACATCGAATAGAGGATCCTGCGATGGACAGGCTTCAGACCGTCTCGCACGTCTGGCAGCGCGCGGGACACAATGACCGACATTGCGTACTCGAGGAACGAGACCTCCATCTCGGTCTTAATGTCGATCGTCTCGTAGGTGATCCGCTCTGGGGTTTCAGTTGATTCGTTTGGCATGGTGTCCTACGCGTCCAGGAATCGGACGTCTTTGGCGTTCTGTTGGATGAACGCTCGGCGGGCCTCAACGTCGACACCCATGAGCGTCGTGAACGTCTGCTCCGCAGAGAACATGTCCTCGAGGTGCACACGAAGCAGCGTCCGGCGCGCTGGATCCATGGTTGTTGACCAGAGGTCCTCTGCGTTCATCTCTCCAAGACCCTTGAAGCGTTGGATGTTGATCTTCCGCCCCGCATTCTTGGCCTTGAAGATGTCGAGCTCCTCGTCGTTCTTGATCCAGGTTGTCTTTGTCCCGATCTTTGCGGAGTACAGCGGCGGCTGCGGGATGTAGATGTACCCGTGTTCGATGACTTGTGGCATATGCCTGAAGAAGAACGTCAGGAGTAACGTTCGGATGTGCGCACCGTCGACATCCGCGTCGGTGAGCAGGATGATCCGGTTGTACCGAGCTTTCGAGATGTCCATTTCATCGCCGATGCCGGTACCGATTGCGGTAATGAGAGACTGGATCTCTGTGTTCTGCAGCACACGAGCGAGACGGTTCTTCTCAACGTTGATGATCTTGCCTCTGATG
>Ga0114950_10004105_pt1 | contig 11269 bp, 8 predicted proteins | sample N075metaG_FD_83503 | JGI IMG/M metagenome (GOLD analysis project Ga0114950, IMG submission 83503) | Deep subsurface microbial communities from Kermadec Trench to uncover new lineages of life (NeLLi) - N075 metaG | ecosystem: Environmental > Aquatic > Marine > Ocean trench > Sediment | place...
AGATGCGTCAGAATACCCGAGCTACCAGGTCGGCTACTGCAAATAACAGCATTTCTATGGTTGTTGCGTGGTATGGGGAGATGGGAAACTGTGAACAGTCGAGTGCTCTATTCTATAACGCTCTCGCAGATCCAGAAGCCCAAACACCCGAGGCGTGGCTCCAGTTCGTATTACATCTTCATGGGTTGTTCCTTGCCTTCCAGAACAGCTACTACTTAGCCATAGAAGGTACCCTTGACGACAGAATCACCCAATCATTAACTGAGGTTATTGTTGCTGTTAAAGATCAGCCGGGCTTCCAACTCTTTTGGCGGCAACGAAAAGCAATCTTTTTCCCCGAATTCCAAGACTATATTGATGCAACCATGTCCTCAGACCGCCAGGTTTCTGAGGGCGTCTATAGGGATATCAATCCGGAGTAAGATGGCTACTAGTAAGGTCGGCTAGGAGATTGGTGGCGGCTCGGCGACCAAACTGAACGACCGGTTGTGGCCGTTAGCAGCTATACGCAATTGTAGAGAGTGACCGTCTGCTATGGAGCGCAAAGCGCTCATTGGGAAGGGTGGCATACACCGCAATAATCGGCGATCAGAACGTGGTGCTGGCTGGTTCTGACGCGTTTCTTTGATAAACAATCAAAGAGTATCAATCGGGAGGCAGATGGCTCTTAACCAGGCTCTGCCGTCTGTAACAACAGGCGAGTAACAGACAAAACAACTGTACCCCATCCGTAGGACAGGTCAAAGCCTGAAATAAGGAGTTATTTTCTGTTTTAAAACCGGCTTCGCTGCAAAACCCCAGCCTTGCTCTGCAAGTTTTGTGTTAGCGGCTATACTCATAAGTAACCTCTCAGATTCGTTGGGGGGGGGGTAAATGAGTCAACCGAGGAATTCCCTATGAAACTTATCCAAGTAGTTATTGTATTTTTGATGTTATTCGCAGCGACAAAACTGGCCGCCGGGTAAGAAAAGGATCTTATCTGTCATGTTGGAAACAAGGAGAGTCGGAGCGGCGAGACGTACCTCGACGATCCAGACTGCAAGGGTGGTAACTGTCCCGACGCGGGCAAGATCGACCTCATAATGGTCGCTCACGCTGCCATGCACTTAGACAATCCAGCCCACATGTACGATAGCATTTCAGACTACCGGCCAGAAGATATAGGTGCCAGCGGTGTCGGCACAGAAGATAGCAATGGCGATGGCGTCGATGATGGTTGTGAGCCACCGCCAATGTGTGGTGATTGTCTTACAAATAACGATTACGCAGGCTGCGAGATCGATGCTTGTGAGACGGCTGTTTGTGCGTTTGATCCCTTCTGCTGTGAGGTGAGATGGGACTTTCTCTGCGTCGCCGAGGCAGAATTTAGTTTTTGCGTGCCAGATATTTGTTTAGCACCACCTGACTGACAATTTGGGTCTGTTCTAACGGACTTGGACAACCAGGGAGCCGTCCGCATTCGGGACGGCTCCAATCACTGGCGGCCCTTTATCTTTCCCCATGTTTTGAGATGTTGACTAATTTGTTGACTAAATCACGTACAAATAAAAACAGGAACTCAACATTTATGCTAAGTTCCTGTTCTTATTATTTAAATTGGCTCCCCGGGATGGACTCGAACCAACGACCTAGTGATTAACAGTCACCCGCTCTAACCAACTGAGCTACCGGGGAATAACGGTAAGGCGCGGTATTTTCCGTGCTTTGGGCAGGTGAGTCAAGCGGGATTTTGATATAAATTCCGGTTGGTCGTGTTTTGCGATTCCTCGCAGTTCCTGTTCAGTGTCTGAGCTTGCCGAAGGCTGCATCTTTTTGTGGCGGGGCAGTGGTCAGACGCAGGCATCTTCTGCCACATCTGCTGGCACTTCTGACCTGATCCTGCCCGAATTTGAAACCACTATTTTACCGGCGTGATTTGCGCCCCGGCTATCGCAAAACAGGATTGTTATGTTGCTTCCGGGTGCAGTGCCGTTGGGATAGAAACGCAGGTAGCTGCGTGAACGTGAACTGCTGATGGTCAGAAACTCCATTCGGCCTGACTGTTTGAACACGGGTTCGCCGACTTGTCGGGCGCGGTCACCATTGAGGTCGGTGAACATGATCCAGCCGTTTTGCCATTCGAAACCGCCCGAGCATCCTGAGTTATTGGTGCTGGGACAGATGATGGTCTGAATGTTGTGGCTGATTGCGCGGCCACGGGTCAGGTTCAAATCTGTCTGCAATTCGTCCATTGCGGTCTTCATGCGCAGGTTCCAGATATAAGTCTTGAGCGCCGGGACACCAGCGGCCAGCAATATAGCAACGATCGCCATCACGGTGATCAGTTCAAGTACAGTGAATCCTGATTTTTTGAATCGGCTCATAGGAGCAAGACTTTTATCTATTAAATGGAGTCCACCAGTTTGCGCGCAATGTACGATTGTTGTGAATAGGTATTTGACCGGAAAGTCTGTGGGTAATCGTAGGGTGCGTTTTTAAACGCACCAGTAATTGTGGCGCGCGTTACGGGTAAGGCACGCCACGGGATTTATTCAGCCAGCGCTTTGCGGATTCGGCTGACGCAGGTTTGCAGGTTTTCCATGCTGGTGGCGAAGGACAAACGAAGGTGACCGGGCGCGCCGAAGGCAGTGCCGGGTACCATTGCGACGCCGGCATTTTCGAGCATCCATGCGGCGAGTTCCACGTCGTCGCGGATTCCTGGCATACGTTCGATAATGGCCTTGAACGACGGAAACGCATAAAACGCGCCGTCACATTCGGGGCATTCAACGCCATCGATCTGGTTGAGTGCTTCATGCAGGTACTCATAACGGCGTTTGTATTCATCGCGCATATTTGTTACACAATCCTGCGGGCCGGCCAGCGCTGCAGCCGCTGCAGCCTGTGATATTGAACAGGCACCGGAGGTGCTTTGCCCCTGGACTTTTCGCATTGCTGCAATCAAATCCAATGGCCCGGCGGCGTAGCCGATCCTCCAGCCTGTCATTGCATAGGCTTTGGATACCCCATTGATAATGATCGTGCGGGGTGCAAGCTCCGGGCAGACATTGAGCAAGGTGCAAAATGGGTTTTCACCCCAATATATGTGTTCGTAGATATCATCACAGGCGATCAAAACCTTCGGGTGATCAATCAGCACTTCGTTCAATGCACGAAACTCATCGGCCGTGTATACCTTGCCGGTGGGGTTGGACGGAGAGTTCAGAATCAACAAGCGGCTTTTTTCGTTCAGCGAGCCCTGCAGCTGTTTTGGCGTAATTTTAAAGTCGGCCTCGGCAGTCGTGTTGAGGATCACCGGTTGACCCTCGGACAGCTTGATCATGTCCGGATACGATACCCAATAAGGTGCCGGCAACACCACTTCATCATCCGGGTTTAACAGGCTAACCAGCAAATTAAAAAGACTTTGCTTGGCGCCAGTGGAGACGATGATTTGACCGGTTTCGAAATCGAGCTGGTTTTCTTTGCGGAATTTCTCCACGATAGCCTGCTTGATTCGAGCGGTGCCATCCACCGGCGGATACTTTGTTTCGCCCGCCCAGATGGCATCGACAGCAGCCTGTTTGATGTGATCGGGAGTGTCAAAATCGGGCTCGCCAAAACCGAGCGAAATGATGTCATGGCCCTGGGCGCGAAGTTCGGCGGCTTTGGTGCTGACTGTGATCGTGGCCGCCGGTTTTATTTGGGCGACACGGCTGGACATCTTGAATGGCATTTTGAAAAAGTCCCCCGACTAAAAAATAACGAAATTAATGCACGTGACGGCGGCTAAATCCGGATGCTGTCGAAGTGCTCACTTCCCAGTGCATATGATAACAAGAAACGCTGAATGTTTACTGGATTGATGGCGAAAAAAAACGACGGGCCGACTGGCCCGCCACATTGTCCCCGCCACATTTTCATTAAACTATTCAGCCAGTGGGATTTCCGCAGCCAATTGCAAATTGATCGCAGCATCGAGTTTGTTCTCGATCTGGATTACCCGCATGACCTTCAAATCGGGCATGAACTTTGAAATTTCAGTAGCAAATTGTTGCTTGATTGCAATGCCCTGCATTTCGATAGAGAAATGATCCGCCAGTAGTTCACTGGCTTTCTGATCGGTCATCGCAGAATAACTGGCAGCAAAATTCTTGATCAATGCCAGTTTACGATCGCCATTGGCCGACATTGTTGTGCGGTACTGCTCCCATGCCGGCCAGAACAGTTCGCTTTCGTCGGCGGTAAAATGCATATTGCCCATGATGAGAATTTTGCGGTCGGTCTGAGCAGATTGGCGTACCAGGGCAATCTGTTCATCGATTGCAGACTGGGCGGAAGCTGCACCTGAGAATGACAGCAGCAGCAACAAAGCAGATAGGAATTTCATGTTTTCTCCAATGGTATAAGCGTGTAAAAGGGGCGCTATAATAACAAGTTTGGCCGGTCACGCAGTAGTGTTGTTTTTGCACGGTTTATAAACGCATTGCTGACAATTGCCACGCCTTTCAGAATGAGTACGGATATTGAAAAATAAAGCGTTCAAACTCGTCAGTAATTACCAACCCGCAGGCGACCAGCCACAGGCGATCAGCGCTTTAACCAATGGTTTGCGCGAAGGCATGGAGAGAATGACCCTGCTGGGCGTGACCGGTTCCGGCAAGACCTTCACCATCGCCAATGTGATCCAGAACCTGCAACGACCGACGCTGGTGATGGCACCCAATAAAACCCTGGCTGCCCAGTTATATGGAGAGTTTCGTAACTATTTCCCTGGAAATGCGGTTGAATACTTTGTTTCCTACTACGATTACTACCAGCCTGAGGCCTATGTGCCGTCATCCGATACCTATATCGAAAAAGACGCGTCGATCAATGAACACATTGAGCAGATGCGCTTATCCGCCACCAAGGCATTGTTGGAGCGACGTGACACCATCATTGTTGCCACCGTGTCCGCGATTTATGGCCTGGGAGATCCGACCCAGTACCTGAGCATGGTATTGCGCCTGTCGGTCGGTGAGACCATCAATCAGCGCAACATCCTGCGCCGCCTGGTAGAAATGCAATACAGCCGCAATGACATGGAGTTGCGTCGCGGAACTTACCGGGTGCGGGGCGAAATTATTGACATTTTCCCCGGTGACGAGGAGATGCACGCGATTCGTATTGAACTGTTTGACGAGGAGATCGAGGGTATGTCGCGGTTCGATCCGTTGACCGGTGAAGTGCTGGAGAAAATTCAGCACATCACGGTGTACCCCAAGTCACATTATGTAACACCCAGGCAAACAGTAATCGATGCTGTTTCTGCAATTGGCGAAGAGCTGAAACAGCGACTGGCGTACCAGCGCGAAACACAACAGCTGCTGGAGGCCCAGCGGCTTGAACAGCGCACTCTGTATGATCTGGAGATGATGCTGGAGCTTGGATATTGCAATGGCGTGGAAAATTATTCCCGCCATTTAACCGGTCGGGGTGCCGGTGAAGCACCACCGACCCTGTTTGATTACCTCGCAGATGACGCCTTGCTGATTCTCGACGAAAGCCATGTGATGGTGCCGCAGTTGGGCGGTATGTACAAAGGTGACAGGTCACGCAAAGAAAACCTTGTCACTTACGGTTTCAGGTTGCCGTCTGCACTGGATAACCGGCCATTGAGGTTTGATGAGTGGGAGCAAAGGGCCGGTCAGACCGTGTTTGTCTCGGCCACGCCGAGAGCGTATGAAACGGAAATTTCCAGCATGGTCGTTGAGCAGGTGGTGCGACCGACCGGTCTGGTTGACCCGGTTTTGGAAGTGCGCCCTGTCGCAGACCAGGTGGATGACCTGTTGTCGGAAATACATTTGCGTACCGGGATCGGTGACCGGGTGCTGGTCACCACGCTGACCAAGCGCATGGCCGAAAATCTGACCGAATACCTGGCTGACCATGGCGTGCGGGTGCGGTATCTGCATTCGGATGTAGACACCGTTGAGCGGGTTGAAATAATCCGCGACCTCCGTCTGGGTGAATTCGACGTGCTGGTGGGTATCAATTTACTCAGGGAAGGGCTGGACATGCCGGAGGTGTCACTGGTCGCGATCCTGGATGCCGACCGCGAAGGTTTTTTGCGCTCCGAATCCTCCTTGATCCAGACCATAGGCCGTGCAGCGCGTAACATCCGGGGCAAGGCGATTCTATATGCCGACAAGATTACCGGTTCGATGGAGCGTGCCATTGCAGAAACGGACCGACGCCGGGCCAAGCAGCAGGAATACAACGAAAAACACGGCATCACGCCCCGGAGCATTCGCAAAGCGGTTAATGACATCATGGATGATGCGCGCGAGCTATCACCCGCGGACCGGGAGCGTGAGCAGAGGGTGGCGGAGACTGCCGCAAAATATCAGCACATGACCCCCGCCGCCCTGGGCAAGGAAATAGCAGAAATGGAAACACAAATGATCCGTCACGCCGAGTTGCTCGAGTTTGAAGCAGCGGCCGAAATGCGGGATAAGATCAAGGATGTAAGGGAAGGCGTCCTGAGAGGCCCGTAGCGTGCGTTGTTTTTTAACGCACCTTGGATTAGCAAGAGCGGTGCGTTACAAAACAACGCACCCTACGGGATTACCGTAGACTTGGGGGCTGACACTGGCTTCAATTAAGGGAACTGGATAGCCATGCATAATTTGGCGGGGTTTTCGCTTGCGTTCGGGTTGGCCGTCATTGGTTACTACCTGGCTGATTTTATTGGTATCAGCCTGATGGGGATGGAACGCAGCCCGGTGAGCCCGATCATGATGGCCATTGTGCTGGGGGTCCTGGTGCGCAATACCTTGCCGTTACCGGCAATGTTTGACGCCGGTATCAAGTTTTCAATGGTGCGTCTGCTGCGTTTGGGCATCATTCTTTTGGGCATGGGATTGAGCCTTGGGCAGGTCGGGGAAGTTGGCCTGAAGAGTCTGCCGGTGGTGGTCGTTTGTGTGATTGTGGCTCTGGTGGTGGTGACCTGGTTGAGCAAACGCATCGGATTGTCCAACCGCCTCGGTACGCTGATCGCGGCGGGCACAGGTATTTGTGGTGCGACCGCGATTGTGGCCCTGGCACCGGCTATCAATGCCAAAGACGAGGAGACCAGTTACGCGGTCGCCAGTATTGCACTGTTCGGCATGATCGCCATGCTGGTCTATCCATTCCTTGCGCATTGGATGTTTGATGGCAACGCGTTCCAGATTGGGCTGTTTCTGGGTACGGCCGTTCATGATACTTCGCAGGTTGCTGGCTCAGGAATGGTCTATCAACAATACTTTGGTGACTCTGAAGTGCTGGATACGGCGATGGTGACCAAACTGATACGGAATCTTGGCATGTTGCTGGTGATACCGATCCTGAGTGTGCTTTATCACCGTAGCTCCGGTGAAACCACCAAAGCGCCAAAATGGTGGACCATGGTGCCATTGTTTGTGGTGGGTTTTGCGTTGATGAGTCTGTTGCGCACCATTGGCGACATGGGTACGCCGGCCCTGGGGTTTCTTTCACCGGAGCAGTGGAGCGCGGTAACTGGGTATGCTGCCACCATGGCGAAAGCCAGCTTGAGCGTGGCGATGGCGGCAGTAGGACTGGGTACAAGCTTCAAAGGGCTGCGCAGGATCGGCTTTAAACCATTGGGTGTTGGTCTGTTCTCTGCCTTGTTGGTGGGGTTGGTGAGTTATTCGTTGATCACGCTGCTTTATTGAGTATTCACAGCAGCAATTACATGTAAAAAAACGTTATTTGGGAGAGGCAATTGATCATTACAAATATTGAACAGGTGCCAGGCAAAACCATAATCCGGGAGATGGGCCTGGTGCAGGGCTCTACCGTCAGGAGCAAGCATTTAGGCAAGGATATCGGCGCTTTTTTCAAAGGCCTTGTCGGTGGCGAGATAAAAGGCTATTCAGAATTGCTGGTCGAGGGGCGGGACGAAGCCATCGGCCGGATGACAAGAGAAGCCGAAGAATTGGGTGCGGATGCGATCGTCAATGTGCGTATGGCAACCTCCAGCATCACCGGTGGTGCGGCTGAATTGATGGTGTATGGCACCGCGGTGAAATTTGCACCATGAGCAAGCTAGACGCGGCGGTCTCGAAGTTCGAACAGGGTATGTCGAGGGCACCTGACTGGCTGCAGGAATTTTATGGCGAATCCACCGTGTGGGAATTGATGGCGTCCAACGGATTGCAGGCACTTGGTATTGGTCTCGCCGGCTGGTTGCTGGCATCCTGGATGGAGCGGCGTCATTTGAAATCACTGGATCAGTGTGAAATACCGCTGCAGCATATCGTTGTGAACACCTTCAAGCACGCGCCACCTTGTGAAGCGGAGTCTTCTACACTTCTGATCGGCTCGATTGTCATCGCCCACGATTATTTCAGGACCCTGATCATTCTGCTGAGAAAGATGATTGGCGGCAATATCCGGCCTTATGAACGGCTGGTTTGCCGTGGCCGTCGTGCGGCCTTGATCCGGCTCAAAGAAGAGGCGGAATTACGCGGTCTGGATAAAGTCATCAACCTGCGTTTCACAACCACAATGGTGTCAGGGCGTTTTCTGCACGCGATTGAGATGGTCGCTTATGGAACCGGTATCAGGACAGGCTCCATCGTGACTGAAAGTGACAAAAATCAAACGATGGAGGAATCCAATCATTTTTGAATCAAAACCTCACCGACTCAACTGGCAGCTTATGCCGCATTTAAAAACGTCGGGTTTGAATGGCGGCATTGCCTTCACGGCAGCTTTATTTTTGCTGGTCGTTTTAATTCCGCAAGCCGGTGTCGCGCAAGGCAAACGGCTGCCGGCAGAAGAGTTCCGGTTGGCAGCAGAAAGTCGTGTCAGTTGGCACGACCCTGATCTGGCGCCGGATGCAACCAGTGAAACCTGGGTAAAGGCCAAAATTCTCGGTTTTAATGACTTTCACGGTCACCTGAACGGCGCAAGCATATCCGGCCGTCCTGTTGGTGGCGCTGCGGTGCTGAGCGCGTACCTGCAGTCGGAATCAAAGCAAGTCGAAGGGCGTGCGATTATCGTGCACGCTGGCGACATGGTGGGTGCCAGCCCACCGGTATCGGCATTGATGCACGATGAGCCGTCGATCCAGGTGCTGAACCTGATGGCGAATGAACATTGCAGCGCAAAAAACCTGTACGCAAAACGGTGCAATGTTGTAGGCACAGTCGGCAACCATGAGTTTGATGAAGGCACTCAAGAGTTGATGCGTTTGCTCTACGGCGGTCGCTACCAGGATACGGATTTCCTTGGGTCGGATTGGGCGGGTGCAAACGTGCCGTATGTTTCGGCGAATGTTGTCATTGAAGAAACCGGCAAAACGATTTTGCCACCCTATGTGATCAAGGAAATAGACGGCATCCCGATCGCGTTTATTGGTGCAGTGCTCAAAAACACGCCGCAGGTGGTAACCCCTTCCGGTATTGCCGGTTTGCGGTTTCTCGATGAAGCCACGGCGATCAACAGCTATATACCGGAGTTAAAGGCGCAAAATGTGCACGCCATTGTTGTCACAATTCACCAGGGCACGTGGCAGACCAACTTTGGGCCTGCTGTGCGGGTCGGTGACGGTGGATTGCAGGGTCAAATAATCGATATTGTGATGGCGCTGGATGAAGAGGTCGATGTGGTGGTTTCCGGTCATGCCCACGGCTATAACAACGTATTGGTGCCGACCGAAAGCGGTAAACAGATCTTACTGACCCAGGCTTTCTCCTACGGTACAGCCTATAGCGACATTGATATTGTGCTTGACCCGGTAAGCGGGGAAATTGTCGAAAAGTCTGCAGCGATCATGACCACCTGGGCAGACCAGGGCCCTGGTCTTTCACCGGATCCGGAAATCGCCGCCCTTGTGGAGCAGGCCAACATCGCTGTGCAGCCGATGGTTGACCGTGTTATCGGCGTGGCGGCAGAAGACATCCGGAAGGATTCTAACCTGGCCGGTGAGTCAACGCTGGGTGACCTGATTGCAGATTCCCATGTACATGCGATGGATATCGACTTCGCGTTTACCGGCTCCGGCGCAGGTGGTATGCGGGCGGATATCGAGGCCGGGGAAATCCGGTGGGGTGAGTTATTTACCATCAAACCGTTCGGCAATACGCTGGTGGCCATGAGCCTGACCGGTGAACAGATTTACCGCTTGCTTAACCAACAATGGGTGGGCAGGAGCAGGGGGTATTTTCTGCAGATTTCCGGCTTGAGATATAGCTGGGATGCCAAACGTCCAGAGGATGACCGGATTGTAGAGATTCTGGACGCAGCAGGTGAACCGCTCGATCGGTTGGCTTCATATCGTGTCGGCATAGCCAGTTTCCACGCTTCGGGCGGTGACGGCTTTACTGTATTTGAAGAAGGCACCGATCAAGTTGTCGGGCCGTTGGTGCTCGACGCGTTGATCGACTATATCCGCTCCTTGGCCCAACCAATTTCGGTGCAATTGGATGGGCGCATCAAGCGGCTGAACTGACAAAAACCGCGATGCCCGACGATATACACGGAAAGCCAGTGGTACACACACAGTTGGAAACAGAAAGACTCAGTTTGTAATTACCCCGGGACCCGCCGAGCCCAGGTTGGCGCACAAGGAAAGGTGGTCGTTTGCGACCCGTGAAATCGGGATCACGCCCGATGCCGGACCCGCAGGCGTGTTGTAGCTCATCGTCCCGTTCAGGCAATCGTGGAACTCCAGATCGATGGTTCCATAGTTCGAATCACGGCTCACTGCCGGTGTGGCGCTGTCGAACACACCACCGGTTGCGTTTTGAATGTTGAGGGTGATTGATTTATCGCCGTCCTCGTAAGTTCCGTACGCGGTGAGCCAGCGGTGGCCGTCATCACCAATCATGGCTTCATTGCCCGACGGCCTTTGCAGATCGAAGGTAAACCACGCGACAAACACAAGCTGTATGTCGGGTAATACGTCCACCAGGATACCTTGACCATCGGTTGCCGGATTGAACCAGGCACCGTTAAAACCGGCATTGAATTGTGTTGCGCCAGGCGGAAACAGTACCCAGTGCCATTCTCCGGTGTTGCCGTTGACCCGGGCTGTGGTGACAAACAGGTAATTCCTGCCCGATACCAGTGACACGCCGCCAGAATCGTCCAGTTTTGCCAGCAGTCCGGCGTTGGTATTGGCAGGGTTGAAAGAGTCCTCGTAAACCCGTAGTTCCATGTCCAGGCGTCCAAACAGGGAGACATCTGAAAAATGGTAAAGCCCGGTTTCCGTAAATGTTACAGGTCCCGAAACCGAATA
>Ga0114950_10004107_pt1 | contig 11265 bp, 11 predicted proteins | sample N075metaG_FD_83503 | JGI IMG/M metagenome (GOLD analysis project Ga0114950, IMG submission 83503) | Deep subsurface microbial communities from Kermadec Trench to uncover new lineages of life (NeLLi) - N075 metaG | ecosystem: Environmental > Aquatic > Marine > Ocean trench > Sediment | place...
CGGGACGGCAAGGCCGAAGAGGCCCACGAGGCCCTGGTCGAGCTGACGGACCTCTCCCACCGGATCCGGCTGGGCCACCGCGGCTCGCTCTGATCGCCGCTGCGAGCGCCGCTCCTAGCGCCCGCTCTCAGCGCGCTGCTAGCGCCGCTCCTAGAGGAAGAACCACAGGTCCATACGTGCGTCGGCTCCCCACGACGTCGCCAGCACGAAGCCGAAGATCGACAGGTTGGAAGCGGCGTGCACGATCACGAGCGATCCGAACTGGCAGCGGTAATAGAACCAGGCCGTCGTGCCTGCCACCCACAGCACGCAGACCGGCCACTCCCAGGGAACGTGTCCGACCGTGAAGAACACGGTCATGATGAGAAAGCTGCGCCACGTAAAGTGGGCGATGGGAACGTCGCGGAAATCGACGCGCTGATCGAAGACCTCGGCGTAGCGCAGCAGCCAGGAGCGCATGAAGAGCTCTTCGATGAAGGGCGTGACCACCCCGTAGCCGATGCAGCGCATCCCCAGTGCCAACAGCACCAGGTCTTCGCCCAACAGGTTGGGGTCCCAGGCGTCGTCCGGACGCCACTCCTCGACCACGATGTAGGGCGCCATCCAGAGCGCGGCTCCGGCCACACCGACCACCACGTCCATCAGGATTCCAGCGGCGCTGCTCTGGAAGCTGCGCAGCTCCGAGTATTCGCCCTGTTGCCAGTAGTAGAGGAACAGAGCGCCGGGGATGAAGACCCTGACCGGGAGCAGCCAGGGCTGGATCGAATCGGGAAACCAGCTCGTGAAGCTTCCGATCAACAGAAAACTTCCCAGTGGGAACCAGTACGGCCACCATCCGTGTCCCCTATTCGCCTGGGCCACCCTGCCCCTCTCCGGGCAGCAGCGTCACTGCCGTGTAGACCCGATCGTCGTCAGCTGAAAACCTGCCGTGGAACTTCCGGACGCCGTGGACCGAGGGCGCATCCTCCCGCAGCAGGATCGCTTCAAAGCAGCGGCGCCCGGGCTCGACCCGGACTTCGACGTCATGAAAGCCCAGGAATCTGCCCGTGATCGGGAAGTAGCACTTGTAGGCGGCTTCCTTGGCGCTGAAGAAGATCGCGGCCCAGTCCTCTTCCGCTTGGCTCGCCAGCGCTTCGATGGCACTTCGCTCGCGCTCGTTGCAGATTCGCGGCAGCAGCTCGCAATCGACGCGACCACGGCTCTCGACATCGAGCCCGAGCGATACCACATCGGTGCGCAGCGCGACCGCGGCGGCGCAATAGCTGTCGCAATGGGAGATGCTGCCCACCACGAGTGCGGGCCAGGCCGGTGTGCGGTCCGGGTTGCTCAGCAGCACGGCATCCGTAATCCCCAGCCGTTCCAGTGCGGCCCGAGCGCACGCACGGCCGGCGGCGAACTCGCGACGCCGCTTGCTCGCGGCCTTCGCCATCTGCTTGGATTCGGCGGGGTGCAAGGCGGCGTCCCACATCGCGTCGCTCGCAACGACGCTGACGACCGGTTTCGGGAACAGATTCTTGATCATGGACTCGTCCGACCCACTCCACACGGCGCTCCGCTAGCGAGGGCGCCGCGAGTCTAGCCCGGGAGCGATCCGCCGAGATCGAGACCGTCGGTCGTACTGCGGGGGCGAGTCAGTCTGGAATCCTCGGCCCGCGAGGGTCGCCTCCGAGGCCTCGATCCAGCCACCCCGTGTCCACCCGGCCGGATCCAAAACAATCGATCCCTCCAGCGCTTATGGCCCAGATTTCGAGCGATGGATGACCCCGGACACGCGTCCGAGCGAACCGCATGAAAGCTCCCTAGCAGATTGCTGATGCGGGGGAACTGCGGCTCGTGAATGCACTCTCCCCTTGGGGACCCGGCCTGCGTCGCCTAGGATCTCAAGTGACGCCGGCGGTCGATCGACCACAGGTCTGCATCCATGAGGGCCCGCATGAACAAGCTGTCGCTCTCGGTCGTCATCCCCGTCTACAACGAGGTCGACACGATCGAACCGATCGTCGATGCCGTGCTGGCGTCCCCGGTCGGCGAATTGGAGCTGATCCTCATCGACGACGGATCCTCGGATGGCACCCGCGACGTGCTCCGAGACAAGATCGAGCCGAAGGTCTCGAAGGTCCTCTACCACGAACAGAACCAGGGCAAGGGCGCGGCGCTCCGCACCGGATTCGCCGCGGCCACCGGTGACGTGGTCCTCATCCAGGATGCCGATCTCGAATACGACCCCCGGGACTACCCGCGACTGCTCGAACCCATCCTCCAAGGCCATGCCGACGTCGTCTACGGATCCCGCTTCATCGGGTCCGGGCCCCATCGGGTCCTCTACTTCTGGCACTACGTGGTGAACCGCGGGCTGACCATGCTGTCCAATATGTTGACCAATCTGAATCTCACCGACATGGAGGTCTGTTACAAGCTCTTCCGTCGCGAGATCCTGCAGCAGATCGAAATCGAGGAAGATCGCTTCGGCTTCGAACCCGAGATCACCGCCAAGGTGGCGAAGCTCCAGTGTCGAATCTACGAGGTCGGCATCTCCTACGCCGGCCGCACCTACGCCGAAGGCAAGAAGATCGGAATGTCCGACGGCTTCTGGGCTCTCTGGTGCATTCTCAAGTACAACCTTCGCCGCTGAAGGCGCCACGCTTTAGGGACGGAAGCTGGACGTGAACGACGATCAGAGCAAGCGCATTCTCGTTACCGGAGGCGCCGGATTTCTCGGCTCCCACCTGTGCGATCGGCTGTTGGCCGCGGGCCACGATGTGCTGTGCGTGGACAACTTCTTTACCGGCAGCAAGGCGAATGTCTCCCATCTGCTCGGAGAGGCCCGCTTCGAATTGATGCGGCGGGACATCACGTTCCCGCTGTATGTCGAGGTCGACCAGATCTTCAACCTGGCCTGCCCTGCATCGCCCATCCACTATCAAGACGACCCGGTCCAAACGACGAAGACCAACGTACACGGCGCCATCAACGTTCTCGGTCTGGCGCGTCGGCTGGGCGCGCGGATCTTCCAGGCTTCCACCAGCGAGGTCTACGGCGATCCGGAGCAGCATCCCCAGACGGAGGACTACTGGGGGCACGTGAATCCGATCGGAGTCCGTTCGTGCTACGACGAGGGCAAGCGTTGCGCCGAGACCCTCTTCTTCGACTATCACCGGCAACACGGGCTATCGATCAAGGTCGCCCGAATCTTCAACACCTACGGGCCGCGAATGCATCCCGACGATGGTCGGGTGGTTTCGAATTTCATCGTGCAGGCCCTGAAGGCAGTGCCGCTCACGCTGTATGGTGACGGCAGCCAGACCCGCTCCTTCTGCTACGTGGACGACCTGATCGACGCGATCCTGCGCTTCATGGCCGCGCCGGAGGATCTCACGGGGCCGATGAACCTCGGCAACCCCGCGGAGTGCACCATGCTCGAGCTGGCCGAGACGGTTCTCGAGCTGACGGGATCGAAATCCGAGATCCGGCACGAGCCCCTGCCGAGCGACGATCCCACCCGCCGCTGCCCCGACATCAGCCTGGCTCGAAGCGCCCTGGACTGGGAGCCGCAAACCCCGCTCGAGATGGGGCTCAAGCACACGATCGCCTACTTCGACGAGCTGCTGCGACGAGAGTGAGCGAGTCGCAATCGAGTCCTGCCTCCGATTCCTCGACTTCGGGGACCCCGCTCGATCCCCTTCTCGCCGGATCCCTGCTCCTGATCGGTGTCGCGACGCTGGTTCCGTTGCACGAGCCCGGCGGCTCGTCCCAGCTCTACTTTACGCTCGAGTTCGGTGATGCCTTGCGGAACATCGGGCTCTACGTTCCGTTCGGTGTCGCGTGGCTAGTGGGCCGACGCTCTCTCGCCGCCGGCGTCGTGGTCGCACTGGTGCTTTCGACCGGCATCGAGCTGTTGCAGCTGGTGTTGCCCGGACGCTTCAGCAATCCGTGGGACATTGTCTCGAATACTACGGGTGCCCTGTTGGGGGTCGTTCTCTGGCGCGAGCGCCGCTGGTGGCTCCGGCCGCCTGCGCCGCTGGCACTCAGTCTGGTCCTCGCCAACGGTGCCGCCATCGGGCTCAGTGGCCTGACCGTGGGTTGGTTGCGACTTCCATTCATCGAGGAGCTGCGCATCGACTCTCACTGGACGCCGGACTTCTACTATCTGAATCGTTACCAGGGTCAAGTCACCGGCGCCGCGATGAACGGAATCCGGTTGCCCCACGGTCGCCTGGCCCATGGCGGGCCGGTTCGGGAGGCTCTTTCCGGGGAGTTCGACTTGCGCGTGATCGGGCGTGTGGGCCCCGAACCGCCCGGTCCAGGCGTCCTCTTCTCGATCACGGACGGTCGCAAGCGGGACTTGATCGCCATGATCGTCGAGGGCTCCGACCTCTGGGTGACCTACGGCGATCGGGCGCGCGAGTTCGGCCTGGTGCCACCGCGCCTGCCCCTGGCCGATGCCCTGGCTGATGCCGAACCGGGAAGTCCGCTCTACGTCCACCTCGAGCGCCGAGAGAACGAGTTCTGTCTGCGGGTCAATGCACTGGAGAAATGCGGCCTCGGCTATTCGGTTGCGGACAGCTGGACCCTGCTGGTCCCGTTCTCCGTTGCGACACCGTGGGCGGCTGCAGTTTGGCTCGCTCTCCTTGCGTTTCCGCTTGGATTCTGGTCGCAGAGTCCGGCTGCCATGCTCAGTGGGCTGGCATTGGCGTTGCTGGGTCTGATGGCAGCTCCGGTTTTCTTTCCGCTGCTACCGACGAGCTCCATCCATGTGCTCGCGATCCTGGCGGGCACAGCACTCGGAGCCGGACTGCGTCGCACTGCGGTAGGAAAATAAGCGGGTCGAGCGGACCCCCTGACATCCCAAAGCGTTTCCATCCGGCCTAGAATGCGGGCTTCCCGTTGGAGGAGACTCGCCCCCGCCATGCCCGCTTCACCCAAGCTGCTGCTGGCTGGACTGCGCTTTCCGGAGGGCCCCCGTTGGCACGAAGGACGGCTGTGGTTCTCCGACATGCACGATCAAAAAGTCCTAGCCGTCGACCTGGATGGCAAGACGGAGATCCTCGCCCGTGTCGAGGCCGATCCTTCCGGGCTGGGTTGGCTGCCGGATGGCAGGCTGCTGGTGGTTTCGATGAAGGATCGGCGCCTGCTGCGGCTCGATCCGTCGGGCCTCACCGAGGCGGCCGATCTGTCGGAGATCGCCGGCTTTCATTGCAACGACATGGTGGTCGACGCCCAGGGTCGCGCCTACGTCGGAAATTTCGGCTTCGACCTGCACTCTGGCGATGATCTGGTGCCCGCGAGCCTGGCCCTGGTCCACCCCGATGGCCGCGTCGAGCAGGCCGCACAGGATCTCCTCTTCCCCAATGGCAGTGTCATCACGCCAGAGGGTCGAACACTCATCGTCGGTGAATCTTTCGGCGCACGGCTGACGGCATTCGACATCGCCGACGATGGATCGCTATCGAACCGGCGGATCTGGGCCCAGCTCGAAAAGGCGGTGCCCGATGGCATCTGCCTCGATGCCGAGGGCGGCATCTGGGTGGCCTCGCCCGTCAGTCACGGTCTGCTCCGGGTGCTCGAGGGAGGAGAAGTAACCGATCGGATACCGGTCGAGCAGCAGGCCTTTGCCTGCATGCTCGGTGGGCCCCAGCGGCGCACCCTCTTCATCTGCACCGCGGCCGACTCGGACCCGGCCAAGACCGGATCGCGAACGGGTCGCATCGAGATCGTCGATGTCGACGTTCCCGGTGCCGGATTGCCCTGAATCGATGTCCGGCTCAGCGCCCATCGCCCAGCCGATCAAAGCCGAGTCCACCGTTGGTGTGATCGCCAATCCCATGTCGGGCCGCGACGTGCGACGCGTTGCCGCCCGTGCGCCCCGGCAGACACCCGATGACAAGCGAAACCAGATCCAGCGCGCCGTGATCGGAAGTGTCGCGGCCGGCGCCCGCCGCATCCTGCTGGTCGGCGATTGCTTTCGCAGCAGTCAAAGCGCCATCGAGGCCCTGCAACTCGATGCGAGTATCGAGCTTCTCGATGTGGTGATGGAGACGAAGCCGTCCGATACCTCTCGCACTGTCGAAGCCATGCGCAAGCAGGGGGCTTCGGCCCTGTTGGTGCTCGGCGGCGATGGCACCAACCGCATGGTGGCCCGGGCCTGGGAAGATGCGCCGCTGGTCTCGATCTCGACGGGCACCAACAACGTATTCCCCGAGATGCTGGAAGCGACCTCGGCCGGTGCAGCCGCCGGCCTGGTCGCCTCGGGAGCCGTCGCCCTGGATGACGTGGCACGTCCAGCCAAGCGGATCTCCGTGGAGTACGCCGACGGAACACGCGATCTGGCCCTGATCGATGCGGCGCTGCTGGCCGACGACCATCCGGGCAGCCTGATGCCGTTCGATCCAAGCCGGCTCCGCCATCTGGTGCTGGCCCGGGCCGAACCGAGCGCCGTCGGGATGTCACCGATCGGCGGCTTGCTTCATCCGTCCGGCTATCACGACGATCACGGCGTCGAAGTTCGATGCACGGGCCACGACGGGACGGGGACCCTGCTGTTGGTCGCCGTCTCGCCGGGTCTCTACCGGAACGCTCGCGTGGAGACATCACGGAAACTCGAACTCGGCGAAACCGTTGAGATGATCGGCCCCGGTGTGATCGCGTTCGACGGAGATCGTCAGCGACGCCTCGAGCCCGGGGAGACGGTTCGACTGCGCGTCGAACGCAAGGGGCCGTGGGTCATCGACGTACGGCAGACCCTGACGGTGGCCGCCGAACGCGGTGTGTTTCAAGACCGCCACTGGCACGACGTGATCGATCAGCGCAGCCGTTTCGATTGCTGTTGATCGGGCCCTGCGGCGTCAGCCGCCACTCACGTGACGGCGCGGCCGGCTGAACCAGAGCATCGCCATGGCACCGAGCGATGCGCCCAGCGTATTGAGGGCCAGGTCCGTCGCCGCCGAGACCCGGGACGGCAGGTACAGCTGGGTCCACTCGATCCCGAGGCTCAAGCCGGCCCCCAGGATCGTTGCCATCCCCAGCGCCGATGACGGCCCGAGGCCGGCCCATCTCCGTAGTGCCAGCAGCAACAGGACGCCCAACGGAAGGAAGCCCAGGAAATTGAGGATCATGTCGGGATCGACCTTCAAGTCGCCGCGCCGGAACTCGAGGAAGCGCGGCGCTGTGCCAACGAAGAGCGCGGGGATGGTGAGGATTGGAGCCCCCGCCACCTGGCTCGGGATCCGATGAACCGGTTCACCTTCGAACGACCAGAGTGCGGCAAGTCCGACTTCGTCCGCGAGCGCCGACAGGCCGAGTCGAGCTACCTCGTCGTGATGGCGGGCCACGTCGGCATCGGAAAGAAACGAACGGTACAAGGCCAGCGCTCGGATCGAGCCCTGCCAGCCACGGTCGAGCCTCTCACTGTTGGCGAGCACGAATCTGCCCCGAAGCGCGCGACGTGCCGGGACCAGCGGGTAATCGGAGTGACCGCCAGGCGATGGAACTCCATTGACGTAGACCGTGGTGCCATCGGGCCCCGAACTCACCGCCAGGAACTGCTCTTCACCGGGCGGGAGAATCGGTCCGAATCTCAGATGCCGGTAGTCGGGATCGTCGTCACCACGCGCCGCCAGGTTCCGAGTTCGCAAGTAGAGACCGTCCTTCCATTGCGCCAAGAGCAGCGGCGGCGGATCTCGGCGGTCGAAGAGACCGATGGCGACCCCTCCGTCGCCGGAGCTGACACCGCCGAGCGTGAGCCAGACTTCGAGCGCCATGGGCGCGGCCACTCTTCCACCGCGCCAGCGCCAGCTGTGCCCGAGTCGCGCCAGCCCGACGCTACGAAAGCGCAGGCCCTTCCCGTCCTCCTGCCACTCGACGCGGTTCGGACGGCGGTAATCGTACGGGCGCAGCCCGAAATGGATGAGGCACGCCAGAACTCCAGCCAATCCCGTGGCCAAGACCCATCCACTTGCAGAGATCCCGCCGCGCCCACTCCCGAACGACGTCATGGCTGCATCCTAACGCGCTGCCACGGCTCCCGAAGAGCAGACCCGACTCACTCCACGCTGCGACGAACTCTCTCATCGGCGGCATGTCGCCGAACCGTCTCGTGGAGCGTCGCATCCCGCTCGATCTGCCTGAGCTGCTCCATCGGCAACCGGGCCAGGGCTGCGATCGCCACGTCCGTCGGGCAGTACGGATTGCGGGCCAGAGAAACAAGGACTCGCGGCCGGGAACCGAAGCGTCGGCTTGCGTAGACCAGGCCGAGAGTCGATCCGGGAATCGGCCGCCGGGAAGTGATTCGGAGGACGTCGTCCTCGGTGATGCGCTGATTGACCAGCAAGTGCCGGATCACGGTCGGATCCGCATCGAGCAGCAGCCTCTCGAGCACGGAATGGTCTTCGCCTCGCGCGATGCTGCGACGAGCGCCCAGGGAAATCTCTGCCAGCGAATCAGGCAGTGCCGAAGTCGCGTCCTTCAACTCCTCGGCTGAGCCCGGGGCTCGCAACAGCCGCATGATGAACTCGTCCCCCGCTGCGCTGGCGAGGGCATACAGCTCCGATCGCAGGTCATAGGAAAGCGGCCGGTTCACACCGCCCTCGACCAGCAGTTCGTGTAACGCCTGCCTCAGGGTCGGATAGTCGGGCCGGGCCGTTTTGGAACGCTCCAGGGCGCCGGTCAGGAGCGCATATCCGGCCCCCGGATCCCTTGCCTCGAGGGCCTCGAGGACGACGCCGCGCCGCATGGCCCGCTCGCCGATGCTGCGCAGTCGCCGCTCGAGCTGGAGGAGCCCGTCCGCTTCGGTCGTCACCCCGGCATTCTAGTCGAGACCCGTCGGGTCGGACCGCCGGCCGCTTCAGCTCAGCGGTTCGATGAAATCCCTGGCGAATTGTTCGAGCGCAAGCCGCTTCTGGTCCAGAGACGACCGCGCGCCCAGTCCGTACCGGAACGGCCAGTTCACCAGGCTCGTCACGCCGGCATCTTCCATGCGCCGAAACAGGTCGACGCCCGGTGGCGTTATCAAGGAAACCACGATTTCGAAGGGCTCTGCCACGCGACCGGCCTCGCGCCGCAGCCTCCGGAGTTCGCCCAGCAGAACGCCGTCGAAACCGACCTCTGCACAGCAGCATGCGATCTCGATGATTTGCTCGGTCTCGCTGAGTACGAGGTATTGCCAGAACTCCATGTTCAACTCGAGCGTAGAGGGCGGCAGCGCAATGCGTATAAATAGGTCCGCGTTGCGTCAGGAGCTTCCGTGACGTCATGAAATCGATCATTCCTCTCACCCTGAACCGGACCTGCGGACTCTCGCTTCAAGCTAGAGTACGGGGGCCCATGACTTGGCTGGATCGTTGACGATGGCGACGCAGAACGCGATCCGATCGCTCGCAGCGAATCGTGCGCTCGTCCGGCTCGCCTGCGCCCTGGGGGTGGCCCTGGCCGCCCTCTATCTCTCGCAGCACCTTCGCGTCTCCCCCCATCCGACCGATGAAGGGGTGCTGCTGACATTCATCGACCAGGTTGCCCACGGCGAGCTCCCGCATCGCGACTTCATCGACGCCTACGGTCCACTCAACGCGATGTTGCCGGCCCCGGCCTATTTCCTCAGCGGCAACAGGATCCTGGGCGTGCGGATCTGGCTGGTGCTGGTCAAGCTGCTGTCGGTCGTGTTGACCTTCATGCTGGTTCGCCGGCTGGCCGACGCCTTTCATGGCTTCTGGGCAGCCCTGCTGACCGCGGGCTTCCTCGGACTCCCCTGGCCCTACATGGTCGCGCCCTATGCGTTTCACCACGCCTATCCTCTCACGCTCCTGACCTGCTTCCTCCTCTTCTGTCGTCCGTTCGCGAAGCCCATCCCGAACCTGGTCGCGGCCGCATTCGTGACCAGCATCGTGCTGCTGCTCAAGATCAACGCGGGCTGCTTCCTGCTGGCCGGCGGGATCCTCGCTCTCCTCGGCTGGGCGCCGCAGCCGTCCGGAACCGCGCCGCCGGATCCCCGGGAGTCGCAGCCCGGCGCCCGCCGGGCCTTTCGGATGCTTCAGATCGCGGCCCTCGCCTGCTTCGTGGGGGTCTTCCTGATTTTCATCCGGCAGTACTTCAACTGGCAGTACCTGCTCTACCTGGTTGTTCCGCTCGGACTGGCCGCGTGTGCGTACGCCCTCCGCGTACGCGCCGACATCCGAGACGGCACTGCATGGATGCCTCAGCTTCGGTCGGCGTTCGTCTACGGATTCTCGAGCATCGGAATCACGCTGCTGGCGGGCCTGCTGGCCTTCGGTCCCGCGGGCCTCATCGACTACGCGGAGACCCTGATCAGAATTCTCACGCACATCGACTATGTCAATCCGTTCCCGGAGCTCGGCGCGCCCGGCCCCCACCTCCGGTACAACGACTACTACTGGACTCAGCTACCGTGGCTCGCGACGGCGATCTACGCGGGATGCCTCGCAGTGCGAGGGGTGCAAAGCCGGACTTCCCCCCACGCCGCGGGCCTGAACGCGCTCTGGATTCCCTACACAGCCGGCTTGTTCATCATCTACCCAAGGTCCGATGGAGCCCATCTGGTCCAGCTCGTGATTGCGTCGATTCCCATCCTCTTCATCGGCCTGGCCCAGCTCATGGGGGGAGCCTCACCAAATCTGACGCGCGGCCTCGTCGGCGCCGCTTCGTTGCTGGCCGCAACCTCATTGTGGTGGGGCTTCGAATTTCCGACGCTGCCGGCTGCCGATGACGGCTGGAAGGCGGCAGCGGCACGCGGACTCGCCTATCGCGTTCCGGAACCCCTGGCACTCCGGGAAGGCAGCTCGCCCTTCTCGAATCCCGATGTCGATCGAGCCCTCGAGGATCTGGTGCATTACATCGACGAGATTACCGAGGACGGTGAAGAGATCCTGGTTACGGTCCCGAACGAGATCCTGCCGCTGCTCTCCAACACGCGCTCTTACGGAGGTCGTTACAAGTACTACTTCTACCTGGCGAAGACCGACTTCCTGACTCCGGAGAACTTCGCATCGCTGGTTCCATCCGAGCTGGTCACGCGCCTGAAGATGGACCCTCCACGGGTGATGGTCGTCTCCTTCGGACAGCCGACGCTCTATCAGCTGGTCCCGGGCTTCGCCAGGCTGCTCCGCCGGAACTATCGGTTCGATCGACGCTTCGCCCACTTCGTGGTTCAGCTACGCAAGGACGTGACGCTAGCGCCTCACGAGTCCGACTGAGTGACGTCTCCGACCCCCAATCAGTCCAGTGGAAGCCAGGGCACCCGAGCGGAGCATGAGGCTC
>Ga0114950_10004108_pt1 | contig 11259 bp, 15 predicted proteins | sample N075metaG_FD_83503 | JGI IMG/M metagenome (GOLD analysis project Ga0114950, IMG submission 83503) | Deep subsurface microbial communities from Kermadec Trench to uncover new lineages of life (NeLLi) - N075 metaG | ecosystem: Environmental > Aquatic > Marine > Ocean trench > Sediment | place...
AACGCGTTGGCCGCGCGGAAGCGCGCGGAGTCGCTTCACGGTCTCGTAGCCATCCATTCCCTCCATCTCCATGTCCATGAGGACGATCGATACCGGCTCCTTCTCGAACAGCTTGATCGCAGCGTCTCCACTAGGCGCTGGGACCAGCACGTAGCGATTCCACGACGATCCGAGAGTCCGCCCACTCGGTGATCGCGCCGCCCTCCTTCGTCGATGCGAAAAGCACTGCGTTGGTCCCTGGGAGTCGTTGGGGGGTGTGGGCGGACTCGTTCACCTGGGATTGTAGTGTTATGAGAGGCCGGGGCGTACCGCCGCTTCCCGAGACTTCCCAGATACCTTGCGTCTCGCGCCCAAGAAGGATCGTTCCCGCCGGCACCCCAGCTCGCACCGTACGGTCTATCGATATCTGCTAGCGTGACGACGGCGTCATCCCGCGTGGAGATTTTCTGAAGCGTGCCGTCCGACCAGAAGCCGAGCCATTCTCCGTCCGGCGAGAAGAACGGACTCCGAGCGTTCTCGTTGATGCGGCGTGCCTCCCGGAGTCTTAGATCGCGAAGGTAAAGCCGATTTTCGTTGATGTAAGCGATCAGCCGACCGTCCGGCGAGAGGACGCCGGCCAGTGTGCCCGATCCTTTGAGTGCCCTCCAAATGGACTTCGAAGCGTACAGGTGGTGAATGAGTTGGCTCCGGCTTCAACGTCCATCCAAGATACGCGGCGATCCCCGCGGCCAGCAATGTCGCGATCGCCGCGCCCCATGGACGCTGGGCTACGGCTTCTGAGGCAACGGGAACGGCCTCGAACGGGTGGACTCGCACGTCTTCGAGCTCAACATATACGTCGCCCATGTCGCGCCTGCGGACGCGTTTGTCTTTCTGCAAACAACCTCGAAGAAGCGCACGAAGTCGGGCATCGATGTCCGCTGACAACGCGTCCCAATCAGGCTCAGTCTTGATGACGGCGGCCAGCACCTCGGACACGTCCTCACCGGGAAAGGCTTTCGCACCCGTCAGCATTTCGTAGAACAATGCTCCCAATGCAAAGATGTCTGTCCGCTTGTCGACCGGCTTGCCCTTCGCCTGCTCCGGACTCATATAGGCCGCGGTGCCAAGAATCACCCCGACCTGCGTTCCGTGCCGGGTGAGTGTCGGTGACTGCGAAAGCTGCGAGTCGGAGCCGCTCGAGGTGTCGCCTTCGAGCGCTTTGGTAACGCTACAACGTGGAAGTTACAACTGCGCTCTGTAGATCATGGAAGCCGAAATCCGCGCTCGAGGGGCGAGCTGGGTGACAACCGAAGCATCGTGTGGTCGATCGGTGGGATGCTATGGACGCCGAACTCGACGATGGTGACGTTCGACGCCATCGTCAACGCCCTACGAAGCCCGCAGCTGCATCGACTACGTTGAACGCCCGCGAGCGCAGGCGCTATCCGAGTTCCGAGCAGCTGGGTGGTGTACTTCGACGGGGGTCGTCGAGGCCGGCCGCAAACTCGCGCGCGGAACACCGTGCAAACGTGCCGGGATGCACTGGACCGTTGGCTGGTGTCGAGGCGATCATCGCACTGCGCTGCTGCAAGCTGAGCAGCCGCTAGGAGGAATGCTGGGAGCAACGTGCTCACCGCCATATAGCCTGACGACGAATACCTTCGCCGGCAGGCGTTCGCGACATGCTCGGTCGGTTCCGATTGCTCGCAGCGGAGTGCCGACCTGTTCTTTTAAATCTCGTTCTGAACGAGATTCTTATCGAATACTACTATTGTCACACCGCCAATGCCGTCCTCGGCTCGACGCAGTCTCGTTCGCACGAGCAACAACCTCGCCGTCTGCGCCAGGTCCAGGTGGACACCGAAATGCCGCTTCCAGAACTCAGCATAGAGTCCCCAAGATCACCGCTCGATCGCGGCGCTATCGCTCGAGACGGGCGAGTACCGCGTCGTGCTCAAAGTGGCAGGAACGCCCACTACAACCGATGGTATACGCCCGGGACGGGGCCCTTTTGACAGTCCATTGGATCCGGTCGCGTTGCGCGTCACAGGACGGCCGGTGCCTGTTCTCCAAGGTGTCACCATGTTGTGCAACCGATTGATGCCCGGGCGATGACAGGCTCTCCTGCTTCGTGTGGAAAATTCCACGGTCCTCCTGCGATGTCGAGGACTGCACGCGCTTCAAATGCCAGGCGCGTGGAGACAAAGTGAACGCGATTCCCGACGCAAAAGGACAGAACCCTCCCGCACCGACCAAGACGATTCTCGAGACGAGGTGGGGAACGATGGCGCCTGGAAGACGAGCGGGCGCGACCTGGCGTAGGTAGGATTCGTGGCAGCCCCACGTCGCGGGCCTCGATGCTCCTCGAAAGCTGTTCCAGAATGCGTTCCCCGGCAAGTATGTAGCGCACCACGTCCAGCGGATCCGTACATTCCGGCGTTGCGAGCTCCGGATGGTTTCCGCAATCGAGGTACAGGCGCGAGCCGTTCTCGAGAAAGAGGTCGTAGCCGGCCTGCCCGCGTAGATGAATCAACCTGTCCCGTGCCAACTCCATGAGGAAGAACGCATCGAGTGTCCTCGAGGCTTTGACCGACTCTTTAGTGAGCATCTCGTAGAGCACCGCGCCGAACGCGAAGATGTCGGTCCGCCGATCGAACCCGAAAAGGCACACGGCACCGGCTAGAGCGGCAATGCCCTTCGCATGGCGTCTCAGCATCCCAAGGGCCAGCGCGGCATCGGAGCTCGATTCCTCCCGGATTTTTGACGGCATCACCACCAGCATTGCTCCGAGCTCATATCCCTAAAAGACGCTTCAAATCCGCCCGAAGATCCACGGCGCTCTGAAAACGAAGCTCGCGATCCTTCTCCGTTGCTTTTACAACGACCAACCTGGCGGCCCACCTGCTAAGATGGGTCATGGAGTGAGGAGGCCACCGTGAGCAAAGAGACATTGACCGGCTCAACCCGGGAAACTGGCCTTCAGTCCTATGCTCGTGAGTGGGTTGTGCTCGAGAACGGAACAGTTATCGAGCATGGGGCAGACTTGGTTGCGATCGTGAAGCGGGCTCGTGCTCGAGGCATACAGAAGCCCTACGTCGATTTTGTGGAGCCCATCGAGCCAGGTGTCGTCAAGCTCGGACTGTAAGAGACGATGTCTCGTACGCCGTCGAACTAGAGTACCTCCGCAACGAGGATACTGGTGTTGCTTATCCCGGACTGTGGCTTGAAATCGGCAGGTTGAGATCACAGGACGCTGCCGTGCATATCCGCTGTCACCTGGATTCCGGCGCGTCTCGCTCCGTCGTTCGTGGGGAAGTTGCGCTCGCACTAGAGCTGGATCTGCTTTCCGGCCCCGCCCAAACATATGCAACCCTCGCGGGAGCCCGGCTCGAAGCAAGGCTTCACCGTGTTCTCTTATCGCACCCAGAACTCGGCGGGCATGAGCTCGAAATTGGCTTCGCGACGGCTCCTATCGCCCGCAATCTCCTCGGACGAGATTTTTTCGATCTCTTTCAAGTCGGGTTTCGAGAGCATCACACGCGACTCTATTTTACGCGTGAATCGTAAACTCGGCGTAGTGCTCTATCTTCCTAGCTTCGAAACGGCCCACGCCGCGCGAGGACGTCCTTCGCGCTCAGCCCTGCCGTATTCGACCCGTCCACCATCTCCGAACCACGTTCCAGTCGTCGATGCTCTCCCACGTGAAATCCCGGGTGCGGATCCATCGTCCGTAGAAAAGCCACTTGATGGCCCGGTCGAGCCGGCCGGACAGCGAGCCTGGATTCCTATCCAGAAGCTCCAGGGTTCCGCCGATGGAGGCCCGTCGGTCTTCGTTCTTGCGGAGCACCAAGCCGCCCCCTAGGTCGCAACGCGCCAGACGAGTTCTTCTTCGGGCGCAACAGCCTTCAGAAGCTCCTCGAGCTTCTCGACGGTTGGAATCGATCGCCCCTGCTCGTATCGCGCGTAGGCATTCCGCGACGTTTGATTGAGGCGTTTGGCTGCTTCCGCAAGTGTGACCCCGCGTTTCTCCCTCTGCCGCCGAAGCAAGAGAGCGACGATGAACTTGGTCTCATTGGACCCTAACTCGAATCGCTCGCGTGACGTGGGATAGACGATCGCTTCGAAACCTTGGCGATTCACCATGGTCTCTACGAGATCCTTGATCATTTCATATGCTTCTCTCTTCGTTCGTCCCTGCGTCATCGCGTTCAGTGTGTGATCCTCTATGAGCCAGAACTTTCCATCCTTCCATACCTTACCTTCGAAGCGCACGTGATTTACTCCTTCGCCTTTCGGAGGATGTCTCTTGCTAGACGCTCATGGATCTCGGAATGCCTGGGGAGGTATTCCGTTTTGGTGCCGTCCTGGTTTGTCCACACATCGTGTTTGCCACCGTGTCGGAGCAACCTCCACCCGAGTGCCTTGAGCTTCTTCTCCAAGTCGCGTTTCTTCAATCGTTCTTCATTGTACACAAATAGGTGAACATAGACAATTTTCTCAGAGGTCTCGGTGCTTCCGCAGGCAAGGAGCCCGCGTCGGGGACCGGACGATGCCCGTGATGTGCCAACCGTAGTCCAGAACCTTGATCTTTCCGTCATCGGTCTGCCTGACGTTCGCCGGTTTCAGGTCTCTGTGAACGATGCCCTGTTCGTGCGCCTCCTCGAGTGCTTCGGCCATCTGGGTGGCGATGTCGAGAGCCTCTTCTAACGGAATCGGACCCCGCGCAATCCGCTCCGCCAGTGTCTCTCCAGGAACGAGCTCGAGAACGAGGTAATGAATGCTTCCCGACTGCTCCAGGCCGTAGATAGAAGCGATATTCGGGTGGTTGAGAGACGCTAGAACCTGGCCTCTCGCTTGAAGGAGATTCAAATGGAGCGTGTCTTCCTCAAGTGTGACGATTACTTCGGGCTCGATGCCTTCCCAAGCGACAAGCAAGCCGCCTTCGTGATCAGGCGCGACGGTCGGGAGGCTGCATTCGTCTGGCAGCAGGCTAAGGAACCGGATTGCAGACACGGCAACCTCCGGGCGAATCTGGGCCCGTATGAGCTCCTCGCGGCGTCAGACGTTGGCTAACGGTTTTACCTCCTTGCCGGAAGAGTTCGCCGAGAACGAAGAACGCTAGCTCGTATGCGGGAACATCTATCAAGTCTTCGAGCAGGGCACGAACTTTGGCTTTGCCCATGCTCCGAATCAACGAGGGCCTAGATGAGCGGTGGCGGTAAGGCCAGTTCAACCTCGTGAAATCGTCACCGACACACGTCCTTGCCAGCCCAAACCTGGTTCCGTCGTGTGCCGTCCACGTCGCTGCTTCCCTGTCCGACGACGGCGGAGGGACTTGCGACGGTCTGGATTAATAATGATGAGCCACAGCGACCCGCAGATCCAGTCGTTGTCGACGCGAAAGCGACAGCGTGGGGTCTGGCGTCGGCACAAACACAATGATATTGTTTTGTAACGTTGCCTGAATTCGACGACCTCGGCAACCTTCCGCCGGGTGTGCATGGCGCAACTTGGGACGAGATCGTCCGACGGTTCGGTTGGACGAGCCGCCGTCGTGACTTGCTCGCCGGACTGAAAGTTGCGCTGGGCCCGCTTCGTGAGGCCGGGTGTCGGCGAGTTTTTGTGAACGGTAGTTTTGTCACCGACAAGAACGAGCCCGGCGACATCGATGTTGCCTGGGATCCGATCGATGTGGATGTCGATCGATTGCTTGAAGTCGAGCCTGTCTTCGGAGTCTTCGCCGACGGACGAGCGGCTCAGAAAGCGAAGTTCGGTTGCGAGTTCTTCCCGTCGAGCGTCGCCGCCGATCTTGTCGGGAACACGTTTGTTGAGTTTTTTCAACTCGACAAAGAGACCGAAGCCGAGAAGGGGATCGTTGCCCTGGATCTATAAAGGTGAGTCATGATCAAAAATGAACGGCAATACAAGATTACGAAATCGCAAATCACGAAGTTTGAAGCAGCGCTTGATGAGCTCAGTGCGCGGAGTGGCGCAAAGTCCCGCCTGCGGAAGCTCGAAGAAGACGCGCTTCGAAGCCAACTCGACGAGCTGCGTAACGAAGTGGAACAATTCGAAGAACTTCGATCGGGCGGTCCGAAGCCAATCCGCATCGAATCGTTTGACGAGCTTCCGCGCGCCTTCGTCGCGGCGCGCATCGCCGCGGGTCTGAGTCAGAAAGAGCTTGCCGAACGATTGGATCTGAAAGAACAGCAGATTCAGCGGTACGAAGCAACTGATTACTGCGCGGCGCGCCTGACGCGACTCAAGCAAGTTGCCAAAGCTCTCGGTGTGAACATCGCCGGTGAAATGACATATTCGAAATGAAGATGCCCGCCGGGTGCGTAGGTCGTGACGGAGGTGCCATCGCGGTCGAATGAAGAAGCGTCCGACCGATCTCAACAGAGCCTCCACCATCGCGACATATCTGGGCATCCCGAGCTCTTCGTATGCGGCGCTCGCGGCGCCGAGAAGCTCGCGGGTTTTTTCGCGATCTCCGGATGCGTCTCGCTCCAAAAGCATACGCCCGTACCAGCGCCTTACCTCGGGCTGCTCGAGACGATGGGAAAGCTTCTCGGCCTGCGACAGCGCTGTTTCGGAAGCGAGACTCCGCTTCGTCCCAGCGTTCAGCGGCCATCGCGCCGATAGCCACGCACTTTTCGACGAGCGGCGCGCCTGGAGCCAGCAGCACCATCGCACCGCTTTCGACGAGCTCCTTTGTGAGCGGATAGAGCGCCGCCGCTTGGTGGCGCTGGCCGAGATGCGTCAAGGCCTCGATGGCCATCGTCGGCAACAACAGCGAGCCGCCCGGGTTCTCCTCTCCGAGCTTGGGGAGGCGATCACGGGAACCCTCGAAGACGGCCATGGCTTCCGGGTCCTCGAGGTAGGCGCAGGCGAGGAGCTTCAAGCCGTCATACGCTCCGTCCCAAACGGTTCCCCGGAGCCGCGCTCGGGCTCGGCCCTGTCGAACAGCTGTTTCGCGTCCTCCGCCCGACCTAGGAAAACATGTGCGAATGCGTTGGAGCCGAGGTTCCATGGGCTCCAAGGCCAGTCGGCCGCCAGTGCCAAATCGACCGAGCGCTGTATGAAAGCTTCGTAGGCATCGAGGTCGCCTCGCGCGGCTTCGCGCGGAGCTTGCACCATCGCAAAGATCATCTGTGCACCCAAATCTCCTTGGCGCGTGCTCAATGTCATGAGCTTCTCGGCGGAGCCATCGATCTTGTCGAACTGTCCGCTGCCGAGCCAACCGATTCGCGTCATCGCCATGCAGTTGGACAGCTCCCATAAAGCGCCGAGCTCGCGATGGAGCGCGATCGCTTCTTCACCAGCCCGGACGAGGTCGTCGGATCGGAACACGTCGAAGTGGTAATAGAGCGCATCGCGCAGGGTATCCCCGAGAAGACGCCGGTCCTCCAACCGGCGTGCCAGCGCGACCGCCTCCTCGAACGTCTCCCGCGCACGGCGCATGTCACCCGCAGTGGTCACCGCGAGGCCGAGCGACGACAGAAGACGGCACCGCGCGGATGAATCCCCGCCGGCTCGCTCCAGCCCGCGCTCGAGGAATTGCATCGCATCGGTGGATCGCCCCTCGTAAATCAGGAGGTAAGTAAGATCGGACGCGATGCGGGCGAGCTCGTCCCAGCGTTGTGCCTCCTCGTAGAGCACGAGCGCGCCGCGGAGGTCCACCTCGGTATCCTGGAGCCGCCCCAGGCCTCGATGTGCCAGGCCGCGCAGCGAGAGGAGGTCGGCTTTCTCGGAGCCGTCACCCGGTTCGTCCTCGAGCAGTGAAAGCGACATGTTCAAGAAACGAAGCGCTTCGTCACTGCCTGCCGCGGCGAGCGCGCGCTCGGCAGCTTTGCGCAGGTAGTGAATCGTCTTGGTGGGCTCCGCTGCTGTGCCCGCTTGATAAAGATGACGAGCCACGTCGGCGGCACGCTCATCCGCCCGTGCCGCATAGACCTTTTCGAACGCGTTCGCCACCCGCAGGTGCAGTCGCTGTCGACGCGGAAGCGACAGGGTGGCGAGTAATGTCTGGCGGATGAGCTCGTGAGCGAATTCGTAGCGGGCTTCGCGGCCAACCGTGATGGACGTAACGAGCCCCGCCGCGATGGCCTCGTCGAGAGTATCGAGCACCACATCCGAATCCTGTCCTTCCACGGCTTCGAGAACCCGAACTTCGAAACGGCGCCCAAAGACAGCCGCGAGCGTCAAGACCTTTGGGGTCTCTTCGCCGAGCCGCTCGAGGCGGCGCCCGATGACGAGGCGGACGCCCTCGGGCACATCGAGAGCTTCGACGTCGAGCTCGCTCTTCCACTGTCCGTCGTCGTCGAAAAGTGCACCCTCTTCCGACAGGTGCTGGAAGACCTCGGTGACGAAGAACGGGTTGCCTTCCGTCTCGCGATAGATGGCCGAGACGAGCGCCACCGGTGGATCGGAACCGCCAAGAGCAGCCAGGAGGTCACGGACGTCGGGCTCCGCGAGCCGCTTGATGGCGTAGCGCTCCGCCAGTTTCTGGCGCACCAGCCGCGCAAGTGTCTTCTCGAACGGCTTTTGGACATCGAGCTCGACGTCTCGATAGGTGCCCAAGATCAAAAGCGGCAGCTTTTCGAGGTGCGGTGCGAGGTGCTCCAGCAAAAGCAGGCTCGACTCGTCCGCCCAGTGAAGGTCGTCCATGAGGAGGACCATGGGCGTCTCGCGGCTCGTGCGCTCGAAGAGCCCGAGCACCGCGTTGAACAAATATCTTCGCTGCTGTTCGGGCGGAAGCTCGACGGGCTCGGGGATATCGGCAAAACGACGCCTGAGCTCCGGCACGAGCCGCGCGATCTCCGATCCTGCTTCGCCGAGGAGGCGCCGCAGATCGCGCGGCGGGACGACGCGAACCATCTCCTCCAAGATTTCGACGATGGAGATGAACGGCGCACCCTCTTCCTCGTACGCATGCCCGGTCAGAGTGAGCAAGCCGCGGCTTTTGCCTTCTTCCAGGATTTCGCTGGCGAGTCGCGTCTTCCCTACGCCCGGCTCACCGCCGATGAGGACGAGCGCGCCTTCTCCTCGGGAGACAGCGTCCAACAGAGTGACGAGTTTCTGCTGCTCCGCGCTGCGTCCCACGAAAGGCTGACGTGGATGGGAAGGAGCCGGCGTGGCCTCAGCGATTTCGAGGCCGGCCTTCTCGAGCCCTTCGAGCATGTGCTCTACCAGCTCTTCGGAAACGAACTCTTTGGTCCAATCATCGCGCGCCCACTTTCCGTAATCGGGAACGAGCTCGAGAAGATCCTTCACATGCTTTTTTGCCGCTTCGGTTCGACCTAACTGGGCGTTGGCCGCCGCGAGGACCGCCAGTGCTTTGTAAAGACCGGGCATGTTGATGAGCGAAGCCGCCTCGACGGCCTTCTCGTATTCGTGCTTTCTGTAGTGATCCCACACGAACACGAGGTGGCACCAACCAGCGTGGTGCGGATTGAGTGCGAGGGCCTCCCGCATCACCGACGTGCCTTTCGCCCAATCGCCGGCGGTTGCGATCAAAAGGCCCATGAGTGCGACGTGATGAGTTTCTCGTGGATTCAGCGTCAACACCCGCTCGGCGGCGGGGCGGAATGCGCCCAGCTCCCGCCGGTAGTAGTGGGCAAGCGCGAGCGCGGAATAGGCAATCTGGCTCGTCGCGTCGAGCTCCACGCCGCGCCGAGCTGCACGGAGCGCGCGATCCAACGGATCGGGACGCGGGTTGAAACCCAATTTGTGCTCGATCACGTAGGCCCAGGAAAGACACCCCCACGCATCCGCGTGGTTGGGCTCCCGTTCGAGCGCTCGCTCGAGGGCGGTGCGGGCCTCGGCATGCTCGTGAGGAGTCACTTGCTGCCAGTAGCCGAACATACGTAAGACGCTCTCGTACGCTGTCAGCTCATCGACAGGCTTTTCCTTCATCAGCGCGGCGAGCGATCGTGAGAGAACGTCGTAAGTATCGGCGACGGTAGCGACGATGCGATCGGTGAGCTCGTCCTGGGCGGCAAAAACGTCACCGCCACTGACGTCACGATCGAAGTGCTCGGCCCAAAGGTGGGTGCCGCTCGTGGCGTCGAGCAACTGTACGCTCACCCGAACGCGGGGCCCCGCCTTTCGGATACTTCCTTCGATCACGAATCGCGCGCCCAGCTCCTTCCCAACTTTCCGAACGTCGACCGCTTGTCCTTGGTAACGTGACGCCGAGCTGGCAGAAACGACAAACAACTGTGAGAAGCGGGAGAGCCCGGTGATGATGTCTTCGCTCAGCCCGTCGGCGAAGGCGTCGAGCTCGCCGTCCCCGGATCGCGTTTTGAGCGGCAAAACCGCGATCCAGGGAGCTTCCGCGGGTGCTGCCTTCTCTTCGGGGTCGCTCCCGCCCGCAACACCGCTCAACTCCCGATGAAGCTCCCCCGCGTCGCGGTAGCGCTCCTCGGGATTCTTGGCCAGGCAGCGCCGAACGATCCGGCTCAAGCTTCCGGGAAGCTCCGGCTTTAGCTCGCTGAGAGACCGGGGCTCGTCTTTCAAAATCGCCGAAAGAAACTCGATAACGCTGTCTCCCGTGAATGGCCTTCGACCCGCAGCCATCTCGAACAAGACGATGCCCAGGGAGAAGATGTCGCTTCGTGAGTCTACGGCGCGGCCCGAGACTTGCTCCGGCGACATGTACGGTGCCGTGCCCACGATGACGCCTTCTTTCGTCCGCGCTTCGGTCGCGAGGTCGGAGTCAACGTCTATCCCCGCATGGCTCGAAGGCTCCGCGAACTTGGCGAGCCCAAAGTCGAGTACTTTGATGCGACCGGCGTCGCCCAGCATCATGTTGTCGGGCTTCAGGTCACGGTGCGTGATGCCTTCCTGATGCGCCGCAGCGACAGCGTCCGCCAACTGTATGGCGATGTCGAGGAATTCGTTCAGCGCGAAACCGTTCTTGGGTAGAAGCTCCGTCAGGGTCTTGCCGCGAACGAGCTGCATCGTGATGAAGTGGGTTCCTTCCGCTTCTTCGACGGAGAAGACCTGGACGATGTTGGGGTGATCGAGTGCGGCGATAGCTTTGGCTTCGCGTTTGAAACGGGCGCGGCGTTCTTCACTTTCGGCCAGATCGGGCGGGAGGACTTTGAGCGCGACCTTACGGTCCTAACTTGGTGTCCTCGGCCAAATACACATCCCCCATCCCACCTGGTCCAATCTTCTCTAGGAATCTTGTAGTGAGCGAGGGTTTGGCCGATCACGATTGATGACTCGTCGATCTCTCAGCTCGCAATTCTAAACGGGACCAGCGCGAGG
>Ga0114950_10004111_pt1 | contig 11258 bp, 13 predicted proteins | sample N075metaG_FD_83503 | JGI IMG/M metagenome (GOLD analysis project Ga0114950, IMG submission 83503) | Deep subsurface microbial communities from Kermadec Trench to uncover new lineages of life (NeLLi) - N075 metaG | ecosystem: Environmental > Aquatic > Marine > Ocean trench > Sediment | place...
ATTGTGGATACGCAGTATGGCACCCCGAGCAGTTCATATCGTATTTGCGCGCGAAGGAAGGTACTGCATTCGCTGAGGTAGCCCAGATCAGCCCCAAAATAAGTGATACGAATATCGATCCGATTCTTGTTGAACGTTTCATTGTCTTCTCTCCCAGTTATACACAAAAATATTGAGTAGTCACGATCTTGTGGACGCAATTTCCTTGCCAACCAACCTAGGCTGCCTTTTCTTTATACGACGCTACTCACCACACTTCAAGAGCTCAATCGAGGGATTCCGAAGTGCGCACGCGGCTATTGTCGATCCAGGACGTCGCGATCCTGACGAGCGTGGGGCAGGCGCAATGGAATGCGGGACTCAGGCGGTTTGAATTTGCCGAGCAATGACGTCCCAATCAATGGAACCGCCAACGTTTATGGAGACCAACCCTTTTTCGTCATTCGAATCCAATGGGTCTGCGGTTGCTAACTGTTGATCCAGGACGGCCAGGTTGGCCTCGGAGGCATCGTTTCCCCGGACCAGTCGGTTCTTTATGCGCTGTTGTAGAACCGCGAACGGCGCCTGACAGTCCAGAATGGTGAACTGGACTTCCAGGCCCCGCGCCAGGTCTCGGAACATCCGCCGATATCGCCGCTGCAGAAAGCTGGCATCGACAATGGTGTCAAAGCCAGCGGACAGACTTATCGCAGCCATGGCCAACAAATGGCGATAGGTATCCCCTGAGTAGGCTTCACGATAGATGCCTCCGGCAACTCCTGAATGGCTGTCCGCGCTGCCGGATAGTCCATGCAGACGCCTCCGTTCCAGGTCGGAACGGAGGCGAATGGCGGGCATTCGGGACTTTAAGTGATCCGTGAGCCAGGTTTTACCGGAGCCCGAGAAGCCGTGCGTGATAAGGAGTCGGGTCTGCCCTGGTGGAGTAATGATCGATACTGCCAGGCTCAAATGGCGGGCCACCAAATCGCTATCACCCCGGCAGCCCCGAACTCCCTGCTGCCTGACAAGTGCTGCCACTTTCGCCCTTACGAGACATCGATATACGAGGTAAAACCGGAGTACCTGGAGCCCCTTATAGTCACCGGTGCATTCCAGGTAACGATTCAAGAATTCGAACGCCAACTCGGTGTGATTTCTTAACATCAAGTCCATCGCGAGAAATGCAACTTCGCTCATGACATCGATCCATCGGAGTTCGGGGTCGAATTCAAGACAGTCGAAGGGAATGATACGGTTATTCAGCTGCACCAGATTGGCCAGGTGCAGATCGCCATGACATTCGCGGATACGGCCATGAGTCTTCCGCCCGATCAGTACCGGCATCATCGTCTTGAGTTGGGCTCTATTCCAAGCGGACAGCTTCCCGAGCTTCGCCAGGTTACTGCTATCCTGGAGGCATTCAGTCAGCTGTCTGAACGTTGCCAGTACAGGAGCACTGATCGTCGCGGGATTGCCGAACTGCTGGCCAGCGTTCGCCACCGGCGCTGATTGATGAAAGGAGGCAATCCCCTCTGCCAGCTCACGGATCCCGGTGGCCGTGACAGTGCCGGCCTGCAACTGATTGTCCAACGTAGCCGCCTCTGGAAACTGTCGCATTTTCACGGCGTATTCAATGGCTGGCTCTACCCCGACCTTCGGTGCCGCCAGTGATCCACCGATCGTTACAACTTCCATGTAGATTGTCGGCGCGAGTCGCCGATTGAGACGTAATTCCTCTTCGCAAAAATACTTGCGCCGCACCAAGGTTGTGAAATCCACAAATTCGAGATCAACGGGTTTTTTAATCTTGTAGGCGTAGTCGCCGGTCAGCAGTACCCAGGAGATATGCGTCTCAACGACTCGGATGTTTCCGGTTCGATGTGGATAGGCGGTCGGATTAAGCAAGCCGCGCAACAATTGAGGATATCTACCCTGCTGTGACGGCGGTTCCAGGTCGCACTCTGATGCTGGTCGTGATGCGGTGTTATTCATTGGGCGGCCCCGTTGCGCTCACAGCTTGGAATCCGCATTGATGATCTCCATGTCGTCGACGTAAATTCAACGGTGGTGTCAGTGGCAGATTATGGGCGAAGCCTAACCACGGGTATCCGCAAAAACCCTTACTGCCCCGCGGCAATTTACCTATATTCGGATAGCGCGGCGCGTACCAGTATTGTGTTGACCAGGCAGTATCGAAAGTGCACGCTTGTTGACCGAGGGAAACCAGCCATGACCCGAGACGAGTGCATTCTGATTGTCGTCGACCCGACCGCCGATCGTCATCCCGCGATCGAGCGGGGCATGTATCTGGCCAAACAGGCTGGCATGCGCGCGGAGCTGTTTATCTGTTACTACAATCCGCAGCTCGTCGTCGCGCGATTCCTGGGGGCCGAGAAACTCGAGCGAGTAAAGCAGGGCTATCTCAATGACACGAAGGAACGTCTGACGAAGCTCGCGCAACCATATATCGATGACGACATCGACGTTACTGTAAAAGTCGCGTGGGACTGGCCGCTGTACGAGGGCATCGTCAGGCGGACCCTGGAAATCGACGCACGGTTCGTCGTCAAGGACACCCACTACCATTCCGCGATCGCGCGCGCGTTGTTCACGAATACGGATTGGCAGCTGATTCGCAGTTGCCCAGCGCCATTATGGCTCGTGAACGCGGAGCACAGTTTCGACCGGCCATCGATTCTCGCGGCCGTCGACCCGATGCACGATAATGACAAGCTGGCGGAACTCGATACGCGCATTCTGTCCGAAGCGCTCAAACTCGCAACCGAGATGAACGGCGTCGTCCATGTATTTCATGCTTTTTATCCGTACATCAATTCGGATGATCTCAACATTATCGAAGAGGCACACGAGAGCGCATTGAACGAGTTGGCCGGCAAATTCGAGATTCCCGAGGATCGCGTGCTCTTGCGCGCCGGCGATACGGCCGATCTGCTGCCGCAACTCGTCAGAGAGTATGCGGTAGACTTGGTCATCATGGGTGCGATATCTCGCTCGCGGCTCGAGCAGGCAATCATCGGCAGCACGGCTGAGAACAGTCTCGACTGGTTACCGTGCGACGTGCTCGTTATCAAGCCGAAGGGATTCATCAGCCCAGTGACTTTCAAGGCTGCGCCTCTAGGCGTAATCTTGGCCGATTGACGCCCCATTGCCGCGCTCAACGCTGAATCGATTCGAGGTAGTCGAGCAGATTGTCGATGATGATTTCGACACGTTCCTTGGCCTCGTCATCGGCGCCTTCCTCGACCCAGAACTCGTAACCCCAGACAGGCATGTAGCGCGTGCCGTGATAGATCACGATGTTGCGCCCGTCGATGAGCCGGCGCAGGGTCTCTTCCCGAAACTGGCCGCCCTGACGGTTACGCAACAGCGTCAAGTCCGGTACCGTAATCGGCAGCCCGGCGGCGACGGGACCGTCTCCGCGAGCCTTCTCGCCGTGACAGCTCGCGCAAAAACGGTGGAAGGTGTCTTCGCCGGAATATTCGGAGAACGCCTGGGCGGACGCCGTTGACCGAGTCACTCGCGATGAAGTTGCGGAGCAACGTGCGTCAACAGAAAGGCCACCTGGCGCGGCGCACTGATTACTTGGTGTTGGTCATAAAATCGGCCATCCGAAAAATTGGCTCTTTCACCATGCCCTTAAATTCTTCCGGCGCACCTATCTTTTCCAGCGCCTGATCCCAGCAAACGAGCCATTGATCTCGTTCGCCTGTGCCGATGGAAAACGGCTGATGTGGGTCAGTGAGGCAGATTTTTCCATACTTCTCTTTAATAGAGGTGCGGTCCACCGAGCCAACCATTTAGATATTCAAACAGTTTTTGCTTGATGTTAACCAGTGACTTTGCGTGCATGCTGCGTATTGTTTCAGCCCCCGGCAGCACGTCCATTGCATTGTAGAAGGCCTCAGCTAGTGCTTTTACGCCCTCCTCCCGGCCTATTAACTCATAAGTTATCTGTTCTTTCATAGATTGATCTAAGGAACCTTTACAGTCAACGAATACATTGAACCCACGAAGGTTGGAAATTATCTTCGCGAGCCATGCCCTCCACCATCGGTACTTCTACTTAAGCATCACCGGCGGAGCTTTCGATGTCAGCTCACGTCGCTCAGCGCGATCGTAATAGGGTTTAAAAAAGGTGATGGAAACCGGTACCGCGACATTCAAGCAGAATGCCGTAATCATTAAGGTAAAAAACACCTCTGTGGAGAAAATGCTGTTCTGGATATAGGCGATGTCCATGATGACGAAAGCCAATTCCGCGCGACCGAGCATACCGAAACCGATAATCATGCTTTCGTGAAACGTGAATTTAGCCAGGTATCTCGCAGCCAGTGCTGCTGAAATAATTTGCGCAAAGAACAACCCGATGAACAGAGTCAATGTTTGCGGGATGATCGAGACTAGAATGTCGAGGTCAAAAACCATTTTGGTGCCAAGGGTGACGAAAAATATGGGCCCAATCCATGAAAATGCAGCATCGTCGACAATCGCCTTGGTTTTCTTATAAGAACTGCGCGCAGTTTTAGGATCCAGCAGAAAGTACTCCTCACGAAATATCAGTCCTGCCATATACGCCCCAACCGCCGGGTGAAAACCCAACTTGGATGCCAGCAAACCAACCAATAGTGCAATCAGCAACACCGTGAGGGTTGAATGCTCACCTTGATTTGCGGCAAGCAGATCCTTGACACCGTATCGGCCGATGAACGGAACTCTGGCAATCCAACCCGTTAAATCATGGGGCAATAGATATGCGCCAGCGATGGCGATGCCGCCGAAAAAAAGAATCCCTTTAGCTACGATCATTGCAATGACTGGAATGCTGGCCGTTGCTTCACCCGTAACAACGGGTACCACAATCGCGACCAAGGCCAGTGATGCAATGTCGTCCAGGATAGCAGACGTCATAATGCCTGTCGCAGCCTTGCTACGCTGCAATCCTAAACTGCGCAGGGAAACCATCGTCAACGATACGGCGGTTGCGGTCATGGCCAAACCACACATAATCGCTACATTGGTATCGCCCCAGAAATAGTCAGCCACCCAATAGGCGGTGAAAAATGGCGCCAAAGCGCCGAAAAACGCGATACTCCAGTTGCGTTTAATGTTGCGTAAGAAATTCCGGGTGTTTTCTTCGAACCCGAGGGCAAACATAATCAAAATTATGCCGATTTCTGCGAAACCTCGAATGAAGGGGTCGCTGTCGTAAGGCAGGATGCCAATATTCACCATCAGCGCACCGAAGGCCAGGCAATACAGCACGGATGTGAGTTTAGTCTTAGCGGCGAGGAAGCCGGCTATTAAAACACCGGTCCACATAATTGCGAGTTGAAAGAGCGATTCCAATCTATTCGGCCTTACTGGTCATCCAAAGCACGGATAAGTCTAGCCTAGCGCTCAAGCGTCACAAACTCTACCGGGGAAAGTACATAGCCCGATTCGGATTTACCGCTCGAACCTTAACGTTCGGGCGCGTTTAAGGAAAGTACCTATAGCACTCTGTGTATTATCCGATATATTCATAACCTCCAATTCGTAATCATTTGACGGCAGATCTCAAGGAGGTAATGACATGACTAATGTAAAAAGAATCGTTTTTCCTACCGACTTTTCCGATTCTTCGTACCGTGCATGGCCATGGGCGCAGAGAATGGCCACCGTATTGGATGCTGAAGTTCATTGTGTTTATGTCATCGATCCCCCCGCAGTTTACGACACTCTCGGACTGGCGCCGATACCCACAATGGCAGATATCGAGCTTTTCGCAACCGCTGAAAAACAGCTGCAACGGTTCATTGACGAGCATGTCACAAAAGCCGAACGTCAGGCTGTCTTGAAAGTGCTGAATGGCCGGCCCCGAGAAGAAATTGTGAATTATGCGAATGACATTGGAGCGGGAATGATTGTGATGTCCACCCATGGCTACAGCGGCTTGAAACATGCCTTGCTGGGTAGCACGACAGAAGCAGTTTTAAGACTTGCTGATTGTCCAGTGCTATCAATTCCGCCAGCTTCGAATGATAGTGCTGCCATTTGACCTAACTAAGGGGTTGGCTGCAATCACCTTTCAAGTGGATACCAATTATATGGTTTATATTGTCGATCCCGACCATGTCCATAGCGATGCTACAGCATCGCTGTTCGCTCGACTGGGCTTTAAAAGTATGACATTCCGGAGCGGAGAAGAATTGCTGGATCAATTAGCCCATAGGTCGATCGAAGGCTGTGTGCTGTCGGAAATAAATCTGCCAGGAATTAGCGGTCTCGAATTATTGGATAAACTCAGAACTCAGAATGCATCCGTACCGTTCATCATTTTGACCGCTGATCCAGAAGTGAAACTTGCGGTAACTGCATTTCATCATAACGTTTCAGACTATTTGATGAAGCCTGTCGTAGAGCGCGAACTTACAAATGCTGTAGCGATGGCTCTGCAAACTTTAGATGCCGATGATAGCTCGATGAACTAACTGTCGATGCGCATCGAGAGCTTGACTAATTTCGCCAAAGCACGAACCTGCATTTTTTCCATCACCCGGGCACGATGAATTTCGACGGTTCGCTGACTGATTTCCAGATCCATCGCAATCACCTTGTTGGCGTGACCTTTGACGACGGCGCCCATGACCTCTTTTTCCCGGGGCGTCAGTAATTCATACCGGGCCAGTATATCCTTGCGGACCTCGCGCTCACCTTGCTGTTCCCGATGATCGGCCAGGGCCTGCTGAATCCGATCCAGCAACTCCTGATCTTGAAATGGCTTCTGTACAAAATCGTATGCGCCCAGATGCATAGTTTCCACCGCTGCCGGAATATCGCCGTGGCCAGTGATAAAGATAATTGGCATATTGCAACCTTTATCGACCAGTTTACGCTGTACTTCCATACCGCTGACGCCGGGCATTCTGATGTCGAGCAAAATGCATCCTTGCCAGTCCTGATCAAAAGCTTCCAAAAAGTCTACGCCCGATTCGAACGCGATTGACGTCAGGCCGACACTTTTCAGCAGCAGCCTCAGAGAATCACGAACCGCAGCGTCATCGTCGATGATATAAACTGAAAGATTATTATCTGGCATAGCTATATCACCTTTGTTGGCAGTGTCAGCGTAAACGTGGCACCACCATTCTCATTATTGGCACATGATATCTCACCGCCATGAGCCGTCACGATCGTCTGGCAAATCGCAAGACCCATGCCCATTCCGGAAGACTTCGTTGTATAGAATGGGTCAAACAGTTGTTTGGCCGCTTCTGCGGATATACCTGCGCCGTGATCAATCACAGAAATAGTCACCTGATCAGCATCAAGGGCTTCAGCGATTACGTCAAGGCGCCGGTTCTCCGGTTCGGCTTCATCCATCGCGTCAATGCCATTACGAATCAGATTCAAAATAACTTGTTGAATCTGCACCTGGTCAGCGACGATTTCTGGAAGATCGGTCGGTACACTGATTAGTAGCTGAATATTATTGGCCCTGGCATCCAGCTCGGCGAGCGGCAAAATTTCTTCTATTGTTTCCTTAAGATTTGCGCTCTCGCGATTAAGATCTTTGGGGCGCACAAATGACCGCATACGTCGGATAATCTCCCCGGCGCGATGGGCCTGGTTATTGATGCTATCGAGCGCGGATTTAACGTCCTCAATATTCTCGGTGCCACTATCGAGCAATCGGGTAGCGGCCGACGAATAATTCGCAATTGCCGCCAACGGCTGGTTGATTTCGTGTGCCATGGCCGCAGCCATTTCGCCCATGGTCGCCAGACGACTGGCATTAATCATCTCGTTATGCAGCAAAAGGGTTCGTTCCTCAGCATCTTTCTTGTCAGTCAGATCACGGATCATGCCGACAAACCGGAGGGAACCGTGCCAACCAACCTCGCCGACGGCAAGATCGGCAGGGAAAATCTCGCCGTTGCGGCGCTTCGCCTGGACCTCGCGGCCGATGCCGATAATCTTGGCCTCGTGAGTTCTTAAGTAATTCCCAATATAACCGTCGTGATTGTCGTGATCGATTCCCGGCATCAGGATATTGACGTTCTGGCCGATAGCTTCATCTCGGGAGTAACCGAACATTTCTTCCGCGGCGCGATTAAAGCGCTCGATGATACCCTCATCGGTTATAACGATGATTGCCTCTATGAATGCATCCATCAATGCATCCTGTGCAGCGGTATCCCATTTGGGCGCCTTAGGATTCTTATCAGCGTTCGGCAAGTTGCTTAGACCATGTCTGCATAGAATGTCAGTTCCAGTTTACTACACGTCGGTGGAAACCATACACAATAAAGAAAGATCAGATGCCCCGCTGTGTTTCAAGCTGCGCGAGAAATTCGCCACCAACCATCGAGAGAGACTGCTCTTTAGCTTCTTTGATGATACCCTCGAGCGCAACATCGATAAATGCGGGCGGTATTTCGGCGAGTTTCCTGCAAGCCTCTTCGGTGAAGCGAACTTCCGGGTCCAGCTTATTCGCCATGTAATAGATTCGCGACGAGCTCTGGCCTTTGCCTCTCGGAATCGGGATGCCAAACGGCTTGCCATGGCGTACGAACCAGAAATCCTTGCCGCCGCGGAAACCGTATGAAATCGGCATATCCGGAAACTCTTCGCGTTGATCAAGCTTCTGCTTCCAGGAAGCTTTCATCAGGATATTTTCGATCCGAAGAGCAAAGAAGTTTCCCACCACCTGAGGCTGCGCGGCGCGCTTTGGTCGATACTCGAATGAGTCATCAACCTCACATTCGAAGACTTGAAATGCATCTTGCATGACTAATGGAAACAACGGGTCGAATGCAAATCGCTGGTCCGGGGTATTGATAAGCTCAAAAGGGATGTCTTGCATTTTAGCATCCGGTGTCTGACCCGGATACCCGAGCGCAACAACGGATTTCAGCCACTCCCGATCAAACTCGATATAGTTCAACGCGCATTTGCTACCGTTGTGCAGATTCATCGCAGTATTGGAACCTGCTCGGCTAACCAACAGCATCGAATGGGATTCACTGATATCCAACGGGAAAACCAGAGAATGTGGCCCGATACTGGTTACGCCATCTTCATTAACAGTGGTGATCAATGCGAACGGCGTTGGAAAGAACGCGGTTGATTGATAGAAATTATCCTTAACTCCCAGTTCTTCAAATGGCTCAGAAATAATTCGCTTGTTCTGAATTTGCTGCATCGTAAATCTCGGGCACTTTAGCTAATTGCATGCACTAGATCATGGTTTATTGTCGTTTGAATCAGCTGATCCGGGTATCGGTACATCCCCGTATAAATTCCTGTTCTGCAGGACTATCAGGGCTTCCAGGCGGGAGGATGGGCCGATCGCGGGCCGGTAAGTAGTTGTACCAATGGCCATCAGATGCCGCCATAGCTAGCATTCCAATCAATCGGTATAGCCAACAGACAAGAGGAAACGCCATGTATATCAATTTCTGGTACCCAATCATTCGAGGCGAAGATCTTGGTTACAACAAGCCAGAGAAGGTTAAGGTGCTCGGCGTTAATTTTGTAGCCTTTCGTGATGAAGAGGGCACTGCCCGCGTGCTGAGCGATACCTGCGTTCACCGCGGCGGTTCTCTGGGAGGGGCTTGGTCTGCGGGTGATGCACCCCGCATCTTCGAAGGACGCCTTGTCTGCCCCTACCACGGGTGGGAATTTGGTGGAGATGGCCATTGCAAAAACATTCCGTCGATTGGCTATGACACAAAACCACCTGCACGCGCAAAAGTTGATTCGTATCCAGTGCAGGAAAAATATGGAATTGTGTTTGCATTTCTAGGGGACGAGCCCGAAGAAACCCGATGTCCGCTACTTGAAGTCGAGGAATATGGCCAAGAAGGTTGGCGTGCCAATTCGATACTGGTGATCGAAGTTGATTATTACTACGAACGCTCCATCGAGAACGGACTTGATCCTGCCCATAATGAGTTTGTACACCCGACCCACGGCTTTTCGGCGATCAATCGCGAGACCTACAAAGTGCGTGAATACGAAACCGAGGATCATCATCAGGGATGGGGATTCTGGTTTATGACCCGCTTTGATTCCCCACCATTGCCGACAAAGAGCGACCCGACGGCAGGGGGCAAAGAAACCCCATGGGGCGATACCAAGACGGAACGCAGTGATGTGTATGCCGGTGGCGGCACCTACGGGCCGAATACAATGCCGACTTACATTAACCTCACAAAGGATAAGATGTTTCGGCAGTATTTCTTCGAACAACCCGTCGATGAAAACCACACTAATATATTTTTCTTGAATATGCGTAATTTTTTGCTGGACCCGAAACACGATGGTCCGATTCACGCCCGTAATAAGGTTGTCGCCCAGCAGGACATCAATATTCTTAACGAGCTCCATCCGCAACGTACCCCGCTCAGAAAATCGAAAGAACTGCTGATGCCGGCTGACAAATCAATCGCCGCCTACCGTGATTGGCTGGAGCGATTCGACAATAGAGGTTGGAGAATCGACATCGACGAGTTCAATCGGCGCAATGGCAAGGACACTGCCTTCGCTATCCCCTGCCCCGATCGTCGGACATCTGGCAACTGGGTGCTAGATGAGATGCCTTTAATTAAGAGTCGTGCGGAACGAAATAAGATAGAGAAGGTCGCTTAGGCTCTTCTCTGTCCGCAACCTAGTTTGACTCGACCGATTCAGTAGCTCGCGTTGCTTAAAGCAATGACGTTGCTCAATCCGGCACTGCGCCGACTTTGCCAACATGCTGCGACTATTCGGATATTGCTATGTTTTATAAATCTATTTGTATCGCTGTGACGGCATTTATCGTCATGACTCCTTCGCTGTATGCGAACGACTCGATCACGGACGAAAAGTTGAGCCTGCAGGACGCACTCGATATCGCGCTCGCCAACAATCAGGGGCTGGCTAGAGTTCGCTCGCAGGCAGATGCTGTCCTCACCACGCAATCCATCCAGCACAATGCAAATTTTCTCCTCCGCACTGTATTGCTTACGCGTCTTGCGCTTGATGTCACGAATGATCCGTTCTGATGACGATACTCGTCCTGCTGGTTTCTGTCTCATCTCAACTCCTCAGCTTAGAATGAACAAAAACACTCCTTTAAACCGGTGCTATATCTGTCCCATAGGCGCTGACGGCGTACACCCTTAGGGGTCCCAGTAGCCATGCGGGATTCACTGCCCGTTGTCTTTGTTGGAATTTGGTCGGATATTGGGGATAAGGGAAATCTATGCCCCGGTCAAAAAATCCGGTCGTTAATC
>Ga0114950_10004112_pt1 | contig 11257 bp, 12 predicted proteins | sample N075metaG_FD_83503 | JGI IMG/M metagenome (GOLD analysis project Ga0114950, IMG submission 83503) | Deep subsurface microbial communities from Kermadec Trench to uncover new lineages of life (NeLLi) - N075 metaG | ecosystem: Environmental > Aquatic > Marine > Ocean trench > Sediment | place...
CGTCTCGCGGAGCCCAGCGACCTCGGGGCCTTGCGGGCCTATCTCGAGGCGCACGGGTTCGACCTGGGCTAGTTAATTATTTTAGCCACCTGTTTTGGACCGATATATTGGCGCCGGTTATTGCCCTGCTTACATGTGTGATACGTCTTGATGGGTACAAATGTATGTTATCAAGCGACAAGCGGGAGTGTTTTACGTATCTTCAGGGGCAAATGAGTTTCTATTCTACAAACTAACAGGGGGTAATTAGATGTCTACGAGCGAATCCACAGTCAATAATGGCGTCAACGTTGAAGCATTGCTTGGTGCACGTGAGGCGTTGACCGACGCACCCGAGGCCGCGCAATTCACCTGGCGGGCCACCTGCGAATGGAAAAACGGTACCCACAGCATTAGCACCATCGACGGCTATTTTGGCCTTGGCGAGGAGCACCAGCACAAGACCACGTTCACCATCGACGCCGATCACCCCGAAGTTTTCGCTTCCGAGGACCTTGGCGCCTCGCCGGTCGAGATCGTTCTGGTCGGTCTGGCGAGTTGCCTGACCGCCGGCATTGCCGCGATTGCCCAGCACCGTGATATCCAGTTGCGCTCGGTCAAGGCGACGCTGGAAGGCGGCATGAACATCCAGGGCATCCTTGGTATCGACGCCGACGTGCGCAACGGCTTCGACGGCATCAGGGTGCACTACGATATCGATGCCGATGCCACCCTGGACGAGATCAAGGCGCTCGTCGCCCAGTCGCAGAAACGTTCGGCGGTGTACGACGTCATCACCAACCCGACCAACATCACTGTCGACGTCAACTAACCGGCCCGGCCACCGAATTCAGGTATGGTTTCCGCCCGTAGGGTGACCACCGTCGTTATCGGCGGTGGTCACGCCGGCTTGGCCATGAGCCGCTGCCTCACCGAGCGTTCGATCGACCATGTGGTGCTTGAGCGCGGCGAGGTGGCGAACACATGGAAGACCGAGCGCTGGGATTCGCTGCGCCTGCTGACGCCCAACTGGCAGAGCCGGCTGCCCGGTTTTGGCTATGATGGCGGCGATCCCGATGGTTTCCGAAAGATGCCCGAGACCATCGACTTCATCTGCCGCTACGCCGAGGCGATCTCGGCCCCGGTCGAGACCCACACCACTGTAACCTCGGTGCGCCGCACCGATGCCGGCTACGCGGTTGCGACCGATCAGGGCGACTGGCAATGCCGCACCGTCGTTTTGGCGAGCGGCGCCTGCAACATCGCGCATGTGCCGGCGCTCGCCGAGGGGATCCCGGCCCACATCGCCCAGGTGACGCCGACGCAATACCGCAATCCCGACCAGCTCGCCGAGGGCGGGGTGATGGTAGTTGGCGTTGCGGCGACCGGCGTGCAACTGGCGCAGGAAATTCACCGCTCGGGCCGCCCGGTGACGATCTCGGTGGGCGCGCATGTACGGGCGCCGCGGTCTTATCGCGGCCGCGATATTCAGTGGTGGATGGACCGCACCGGTCTGATGGACGAACGCTATGACGAGATCGACGATATTACCCGGGTTCGCCGGCTGCCGTCGTTCCAGCTCACCGGGTCGGACAATCGCAATGCCCTCGATCTTAATTCACTCAGTTCTATCGGTATCAAGCTGATTGGCCGCATCGCCGGTATGAACGACGGCAAGGCGCAATTCTCGGGCTCGCTGCGCAACATGTGCGCGCTCGCCGACCTCAAGATGGGCCGGCTGCTCGACACGATCGACGAGTGGGCCACCGAAAACGATCTCGATGGCGAAGTCGATCCCGCCGAACGTTTCGCACCGACCGAAATCGAAGGCGATCCGCCGCTGGGCATGGACCTCGCCAATGGCGAAATAAAAACCATCCTCTGGGCCACCGGTTTTCGCCCCGACTATTCCTGGCTCGATGTGCCGGTCTTCGACCGCAAGGGCCGGGTCCGCCACGATGGCGGCGTCGTCGATTCGCCCGGCATGTACCTGATGGGGATGCCGTTCCTGCGGCGGCGCAAATCCACGCTGATCGACGGCGCCGGCGACGACGCGCGCGACCTCAGCGCCCGTCTGGCGGCTTATCTCGATGGCTAATGATTATCCCGCGGCACGTTCTCGGTGAGCGACCCGTTGGGGTCGCCGCCGCGCGCTACCTTCTGGAATTTCACCGCCGGTTTTAGCACCATGCCCTGGTCGAACTGATCGACCATCGAACGCTGGATCGCCTGCCACGGCGTTTGATCGGCCGGATATTGGAAGCCGCCGGCGTCGTCCAGCGCCTTGCGCCGTGCCGCTAGCTCATCGTCGGAAATCAGCATATTCGCTTCACCCTTGCCCAGGTCGATGCGCACCCGGTCGCCGGTGCGCAGTAGCGCCAGGCCGCCGCCGGCCGCCGCCTCGGGCGCGGCGTTGAGGATGGACGGCGACCCGGACGTGCCCGATTGCCGGCCGTCGCCAATGCACGGCAGCGAGTGGATGCCGCGCTTCAAGAGTGCCGCGGGCGGCTGCATGTTCACTACTTCGGCGCCGCCGGGATAGCCGATCGGCCCCGTACCGCGCATGAACAGCAGGCAATTCTCGTCGATGTCGAGCGCCGGGTCCTCGATGCGGTCGTGGTAGTCCTCGGGCCCCTCGAAGACGATGGCGCGGCCCTCGAAGGCATTCGGGTCGCCGGGGTTGGACAGGTAGCGTGCGCGGAATTCGTCGGAGATCACGCTGGTCTTCATGATCGCGGAATCGAACAGATTGCCCTTGAGATTGATGAACCCCGCCGTTTCCGTCAGCGGGTTGGCATAGGGCCGGATAACGTCCGTGTTCTGTATCTCGGTGTCCGCGCAATTCTCGCCGAGGGTGCGGCCGTTGACGGTGAGCGCGTCGGCGTGGGGCAGGCGGCCCGCCCTGATCAGTTCGCCGACCACCGCCGGTACGCCGCCGGCGCGGTGATAGTCCTCGCCGAGATATTCGCCGGCCGGCTGCAGATTGACCAGCAGCGGCGTGCCGTGGCCAACCGTCTGCCAGTCGTCGTTATCCAGCTCGACGCCGATATGGCGCGCGATGGCGTTCAAATGGATCGGCGCGTTGGTCGAACCGCCGATGGCGGCGTTGACGACGATGGCGTTCTCGAACGCTTCGCGGGTCAGAATATCGGATGGTTTCAGATCCTCGCGCACCAGTTCGACGGCGCGCACGCCGGTCTGGTAGGCCATCTGCCCGCGCTCGCGGTAGGGCGCGGGGATCGACGCCGAACCGGGCAACTGCATGCCCAGCGCTTCGGCCAGCGAGTTCATGGTGGTGGCCGTGCCCATTGTGTTGCAGAAGCCGACCGAGGGCGCCGCCGAGGCGATCAGGTCGGTGAACTCCGCGTCGTCGATCTCGCCGGTGGCCCACAGCTCGCGCGCCTTCCACTGGATAGTGCCCGAGCCGGTGCGCTCGCCGCGGAACCAGCCATTCAGCATCGGCCCGACCGACAGCGCGATGGCCGGCAGATCCAGCGTCGCCGCCGCCATCAGGCAGGCCGGGGTGGTCTTGTCGCAACCGATGGTCAGCACCACGCCGTCGATGGGGTAGCCGTGCAGAATTTCGACCAGGCCGAGATAAGCCAGGTTGCGGTCGAGCGCCGGGGTCGGCCGCTTGCCGGTCTCCTGGATTGGGTGGACGGGAAATTCGAAGCAGATGCCGCCGGCGCTGATGATGCCGTCGCGCACCCGCTTGGCCAGTTCGATATGGTGGCGGTTGCACGGCGACAGGTCGGAGCCGGTCTGGGCGATGCCGATAATCGGCTTGCCCGCCTGCAATTCCTCGCGGGTGATGCCGTAGTTGAGGTAGCGCTCGATATACGACGCCGTCATTTTGCGGTTGCCGGGATTGTCGAACCACATCTGCGAGCGCAGCGTCGGCGTTTTCTGGTCGGTCATGGGTGGGTTTCCTGGTTTGGGACGTGGCCAATGCCGGTTAAGGTTATTGTCGCATTAAGGGCCGGCCGGCAACAACTCGCCTGGGATTAGGGTAAAATTAGGCGCCAACAGCGCATAATCAGGCCGCTATGCATGTGGGGCTTGCAACCCAGCGGTTCACCAACAGGGATTGCTCAGGTTCTAAGCTTTGGGCTAGTTTTGCGCCCCAGGGATTAAATACCGGCCAGTGCCGGCGCGGAATAGGAAAAGATATGGCGCAAGACGGCCTTGTGGAATTCAACGAACAGAACTTCGACAGTCAGGTGCTGCAGCATTCCGGCCTAACGGTTGTCGACTTCTGGTCGCAATCCTGCGTGCTGTGCCGCCAATTGGCGAAGGTCCTGAAGCAATTGTCGTCCGAAGTGCCCGACAGCGTGCAAATTGGCACGGTCAAGGCGGAAGACAATATGGCGCTGCTGGAGCGCTACGGAGTGCGCTCGACGCCGACACTGTTATTCATTAAGGATGGCAATGTGGTGGAGACGCGCACCGGCGTCGATCGCCGCCAGGTTCTAAAGAAAGTAGTCGAGATCCACGCCTGAGGCATCCGCCACGGGCAGCAATCACGGGAGCAAACGCATGGCGCCGCATATCACCATGCTCGATATCGAAGAGCTGAAGAAGACCAAGCTCAAGCCGTATATCGAGCAGAGCCTGGAGCACCGCGCTCCCGACCCCGGCTTCCACGCCATGATGGGTCATAATCTCGATATCGCGGAAGCCATGTATGTGGCCTGGACGACGGCCTTCAATACCGGCGAGCTCAGCCACAAGCTCAAAGAGATTATCCGGGTCTCGCTGTCGCGCCAGGCCCACTGCAGCTACTGAGGCAATGTTCGGTCCGCTTCGGCGAAGCGGCAGGGACTTGACGAAGATCTCCTCGACGACGGCATCGAGAACTATGCCAATAGCGAGAATTTAACCGCCAAGGAGAAGGCGATCCTGCGCCATGTCGATCTGATCGGGTCCGACCCCGACGCCATCGACGAGGCCTATTATACCGAGCTGCGGCAACATCTCGACGATAATGAAATCGTCGAACTGGGTATCTTTTTGCTGTTCAATCTGGGCTATCACACCTTCTTCGGCACGTTGAAGTTCTACCCCATGTTCTCGCCCGACGGCCGGCTGGTCAGCCAGGAAGAATCGGCGCGGCTGTATGGCGCCGCGCCATCGTCGCTACAGACGGAGGCGGCGGAATAATGCTGTTTGTCCAACCCCTGGAACTTGACGAGATCGAGGACGCGGAACTGCGCGAGCTGGTCGTGAAATGCGAGGAACTGGGCGTTCCCGGCGGGCCGTTCGCGCGCATCATCGCGCGCAAGCCCGAACAGGCCAAGGCGACGTTGCGCGTCATGCTGTTGAAGTTCAACGAGGGCAATATCGACCACCGGCTGAAAGAAATCATCCGCATTCAGTTGGCCCGGTTCACCGAGGATCCCTATTTCTCGGGCCTGCGGTCGGTCAAGGCGCGCGAGATGGGATTGACCGAAGAAGCGATCGACGCCGGGTCGGGCGATTATGAGGATTCGGAGTTGTTCAGCGAGGCCGAGAAGGTCGCGCTGCGCTACGCCGATCAGATGTTCCTCGATTCGACCAAGGTCGATGCGCAGTTCTACGCCGAGCTGAAAAAGCACTATACCGAACCCCAGATCATGGAGCTGGGGGCGTTCATCGCGCTGTTCCACGCCGCCCACATGGTCATGCGCTCGTTCGGTGCGCCCGCGCCGGCGGCCCATTAAGCATCCAAATTTGTGTCCTCATCCTGAGCTTGTCGAAGGACGAGGACGCCGGCCCCCTGCTTCGACAGGCGAACCATGAGGCCTAGTTTATTTCGGCCGCACCGCTGGCTCGTGCGCCTGGTCATGCCTATGCTTGACCACCTGCCCGTGTCATTGGCGGGATAGACAATAAGACTAAGGGGAGATGTTGGGGTGAAAGCTGCGCAAATTGCCGCCTATGGCGGTCCGGAAGTCATCGAAATCGTCGATCTGCCGACGCCGGAGCCTGGCGAGGGTGAGGTTCTGGTGCGCGCGGCGGCGATCGGCGTCGGCAAGCCCGACTTTCTGCTTCGCTCGGGTATCTACAAATGGAAACCGCCCTTGCCGACGATCCTCGGCAACGAGATGAGCGGCCATATCGAAGCTGTCGGCCCGGGTGTCAGCGGCCTCGAAACGGGCCAACCGGTGCTGGTGTTCGGTACCGGCGGTGGGCGCTATGCCGAATACAACGCGGTATCCACCTCGCTGGTAACGCCGCTGCCCGGCAGCATCGACCTCGACGCCGCGGTCTCCATTCCCAACTACATCATCGCCTGGGCCCTGCTGTTCGAGGCGGCCCGCGGCATCGAACCGAAGACCGCCTATGTCAACGGCGCGGCCGGCGGCATGGGGGTGGCGATCATCGATCTTTGCAAGTCGCAAGGCATCGACATCATCGGCGGCGTCAGTACGGATGAAAAATGCGCCTTCATCAGCGGCTTCGGCGCCACCCACGCGGTCAACTACAGCCGCGATAACGTGGCCGAAAAAGTCGTGGAGCTTACCGGCGGGCGCGGCGTCGATCTGGCCTTCGATCAGCTCATCGGCCCGCGCTTCACCGACAGCCTCGACATGCTGGCGCCGCTGGGCATGGTGGTGTCGTTCAATGCGCTGGCCGGTCTGCCCGAGGACGAGCTGTTCGCCGCCATGCGCGCGCGCCTGGGCAAAAGCCTGGCGGTGCGGTGTTTCTCCTGGCACGCCTTCGACGGCGACCCGGAGAAGGGCCAGCAGATTACCGATGCCGTGGTTGCGGAGTTCGCGGCGGGTACCTTCAATCCACCGATCCATGAGCTGATGCCCTTATCGGAAGCGCGCCGCGCCCACGAGATGCTCGATGCCCGCGAGATCAGGGGCAAGCTGGTCTTGAAGCCGTAAGCGTTCCGCGGCCTGTATTTGCTGCCGGGCAGCTACTATAGTTTTCGGGCCGGTGCGCCGGAAAAAATAAGGAGCGATACGACATGGACGGTCCCAACGAGCATGTTTCCAACACCGGCGACACCAAATCGGTGTTCGAGCAGCGCGCGCGCTATTACAGCCCGGCCAATATTTTCACGGTCAAGCGCCCGGCGGTACCCAAGCATGTCTTCGTCGACGAGATCGAGCAGGCCATGGCCGCCGATACGCCGACCGGCTGGATCATGCTGGATGTGGGCGCGCGCATGGGCTTCGATTATCCCGCCACCACGCCGATGATGCTCGGCCGCTACGCCAAGGTGCGCGCCGGCGAAACGCTGACCGGCCAGTTCCGTTCGTCGGGCGAAATTTATTACGGCATCGCCGGTTCGGGTAGCGCCGCGAAAGCCGGCGAGACCATCGAATGGGCGGCCGGCGACGTGTTCGCCCTGCCGGGCGGCGGCGGGACCGAACTGACCGGCGGCCCCGACGGTGCGGTGCTGTTCCAGGTCACCAACGAGCCCGAGCTCACCTTCCACGGCCTCGCCGCGCCGAGCCCGGAAACCTCGCCGACCCAGGCGGTGCATTATCCCGATGCCGAAATCCGCCGTCAGATGGCGCTGGTGCACGACGCGCAGAAGGCCGATCCCAACGTTTCCGGTCTGGCCATGCATTTCTCCAGCGAGCAGCGCGAGAAAATGGGCGATATCCATCCCTCGATCGCCTTGGCGATGAACTCGCTCGACGCCCACGAGAACCAGCGTCCCCACCGCCACAATTCGGTGGCCATGACCCTGCCGATCCAGGCCGAGAATATCTATTCGGTGATCGAGGGCGAGCGCATCGACTGGCATCAATACGCCATCATGATCACGCCGCCGGCCGATCTGCACGAGCACCACAACGAAGGCGACGAGATGATGCGCAGCCTGGTGGTGCAGGATGGCAGCCTCTACTACCATTTGCGGACCATCGGTTTCAGCTTCGGCTGAGGGCTGTCACCGGGGGCCGTCGACCGGGGACGCATTAAGGCAAACCGCCCACGAACCCTTCGGTTTCGGCGTCGTCCAACAGGGCGATTCTCACCGCGCCATGACAGCCACGGTACGTGCAGGCGAGGCGCTTTTCCACTTCGGCGAGATAGGCGTAGCGCATCGTATCGCCCTGTTCGAGTAGCGCCGAGACCTGCTTGTAATAGGTCCGGGCGCAGCGCCGGCAGGTGACTTCGATCGATTGACCGGGGTCCAGGTCGCGCAATTGTATTTCGTCTTTCCAGGTCACCAGAAATCCTCCGCCCGCGGGATGCGCGTATATGAAATTTTGCCGCCGGCATAGCCGCCGGGCGGCGGCGTCCACGGTCCCAGGCTGACCACGGTCTTGGCGTATTTCGCGTTGAGGCGGTCGATCGCCAAGGTGATGCTCTCCCACCGCCGCCGCGCGGCGTCGTCATTGACGAACATATCGAGCTGGCGCCCCGTCGCCGGGGAAAGATCGAGCAGCGTCACCCCGAGGCGGATGATTTTTGCCCCCGGCGGCAGCTCCCGGAGGGCGGTTTTCCACAGCGTCTCGAGCCCCGCCAGACAGGCCTGATCGTCACGCACGATGGGCAGCGGAATACCCTGCGACCAGCGGGCGCTGCGCAGGCTCAACCACAGCCACAAGCGGCCCGCATAGAATCCATCGCGGCGCATGCGCCGCGCCGCCTTGACCAGCAGCAGGCGCGAATAGGCATGGGCGTTTTGAATATCCCGGCTGTCCGGGGGCAACACGCGGCCATGCCCGAACATGCCCCGGCTGGATGCGGCCGCCTGGATGTCATAGCCGTGCAGCGCGTACCAGAGGCGCTCGCCCGTCACATTGCCCCAGATGTTTCGCAGTTGTTTGGGTTGCGTCCGCCACAAATCGGACATGGTGAAAATGCCGGCGCCCTGGAGGCGGCGTTCCAGGCGCCGTCCAATGCCGGAAACATCGGCCAGGGGTACCTCGAGCAGCGGTGCGGGCATGTCCCGGGGATGCCAGATGGTGACGCCGTCCGGCTTGTCGAGCTTGCCGGCTATTTTCGCCAAAAGCCGGTTGGCGGCAAAGCCGATCGAGCAGGTGATATACGGCCCGATATTATCCCGGATGCGGGCCTTGATCCGCCGGGCCAGCGCCTCGGGGGCGTTCCAGTCGGCGGGCTCCAGCTTGCAGGTCAGCTCGTCGATGGACTTCACGGCGTCGACCGGGATGACCGCGGAAATCTCGCTTAGAAGCGCATGATGCGCGCGCCGGTAAAGATCGGGACTTTGCGGCACGAGCACGATGTCCGGGCATTTCTGCTTGGCCTCCAAAACCGGCATGACATTCGTGATGCCGTGGCGTTTGGCTTCCTTGGAACAGGCGATCACGCAGGTGTAGACGGTCGAATCGAAGGGAACGACGCCCACCGGCCGGCCCCGCAACGCCGGCCGCGCCTGCTGCTCCACGGAAGCAAAGAAGCCGTCGAAATCCAGATAGAGGCGTTCTATGGTCTCCGGCTTGCGCACGAAACTACCCGCGAGGTTACGATGGGCCGAGAATAGAACAAAAAGAGAACATAAGAGTCAAGGGAACGGGTCAAGCGAAGGCGCGCCACGGCCCAATCCCCCCTCAACGCGCCTAACCACGCCCGTCCGCTATCGGCTATAGTCTGGCCCGGACAGCAACGAGGGGGGCTCGCGATATGGTTTGGGTGCCGGTTTTCGTGTTGGTGACGACGAGTGTGGCGGAGACGTGGGACACCGGCATGCGGTTCGACAATCTCGAGGATTGCCGGCGCGCCGGCGGTAACCTCGCGGATAAAATCGAGAGCGGCCAGATACAGCGCCTCGAACAACGCCGTACCGGCGAAATTCGGCTGAGCGACTGGGAGTGGTCCTGCTTGCCGCGTAAGGAGTAAAATATGCAATACCGGCAATTGGGAAACACGGACCTGCGGGTTTCGCTGAGCGGCCTCGGCTGTAATAGTTTCGGCGCCCGCATGAGCACCGAAGAGGCCCGCCCGATCGTCCACAAGGCGCTCGATCTCGGCGTCACCCTGTTCGACACCGCCGCGTCCTACGGGGTCGGCGGTTCGGAGACCGCGCTCGGCGAGATTCTCGGGCCCCGGCGAAAGGACATCGTGCTGTCCTCGAAATTCGGTCTGGCGATGGAGCCGTCGCCGCGCCGCCGGGTTCCCGCCACCTACGGCTACATCATGGAATCCGTCGAGGAAAGTTTGCAGCGCCTGCAGACCGATTGGATCGATCTGTATCAGTTGCACGCCCTGCACCCGGATACGCAGATGGAAGAGGTGTTGCGCGCGCTCGACGATCTGGTGACGCAAGGCAAGGTCCGTTATGCCGGCTGCTCCAACCTGCCGGCGTGGATGGTCGTCGACGCCAATTGGAGCGCCCAGAGCCAGGGCCTGAGACCGTTCGTCTCGGCGCAAAACGAATACAGTCTGATCCTGCGCGAGGTGGAGAAAGAATTGCTGCCGGCCTTGCGGGAAAAGCAGATGGGGTTCCTGCCCTACTATCCCCTCGCCGCCGGGGTGCTGACCGGCCGCTACCGCAAGGGCGGGGCGGTTTCCACGGGCAGCCGGCTCGACAAGATGCCCCATCTGGCGCCGCGCTATTTCAACGACGAAACCATGGTGATCGTCGAGGGCTTAATCGCTTTCGCCGAGGCCCGCGGCCGGTCGCTGCTGGAGCTGTCGTTCGCCTGGCTGGCCAGTTGCGACGTGATCCCCAGCATTATCGCCGGGGCGAGTTCGCCCGATCAGGTCGTGGCCAACGCCGCCGCCATCGAATGGGTGCTCACCGGCGACGAGATCGCCGAGATCAACCGCATCGCCACCTACCCGTCCGATGATTGCTTCGGCAAACTGATCCCCGGTTGAGGTCCGTTCCCGACCTGTGAACCGCCCCTCGGTCCCGAGCCGTTCGGAATTTACCCCTATCGCGTTAGAACAAGCGTTCTGCGAGTATTGTCACAGAGACTGCGGAAAAATCGCGGCAAGACGACTTGGGACATGGAGGGGAAGCGGACATGGAAGCGGCAGGCACGTTCGACTACATCATCGTCGGCGCGGGCAGCGCCGGGTGCGTTCTGGCCAACCGGCTGACCGCGTCGGGCCGCCACCGGGTGCTGCTGCTCGAGGCCGGCGGCAAGGACCGCAATCCGTGGATCCATATCCCGCTGGGCTATTACCGGCATTTCACCGACGCCAGGATCAACTGGTTGTACGAGACAACGCCGGGGCCCGAATGGGTCAAGCGGGCGGTGCCGCAGCCGCGCGGCAAGGTGCTGGGCGGCACCAGCGCGATCAACGGCATGGCCTATATTCGCGGCCAGGCCGAGGATTACGACCATTGGCGCCAGCTCGGCAA
>Ga0114950_10004113_pt1 | contig 11255 bp, 12 predicted proteins | sample N075metaG_FD_83503 | JGI IMG/M metagenome (GOLD analysis project Ga0114950, IMG submission 83503) | Deep subsurface microbial communities from Kermadec Trench to uncover new lineages of life (NeLLi) - N075 metaG | ecosystem: Environmental > Aquatic > Marine > Ocean trench > Sediment | place...
CCACAACGTCGGGCAAGAGATACTCCGCCTCGGGGTCGTCGAGGCTCTGTTCGAGAAACCGGGCCAACCCTTCCTCGAGACGCGGCACGATCGTTTCAGGGAACCCCCAGAAGTTCATCGATACGGTCGCGTCGCCGCTCAGCCGGCACGACTCGCCCGACTCGTCGGTGTAGGCGGCGCCATCGCCGTCCGGCACGATGCTCGAGATCTCATCGATCTTCTGGAGGAAATCGCCGTCGGTGCGGCACACGCCGCGGGTCACCGAGCCGTGCGCCGACAGCGTGTCGCGCAACAGAAAACCGACCATGGCGTAGTCGTCCGAGGGCCCCGAAAGCTGTGCCGCGAGCATCTCGAAGGCGCGGGCGCCGTAGAAATCATCGGCGTTGATGACCGCAAACGGCCCGCGGATCAGATCGCGGGCGGCGAGCGTCGCATGCCCCGTCCCCCACGGTTTCTCGCGCCCCGCCGGCAGGTCGAAACCGCCGGGAAGATCGTCGAGCTCCTGGAACGCGTAACCAATGGAAACGCCGTCGATGTAGGCATACTTGGCGCCGACAGCGGCGACGAAAGCATCCTTGATGGCGCGCCGGATCACGAAGATCACCTCGCCGAAGCCGGCGCGCACGGCGTCAAAGATCGAATACTCGAGCAGCGTCTCCCCGCCCGGGCCGACGGGGTCGATCTGCTTCAGACCGCCGTAACGGCTTCCCATTCCGGCGGCGAGAACGACCAGGATTGGCTTCGAGGCTGTCATTCAGGGCTTCCGTAGTTGTTCGGCGTGGCGTGGCCGTGGCCCGTGCGCTTCATGGCCGCGATTGTACCGGGATTGCCGAGTGGCGGCCTGGTGTAATGTGGCGCCATGTGCGGAAGGTTCACCCTCACCAGCCCGACCGACGAGCTCGCCGGCTACTTCAACGTCCTGGTGAACACCCAGTTGTCGCCCCGCTACAACATCGCGCCGACCCAACCGGTCGCCTGCGTGCGGCAGACGCTGGCCTCGGTGGTGGAGCCATCGGCGCCGCAAGGACCGGCGGCGCAACGGCCCGCGCCGCGAAGGCGGGCGGCGCGCGAGCTGGTGGCGTTGCGCTGGGGCCTGATTCCCCACTGGGCCGAGGATCCGGCGATCGGCGCCCGGATGATCAACGCCCGTTCCGAGACCGTTGCCGAAAAGCCTGCCTTCAGGGAAGCCTTCCGCAAGCGGCGCTGCCTCGTCGTCGCCGACGGCTTCTACGAATGGAAACGCCTCCAGGCCGCCAAGCAGCCGTATTTCATCTTCATGGAGGACCGCAGCCCGTTCGCCTTCGCGGGCGTGTGGGAACGTTGGAAGCCCGGCGCCGGCCAGCTCGACAAGCTCACCGGACCGGGCCAACCGGAGGTCGCGCTGGCGGCCGACGGCCGGGTCGAGTCATGTGCGTTCCTGACGACCGGTCCCAACGAGCTCATGGAATCGATCCACGATCGCATGCCGGTGATCGTGCCACCCGAGCATTGGGACACCTGGCTGGACCCCGAGATCGACGATCCGGCGGCACTCGAGGAGCTACTGCTCCCCTATCCGGCCGAAAAAATGCGCGCCCACCCCGTGAGCACACACGTCAACAAGCCCGCCAACGACGATCCGACCTGCATCGAGCCGCTCAAGAAGCTCAAGCTCGTCCGCCCCCCGCCACCCGAACAGGACTCGCTCTTCTGAGGAACACGGGCGAAATCGTGGCTATCCCCAGCCCGCCACGATCCTCCACACCTGGGCGACGACGAAGCAGAGCGCGAAGCCCATCGCCACCGGCAGCAGCGACGCCACCGTGGTCCATTTGACGCTGCCGGTCTCCTTGTAGATCGTGTAGATCGTCGTCGAGCACGGATTGTGCACCAAGCTGAACAGCATCAGGTTGATCGCCATCAGCAGCGTGAAACCGCCGGCCTGCAGCACCGTCGCCGTACTCGTCATGTCGTCGAGCTCAAACATCACCCCGGCCCCTTCGCCGAATCCGGCAACCGGGTTGACCAAGACGATCAGCATGAGGATCGTCGGCACGACGATCTCGTTGGCCGGGATGGCGACGACGTACGCCACCAGGATGATGCCGCTGAGGCCGAAGAGCAGGCCCACCGGATTGAGCCAGTTGATGGCGTGCTCGGCGAGGCTGACGCCGGCGATGTTGACGTTGGAGATCAACCAGATCAACGCTCCCGCGGGCAACGCAAAGACGACGGCGCGCCACAGGACGTACATTGTCCGATCGATCAACGAGGTGTAAATCGTTTGCAATACCCTGGGCGGACGGTAGGGCGGCAGCTCCAGATGGAACGTCGACACCTCGCCGCGCAGGATCGTGCGCGACAGAAACCATGAGGTGGCAAACGACAGGTAGATCCCCAGCACCGCCACCGTCACGACGGCGAGGGCGGAAACGAGGCCGCCGAGATAGGCCGGCGCCAAGGCGCCGACGAAGATCGAAGCGATGAGGATCTGGGTCGGCCAGCGCCCGTTACACAACGAGAAGTTGTTGGTAATGATGGCGATCAGACGCTCGCGCGGGCTGTCGATAATCCGCGTCGCAATGACGCCGGCGGCGTTGCAGCCGAAGCCCATCACCGCGGTCAATGCTTGCTTGCCGTGCGCTCCGACCCGGCTGTACGTACGATCGAGGTTGAAGGCGACGCGCGGCAGGTAGCCGAAGTCTTCGAGGAGCGTGAACATCGGGAAAAAGATCGTCATCGGCGGCAGCATGACGGCAATTACCCAGGCGGTGCTGAGGTACATGCCGTCGATGAACAGCCCCGAGATCCACCACGGGACTCCGAGGCTCGCCGCACCATCGCGCAACATGACGTAGCCGTTGTCGATCAACAGGGTCGCGAGCATCTTCGAGGGGACGTTGGCGCCGGCGATCGTGAGCCAAAACACCAGGGTCAACAGGGCCAGCATCAGCGGGATCCCGAACGTCCGGCTCGTCACCAGCCGATCGATGGTGCGGTCGAGATCGAAGCGTGGCTGCTCGTCGGACCGCGTCACGGCGCGATCGGCAAGCCTCGCCGCCTCCGTAAAGATGCCCTCCATCAAGACCTGATGGAAATCCGGGCCGACTTTCCATCGCAGCTCGGCAGCAACCTCGAGGATCTCCGCGCCCGCGTCATCGACGACCGCAACCACCTCGCCGCCGACCGGCACCGCCAACCTGTGGTCTCGATCGACGAACGCCTGGTCGTCCCGCGGAGCGCTCGCGAGCTCCTGCTGCAGGTGTACGAGCTCGCCCGTGAGCACCGCCTCGCGGATGCGCTCGTCGCCGTCGAGCAGCCGCAACGCTACCCACTGGGTGTTCGGTAGCGCCGGGAACGCCGCCTCGATCTTGCCCGCCAGCTCACCGACGACGCGGTTGAGCGCCGTCGGACGGCCGCCGACCCGCAACGGCTTGCCGACGAACGCTCCCGAGGCAACCTCCGCGATCGCCTGCAGAAGCTCGTCGAGGCCCTCACCGTAGCGCGCCGAGGTGGGCACGACCGGCACACCGAGGTCACGCGCCAGGCGGCGATGGTCGACGTCGAGCCCGTGGCGTTTGGCCTCGTCCATCAGGTTCAGACAGATGACGACGCGGTCGGTGATCTCCAGCACCTGCAGCGCCAGGTTGAGGTTGCGCTCCAACCGGGTGGCGTCGACGACCACGACCGTAACGTCCGGCTTGCCGAACAATATGAAATCGCGAGCGATCTCTTCGTCGAAGCTGGTGGCGAGCAGGGAGTAGGTCCCCGGCAAATCGACCAGCTTGTAATCATCGTCGCCGGCATGGAACCCGCCCTCGGCGCGGGTGACCGTCTTGCCTGGCCAATTCCCGGTGTGCTGCCGCAGGCCGGTAAGAGCGTTAAAGACGGTGCTCTTGCCGGTGTTCGGGTTGCCGGCCAGCGCCACGACGTAGTCCCAGTTCTCCATGTCCACGCCCAGCTTGCGAAGATTCGCCAGGTTGTGAACCGGGCACGCGGTACAGGCTTCGCTCATGCTGCCGCACCTCCTGCGGCGGAATCGGCGTGACGCCGAACTTGGATTCGCTCCGCCTGTATTCGCCGCAGCGCGATCACAGCGCCGCGGATGCGGTACCCGGTCGGATCGCCACCGGGCGCCCGCAGCTCAGCGCGCACTTCGGTTCCAGGGAGCAAACCGAGATCCATCAAACGGCGCCGCTCGGCCCCGCGGCTGGCCGCCGAGATTCCGACCACCGTCGCCGACTCGCCGAGATCGAGCACCGACAGCGTCTCGAACGACTCCTGCACGCTTACGCCCTCCGGCAGCTCCGAAACCGAAAGGTTGTCGGCAACGACGCGAGAGAGGATGTGCTCGGTACCATCGACCTCGAAACGGACCATGTCGGGACCGGTTTCCAGGACGCGAACTTGCATCCCGACGTGCAGATCGGCCGCCAGCAGCTCCTTGTAGATCGCCGCGGGCTCGTCCTCGATATGGGTCACCAGGCCTTCATCGCCGGCTGCGAGGTCGCCGAGTGAGATCGCGGCGATGGGGCGCATTTCACCGTTGACGGTGGGGATCGGGTCGCCGTGGGGGTCGAAGCGTGGATGGCCGAGCCGCGTCGCCATCGCTTCGGCTTCCTCGGCCGAGGTTCGATGCTCGAGTCGATCGGCCTCCAGGTGCCAGGCGGCCGCGTCCATGCCGGTGTCTTCGGAAAAGTGATGCTCCAGCAGCCGATGGATGCGAATGATCTACAGTGCCTGCGAGCGGCCTTCGGCGGTGAGGCGGAATTCTCCGGCCGCCGAGGTCACGAGCTCGAGCTCCTGGAGACGACCGAGCAGGAGCGCGGCGCGATCGTCCGAGATGCCGAGGGCGCCGGTTACGCCGTGCAGCGTGCCCGTCAGCTGCCGGTACTCGCAATCGAACAGGTGCTTCAGCGCGTCTTCCGAGAGAACTCGGTCCGAGGCGCGCAGCACATGCTCCCATCGCCAATACAGGCCACGCTCCGGCCAGAACAACGCCGCCGCCGCGCCGGCAAACACCGCGGCGACCATCAGGGCAAGGACAGGATTGATCATCGACTCATTCACGAGGCAGAATCAGCCTCGGCACGAGTGCCGAGCGCGTCTGAATTTCTAGCACAACGAACTTCATTTTTGAGTATACTAAAATTCATGCTGATTGCTAGTTCTTTCCTCAGCGCCCTGCTCGACGTCGCCGCGGAATCCGCTCCGTACCTGTTCCTGGGGATCGCCGCCGCCGCCTTGTTGCGCGCCTTCGTTCCAGAGAAAAGGGTATACGAGCTGCTCGGCAGAGACTCCTTCCGGTCGGTTTTCCTCGCCTCGGCGATCGGCGTGCCGCTGCCGCTCTGCTCCTGCTCGGTGATTCCGGCCGCCACCGCGCTGCGGCAAAGCGGCGCGAGCCGTGGGGCGACGACCTCGTTTCTGATCTCGACCCCGGAAACAGGCGTCGACTCGATCGGCATCACCTACGCGTTGATGGACCCGATCATGACGATCATCCGGCCGCTTGCGGCTTTCGTGACGGCGTTGGTCACCGGTTCGGCCGTCGCCTTGCTGCCCGCCTCGACCGACGCCTCGCCGGCCCTGGAACCGGGTCCGGACGATGGCTGCTGCAATAACGAAGGCTGCGGCGCGGACACCGACAGACCACCGACAGGATGGCGAGAATCGGTTGTCGACGGCTTCCGCTACGCTTTCGGCCCGTTGCTCGAGGATCTGGCCCCGTGGCTGATGGTCGGATTCATTCTCGCCGCTTTGCTCGCTGTTGCCGTCCCGGACGGCATGCTGGCGAACATCCCGAGCGGCTGGGTCTCATCGCTATTGATGATGCTCATCGCCGCGCCGCTATACATCTGCGCCGCCGCCGCGACGCCGATCGCAGCGGCGCTGGTGCTCAAGGGTCTTGATCCGGGCGCGGCGCTCGTGTTCTTGCTCGTCGGACCGGCGACCAATATCACGACGATTCTGGTGGTGTCGCGTTTCATGGGAAACAGAGTGCTGGCGATCTACCTCGCGGGCGTGACCACGTGTGCGCTGTTGTTCGGGGTCGCGGTCAACGCGATCTATTCCGGCCTCGGTATCGACGCCTCGGCGGTAATGGCGACGGTCGAGAGCAGCAGCATCACGCCGCTGCAGACGGTATCGGTCGTCGCCCTCGGCGCTCTCCTCAGCTTCCACTTGTCGCGCCGACTGTGGCCTACACCGGGTCGGGAAGCGAGCGGGCGGGCGGGCGCGTGACCCGTTGAGATGCCCGGGCTAAACGGCAGCCCGCCGATAAATCGAGGCCGTCACCTGTGCTACGTTGACTTGGTGGAACTTGTCGGTTTTGTGGGATCTTGGGAGCTCTCGATGTCACTACGTTGCGTTTTCCGCCTTGTCGCTCTGACCGCCGCAGCCACGGTTCTGTCCGCCGGACCGTGGGCCGCAACATTTTCGCGAGGTGCCACGCCGGGCATGCAAATGCCCACCGATCCGGCCGAGGCGATGGCCGTCTTCGAGGGCGACATGGAGAAATGGAACAACGGACCGGTCAGCTATCTGTTCCTGCCCGACGAACTGGATGCATGGAAAGAGCTCGACACCGACGAAGAGCGCCGTGAATTCATCCAGTGGTTCTGGGACCGGCGCGACGACGACCTGCGCGACCGCCAACATCCGTTCAAGGAAGGTTTCTACACGCGGGTTGCCACGAGCAACCAGCGTTTCTCGGAGTTCCCGCGCGGCTGGAAGTCGGATCGCGGCCGCGTTTGGATCATTCTCGGGCGCCCCGACGCCCTCACGACCAACCGCGCCGCCGAGCTGGAGGTGTGGACGTACAACACCTACGGCGGAATCCTGCGAAGCTCCAGCAACATGGGTGAGATGCAGGTCGCCTTCATCCGGGTGGGTGTCGGCAACCGGGAGATCTACGGTGGCATCGCTCCGGGCGTCTGGCCCCCGTACCTACTCAGCGCGTTCAATATCGTCAACCGGGCGCTGATCGAGAATCCATCGCTGGAACGGGAACAATGAGAGCGTACGTTCCCGGCAGCGCGCAATGCGCAACGGGTCGTGCAACGAGCGCGCGCAAGCGTCGCGCCGACGAGGCGTGCTCCGGCGCGAGCACGTAGAATACCCTTTGCCTCCTCGGCGCCGGCGTCCGGCGCCGCACCGCCACGTAAGGATGTGCGCATGAAGCGCCAGACATTGGCTCTGATCGTTCCGCTCGCCTTCGTGGCGTCCGCCTGCAGCAGCGCGCCCACCGGCGATGCCGCCCCACCCGAATCGCTGCAGCAACGCGCCAGCTATGCTCTCGGGTTTTCCGCCGGCCAGACGCTCCGTGCGCAAGGCGCCGAGATCGACATCGACCAGCTCGTCGCCGGACTGAGCGCCGCCCTCGCCGACGAGCAAGGACTGATGACGGCCGAGGAAATGGAGACGACGATGATGGAGTTCCAACAGATGGCGGCGGCCGAGGAGACCGCTCGCAACGACGAAGCAGGCGCCGCCAACCAGGCCGAAGGTGACGCTTTTCTCGCCGAGAACGCCACAAAGCCGGGGGTCGTCGTGCTCGACAGCGGGCTGCAGTACGAGGTCCTCACCGCGGGCGAAGGGCCGTCGCCGGTGCTCTCGGACGAGATCACGGCGCACTACGAGGGCCGACTGATCGACGGCACGGTGTTCGACAGCTCGATCGAGAAAGGCGTTCCGATGACCACCCGGTTGAGCCAGTTGGTAGCCGGGTTCGTCGAGGGCATCGAGCTAATGAACGTCGGCTCCAAGTACCGCCTGTTCATCCCCGGTGAGCTCGCGTACGGGCCCGACGGCGCCGGCGCCATGATCGGCCCGAACACAACGTTGATCTTCGACGTCGAGCTGCTGGCGATCAACGGCCAGTCCTGAGCACCGCCGTGGTGGACGTCGTTCGTTACTACGCCGCGCTCGTGCTCGTGGTGACGTTCCCGCCCGCGTTCGGGTTCTGGTTTCTCGTCCATCCGCTCATCGGCTTCTGGCGACGGCTCGGATCCCGTCTCACCTACGCGATCATGTTTCCGGCGCTGCTGGCTGCATGCTACGGCTTGTTTCGAGTGCGCCGTTCTCTGCTCGTGGTCGACTACGGCACCCAGTGGGTCCTCGTCGGTCTCGGCGTGGCACTATATGCACTCGGTTCCGTCGTCGAAATACGATGCCGCCGCTACCTGACGCTGCGCACTCTCGTGGGAATTCCCGAGCTCGAGGCGACGGACGAAGCCCCCGGTAAGCTGCTCGACGAGGGCATCTACGCCCGTGTCCGGCATCCGCGGTATCTGGGCATCATGCTCGGCGGCACGGGGGTTGCGTGCATCGCCAACTATCGGGCGACCTGGGTGCTGATGGCGGCCCTGGTTCCGGTCGTGTACTTGCTTACCGTGATCGAGGAGCGGGAGTTACGCGTCCGCTTCGGCGAGCGCTACATGCGCTACGCCGAGCAGGTCCCGAGGATCATCCCGCGGCTGACCCGGCGGACCATCCCGGGCCGGGGCTGAGCGCTGTCTTGCGATTCGGCTCCGGGCAGCTGAGGAGCCCGCGATGGGCGGAATCGCGCAGAATTATTGTTGACTTTCAACGTGGACGGCATCATTTTTCTCCTATGGCGAACGAAGATCCGATCATCTTCGTTGTTGACGACGATGAAGCGGTGCGCCTCTCCACAGAGATGCTCATCAAATCGATGGGGCTTCGTGTCGAGTCGTTCCACTCGGCGGCTGAGTTCCTGGAGGATTTCGATCCACAGCAGCCCGGCTGCGTGATTCTCGACATCCGCATGCCCGGAATGAGCGGCCTCGAGCTGCAGCAACACCTCAACGAGATGAAGGCGTCGATCCCGATCGTCTTCGTCACCGGGCACGGCGACGTACCGATGGCGGTCAAGGCTATGAAGGCCGGCGCCGTGGACTTCATTCAAAAGCCGTTTCGCGACCAGGAGCTCATCGACCGGGTCCACGCGGCGCTCGATGAAGACCACGAGAAGCGCGAGGAATCGGCCATCGTGGGCGAGATCAACACCCGAATCAAAGCGCTGACCAGTCGCGAGTTCGAAGTAATGGGTCTGGTCGTCGAGGGCAAGCCCAACAAAGAGGTGGCGTTCGATCTCGGATTGAGCCCACGCACGGTCGAGATTCACCGCGCCCGGGTGATGCACAAGATGCGCGCCGGCTCGCTCGCCGATCTCGTGCGCATGGCGCTGCGGGTTCGCCGCTGATCGCGACAAATCGGGCCCGTCAGGGTTTTGCCCGGGTGAGCTAGGTAGTAGACCGTATTTACCCGCCCGATCTCCGGTGCGACCATGCGCGATCCATGTTGCTCCCTACAGCCGCCAGGCCAACAACGCACTGCCTCCCGACGGGGCGTTCAGGAGGTGCCGATTTGTATCGCACACGACTCGTTTCAACGCGCATTCCCGCACACGAAAAACGCGAGCTCGCCGAGCTCGCCAAGAACCGTCCCAGCCAAGAGTGGGACCCCGACGCGTGCCGCGCCATGTTGTTCGCCGTGCTCGAGACCGCTATCCGCGACTTCGAGTATCTGGAGAGCATCCGCGGACGCCGGCAGCGAAGCGCCGCGCAGAGCAAGCGCATCCGTAACATGGTCGAAGATGGCGACCCACGCGCGTTTTTCGAGAGCAGTTGGTTCGAGGAAATCTGCCACCTTCTCGGTCTCAACCACAGCGCCGTTCGCACCACGGTCGCCGAGAGGGTGCGCGCCGAAAAGCCATTGACCCCAGAATGTCGAGGCGGCACCGGCAGAGCTAGCCGCGCGCCAAGAAACTCCTCGGCGGGTGCTTCAGCGCCTTGCTAATCGTCTGAACGCCCAACGAACTCGCGAATTCGGTGGACCAACTGCTCGTCGTCGAAGGGCTTCTGAATCCGCTCCACAGGATCGCTGCGCGCCGGGATCTCGTCCTCGCCCTGCGCGGTGAGGAAGATCACGGGAATCTTCGCTCCCATGGCGTCGAGACGCTCCCTGACCTCGAAACCGCTCATCCCCGGCATGCGGACGTCGAGCAGCACGCAGCCCCCGTCGCGGCCGTCGTAGGCCTCGAGAAAACGTTCGCCCGAGCTGAACGCCTCGGACGATAGTCCCAGCGACCGCACCAAGAGCTGCAGCGAAGAGCGCACCCCCTCGTCATCGTCGACGATGAAGACCACCCTGCCGTTGGCATCGCTGGTTTCAGGCGGCATCGCTATCCTCCTCGACGGGTAACGAGAAGTGGAACGTCGTGCCGCGGTCGGGGTTGCGGGTAAACCAAACCTTGCCGCCGTGGGCGCGAATGATCGTGCGTGAGATCGACAGTCCCATGCCCATGCCCGATTCCTTCGTCGTGAAGAACGGGGTGAACAATTCGGCCTCCGGCTCGGCACCCAGGCCGGTACCCTCATCGACCACCGAACAGGTGACGCCGTCTTCGCCGGCGTCGCGAGTACGCAGCAGCAGGACCACATCGCCGGAGCACCCTTCCATTGCGTCCATCCCGTTGCGCACCAGGTTGAGCACGACCTGCTGGATCTGAACCGGGTCGACGACCACCGGCCGCAGCCCCTCGGCGAGCAACAAGCGCAGGTCGATGCCCTTGTGCTGAGCATCGACGCCGGCGAGCCCCGCGACATCGCTGACCAGAGTGTTGAGATCGCACGAAACCTGTTGGCTCTCGCGGCGTCGCACCAGGTCTTTGAGCTTGTTGATGATCGCCCCGGCGCGCAGCGCTTCATGGCTGATGCGGGCAAGCGTGTCGAGCAACTCGACATCGTTAGTCATACGCGAGCGAATCATTCGGCTGCAGGCTTGGGCGTAGGTGGCGACCGCAGCCAACGGCTGGTTGATCTCGTGGGCGATGCCGGTGGCCATCTCGCCGAGCGTACTGATGCGGGCGACGTGGGCGAGGCGCTCACGCGTGTCGCGCGCTTCTTCCTCGCTGCGCCGCAGTCGCTCCTCGGCATCGACTCCGCCCGGACCATGGGCTTCGAGCTCGGCGACCCGGGCGCGCAACGTATCGACCGTCAGGCGCAGCGCCTCGATCTCCTCCGGCATTGCGCCTGTGCGCTGCGGATCTTCGGCGACCGTAGTCTCGGAATCTCTGGTGAGCATCGCTCAGATGTTTCTACAAGGCTTGCGAAATGACAACGCCCCGACGACCCTTACGTTGTTATCCTCGTGCATAATCGGCCGATCCGGAGGTCATTGATGACGCTTTCCGTCGAGGATGCCCCAGCGCCGGCGACGTGGCCGGTCGTGTCATCGAGGCCACGCTGGTGCCG
>Ga0114950_10004114_pt1 | contig 11253 bp, 8 predicted proteins | sample N075metaG_FD_83503 | JGI IMG/M metagenome (GOLD analysis project Ga0114950, IMG submission 83503) | Deep subsurface microbial communities from Kermadec Trench to uncover new lineages of life (NeLLi) - N075 metaG | ecosystem: Environmental > Aquatic > Marine > Ocean trench > Sediment | place...
CAGCCGGTACCGACCTCCAAGACCTTGCCGAGTTTCTTCCCCGACGGCAGGTCGCGGATCAATGCTTCCGTCATGAGGGCGACGATATAAGGCTGTGATATCGTTTGACCGAACCCGATCGGAAGCGCTGTGTCTTCATAGGCGCGACTCGCCAACGCCTCATCCACGAACAAATGCCTGGGCGTCGTGCGGATCCGCTCCAGCACCACCTCATTCACGATTCCTTCGGCTCTGAGCCGTTCGATCAGGCGATCCCTGGTTCGAGCCGAGGTCATCCCGATACCAATATGCTGGCGCTGAGTCATTTAGATTTTCTGCAGCCACGCGTCGACGAGTTCCCGCGCCGCATGGTCGGTCATGTCGACCTTGATCGGGGAGACGGAGACACAACTATTGGCAACCGCATGGAAATCGGTACCGGCACCGACATCCTGCGCTTCTCCTGCCGGACCAACCCAATATCTCTGCGTACCCTTCGAATCGCTTGCCCGGATAGCTGGCGCGGATTTGTGCCGAGAACCGAGCCGTGTGGAGCAAATACCTCGGAGAGAGCTCTCAGGCACGTCCGGCACGTTGATATTAAGGATCGTGTCGCCGGGCAGCGGATCGTGTTTCATTCGGCGTACGAGCCGCTGAATCAGCGACACCGCGGTGCCGAAATTCTGCCCATCGCCGAGAACCAACGAGACGGCAAGTGCCGGCAAGCCCAAGAATCTGCCTTCCATCGCGGCGGCAACCGTGCCGGAATAGAGGACATCATCGCCGAGATTCGCGCCGTGGTTGATTCCAGAGATAACCATGTCCGGCTCATCCGCCAGGAGCCCCGTGATCGCCACATGTACGCAATCTGTCGGCGTGCCGTTAATGTAGTAGACATTGGGTTCGGGCTGCTCCACCGTGAGCGGTGCATCCAGAGTCAGTGAGTTGCTCGCGCCACTACGATTACGATCTGGCGCAACGATCGTGATCTCCGCTAGCTCCGCCAGCCCTTCGGCCAGCGTTCGCAACCCCCGAGCTTGGTAACCATCGTCATTGGAGAGCAGGATTCGCACGTGCCGGTCCCTGGAATCGCCACGAATCGTGTCACTATACTGGAAGCCTCGGGGCAAAAGGAGCCGCTGCGTTGGCAAGCGATAAGGACACCGATGCATTCGCGAAAGCGATGCAGGGAGTGAAACCACTGCAACAGGCCGATCGTCCGCTGGCAAGCAAGCGCCCACAGGCCAAGGCCCATAACGGTCGAGCGGCCCGTACGGCGCTGCTGAACGAGAGCTTGAACGGGCCGGCAAAAGGCACGCCGGACATGTTCGAGCAGCTCGGTGAAGAGATCGCGTTTCGCCGTCCCGGTCTACCGGAAAAGACCTTTCGAAAGCTGCGGAGGGGCCGGTTCAGCATCGGGGACGAAGCCGATCTACACGGGCTGACGGTCAATCAAGCGAAGCAGCTGTTACGAGAATTTATCTGCGAATCCGCGCAGCGCGGGCTCGGTTGCGTACGCGTCATTCACGGCAAGGGGCTGGGCTCGGGCCCCGGTGGTCCCGTACTCAAGGGCAATGTTCAGCGCTGGCTGATGCAGTGGGACGAAGTGCTGGCGTTCGTCACAGCGCGCGCGCGCGACGGCGGCAGTGGTGCCGTCTACGTTCTCCTGCGACACCGCTAGCAGCCTGGCCACAGATCGCATCAGGGTCCCGCAGCGTCATCGCTATGGTCGAACGACCGTTCCTACGGGTCGTCGGGGGGCGGGGCCTGGTAGGAAATGACCTGGAAGAACGTCTCACCCTCGGCGATCATGCCGAGGTCTGTCCGAGCGCGTTCCTCCGCCGCGGCGAGACCCTGCTTGAGATCCAGTACCTCCGCTTCCAGCGCCGCGTTTCGCGCTGCGAGACCCCGATTCTCCTCCGAGCGCTCGGACACCTGGGAGTTGAGGAGCCAGACCTTCCTCAGTCCATCGTTCGAGAGCCACAGCCGCCCCTGCAGAAGCACCAAAACCAAGACCAGTGCCAGAACCAGAAGTCGCATCACATCCCTAAAGAGTTATGGGGAATGCTCCGGCTCCAGCGTAACGTGCGTCGGCGCCGAGAGTCTTTTCGATACGTAGCAGCTGATTATACTTCGCTAACCGATCGGACCGGGACAACGAGCCGGTTTTGATCTGCGTCGCCGGAGTCGCCACCGCGATGTCCGCAATGGTCGTATCTTCCGTCTCCCCCGACCGATGGGAGATCACGGCCGAGTAGCCTGCCCCGGCCGCCATCTCGATAGCCGCGAGCGTCTCGGTCAGGGTACCAATCTGATTCGGTTTGATGAGAATGCTGTTAGCAATTTGCCGCTCGATTCCCTTCGAGAGAATCTCGGTATTGGTCACGAACAAATCATCGCCAACCAGTTGCACGGAACCGCGTAGGCGATCGCTGTGAAGCTGCCAGCCGTCCCAGTCGTCTTCCGCCATGCCATCCTCGACCGAGATGATCGGATAGCGAGCAACGAGGTCTTCGAGATAGCCGGAAAACGCCGCCGCGTCGAAATGCCGATCCTCAGAGTTGAGGTGATAACTGCCGTCGCTAAAGAACTCGGAGCTTGCCACATCCAAGCCCAGATAAATTTCCCGCCCGAGCGTGTACCCTGCGCTCTCGACCGCATCGACGATCGTCTGCAGCGCTGCCTCGTTGGACTCTAGATCGGGGGCAAAGCCGCCCTCGTCCCCCACTGCGGTACTGAGCCCGCGTCCCTTCAGCACGGCCTTGAGGGCGTGAAAAATTTCAGCGCCGTAACGCAGCGCTTCGGAGAAGCTCGGCGCTCCGACCGGAATAATCATAAACTCTTGAATATCAACGCTATTATCTGCGTGAGCCCCACCATTGATGATATTCATCAGCGGCACCGGCAACACGTAGGAGTCGCGACCGACCAGGTGTCGGAACAGCGGCAGGCCCTGCCCCGCCGCCGCCGCGTGCGCGTTGGCCAACGACACGGCCAGGATGGCGTTCGCGCCGAGCCGCGACTTGTTCGGGGTGCCGTCGAGCGCGATGAGCCGCTGGTCCAACAGTTGCTGTTCCGCGGAATCCATACCGATGACCGCATCACGAAGTTCGCCGTTGACGTTGGCCACTGCCTGGGTGACCCCTTTGCCCGCGTAGCGTTCATCGTCCCCGTCACGCAGCTCCACGGCTTCCCTAGCGCCGGTAGACGCGCCGGAAGGCACCGCCGCACGGCCGGTTACCCCGGATTCGAGAGTAATCTCCGCTTCGACCGTCGGCGTACCACGAGAATCGAGAATTTCAATCGCTCGAGCATCCTTGATCTTGCTCATTTCTGCTCCTGCACGCTCTAACGATCGTCGCTCGAGTCAGGCTCCGGCGGCTCGCGGAAACTTCAGGCCCTGGCACGCCCGGGCTGCGGCTACGAAACTCGTGAATAACGGATGTCCGTTGCGCGGGTTTGACGTGAACTCGGGGTGAAACTGGCAGGCGAGAAACCACGGATGATCCGGTAGCTCAACGATTTCAACCAGCCCATCGTCGGAATGGCCGGAGAACTTCATTCCGGCAGCTTCAAGCTGCTCGACGTACCGATTGTTGACTTCGTAGCGGTGACGGTGACGTTCCAAAATCGTGTCCGCCCCATAGGCGGCGTGCGCCAGGCTACCGGCCGTCAATCGACAGCTCTGTGCTCCAAGGCGCATGCTGCCGCCGAGATCGGAGTCTGCCGAACGTTCCTCTGTCTTACCGCTGAGATCCTGCCACTCGGTAATCAGCGCGATAACCGGATGTGGCGTTGCAGGATCGAACTCCGTGGACTGAGCACCCTTCAATCCCGCGACGTGACGGGCGAACTCGATGATGGCGACCTGGAGCCCCAGGCAGATCCCCAGATAGGGTATCCCCTTCTCCCTTGCAAGCTGCACCGCTTGAATCTTTCCCTCGATCCCTCGTTCGCCAAAGCCTCCGGGGACCAGGATCGCATCGACATCCTTCAAACCGGCGAGACCGATTTCTTCCAGGCCGTCAGAGTCGACATAGCTGATATTTACCCGTGTCCGTGTCTGAATACCCGCGTGTAGCAACGATTCGGTCAGGGAAATATAGGCATCCTTTAGATCGACATATTTGCCGATCATCGCAATATTTACTTCCGCCTCCGGATTTGCTCGGGCATCGACCACCGCTTGCCATTCGCTCAGATCCGCCGGCCGACCGTCGAGTTTCAACCTTTCCACGACGATATCGTCGAGATGCTGCTCCTTGAGCATCAGCGGAATCTTGTACAGATCATCAACGTCTACTGCGGAAATGACGGCTCGCTCTTCCACGCTCGTGAACAGCGAGATCTTGGCCCTCTGTTCTGCCGGAAGCGGCCTTTCTGATCGGCATACCAGGATATCCGGCTGTATCCCGATCGAGCGCAGTTCCTTCACCGAGTGCTGTGTAGGCTTCGTCTTAATTTCCGACGAAGCCGCAATGAACGGCACCAGCGTCAGGTGAATGAAGATCGCGCGATCCCGGCCGAGCTCCACGCCCATCTGGCGTATGGCTTCGAGAAAGGGCAGTGACTCGATATCGCCAACGGTCCCGCCGATTTCGACCAGGCAGACCTCTGCGTCACCCGCACCCTTCCACACGCTCTTTTTGATTTCATCGGTGATATGCGGAATGACCTGGACGGTCGCCCCGAGATAGTCCCCACGCCGTTCCTTGGCGATGACGTTGCTGTAGATTCGGCCGGTCGTAAAGTTGCTGTCGCGGCCAGTCTTCGTGCCTACGAACCGTTCGTAGTGGCCGAGATCCAGATCCGTCTCGGTACCGTCCTCGGTGACAAAGACTTCGCCATGTTGAAAGGGGCTCATCGTCCCCGGGTCGACGTTGATGTACGGATCGAGCTTCATCAGTCGGACCGTCAAGCCGCGCGTCTCGAGGATGGCCCCCAAGGAGGCAGCAGTAATGCCCTTACCTAAGGATGAGACGACACCCCCGGTGATGAATATAAATCGCGTCATGACCCGTCCCTGTTGGCTGCAAATAGCTTAGCAGTCGTGGAAAAATCCGTGACCGGGACTCGTCGACGACCCTCGAGTCCGCTCGGCTGATGCATTGCAGACGGTATTACAAGCTATCAAAAGTACCGGGCCACCGCCACTACCCCGCCGAACCCAATGCCGCGGTGACACTCCGAGGGGGGTGGACATGATGGGCCTTGCGGCGCGCGAGAGGGTCAGTTGACGGGCGGATGGTCGCTCCAGTCCACGCGCCAGGCCGGTCCGTCCGCCTCAACCTGCCGGATCTGATCGCTTAACCACAGATCGCCCACGGCGACTAGCGTCGAATCGCGGTATAGCAACGGAATACGGGCGCGCATCCAGGGTACGACACCCGCCAGCTGCAGCCATTTCTTCAGTTTGCGCGTATGGCGTTCCTGAAGTGGCTTGAAGCGCTCACCGCCGACTCGGAACCGAACCGTCAGCCCGTGCTGAGCCCAGCTGTCAGGCAGGCCCGGGCCGTCGGTACGGCATAGCTCGAGTCGGCCTTCGGGGCCTTGCCACGAGTTGCTGTGAGTCAAAGAGCCCCGATAGTCCGGTCCGGAGAGTGGCGCCATCGGCTTGAACAGATAGAGCTGACCGCGAAAAATCCGCCCCTCGCCTCCCGGCCACTGTACCTGTGTCTGCGCGTCCGGCCTTGTGATGTCAGTAGCCGCAAGCAGCCCTTCCAGTTGCTTGGCGCTGGGCACGGGCAAGCCGAGTTTGAGAATTTGATAACGGAGCAGATTCGCGCGCCTTGCGACACTTAACCCACGCAGACCGGCCTGAGAAATTCGCCCAGCGGTTTCGACACAAGCCAAGTCCTCTAACGCGACCGAGTCGAGAATTTCCTGAGCATCGATCATCTGCCGCGCAGCGCGCCCGACCGTCACTGCCGCGCTCGGCCAGCGCAGTTGTAGACGCGAGACGACTTCCCGCCGCAGGTAGTTTCGATCGAAACGCGGGTCGGAATTCGTCGGATCCTCCACCCAGTTCAGGCCCCAATCTTTGCCGATGCCAACGATCTCTTTCTTGGACATCATCAGCATCGGCCGTCCGAGGTAACCGGGCTCCAGACGGGCGAACGGCGCGATGCCGCGCAGACCCTTGACTCCGCTACCTCGTAGCAGCCGCAACAAAACCGTTTCCAGCTGATCATCGCTGTGGTGTGCCGTAAGCAACAGCTCAGCCGGCTCCATCATCTCGGCGAGCGTCGCGTAACGAACCTCACGCGCGGTCGCTTCCAGGCTTCGACCACGCCCATCGTGTATCTCAACCTGCCGGCTATCGAAGGCGACACCCAACTCCCCCGCGATCTGCCGGCAGTGTTGCATCCAGCGCTCCGAGTCCGGATGCAGCCCATGATCGATATGCACAGCGCGGATGGGTGTACCGAGCCCCAATCGCGTGAGTGCCGTCAACAATACGGTCGAGTCCAAGCCGCCGCTGAACGCGACGTCGAGACGGGGCGTATCCGGCATCACGGGAAACTGCCCGAGTGCTAGCTTTAGTTTCTTAAGGAACGGTTCCATAAAGCAACGCCGCCAAGTTAGACACGATTGCTATTCGGCACCGTGAAACGGCGACCATACCAGTCTGTCCGCGTATCGCTCAGCCCTCTTTATAGACTCCATAGGCCATGAGGCGGCTGCGACGCCGCTCGATCAACTGCTCCGTCGACAAGGCCTGGACCTCGGACAAGGCATTCAGCAGCGCGTTCTTGATCGTCTCCGCCATCGCCTGGGGATCCCGGTGCGCGCCGCCCAGGGGCTCAGGAATCACGCCGTCCACCAGACCTAGCTTCTGCAAGCGCTCCGCGGTAATACCCAACGCCTCGGCCGCCGCTTCTGCCTTGTCTGGACTCCTCCACAGGATCGAGGCGCAGCCCTCCGGAGAAATGACCGAATAGATGCTGTACTGAAGCATCATCATCCCGTCTGCGACACCGATAGCGAGCGCGCCACCCGAACCGCCTTCGCCGATCACTACGCTGATGATCGGCGTCCTCAGCCGGGCCATAGTGAACAGATTGCGCGCGATCGCCTCGCTCTGCCCTCGTTCCTCCGCCCCCATTCCGGGATAGGCCCCCGGCGTGTCGATAAGACTGATTAGGGGTAAGTGAAATTTTTCGGCCGTCCTCATCAGACGCAAGGCTTTGCGATAGCCTTCCGGCCTGGCCATGCCGTAGTTTCGCTTGACTCGCTCTTTGGTATCGCGGCCCTTCTGATGACCGATAATCATCACAGGCTGCCCTTCCAGGCGACCGATCCCACCGACTAATGACTTATCGTCCGCGTACATTCGGTCCCCATGTAACTGCTGAAAGTCGGAAAAGCACAGACGAACGTAGTCCAGGGTGTACGGTCGATGGGGATGACGCGCGAGCTGAGCAATTTGCCACGCGGAAAGCTTTGAGAAGATGCTTTCCGTCAGGGTATCACTCTGACGCCGGAGGCGTGCGATCTCCTCACTGATATTCAGCTCGGAGTCATCGCCGACGAACCTGAGCTCATCGATCTTCGCCTCAAGCTCCGCAATCGGTTGTTCGAAATCGAGAAACTTCACATCCATCCGCAGACCTTACCCTCAAGTCCCGAAAGCTGACAAGTCTGCGGCGGAAATCGTGACGGGGCCATCGCTCCTACGACGGATGCCTGGGATAGTGAATCGAAAAGCGCTCCTCACCCACTAGCTGCGTCAGCCGTTCACGCAGTTCTCGTGTCGGCCGCACAGCCCATCCCTGACCTAGTGTGAGCGAGGCCTTAGCCGCGGGCCCTGAGTACTCGACACAGACCTCGCACCGTCCCTGTGTAAACGGTTTGAGCGTTTCGCGTAGGCTACGCACAAATTCCTGACCCTCTCCGTCGGAAGTCCAGCGTATCGTCAGTCTTCGGGCAGATTCCTCGATCGCCTCATCCACCGAGCGCACGCGCTTCGCTGTGACGCGCCACTCATTTAAGAAATCGTCGAATCGCAACTGACCGTTGATCACGAGTACCGCGTCCTTGGTAAGGAGATGCCCATACTCCGCGTATGCCTCGTCGAAAAGAGTCACTTCGACGCGATCCGTATTGTCGTCCAGACGCACCGACACTCTGTTCCCTCGGCGAAAGATATCCATCACGAGCCCTGCGATGATGACGTCCTTGCGCGACCGATCTCGTCCGCCGTCGCTGGGTAACGCGCCGATGACGTCCGAGATCGAACCGTCCGTAAAGCATTGACAGTGCCTCGCATACTGATCGAACGGGTGACCGGACAGATAGAGACCGAGACTCTCTCGCTCCGCGGCCAACCGTTCACGCTCGTTCCAGTCCCCGACCGGAGTCAGCAGGTGCTCGAGGCCACCGTCATCGCCCTGCTCTGCGAACAACGCGGTCTGTCCCGCGGCCTTCGCGTGCACGGAACGCTCCGCTAGCCTCAGCGCATGAGGGACAGCATTCAACAGCACTGGCCGATTGGCGCCGAGCCCATCCAATGCACCCGACCGTGCCAGCGCCTCGAGAACCCGCCGATTGAGTTTGTGTTGATCGACGCGACGACAGAGGTCGAACAGATTCCGGAACGGGCCATTCGCCTCACGCTCCCCGAGAAGATTCTCGATGACACCCCGGCCGACACCTTTAATCGCGCCAAGGCCATACGTGACGGAATGCCTACCGCCCACGGTGAACTCATAAGCCGACACGTTCACATCGGGCCGCTCGAGCGCGATTCCCATCTGCGTGCAGTCGTCTTTCAGCAGCACGAGCCTGTCGGTATTGTCCATATCCGCGGTCAACACGGCTGACATAAAAGCTTCGACGTAATGGGCCTTCAGCCAGGCGGTCTGGAACGCGACGAGCGCGTAAGCCGCAGAGTGCGATTTGTTGAATCCATACGCAGCAAATTTCTCCATTAAATCAAAGATATAACTTGATTTTCTCTCGTCGACCCCTTTCCTGGATGCGCCTTCCACGAAGATAGAACGCTGCTGGGCCATCTCTTCGGGTTTCTTCTTCCCCATCGCACGCCGCAGCAAGTCCGCGCCGCCGAGCGAGTAACCCGCCATGACCTGAGCGATCTGCATGACTTGCTCTTGATAGAGAATGACTCCGTAGGTGGCTTTCAAGATCGGTTCGAGCGTGGGATGGAAATAGTCGATGGGGTCGCGATTGCGCCCGTGCTTGCGGCCGATAAAATCCTCGACCATGCCCGATTGCAGTGGCCCAGGACGAAACAGCGCGAGGATGGCTACCAGGTCGTCGAAGTGATCGGGTTGCAGGCGCGTGATCAGATCGCGCATCCCGCGAGACTCCAGCTGGAAAACCGCGGTCGTCCGACCACTCTTCAATAGCTCGTAGGCCGCGGGATCATCCAAAGGAATCTCAGCGATGCGAATGGCGTCAAGTTTCTCCGCCCGGCGCTGGCGATTGATGGTCTTGACCGCTCGATCGATGATGGTCAACGTCTTCAATCCCAGGAAGTCGAACTTGACGAGCCCGACCGACTCCACATCATCCTTATCGAACTGGGTCAGCGTGTTGCCATCCGACTCACAGTACAGTGGCATGAATTCCGTAAGCGGCGCCGGCGCGATCACAACACCGCCCGCATGAGTCCCTGCGTTGCGCACCAAGCCCTCGAGGGGACGCGCCAAATCTATCAGCGTGCGAACTTCGTCCTCACTCTCGTACGCCTTTCTGAGCTCATCGTTGTCGGTCAGTGCCTTGCCTAGCGTAATACCAAGTTCGGGCGGAATTAGCTTGGCGATACGGTCGACGTAGCCGTATGGCATACCCAGCACGCGGCCGACGTCCCTGACGACGGCCCGGGCAGCCATAGTGCCGAAGGTAATGATCTGCGATACCCGGTCCGTGCCGTACCGTTGCGCGACGTATTCGATGACCCGGTCTCGACCTTCAATACAGAAATCGATATCGAAATCCGGCATGGACACTCGCTCGGGATTGAGAAAGCGCTCGAACAATAACTCGTGCACGATAGGATCCAGATCCGTTATACCTAAGACATAGGCCGCCAGGGACCCGGCGCCAGACCCACGCCCCGGACCGACGGGGATTGCGTTCGTCCGGGCCCAGCCAATGAAGTCTGCGACAATGAGAAAATAACCCTCGAATCCCATCTCGCAGATCACGTCAAGCTCGAGATCCAGTCGCTCCGCGTAGCGAACTGCCTCGGATGGGTCAAGGCCTGGTAAGCGAGTCCGCAGCCCTTCGTGGACCAGCGTCCTCAAATACGCATCCGCCGTCGTCCCCTCAGGCAACTGGAATTCGGGCAGGAACACCTGCCCTAGCTTCAACTGCCAGTTGCAGCGCTTCGCAATCTCCACACTATTCGCCAATGCCTCCGGGATATCCCGGAAGAGATCCGCCATTTCCTCAGGCGATTTCAGATATTGATGCTCGCTGTACTCTCTGGGTCTACCGGGATCATCGAGGCTTCGGCCCTGTTGGATGCAGATCCGAATCTCGTGCGACTCAAAGTCCTGCCGAGTGAGAAAACGTACGTCGTTAGTCGCGACGACGGGTACACGTTCAGCGCCGGCCAGATTGACCGCTTTCGAGAGATACACACTTTCCTGAGGCCGACCGATGCGGTGCAGCTCGATATAGAATCGTTCAGGAAACAGCATGCGCCAATAGCGTAAAGCGTCTGTCGCCTTTTCCGGTTGCGAGCCGAGCAGTATTCGGCCCAGCTCTCCGGACTGGCCTCCGGAGAGTGCCAACAGCCCAGCTAACTTATCTGGCTCAAGCCATTCTTTAAGCACCAGCGCGCGGCCGAGATAACGGCCGTCCGCGTAGCTCAATGTCAGCAAACGGCTGAGGTTGCGAAACCCTTCCTCGTCGAGACACAGCACCGTCAGCCGGCTGGGATCTCGGTCCTCCGCTGCTGCTGCAATCCAGAGGTCCGCACCGACTATGGGCTTAATGCCTCGTTTCACGGCCTCGCGGTAGAACTTGACCGCCGCAAAGACGTTGCTCTGATCCGCGAGGCCGACAGCCGGCATGTTCAGTTGAAGCACTTGGTCCAGCAGTGCCGACACTGACAGTACACTGTCTTCCAGCGAGTACTCACTGTGAACTCGAAGGTGAACGAATCGAGTCGTTGGACGCATCATGCTCGGCGCTTCTCTTGCGCCCGGTAGACAGGTGCGTAACTCTTCCGGTGAATAGGCGACGGGCCGAATTGCTCCAGAGCGCTCAAGTGGCCCGGAGTCGGATAACCTTTGTTTCGATCGA
>Ga0114950_10004117_pt1 | contig 11249 bp, 14 predicted proteins | sample N075metaG_FD_83503 | JGI IMG/M metagenome (GOLD analysis project Ga0114950, IMG submission 83503) | Deep subsurface microbial communities from Kermadec Trench to uncover new lineages of life (NeLLi) - N075 metaG | ecosystem: Environmental > Aquatic > Marine > Ocean trench > Sediment | place...
AAACCAATCAATATTGAAAAGCTCCTGGGCATGATGGCAAACGAGTTGGGCGCCAGTCCCGCGAAGCGGAAAAATGTAGAGGATATTGTTGAGCAACCAAACATAACCCCGCTTGATGTCATAACATCAAGCCTCGCCGGAGCGAGTAGTAAAATGCAGGCCCTTGTTGAGGCATTCGTGAGAACACTAGATGAGAAGATGGTCGAACTGGAATCTGCCGTGGTTGCAAATGAACACGAAAAGGTGGCAGCGCTCGCTCACTGGCTTAAAGGCTCCGCCGGTTCCCTTGGGTTCCATGATTTTACAGCACCTGCCGGGGCGCTGGAAAAACTTGCTCGCGATGGGCAGAGCAACATGGACGAGGCGTTCAGCAGAATAAGTGATCTCCACTCTCGCATTTCGACGGACAGCGGTGGGTCGGTGGGCGGAGCGGCCACGTACCATCGGGTTGTAGCGATAAATTTGCCATCCCAAACTGTGTGTTCCACTGACCTCTCGGGATCAAATGATCTCATTCCGGAAATTGTGCGGTCCGATTTAGCGGTGGATAATCCGTTATTTTACGATCTTGTCAGACGTTTTGTAGTTCGCCTTGGCAACCAGATTGAAGAGATGAAGCGAGCGATCAATCAGGAAGATTACGAAACCCTCGTTGAGCTAGGCCACTGGCTGAAGGGATCCGGCGGATCGGTGGGTTTTAATGAATTCAATGAAATTGCTGCACAGCTTGAAGAAAGCGCTCGAAACCATCAAACTGATGGCGCAGAGGCAGCCATTGCGAGGATTGACGATTTATTTAGTCGCATTTACGTTCCGCCTTTAGAGAGGCGTCAACAGGAAACTTAACACTGAATATGATTGATAGTCCTCAATACCGGCATCATGAATCAGGAATCGGCGACCATTTCGATCGACTAAAGGAATCCACCATCATGATGGTGGATGATGATCCAATCCTCATGGAAGTCATTAAAGTTTTCCTTGAGGAAGAAGGTTACACCAATTTCATTACAATCGAAGACTCTCGTCTGGCCGAAGCAGCCCTTGAGAATGGGCGGCCAGATGTATTACTTTTGGACCTGGTGATGCCAGAAGTTGACGGTTTCGAGATATTGAAGGCCGTTCGATCTGACCCTCGTCATAAATTTCTACCGGTGATTATACTCACTTCCTCCACTGATTCTGTGACCAAGCTGCGAGCGCTGGAAATGGGTGCGACCGAGTTTCTTGCAAAACCAGTAGATTCGAGTGAATTAGGATTACGTCTACGAAATACGCTGACAGTTAAGGCTTACCAGGATCAGCTAACCTACTATGATCCGGTGACAGGCTTACCCAACCGCAAATTGTTCCTGGATCGCCTGGAATGGATGATCCAGCGTAACTTGCGAGAAGAAAAGCCACTGGTTGTCATGACGGTTAGTCTGAATAGATTTAATGAGATGACCGAACGGCTGGGTCCGAGTGCCGGAGATTTGCTACTCACAGAAGTGGCTGCCCGACTCAAGATTGCATTGCGACACGATGAATTTGCAGGCATTCCAGAGCTATCTGACAATATCGCATACCTTGGTCGTGACGAATTTTCTGTGCTGCTGTCGAAGATTGACATGGCCGAAAGCGCGGCTTACGTGGCGAGGCGCGTACTGGAAGGTTTGCACCAACCCTTCGAGATCGAAGGGCAGGAGGTATTCCTGAGCGCCAATATTGGCATTGCAGTATCTCCGTCGGATGGTGAAGATACGAATATGCTGATGAAAAACGCTGCGGTAGCAATTGATCACGCCAGGCAGGAGGGGCGTGACTCCTTCAGGTTTTATTCCAGTTCACTCGATGCAGAATTACGGGATTTGTTCACACTTAAAAACGAACTCCGGCGGGCGCTGGAAAATGACGAGCTCGAACTTTTCTATCAACCGAAGATAGATGCAAGCAGTGGCAAAGTCATGGGAATGGAAGCTTTAATCAGGTGGAATCATAAGACACGTGGTCTGATTTCGCCCGATATTTTTATTCCACTTGCCGAGGAAATTGGCATCATCGTCCCGATTGGTGAATGGTCGTTGGAACAGGCGTGCATGCACAACAAACAACTGGAGGCGAAGGGGTTTGGAGGCCTCAAGGTCTCAGTCAATGTATCTGCGCCGCAGATTAGTGACAAGAATCTCTGCAACGCAATTAAGCGTGCCCTGAATAAAAGTGGTCTTGCTCCCTCAAGTCTGGTTATTGAAATCACCGAGAGTGTCGCCATGGCCGACGTGGTTGAAAGCCAGGCCGTACTTCGAAGTATCAAGGATCTGGGAGTGTCACTGTCGATTGACGATTTCGGCACTGGTTATTCGTCGCTCGGGTATCTCAAGCGGTTTCCCATCTCTGAGCTGAAGATCGATAAATCATTTTTCGATGGCGTCCCTGAGGATACCGAAGCTTCAGCCATCGCCCGGGGAATCATCGCACTATCCCATACGCTAGACTTGAGCGTAACGGCAGAGGGTATTGAATCAGCAGATCAGGTGGAGTTCCTGCGGACGCACAAGTGCGACATCATCCAGGGCTACTACTTCAGCAAACCCTTGCCTTTTGCGGATTTTGAGGCATACCTTCTTCGAACGTCTTCGTAAAATACTGTCAATTACGGGAAACTGCCCGGCACGGAATGAATACATGATGCATTAGGATTTCGCCACCCGAAGTAAATCGTCCAACACATCCAGAACGCCGACCAGTTATTGGCCCCGGATGACCAGATCAATCTTCTATTGTTACTAACATATCCTCCTATGTTTACTTCTTCAAAATTGGTGAGATGATGAATAAGACGGATAAAATTGTTGTTGGACTGGTATGCACCGCGATACTGTTATTTAGTTTTACGTTTCTATTCAGGCTCGATGGGATTGTTTAGGTACAGGTGTTCTGTTAGTCAGAGAAAAGGTGGTTAATTCGACCGATACTCTTGTTTGTTATTTTTTCTCCTATCTCCTATTCAACTATTTAGTGAGGCCAGGAGTGCCAGCTCTTCCTCGATGACAGCCGCGTCCAGCCGAGAAGAGAGCAACCTTGCCAGGGGGCGTAGCTGCTCTTCATCGAGACGCCCCATATCAAAGCCAATATGTCCTGGATCCATATGCACAATGTTTGCATGGAATTTCAGAGAACTATCGTGCCCCAGGGTAAGATTGAAAAAGAAGGGATTCGAGTAATCAGCTTCGAGATTATCCGGCTCGGTCACTGCAAGACCCGTTAGTGAGAGATCTATCAATTCAAGGTTCCAGACGGACTCTCCCTGGCGAACTTCTACAGGTGCGTTCATTGTTAGCCGGGTGAACGCCCGACGTTCGTGTGCAGTAACAAACTCTTCGCCCATGTCAAGATCTCCCACAACCGGTTTTATATCGGTCATTATTATTCCAGCATTTTGCGCGATAAGCGATGGTATGTCTAAGATTCGCCCTGCTGGTGTAATAATCTGCATATTCAGACAGTTCGGATGAGCACTAATCAGGTATGGGGACAATGGCAGGATGCGATGCTGTCAGAGGGAATTTCCGAGACATTACTAATCGCATCTCGCTGTTTGTTCCCGCAATTTCGAAGCTGTGTATGAAAACTTACAAAATGCAGGATTTGTTTTGTTGAGTCTGATATCCCTGATTGAAGCGTGCAACATACAGGTGTTGTTGAGGTCAAATCATCAGGTGACTTTATTAGCGAGATAGACGATGAGAATATTTGTGACAGGATTGATACTGATCCTGAGCCATGTCGCAGTGGCCGAAGACAGGCTGTTGCAAATTGCGCGAACCCTCGAACAGGATCCTACAATTGAACACATTGATATTCCCTCTGTCGTCGAGAACATGTCCCAACCCGGTAACACCCAGATTCTATTTGATGTTCGCACTAAGGAAGAATTTGCAGTGAGCCATCTGCCCAACGCCATCAGGCTTGACCCAGATATGGACCCAAGAACATTTCTTGATGAATATGGTGATTTGCTGGAACAGAATCAGGTACTTTTCTATTGCTCGGTTGGTCGTCGTTCTACGCAACTGGCTGAGCGGGTTACCAAAATTTTGGTGTAAGACGGGAAGCGCGCAAAACCTTCCAATATAAAAGGCGGGATATTCCTGTGGCACAATGACCGGTTACCCCTGATGACCGGTAATGGCAAGACTGATTTTGTTCACCCTTATAATTGGTTCGGGAAACGCCTGCTTACCAGGAAAGAGATGGCGCGTTACAAACCTGATCGTTAACTTCCAGGAAATATCCCGACCGGCCAGCAAAATGTAAGGGTTATGCTGGCCTGGACTGTATTAGTCCAGGCCGGGTGAGGTACTAGTCTTCTTCCACAAAATTCGGATCCAGGGTCATGATGTAGGCAACCACGTCTTCAACGTCACCATCCTTAAGTGCCAGCGCCATCGGGCGCATGACATGCCCGTTGTCGTCGTCTTCATGTGTTCCCCGGATGCCGGAGCGGAAGTTTTCAAGCTGTGAAATGAGGTACCAGTCATATTGGCCGGCCAGTTTCGGTGCTTCAAAATCTTCACCGCCCTGAGCCTTTTCACCGTGACACATGGTACATACGCCCTCGAAAACCTCGGCGCCTTTCTCGACATCACCGTCTGCAAATGTATTGCCAGCCATTATCACCAGGGCAGGCAGGATTACTTTAGATAAACGCATCTATACTCCTTTTGATGGTTTTACTTCGCGGCTTTCGCTTCGATGTACTTTTGCTGGATAACGCCTTCTGAATAGGCCGTGAGTGCAGCAAGTTCTTCAGAATCCCATGGCAGAGGTTTATTCTTCATGGGCATGATCATGCAAAACTGCACCATTCCTTCTGCGGTGATCGAATCAAGTTTGGCTTTCTTGCTCGCCATTTTGACCTTGTGCGGGTAACTTTCGAGAAATGTTTTCTTGAACATTTTGGTGCTGGTTTTGTGACAGCTGGAGCAGGCAGTCTTTCCTTTTTTGCTCAGGCTCTTGTCATTCCAGAGTTGTTCTCCTCTGGCCAGCAGTTCCCCGGCGTCGCTGCCTTTATAGGCAGTTGCTTCCTTTGGCCGGACGATCAGCGCGCTGTCAACACCTGCCGCGTATACGCTTCCTGTAAACACCAATATCAATGTGAAAACGATCGTTATTTTTTTCAATATTGTATTAAATACTTTCTTCAACATCGTGATTCCTTTTAACAGACTTTACGATAAGACCGGACCGGAGCCAAAAAGTTGTCAGATGGCCAGTTACCTTGAGTTTGGACGAAGATCCTGGTGAAATGTTACAGTAATATGTGTTTTTTATCTGGCAGCGATGCACTCTATTTCGACGCTTCCACCTAGCGCCAGCCCATTTACGCCGAGTGCACTGCGGGCGGGACGATGGTCACCCAGGACTTCGATACCGCCTTCGGCTTTTGCAAAAATGGGTGCAAAAATGGTTGTAGAAAAGGTCAAGGCGATAAGTACGAGCGTTACTGTTCTCATTATTATTTCCCGGATTATTGATGGAGAAATTTTTTGTAGTATGAATTTGATCAATTCGAGTCTAACCTGCCTATTTCATCAAGGCCCGTTTGTCTCGAAGCAGGCCAGCACAACACTCGCTAGCCACGACTTTTGTTTTCATAACCTCGAAACGGTTTGCCGGAGCAAGTGTCCTGATAGGGCGACGTGGCGAGATTGCCTATTTTGAAACCAGGGGCGTCGCTGATAAAGCGACTGGCAATGATTTCGCAAAAGACAGCATTGTCCGTATTTATTCCATGACCAAGCCGGTTACCTCTGTAGCAGCAATGATGCTGTACGCGCCGCCCTCTGGTGGAGATATGAGCAATGTAGGAAGAACATCCGGTGCCACAGGTGAACAAAGGGGTGTTGGATTGAAATTGCAAGAGAGTGCTGCCAGCAGTGCGAGCCTAAAACCAGTGAAACTCTTTTCAGGTGGAGGAGGGTTGATGTCTACAATGTGGGACTATGCTCGATTTTGCCAGATGCTGGCGAACCGGGGAGAACTGGATGGCCAGCGACTGCATCACTGGGGTGGTGCAGCGAGTACATTCTTCTGGCTCGATGCGGAAGAAGAACTTTTCGTTATCTTTTTAACGCAATTGATTCCTTCCTCAACCTATCCTATTCGTCGCGAACTACGCAGCCAGGTCTACCAGGCTCTGGTAGATTAATGCGTTTGTTTTTTGGATTGAGACCGGACCCGCAGACTGCGCTGGATATTATCAATTGGACTGAGCGTGCCCTACCGCCAATGATACATCCGATTCCCGTTGATAACCTGCATGTGACACTCGCATTTTTTGGCAAGATACACGACGCAAACATCGAGGAACTGTTCCAATTTGCGGACCAGGTCCAATCCGCGCCAATTGAATTAGTGATAGATCAACTAGGCTACTGGAGTAAGCAAACGATATTGTGGATTGGTCCACAAGAGCCGCCTCAGGAAATTTTCCGGCTGGCAAAAATGCTGTCAAATATTCGCCGGCGAATGGGATTTCGGTCCGAGTCCAGGGAATATCTGCCACATATCTCCATTGCACGAAGATGTAAGATACCGCCCCCTGCGAGTACTTTGCAGCCTGAATTCACCCTGTATTTTGATCGTTTCACACTGTTTGAATCAATCGATATTAAATCGGGAAAGTATTACAGGACCGTGCAGGAATGGAAGTTATAGATCGCTTGATTCATCAATCCCGCATAGGGGCATCTGGTCGAGGATGCTCTGGTGCGAGAACATCGTTCATCCATGCGTGTCGGTACGGTACGGTACCTTCCCTTAACCTGGTTCTGTCTCGCATGTAGGCGAGCGCCGGACAACCTGTGAACAGAATTACTACTGGTTATTCGACTGCCGGGGAAACGACATTTGGAGTATTACATATCCTCGTGACCAGATTGTGCTTCAACGACAACCGCTACGGCTTCGGAGAAAGTGATGATCACAAGATCCCCTACTGCAGCCCTTTTCAGGTTGTCGGGATCCCGCGCAACAAATTCATGAATTTCACCATCCGGGCCTTTTAGTTTAAACGTATTATCTTCAATATTGATCTCTTCGACGGTGGCCGTCACGGTAAAACCATCCATCGCGGCCATACCTGGCATTTCCCCTTCAGCAGTCCGTGCCATGGCTCCCATCGTGGATGTCTTTGGTTTCGACCCATCAGGCGCCCTGACCTCGATCGTTAAAGTTTGCAAGTATTCCGCCATGATGGTGTCGCCAACATTTACCTGGTCGAGATTGCGTGCCTCTTCACTGGCAACGAAGCTCAGGCTCTGACCATCTTCAAGTTGCAAGGTCACTTCGCGCGTTTCATGGTTAATAGCGGTAACCCTGGCTGTTACTCGAAGTAATTCGGTGGTGGATAGGTAGGGTTTATCCAAGTGGTGATCTGCGCAGCTAAGCGGTGCAGATAACAAAGCCAGAACGAGAATGATTTTTTTCACTAATACGTCTCCGAAGGGTTAATGGTAAGTGGTATTATCCATGTGTTTGCGCGAATTGCCACTCCAATGGTGAGCATCATCAGGACAGGTCAATTCAGGGGGCTAGATGAGTCGCGAGGGGGAGATGGCATTTTCCAATGAATTTATCTCTTTTGTACTCATAATACTCGATTGTCCGGTTAGCAAATAACACGCGATATCAGAAAGTGCCGGGCAGGTTTGTACTCCGTATCCACCTTGCCCGGCAAACCAGAAAAAGCTTTCGAGCCGGGGATCAAATCCGGTGACAAATTATCTGTCCGGTGCAAAGGTTCTCAAACCTGCCCAGCGATGGTTTATTTTCATCACATTCAGGCTTGTCGCCTGCTGGATACGATCAACAACAGTCGCAACATCAATCTCATCGGGTTGCGCATCACAAGGTTCGCAAAGCGTTTCATCCGCAGGAGAAATCAACAACTTACCGGCGTCAGGTTTGAAATAGAATTGTTCATCGACATCAATGACCAGGGGCCAGTCCGTTATATCAATATCTCCGGGGATGTCAATCAACAGCGCGGTTCGCCGGAATGGTCTGATGGACAGAGGCTGGAGACCCGCCATCTGTGCTATCTGGTCTGCCCAGGCACCGGCAGCGTTAACGATGGTGGGCCGCGCGGTGTTCAGATTTATTTGTTTTGACTGTCCAGAGACCATTCCGGTAGAAGAGCGACGTGACCAGAGTGCTCATTATCATCTGGCAATCGTTAGCGCGAAAAAGTCGAATAAATCCCTGGAGCAGGGCATGGACATCAAGGTCTCCACCGGCTGGATCCCGGGCGCCGGAAAGTAACGTTGAAGGGTTGAGAATCGGGACCTGCGCTACCATCTGCGCTGTTTCGACCGGTATGAGCTGGTCATTTTCATTGAGCAGTGCAGACATTGATGCTGCCTGGTCTTTTCTCGCGATAAACAGCGACTCCCTGGGGTGAATAAGCGGCACATCCGTAAAGTTTTCCGGGGGCGTGCGAAAAAATGACTCACTGGCAGCCGTTATCTGGCGGACAGTTTCGTTACCGTAAGCGGGGGCAAAATAAGCCGCAGACCTGCCTGTTGCATGGTAGCCCGGCTGGTTTTCCATCTCCAAGATGGTGACCCTGGCATGCCCGGAAAGTTGTGCGCCCAGTGAAATTCCGGCGATGCCACCACCAATAATGATAATGTCACTGTTCATTTTCTGATTTCCCCATGGTAACCAAACCAATAAAGAGTAACTGCATGAACTCGCTTGTTAAACAAAATTGTGCTTTTCAGAATTGACCATACCTGACAATCAATCGTTTTTCCCGATCATTACGATAAATTCTTTTCGTTAGCTAAAAGATAGCCAGTACGTCGACTGTCGTTCATCACACTCAAAAGAGGTGGGTCAACTCTATGGATCCCCCTCGTGGATTACCTGCCGTGCCGGTTCCACAGGATAATCCGTAGACCGAAGCTAGAATTTGAATTTCGTGTCAATCTGGATTCGGTCATAGTCTTCCTCAATACCCTGGTTACCATTACGCTTGTTCACAAAGTAGGTAAGCGCAAGTTTCCATTTTTTGTTTAGCGCGTAGGTGCCTTGAAATATATGACCCTTCGAATCGGTACCACCACCGGCGAAGTCTGAATTGACGGTTAAGCCAAACAGGGAATCGGCTTCAAGATCCTGGTATCGATAAGCGACTTCCCAGGTGCCGGAATTGCTGGCTTTGCCAACCTTGATCCCCGCAGCCCAGGCAGCATCAAATTCGTCCACAGCCGTATTCTGTACATAATCCCCAAAGAGCGTAACGGGCATGTCACCCAGGTGGGTTTTTATCTCGGCAAAGATCTCGACTTCTTCATAATTATTATCATAGGTACAATCGACCAGATCTACCGGATCAACGCAGGTGAAGCTGTTACCAAAAAAATCACCGTCTTCGCCGAAGAAAACCTCACGGCCTTGCACCGGGAGATCGTAGTAGCTAACTCCGGTCGTCAGTATATTGTCACCGATGTTTGTCGTAAAACCACTTTGTATCCCCCAGGCGAATCGGGTATTGCCTTTTTTTGTGTCACTTTCCAGCCAATTCAGACCGCTATTGACAAAGAATTTGTCTCCTTTGTAGGTCATGGCAAAACCTTCAGGATTATAATCGGAATCCCAAATTAGCTCATTTTTATCCGGGCGAAACCAGATGTTCTTGAACTTCCCGGCGACGACATTAAGGCTGTCTGTAGCGGCCCAGTTAAAATAGGCGAGATTCAACCTGACTTCCTTGGTAGAGCCTCCGCCACCGAGTGTCTGGTTGGTCGATACAGGGTCATCACCCCCGGTTGCCAACCCGAATCCCACTTCAACATCTTGTGGAAGTGATGCGATCAGCGCAATTCTGCCGCGAATCCGGTTCCTGTCCTGGTTGTCCTGATCTTCAATTCTTATGCCTTCGTACCGATACCTGAAGTCGCCTTTCCACTTGATATCGTCCGCCCAGGCGCTGGCAGATGAAGAATTTGATCGCTTCGCCACTACCTCGACGACCTGTTTAGTCGTTGCGCGTAGTTCATGGTTTTCGGATTCAAGGGAGCTAACACGCTGTAAAAGTGCCATCAGATCTGCTTTGAGCATGGCGAAATCCTCGTCAGACACTGCCGATCTTGCTGGCAGGCTGAGCAGTATCAGTAAAGCAAGGGTGATTACGGGAATTCGTTTCGTGTTCATTTTATCTCCAGTGCAAACTGTGTTGTTCCAAAATAGGCTGCAAGATCGATTCATTGTATAAAGTTTTGATTAAGAAAATGTCAAGACTCAAGGCCATTTCTACTTATTCAGTGAAACTTTATGTTTTCTTTAACAAATCTTAATGCTTCAGGTTTCTAATATGGCCAATTCGATTATTGAGCCAGAAATATGCCGACTAAACTCCTTACATTTGTCTCGATTCTTTTGTTGATAGCAATGCAATCGCACCACGAGTTCGCGTGACTGTCTGGGTTTCCGGTACAGGAGGCGGTTTCGATGGATCCTACGCACCCCTGTCCAGGCCGATCTTCATCTACGTTAATGCTGATTCTCTTGATGATCCGGCGGTTGCCTGTTTGACAATTTCCTCCAACCTGGAGCGGTTAGGTGACCTTGCAACCAACATAGCAGAAGAGATAATTTTTATGGAAGAAGGTGAAATCATAAGACACAAGATAGGGTAGACGGCTGAATACGATTAAAATCCCTGGTAACGGAAAGTTTCTTCTAATGATATGCCGTTGCTGTAACGAATTTTCGCAAGTTGTGCGATCTGCCCTCACGCAGTAATCTTAAAGTCTGGCCGAGTCCTTTTTTTGCATCTCCCACTGCATTCAGCGATCTCGAAGGAAGCACCACCACGCTGCCCAACAGTTGTGTGGTATAAGTCGAATTAACTTTCGTTAGGAGGATGTTGCACATAATGCAGAAAGATGATTTACAGGACTGATTTTCTGGCTCCAAAATCACTTGGGGATTGGCCAGTCCAGCGTCTGAATGCGCGGGTGAAGTTGCTTGTATCAGAGAAGCCTAACAGGTAGGTAATTTCACTGATTGGCATGTTATTTTGTTCTATGTACTGAATAGCGAGCTCTGAGCGCAAGGCTTCAAAAATGTGTTTGTAGCTAGTTCCTTGAAGAGACCCCCCAGCTTTGCTGGGGAGGCAGCCAAAGTTTGACAATGACGGGAGTCTCATGAACAACTCCCCTCCGTGAGCAGCCAAAGCACCACGAATGGGAGTCAATCAT
>Ga0114950_10004118_pt1 | contig 11247 bp, 9 predicted proteins | sample N075metaG_FD_83503 | JGI IMG/M metagenome (GOLD analysis project Ga0114950, IMG submission 83503) | Deep subsurface microbial communities from Kermadec Trench to uncover new lineages of life (NeLLi) - N075 metaG | ecosystem: Environmental > Aquatic > Marine > Ocean trench > Sediment | place...
GGGCCCGCGCCGTCGTCCTCCAGGCTCAGGCGGATGCCGATTGGCGAGGGCATCTCGACCAATTGCCGCTCGATGCTGTTGACCGCCGGGCAGTTCTGGATCGCCCGCATCCCCAGCGGTTTGTCGCGCTCCGAGAACACTGTGTGAGGCGGTTGAAAGGCAAATCCGCCGGAGGGACCGGTCAGGCAATAACCGATGTCGCAATAGGTGATGTCGGAATGCATCGCGCCCTCCTTCGTCTAAGCGCGCTCAAGTGGATTCAAGTTGCAACCGCCGAATCGTCCATGACCAGATGCATGCCGCCCGCCCCCGGGCGCCCGCTGAGATCGTGGTCCTGCAGGAAAATGTCGAAGGCCAGCGTGATCCGTTCGCTGTCGCCGCCATGGGGCGAGGTCTCGTGCAGGACCGCACTGGGGAACAGCGTCAGCAGTCCCGGTTCGTTCCGGATCGGCATCCGCATCTTCGGCGACGGCGCGCCCTGGTAGAGATAGGGCGGGTAGTAGATCGTCTGGGTGTCGGCGCAGGCGACCGTGAAGTTGCCCGAGAGATAGGCGTGGGGCGATTGGTCGTGGCAGTGGGGGGCGAACTTCTCGCCCTCGCGGACCACATTGGCCCAGCCCTGGACAAAGCATCGGCGGCGCTGCAGACCGAGGGCGGCGAGGTAGGACAGATAGGACCTCCTGACGAAGCCGCGGAAGGCGCGCATCGGCGGCTCGTCCCAGGAGAAAATGTTGAAGCCGTGCCAGCGCGAGGTCAGGCCGTCTTCGATGCCGGCGATCGGCCTGGCCGGGATCTTCTGCTTCAACTCGATCTCCCGCGCCAGCACGATTTCGCGAATGGCGGCGAGCGTCGCCGCATCGTCGAGCCGCTCGATCCCCAGCGGAACCTCCCAGACGGGAGCGAACGGCGACTGTGCTGGCGGCGACTTGAGGCGTCTCAACGGCATCGAAATCCCTCTGACGCGACGTGTCGTAGAGAGTACACCGCCGCCGCTCACGGGGCGTTCAATGTTGGGAACGGAACCGTGATCGGCCTTGAGTGCGCCGTGACCCGCGGCGCGCTCTGGTGGCGATTACGTCTCAATCAGTTCGACCCGGCGATTGCCCACCAGTTTGGGGGCATTCGTCGAATGATTCTATGCCCTCTCGCAGGGTCAAGCTCAAGCCCGAATTTCCTGAGGAACATCGACCCGGATGGGCTTCATTCACCCAACTTGCGACTCGGCTCGAGGTCTGTTCAGATTTGTTTCTGCAGGAAATCCAGCACCGGGCAATCGGGAACCTCGGCGCCGGTGCAACGGGCGAGGTTACGGGCAAGCGTCCGGCGCATTTCCGCCAGATCGCTGATTTTGCTGTCGACCAGCCGGAGATGCTGGCGGGTGATTTCGACCACCTGGGCACAGGTATGGTCCGGGTCTTCCATGATGTGGAGAAACTCGGCGATCTCGGGCAGCGAGAAGCCGAGAGCGCGGCATTTGGCGATGAACCTTATCCGGGACACGCTGTCGCTGTCGAACAGGCGGTAATTGGCGTCCGTCCGGACCGGGGCCTCGATCAGCCCGAGACGCTCGTAGTGCCGGATCGCTCTCGGTGTCACCTTGGCGTGACCGGCAAGCTGGCCAATGGTCATCAATTGCATGGACATGAGCAAGGAACCCTGGCAACGAAGCAAATCGACGCGCCCGGTGCGATCTCGGGGCGCGGATAAGCGGGCCCGGACGGCATGGATTCAGGTGCGGCGCTCACCGTCAGCCCGGACTTGCCCGTGACTCCGCCACGCACTGCGTCCGGCCAGACGGTGGAGCCGCCGCGCCGGGTGCGAACTGAGCGGCTCTACCTGAGTGGAATTTGCTCTAGCGCTTTGCCGCGTCGCGGATATCGACCGCCGCTGGAGAGCCGTCATGGGTCGCATTATTCCTCCCGATGGGCGCCGCGGTCCAACTGGAAGGCGGCATCCCTCATTGCCTTGACAATCCTTTCCGGAGTGATCGGCATTTCGTGAACCCGCACGCCAATGGCATCAGCTACCGCGTTGGCGATTGCCGGCGCGACAGGGGTCATCGCCGGTTCGCCGATGCCCTTGGCGCCGAACGGGCCGATACCGCTTCGCGATTCGAGAATAATGCACTCCACCTTGGGGACATCCATAGAGGTCGGCATCAGATACTCGCTGAAGGACGGGGTGACGAGCCGACCCTCTTCGTACAGCATTTCCTCGCTCAAGGCGTATCCCTGGCCATTCTGGGCGCCGCCTTCGATCTGGCCCTCGACCGCGGCCGGATTGATGCACTGGCCAACGTCATGCGCCGCGATGCTCTTCAAGACTTTGACCTCTCCGGTATCGGTGTCTACCGAGACCTCGATGGCATGGGCACCGTAGGTATAGTCGGGATGAGCCTGCCCCTGCCCGGTTTCGGGATCGAGATAGCCGGAGAAGGGCGCACGGAACATTGCCAGTTCCGAGCGGTGAATGCCCTCCAGCGCACAAATCCTCACGAGCTCGATGAAAGTCATGGACTTGTCGGGATTGTCGATGACAAACACCGCGTTAAAGGCCATGTCCACCTCGTCCGGATCGACGCCGAATTCCTTGGCGGCGCGTTCGACGAGGCGCTCACGCACCGCTTCCGCCGCCATCTTTGTGGCATTGCCGGTCATATAGAGGGCGCGGGTCGCGGTTGTCGTTCCAGCCAGCGGCGTCACCGCCGAGTCGCTGTTGTAGATGACCACGTTTTCCAGGGTGACGCCCAGCACCTCGACGGCAATCTGTCCCAATGCCGATGTCTGCCCGGCACCGATGTCGGTGACGCCGGAGCGAACGACCACGGTGCCATCCATTTCAACCCCGACCCATGCCTCGGACGTATCGTGCAGGAAGGTGAGACGCCCGTAGCTCTGCTGGTAGGCGGCAATGCCCTGGCCGATCTTGATTGGTCCTCTGGCAGGCGTCGGCTCGCCCAGCGCCGCCCAGGCTTTTTCCACGCACTGATCGGTCCAGATCGCGCTCGGGGGGATGAAACCCGTTGAAATCGGCTCGCCCGACTTGAGGAAGTTGCGGCGCCTGAATTCGATCCGGTCCATGCCGATCGCCTTGGCAACCTCGTCCATCTGCTGCTCATAGGCCGCACAAGCCTGCAATCCGCCGAACCCCCGAAACGCGCTGGTGAACATGTTGTTGGTCGCCACGGCGCGCGCATAAACATTCAGATTGTCGACACGATAAGGGCCGGGCGCGGCAACCGCGGCATAGAGCAGGACATAGGGGCTCAAGAACACATAGGCGCCGGAATCGGCAATGATCTGCACGTCAACGGCCGTGATCTTGCCCTCATTGGTGACCCCGGTCCGGTATGTCAGCTTGAACGGATGGCGTTTGCCGTGCCCGACAAAGGAATCTTCGCGCGTGTATTCCAGCCGCACGGGACGCTGCGTCTGTTTTGCCAGAAGCGCCAGATAGAGTTCGACGGTCATGTCTTCCTTGCCGCCAAAGCCGCCACCGATCATAGCGCCGCGAATGCGCACCTTGTTGTGGGGCACATCGATTGCATCGGCAACGGCCCGGAAATGCTCGATCACCTGGGTCGATACCCGAATATTGACGACATCGTTTTCGTCGATCCAGGCGAGCCCCACTTCCGGCTCGAGGAAAGCGTGTTCTTGAAACGGCGTCTTGAAGGTGTTTTCGACGATCACGTCGGCCTCGGCGAACCCTGCCTCGACATCACCTTTCTTGATCTTGTGCTGAGCAACGACGTTGTCTGTGCCCTGGACAATAGGCGCGCCGGGTTTCAACGCCTCTTCCGGATCGTAGACGCCGGGAGTCGGCTCAAGCTCGAACTCGACCAGTTCCATGGCCTGTTCCGCGATGTCGCGGGTTTCGGCGGCAATTAGGGCGAGCGGCTCGCCGAAATAGCGGACCCGTTCCCTGACCAGAATCTGCTGATCGGTATCCAACCGCTTCTGACCCGTCTGGCCGGGAATATCGGTCGCGACCATGCGATCGGGCAAATCGGCGGCGGTGATCACGCAGACGACACCTTGCAGGGCACGAGCCTTGGAAACATCGAGCCGGCGTAGCCGGGCGCTTGCGATATCGGCCCGCACGACCTTCACATGCAGCATGCCGGGCATGACATAGTCTCCGGCAAATGGGGTCTTGCCGGCCGCCTTGCCCGGCGCATCGGTTCGGGTGAGGCGTTTGCCGACCTGGCTGAACTCGACATTGGCCGGCGCCGGCTGCGTGGCATGATCAACCTTGGTCATCAGCTGGCTCCCCTCGCGCGCATGACGGACGCCGCCTCGGTCACCGCCTCGAAGATCTTGGTGTAGCCGGTGCAGCGACACAGGTTCCCGCTCAGGCCGATGCGGATGTCGTCCTCGGACGGGTCCGGGTTCCGGTCAATCATCGACTTCGCTGCGATAATCATTCCCGGCGTGCAATAGCCGCACTGAATGCCCCCTCCATCGGAAAACGCCTGTTGCAAGGGGTGGGGAGCATCGCCCTCGCCGAGACCGGAGACCGTTGTGATCTCCCGGCCTTCGGCCATCCACGCCAACGTCAGACAGCTATCCAACGCGATGCCGTCGACAAGCACGGCGCAGGTGCCGCAATCCCCCTTTTCGCAGCCGGATTTCACCTCGACATGGCCGAGTTCGCGGAGCGCTTCGAGGAGGGTCCGGTGTGGCGGAACGCTTGTTTCTTCATTGCGCCCGTTGATACGCAGCGTGATCATCTTCTCCCTGGACATGTTCATTCCTCCTCAAGAAAGTTCTTGCCAGGCTTGGGACACCAAGCGGCGGGTCAGCGCCTCGACCGTGTGCCGGCGATATTCGGCGGATGCCCGCACATCGTCGATGGGGCTGCATTCGGCGACCGCCTGGGCGGCGGCGGCATCGATCAGGGCAGGCGTCAGCACCTGGCCTTCGAGAAGCGCCTCGGCCTTTTTTGCCCGCAACACCACCGGCGCGACGGCACCAAGGGCGATCCGCGCCTTTGCACAGGTGCCGTTTGCGACCGCCAACGTCACCGCCACCCCTGTGACCGTGATGGCGTCCCCCACGCGGCGCGCCAGCTTGTAGAAAGAGTTTACGGAATTCTCCGGCAGACGAGACCAGGAGATCTTCGTGATCAACTCATCGGGACGCCGCACGTCCTGCTTGTAGCCGAGATAGTAGTCATCGAGCGCGACCGTGCGGGTGCCGGACTTGCTGGCCAACGTCACCTCGGCGTCCAGTGACAGGAGCGGCGGCACCAGATCCGCAGCCGGAGAGCCGCAGGCGATGTTGCCACCGACCGTTGCGGCATTGCGCACCATCTGCCCGCCAAAGACCTTTGCCGCATCGATCAACGATGGCGCCACGCCAGCGATCTCCGGTGACGCCAGCAGGTCGCTGACGGTGGTCCGGGCACCGATGGAAATGCGCTCGCCATCGCCGTCCAAACCCCGCAATTCATCGATGTCGCCCAGTCCGACGACCCGCTCGGGCCGCGCGCGCCTGGCGCGGATATCGACAATCAGATTGGTGCCGCCGGCAAGCGCCAAGGTCTTCGGATCATTGCCGTCAGCCAGAATGCCCAGAGCTGCATTCAAGGTCTCGGGGATGGCAAGATCGTATTCTGCATACATGGGCTTTCTCCGGATCCAGTTCAGATGCGTCTGCTGCGTTCATGGCGACCACTCCTTTCCAGCCCTGAATCAGACGTCCCAGCCACCATCGACTGCAATGTGTTGGCCGGTGATCTGACGGGCGTCCTCACTGGCCATAAACAGGACGGCATTGGCGACGTCCTGTCCGGTGGTCACACGCTTCAGGGCCATATCCTGGACGTACTCCTCGTAGACCTCTTCGACCGTCCAGCCGCGTATTTCGGCTTTGCGTTCACAGAGCTTCATCATGCGCGGTGTCTCGACGATGCCGGGACAAACGGCATTGACGTTGATGTTGTGCTTGCCGAGTTCCAGGGCCACCGTGCGGGTGATGCCGCGGATCGCCCATTTCGATGCGCTGTAGGACGTCCGCATCGCATATCCGCGAAGCCCCGAGGTGCCGCCGATATTGACGATCTTGCCGCTGTTCTGAGCGATCATCGTCGGCACCACGTGCTTGATCGGCAGGAAGGTGCCGCGTTCGTTGGCGATAATCACATAGTTGAAATCGTCGACATCGATGTCCTGCACCGGCGTCTCGATGGGGCCGGTAACGCCGGCTATATTGACCAGGATATCGATACGCCCGTCAAAGACCTCCAGCGCCTTGTCGACCATGGCCTTGACCTGCGCTTCTTCAATGACATCGCAAGCGACCACATGCGCTTCGCGTCCGAGCCTCCGGACGTCCGCCGCCACCTCTTCCAGCGCCACAGTATCGCGGGCCGTCAGCACCAGGTCGGCGCCTTCACGGGCCAGTGTCATGGTAATGGCGGCACCCATTCCCTTGGCGGCGCCGGTAACGATTGCCTTCTTGTTCTCGAGTTTCATCGGACTTGATCTCCTGCAGAGTGAGACAGATGCATCTATTCGTTTGTTCCCGGCGATCCGTAACCGCCACCGCCACAGCTATCGACGACGACAATGTCGTCTGGCCCGAGCCGGATATTGGCCTTGCCCGGAAGCTCATATTTCGCGCCGGATTTCTCCATGATCGTGACCTTGAAAGGCATGCCGGAGGCGCCGCCCTGCAGACCGTATGGCGGCACGATACGACGCTCGAACATCGAGGTAACCGACATGTCTTCGCACAACACGCGGTATTCGCGGTGAAGCCCTTCGCCGCCCCGGTGCCGTCCGGTTCCGCCGGAGTTGCGGCGCAGCCTCTGGCACTCGACACGGATCGGATACTCCGCTTCGATGACTTCGGCCGGCGTATTCATGACGTTCGACATGTGAACGCGGACGACCGGCGCACCGTCACGGTCATGCCGCGCACCCTCGCCACCGCCGTGAGTTTCGTAAAGGGTCGTCCAGACGCCATCCGACCGCCGGCCGCCAAACAGCACCAGACCCGACGTGGTCGAACCGCCGGCCGAAAGACGCTCCGGCGCGACCGGCTCGAATGCCCGAAACACCGCATCCGCAATACGCTGCGACGTTTCATGATTGCCGCCCACAACCGGTCGCTCCGGCCCCGGCTCGAGCAGTGAGCCCGGACGGGTGACGATGTTGAGCGGTCGGTAGCATCCACCGCTTGGCTGGATGTCCGGCCCGAACAGCGCCTTGACCACGTAGAAAACGGAAGCCGCGGCAATGAAGGGCGTTGTGTTCACCGGTCCCCGCGCGGCATCGTCGGTTCGTGAAAAATCGAAGGTGGCGGTGTCGCCATCGATTGTCACCTGCACGCGAACCGCCATGGGATCGCCGCCGGCGGCATCATCGTCGAGCCAATCCTCTCCCTCGTAGACACCGTCGGGAATGGCAGAAAGCGCTGTTCTCATCTGTGCTTCGGCGCGGTCATGAATCGCGACAATGGCCGCCATGACCGTGTTGGTGCCATGCTCGGCGGAGAGTTGTTGAAGGCGTTTATCGGCCGTCCGGGTCGCCGCCATCTGAGCCAGGATGTCGCCCTCACGCTCTTCGGCTCCGCGCACATTGGCGAGCACGACGTCGAGTTTCTCGCGGTCCGGTCCCTGTGCCGTGAACAGCCGGAACGGCGGTATGCGCAGCCCTTCCTGCCAGGCATCGGTGGCATTGACGACATAGCTGCCAGGGACGGCGCCGCCGATGTCCGCCCAATGGGCAAGGCTCACGGCAAAGGCCCGAATGGCGCCGTCAAGGAAGATCGGTCGGATCGCCTTGACGTCGGGCAGGTGGTTGCCGCCGACTTCCGGCAGGTTGAGAAACCAGACGTCGCCGGGGGCCAGCGTTTCCCGTGGCACGCGTTTCAGGAACTCGCGGACGGTGAAACTCATCACGCCCATATGCATGGGAATATCGCGGCCTTGCGCGATCAGATAGCCATCGCCGTCGGTGAGCGCAGATGAAAGGTCACCTGCCTCGCGCAGCAACGGCGATCGTGCCGAGCGCATGACGATCAGCGACATCTCCTCAGCCGCCGCGGTCAAGGCGTTACGAATGACCTCCAGAGTCACGGGATCGACGGCTACGGTCATGACGCTGTTCCGGTTTCGATATGCAGATGACCATGGACGTCCGGGGTCAACGTCGCCCCCGGCGGGACAATCACCGTCGAGGACGCATCCTCGACGATTGCGGGCCCGGACAGTGCCCGGTCGACAGCCAGGCCGGCACGGTCGTATCGAGGCGTCGGCACGGCGCCGCCGACCTTGAAAGTGCACAGAGCCGTCTTCACCAGGGCGGATCCATCGCCGCCCTCGACCGCCGAGCGAAAATCGTCGCGGGACCGGGGAATCGAGACGCGCTGGCGGATCGATACAAGTTCCCACGGTTCGTCTGTAGCAAAGCCATAAAGCTTTTCGTGCAGATCGAGGAATTCCCGCCCCAGCCGTTCAAGATCGTCGAACATCGGGTTTGCAATCTCGATGGCGTAGCTCTGGCCCCGGTAGCGAACCGCCGCCACTTCCTCGACGCAGATATCGCCGTCGCTGTAGCCGGCCGCCATCAAGGGAGCCGCAAGACGGTAGCGCAGGGATTGTCTGACGTCATCGAGGCGCCGGGTGTCCCATTCGCCCACCGCCATGCGCACCGTGCGCTGCTGGGAGTAGCTCATTTCGGCGCTTACACACCCAAGCGCGGAAAAAACGCTGGAGTGGGCCGGAACCACCACTGTGGAGATACCAAAGGCGCGAGCCACCTCGACGGCGTGCATGGGACCGGCTCCGCCATAGGCGAGCAAGGTACATCGACGGCCGTCGATGCCGCGCTCCACGGTGACGCGGCGCAATGCCCCGACCATGACCGCGTCGGCGACCCTGACGATACCGAGCGCCGCGGCCTCGACCGTCATGTCCATATCAGACCCCAGGGAGGCAAGCACGTCCCGGGCCAAACCGAGGTCAAGCTGCAGACCACTGCCGAGAACCCGTTGCGGATCCATATAGCCAAGCACCAGATTGGCGTCGGTTACGGTCGGATGGCTGCCGCCCCGGCCGTAACAGGCAGGCCCCGGATCGGCACCGGCGCTTTCCGGGCCGATGCGAAGCGCACCGTGGTCGAGCCTGGCGATCGATCCGCCCCCGGCCCCGATCGCTTCGACCGCGACCATGGGCTGGCGCAACGGGCGGGAACCCAATGAACGATCGCTCGAAATCTGCGCCTGTCCGTCGAGGATCAGGCAGACATCGGTGGTCGTGCCGCCCATGTCGAAACTGATGGCCTGGTCGATATTCAGCTCACCGACGAGACGGACGGCTGCGGCAACACCGGCGGCAGGGCCCGACATGGCAAGAGCGAGCGGCAAGTCGCGGAGTGCGTCCGGCGATGCCATGCCGCCGGCGGAATGGAACAGATGCAGTCGGGACGCTTCGGGTTTCGCGTCTTCAAGACGATCGAGATAGCCGGCGGCGAGCGGCATGATGCTGGCACTGAGGACCGTGGTTGCCGTTCGTTCGTATTCCCGCGCCTCCGGATTGACCCTGTTCGACAGCGCCACGAAGGGAAACTTTTCACGAAGCCGCTTGCCGAGTTCCTCTTCATGGCGGGGATCGACATAGGAATGCAGCAGCGATACCGCCACCGCCTCCGCGCCGCTCGCCTCGATCCGCGTCATGACATCGTCGATCGAGGCGGGTTTCAGTTTTTCGAGAACCCGGCCGTCATGATCGAGACGTTCTGCGACCTCGAAACGGCGCTCTGCCGGCACCTGGGGCTCAATCTTGGGCGGCAGGTCGAGCCGGTACAGATGGCGGCGGTTCTGGCGACCGATCGCCAGGGTATCGGAAAACCCTTCGGTGGCGACAAGCGCGACCGTGGCCAGGGTGTCTTCGACGATGGCATTGGTGACCATCGTCGAGCCGTGGATCAGATCATCGACGTCTGACCACGCGAGCCGGACCGCATCAAGCGCCGCCAGCAGACCGGCGACGCGATCGTCGGTTTGGGTTTCGACCTTTGCGGTGCGAACATCACCGGTCGCCGGCCTCACCGCCACCACGTCGGTGAACGTGCCGCCGATATCGATTCCCACCTGCCAACCGTGCGTCATGGTGTCATCTCCAAGACCGCATCCGGCCGCTTACAGCGCGGAGACGTGAACCAGCGCATCATCAAGCGCGCGGGCAACACTGTCGGACATGTCGTCGATCTGCCCCTCGTTGATGATCAGGGGCGGGCCGAAATCAATGGTGTCATTCGCCAGGGCACGTACGATCAATCCGTGCAATCCGTGCTCGGCCGCCTTGTTTATCACCCAGGGGCCGATCTTCAGCGCCGGATCGAAGTTTGCCCTGGCCTGCATATCCCGGACCAGTTCGACAGAGGTGTTCACATTTTCTGGACCAGGTTGCGGCATATTTAGAGTGGCCTGCAGTTTCAGTTGCGCCGCCAGTTTTTCATTTCTCCAGCCTGTTTCATAGGCCTCTTTCGGGGTCGGTCCGCCAAGACTCGAATGAGGCCGGTCACCGTTGTAATAGTTAATCCAGTCGGGCGCGCACCGCCGGGCACTTCGAGGGCGTCAACCCGGTCGTGGGGGTCGAGAAGGGGCTGGCCGAGCAGAAGGACCGGGTCACGCATCATGCGGCGATGCCGTGGGGCGATGTGCCGGGCCTCTGAGACGCGCGATCGGGAGGGAGCGGGATGATGTGGATTTTCACGGCGCTCGCCATAGGATGGGATAATGTGTGGTAACGAGTGAAATAACGCAAAAATTTTCTTTTAATTTCACGTAGATAGATTGAAAACACGGTTTTCAGGCCATCCGTACCTCGATACCGCAGAAAAGATGGGGCCGGGAGGGAGCCATCCCGCCCGGCCGATCTCGGTCCCGTAAAACATGGAACCTGTGCTGTGTACGCTAGCCTGCACAGAGGGAGTGGCTGTGCAAGCAAGGGTAGTAAAACACAAAGTGGGGCAAATTGGAAGAAAAAAACCTTGAAGTGGGATAGAGTGGTATAGTATAAGCTGATTCAGAGGCGCCCGCCGGCAACGACAAAAACAGGCAGTTTCATACAGGCATCGGCGGGCGCCCCGAACACACACTCGGACGTGACGAAGGCGGCAGACAACATCCAGACACAAGACAGGTCGAGCCGGACTGAGGGACAGGGGGCGGACTGATAGGCAAATAGCCCGGTCCGCCCTTTCACGTTCCGGACCCTGTTCCCGCCAGAAGCGAC
>Ga0114950_10004121_pt1 | contig 11245 bp, 19 predicted proteins | sample N075metaG_FD_83503 | JGI IMG/M metagenome (GOLD analysis project Ga0114950, IMG submission 83503) | Deep subsurface microbial communities from Kermadec Trench to uncover new lineages of life (NeLLi) - N075 metaG | ecosystem: Environmental > Aquatic > Marine > Ocean trench > Sediment | place...
AGAAATTTAGAGTCTAAGTAGAACGATGGCTATTAGAAAATTAAAGCCGGTAACTCCGGGCCAGCGCCACAGGTCAGTATCAATGTTCGAGACCATTACGGTTTCGAAACCTGAGAAAAGCCTTTTGGCACCACTTACCAAAAAGGCTGGTCGGAATAATAACGGGCGTATCACGGTTCGTCATAAAGGCGGCGGGCATAAGCGACGTTATCGGATTATCGATTTCAAACGCAACAAATTTGGTATTCCAGCTCGTGTTGCTACGATCGAATATGATCCGAACCGCTCATCCAGAATTGCGCTTCTCGTTTATGCAGACGGTGAAAAGCGATACATTATTGCCCCGAACGAGGTTACTGTTGGGATGACGCTGATGAACGGCCCTGATGCACCGCCAGAGGTTGGAAACTGTTTGCCTCTCACTAATATTCCTGTTGGTACGTACGTACACGCGATTGAAATGAAACCGGGAAAAGGCGCGCAGCTTGCGCGTAGCGCCGGTACTTTTGCGCAGTTCACTGCTAAGGAAGGAAAGTATGCGATTTTGCGGCTCCCTTCCGGTGAGACCAGAATGGTCGAAGCTAAGTGTATGGCCACGATCGGGACGACTTCCAATCCTGACCACATGAATATAGATATCGGAAAAGCTGGCCGAAAACGCTGGATGGGTGTTCGCCCCAAAACACGTGGCGTTGCGATGAACCCGGTCGATCACCCGATGGGCGGTGGTGAAGGCAAGGCCTCAGGCGGTCACCCTCGATCGCCAACCGGTGTGCCTGCAAAAGGATTTAAAACGAGAAAGAAAAACCGTGCATCGGATAAGTTCATTATCCGTCGCCGCAATCGTAAATAAGTATGGCTCGATCACTAAAAAAAGGTCCATTCATTCACTACAAACTGCAACGCAAAGTGGATGCATTGAACCAGTCAGGAAAGAAGAAGGTTATAAAAACCTGGAGTCGGGCATCGATGATTACGCCTGAATTCGTCGGATATACCTTTGCCGTTCATAATGGTAAAAACTTCATTCCGGTGTACATCACAGAAAACATGGTTGGCCATCGACTCGGTGAGTTTTCCCCTACACGGAATTTCCGTGGACATGCAGGCAGCAAGAAAGACAGTAGAGGGCGGTAAACGCGGATATATAAAATGGAAGCAAGAGCGATACGTAAACATATTCGGAGTTCTCCACGGAAGTTGAGGACGGTAATCAACGTGGTTCGAGGAGAACGCGTTTCTGATGCATTAAATACCCTTAACTTTCTGCCACAGAAGGTTACGCGTGATGTGAAGTTGACTATTTTGTCGGCTGTTCACAACATGATTGACCAGCACTCTGACGAGCGGATTGATGAATCAGAATTGATCGTGAGCATGATCAAGGTTGACGAAGGTTCTCGGTTAAAGAGATTCCGCCCTGTTTCGAGAGGACGCGCGCACCGGATTCTGAAAAGAACTGCTCACTTGACAGTGGTAGTTTCACGGCCGGGCACCGAGGATTTGGAAGAATCGGACGGTGCAGGAGAGCAGGATAACGACTGATCACACTCACGAATAAAACTTTAGTCAGCAGACTCAATCTGCACGAATAGACCAAAAAATCAATGGGTCAGAAAACACATCCGATAGGATTTCGACTTGGCATTATCCGGGGCTGGTATTCAAACTGGTACGCAGATAGAGACTTTGCCGACAAGATTATAGAAGACGAGGAGATTCGTACGTATCTCGGAGCTCGTTTGAAACGAGCGGGCCTTAGCCGTGTCGTTATCGAACGCACACCGAAACGTATTATTCTAACGCTTCATACCAGTCGCCCTGGCGTTGTAATCGGGCGTGGTGGCACAGAGGTTGAGAAACTTCGCGAGGAGATTAAGAAACTCACGAAAAAGGATATACAGATCAACATCAACGAGATAAAGCGACCAGAACTGGATGCAAGTCTCGTAGCCCAAAACATTGCTCAACAGCTGGAAGGAAGGGTTTCCTTTCGTCGGGCCATGAAGCAGTCGATCACCGCCGCCATGAGAATGGGTGCTGACGGGATTCGTATCAAGGTTTCCGGGCGTCTTGGCGGCGCTGAAATGAGCCGTTCCGAGCAGTACCTGGATGGGCGTGTACCGCTGCATACTATTCGTGCCGATATCGACTACGCTACGGGTACTGCGTACACTGTATATGGAACGACCGGTGTGAAAGTCTGGATCTACCGGGGCGAAATCATTGGTAAGCCGGATCTGAGTCCGAACGTTGCGGCACAGAGGCATCAGATGCAGCAGATGGAGCCGGAGCGGGGGCGCATGCGTCGACGGGGTAACAGGAGCGAGAAAGACCGTGGCGCAGATCGTCGTAATCGTAAAAATTAGAAAGAAACCAGGGATAACACTCTGTTTGGAGTGACAAACCAGGAAGGTAAGTAGATATGTTAATGCCCAAGCGCGTCAAGCGTCGTAAAGTCCAGAAAGGTCGCATCAAAGGAGTCGCTCAGCGCGGCACCACTGTATCCTTCGGAGATTTTGGCATCAAGACGCTTGAAATCGGACGTATTACGAGTCGGCAGATAGAAGCTGCTCGTATCGCCATGACTCGAAAGATGAAAAGAGCGGGTAAAGTGTGGATCAGAATATTTCCGGATAAACCGATCACCAAGAAGCCTGCGGAAACCAGGATGGGTAAAGGAAAGGGGTCTCCCGAATATTGGGTGGCTCCGGTTCGCCCCGGACGGATTCTATTCGAAGTAGGTGGCGGGATCGATTTCGAACTTGCCAAAGAAGCGATGCGGTTAGCACAGCATAAGCTTCCGGTAAAAACCAAGGTTGTAATCCGGCCGGATTACAAAGCTCATTAGACTTTACGCTTTTAGTACCATGACGGCCAAAGAAATAAGAGAACTAAGCTCGGAAGAAATCGCGGAACACATTCGCGACGAACAGGAGCAACTTACACTCCTGCGATTTCAACATGAAATCGCAGACCTACAGAATCCTATGGTTCTGCGTGATAAAAGGAGACTGATCGGAAGACTCAGTACCATCCTGAATTCGCGGAAATCGGAAGAACTCACCAATTAACGAATAGCGAAAGGTAGTTGGTGAGGAACGGAATACGGCTCACCAAGCCCGAAAGAGAGAATGGAATCAGCACAGAATAGAAACGCTCGTAAAGAGAGAACAGGTGTCGTAGTCAGCGCGAAGATGGATAAGAGCATTCTAATCGCCATTAAGCGCCAGGTAAAACATCCCATCTACGGCAAGTTCATTAAGAAAACAACGAAGTTGATGGCTCACGATGAGAACAATGAAGCCGGTGAAGGTGACACGGTTCGCATCATGGAAACCAGGCCAATCAGCAAGAACAAATGCTGGCGGATGGTTGCGATCCTAGAGCGAGCGAAATAGATCGCTAAATAGATATTTACTGCATTAAAGAATATTCAGGAGAACAGGAGCGATGATTCAGCAGGAGTCAAGACTTAAAGTAGCTGATAACAGCGGAGCTAAAGAAGTCCTCTGTATCCGGGTCCTCGGTGGCAGTGGCCGTCGATACGCCCGTGTTGGTGATCAGATAGTCGTCACAGTAAAATCCGCTATTCCCGGTGGAAACGTTAAGAAGGGGGAAGTGTCGCGTGCGGTAGTGGTGCGTACGAAAAAGGAATACAAACGTGTCGATGGTTCATATATCAGATTTGATGAGAACGCCGCGGTTCTGTTGAATCCGCAGGGTGAACCGCGAGGCACACGAATTTTTGGTCCCGTTGCAAGGGAGTTGCGCGAACGTCAGTTCATGCGCATAATATCTCTTGCTCCGGAAGTACTTTAATCAAATATCGCACATCGCCTTATATGAGGCGTGTTACAGTATAAACGAAGGAGAATAACTCATGCCAAGGACGAAGAATCAGCAGAAGAAGCTGCATGTTCGTAAAGGCGACGTGGTGCGGATCCTGACAGGAAACGACAAAGGCAAAGAAGGGAAAATCCTTCGTGTTTATCGCAAGACAGACAGAGTCATTGTTGAAAGTGTCAATGTACGTATTCGGCATACACGGCCTAACCAGCTTCATCCGCAGGGCGGTCGAATCGAACAGGAGGCTGCGATTCACATATCGAACGTGGCTCCGCTGGATAGTAACGGAGACGCGACAAGAGTCGGCCGCAAGAGGATCGAAGATCCGGAAACAGGCAAAGGTCACTGGGTGCGTGTTGCTCAGACGACAGGTGAAGAACTCGACAGCTAGTCGAAAAGAAGAATCTTACAATGGACGGATATAAAGCAAGATTAAAAACTCGGTACAAGGACGAGATCGTATCGCAGCTCACAAAAGAGTTCGACTATGCGAACGTTATGGAAGTGCCTAAGCTGGTGAAGATCAGTGTAAATAAGGGCATGGGGGAAGCGGCGCAGAATAAGAAAGTCCTTGACGATGCAGTTGAAGAATTGCGTCGGATTACAGGCCAGCAGCCAGTCATTCGTTCGGCACGCAAAAGTGTTTCGAACTTCAAGCTTCGCGAAGGAATGCCCATTGGTACATCGGTCACTCTTCGTGGCGACATGATGTACGAATTTATGGACAGGCTGATTACGTTGACGCTTCCGCGGGTTCGTGACTTTCGCGGAATCCCTGACAAAAGTTTTGATGGACATGGCAACTACTCTCTCGGAATCAAAGAGCAAATTGTTTTTCTGGAAATCGAGGTAGACAAAATTGATCGCATTGGTGGCCTGGATATCACATTTGTGACGACAGCAAAAACTGATGAAGAAGGACTGGCGCTTCTGAAGGCACTTGGAATGCCTTTCGTAAAACGCGATAACTAACATAACACAGGATATTCCCAAGCGGAATCTGCAGGTATGGCAAAAAAGAGTTGGATAGCAAGAGAGCGTAAAAGGAAGCGGCTGGTTGAACAGTATGCTGAACGACGAAAAAGTTTAAAGGCAGCTGGAGACTGGGAAGGTTTGCAAAAACTTCCGCGAGACTCATGCGCCGTCAGGATGAGAAACAGGTGTCGTTTGACTGGCCGTGCTCGCGGATACATGAGACAGTTTGGACTATCCCGTATTGCTTTCAGGGAACTCGCCAGGAGCGGAATGATTCCCGGCATACGTAAGGCCAGCTGGTAAACTACTATTAAACAATCTTCAGGCGGGCATATGTACATGCGGTCTGAGAATTACTGAAACGATAGAATGAGCGCAATATCAGACCCATTGTCAGATTATCTGGCCAGGATCAGGAACGCACACAAGGCGGGTCATCGCCATGTCGACATTCCGTCCTCCAAATTGAAGAGAGCATTCACACAGATTCTGCTCGACAAAGGGTATATCCGACGGTATATCAATATTGACGATGGCAAACAAGGTTTGCTCCGTTTATACCTGAAATACGAATCAAACGGAAATCCGGTTATCCGCTCCATGAAGCGAGTGTCTAAACCAGGGCTCCGTCAGTATGTCAATGCAGAGGATTTGCCACGCGTTCGCAACGGCCTAGGCATAGCAATCATCTCAACCTCACGCGGTGTTCTGACCGATAAAGAAGCTCGCGTAAACCGCATTGGCGGTGAAGTATTAGCCTATATATACTAGTGCCACACCGGTTGAGTAATTACCATTTTGTCAGAAGCAAGAAAAGAGAATTGAAATGTCGCGAGTAGGAAATGCACCTATCGAAGTGATCGACCAGGTCACGGTAGACATCGCAAAAAATAATTTAGTGACGGTGAAGGGACCCAAAGGGGAACTGACGCTGCAGGTGGACCCGGAACTCGGTGTATCTATTGAGGACACAACTCTAACTGTCACTCGTCCAACAGATCAGAAACGTCATAAGGCTCTGCACGGGTTATACCGTTCTTTGCTGGACAATATGGTTGTCGGCGTATCAAAGGGATTTACACGTGAATTGGAAGTAATCGGTGTTGGATATCGGGCGGCCGTGCAGAATGGGATTCTGGAATTGGCTCTCGGTTTTTCGCACCCGATTTATCTGGTTCCACCGGAAGGCATCGACATCCAGGTCGATACCAAGCGTGGGAAAAATACGTTCGTAATCGTAAGCGGAGCCAGTAAGCAGATGGTCGGTCAGGTCGCCGCCAAAATCAGAAGCTTGAGACCGCCCGAGCCATACAAAGGCAAAGGTGTTCGCTACGTTGATGAATACGTAAGGCGTAAGGCTGGTAAAACGGCTGCCAAATAAGCCATAACAATATTATAACCTTGAATCGAAGGGTCGGAAATCTTTCGAACTATTCAGAACAATGGCAAAGAACAAACAAGAAAAGCGGCTGCGAACCAAACGGGGAATCCGCAAGAAAATTTCCGGGAGTGCTTTACGGCCTCGGATCTCGGTCTTTCGATCGAATAAAAATATATATGCACAACTGATCGATGATGGTTCAGGCGTTACGCTTGCTTCAGCATCCAGCCTTGATGAGTCCATCGTGTCCGGCAACGGCGTTGCGATTGGCAAGGCCGTCGGATTGCTTCTCGCCGAAAAAGCGAAAGCAGCGTCGATTGAAACAGTTGTGATGGACCGTAACGGATTTCGTTTTCACGGTCGGGTGAAAGCACTGGCTGAAGGTGCTCGTGAGGGCGGCCTGAAGTTTTAGGAGTTCAAGATCCCGAATCGATTAGAATAAAAGTAGATCATGGCAAAAGGAAGAAGTCGTCAGAAACGTGAACGCTCGTCAGAAGCACAGTCCGACTGGGTCGAACGGCTTGTGTCGGTCAAGCGCGTCGCGAAAGTTGTAAAGGGTGGGCGCCGTTTTTCATTCAACGCTGTAGTGGTTGTCGGTGATGGCAAAGGAACCGTTGGTTCTGGCCTCGGCAAAGCGAATGAGGTCGCCGATGCTATTTCGAAAGGCACCGAAAATGCCCGAAAAAATGTAATTCAGGTTCCAATGACAAAGGGAACTGTACCCCACGGCGTCATCGGTCGCAAGGACGCTGGTCGCGTTCTGCTCAAGCCTGCGTCGCACGGGACCGGAGTTATTGCCGGTGGCGGTGTTCGCGCCGTTCTGGAATGCGCCGGTTACACGGATATTCTTTCTAAGTCGCTCGGATCGAGTAATCCTCACAACCAGGTTGCAGCGACAATGGACGCACTGGCCAATCTTGAAGACCCCGGAGTTGTTGCTAAGCGACGTGGAATCCCGATCAAACGTGTATTTGAAGGTTAGAAAACGAAAAGAATCATGGCCAAATTAAAAGTAACGCAGGTGCGAAGCGTCATCAGACGTCCTGAACGTCAGAAAAGAACGATCGAAGCCCTTGGGCTGCGCAGGATGAATCAGACCGTGACTCATGAGGCGACTCCTCAAGTGCTTGGAATGATTAAGAAGGTTCAGCACCTCGTGAAAGTAGAAGAAGTATAACTATAGAAAATGCCTGATGAGAGTTTGATTCGGGCAGAATAATATCAAGCGAGTCCCTACGATAAGTCGTAGGGGCGCAATAGCAGAAGAAGATGGATCTAAGTAATCTGAAGCCAGCCAAAGGCTCAACAAAAAAGAAAAAGCGAATTGGGCGTGGCGTCGGTTCGGGATATGGCGGGCATAGCTCGACCAAAGGTAACAAAGGACAGAAAAGTCGTGCCGGAGCCAGCATTCCGGTCTGGTTCGAAGGGGGGCAAATGCCTTTGCAAAGGCGAGTACCGAAGTACGGATTCGTAAACCCGTTCAGAGTTGAGTATCGCCCGATCAACGTGTCCAGACTTCAGGAATTGGCGACTTCAGGAGCGATTGATGCCGGAGCAGAAGTGACACCCGCCGTCCTGATTGAAGCAGGCGTACTGGGCAAAAATGATTTGGTTAAGATTCTCGGCACAGGGAGCATTGAGGCCGGGCTTCAAGTTTCTGCGCATGCGTTCAGCGCATCGGCAAAAGAGAAAATCGAATCTGCCGGCGGACAGGCAACCATTATTAAGTAAGAGCACACTATCCCGCGGGCCGGGATAACAATAGAAGACCATGGCCGGACTTACCGAAAGCGTTCGCAATATTTGGAAGATCGAGGAGCTGAGACGACGCATCCTCTATACTCTGGGACTGCTCCTCATTTACAGGTTAGGTGCCTTTGTTACCCTTCCTGGTATTGATGCTGGAATATTAGCGGAGGTCAATGCGACACAGACTTCCAATAATCTTTTGGGATTGCTCGACATGTTTGTTGGCGGGGCGTTCAGCGCGGCGGGCATTTTTGCTCTTGGCATCATGCCTTATATCACCGCTTCGATTATAATTCAGCTAATGGGTGCGGTTGTACCGTATTTCCAGAAACTGCAGCGCGAAGGTGAAGACGGGCGGCGAAAAATCACGCAGCTTACCCGGTACGGCACGATAGGTATTACGGCGATGCAGGCTGTGGCTTTCTCGGTAAACTTGCGATTCGGTGCGACGGCTCAGGCGATCGTTATTGACGAAACCTTTTTCACGGTATCGACGGTCATCGTGCTGACGGCGGGCACCATGTTCGTAATGTGGCTTGGAGAACGAATTACAGAGAATGGGCTTGGGAACGGTATTTCACTCATTATCATGATCGGGATCGTAGCGTTCCTTCCTACATCTCTCTTGAACGAATTCGAACTCTCTGGAAACGTATTCATCTTCTTGATGGAGATCGGAGTCTTTACGCTGGTGACGGCAGGCGTTGTACTGGTTACTCAAGGAATGAGACGAATTCCGGTTCAGTATGCTAAACGAGTCGTCGGTCGAAAAGTATACGGTGGATCGACTCAGTATCTGCCGATCCGGGTAAACGCAGCCGGCGTGATGCCGATCATTTTTGCACAGTCGATAATGTTCGTGCCTGCCACCTTTGCGTCATTCTTCCCGGAGAGTCAGTTTATGCAGCAGTTCGGAATTTTCTTTACCGATATATCTTCGTTCGGCTACTCGGCTGTATTCTTCGTGATCTGTGTGTTCTTTACCTACTTCTACACTGCTATTTCAGTGAATCCAAGAGAAATGGCGGATACGATGAAACGACAGGGTGGATTTATTCCGGGAATTCGGCCCGGAAAACACACATCCGAGTTTATAGACAATATTCTGACCCGTATCACATTGCCGGGCTCGTTGTTTCTTGGGTTCGTAGCCATTCTGCCTGCTTTTGCGATGCAGATGGGTGTGACCCAAGGATTCGCAATGTTTTTTGGCGGTACGAGTCTCTTGATTCTTGTCGGCGTTACGCTCGATACCCTCAAACAGGTAGAAAGTCATCTTTTAATGCGTCACTACGATGGCTTCATGAAATCAGGCAAAATGAGAGGAAGACGATAGATCAGTATTCTGCTGAACCTGTAAACACGGAAATGATCCATATCAAATCACATATCGAGATCGAGAAACTGCGGGCTTCCGCGGATCTCGTCAGCCGTAGCCTGGCTGAGGTCGCCAAGGTGATTGGACCCGGTGTCTCGACCAGTGAACTGGATCGAATCGCAGAAGAGTTTATCCTGGATCATGGTGCGCAACCGGCATTTAAAGGATATGGTTCTGAACCTAACATATTTCCGGCGACGCTTTGCACATCGATCAATGATGTTGTTGTTCACGGTATTCCCGATGATGAGCCGCTTCAGGAAGGGGACGTGGTGTCCGTCGATTGTGGCGTAATCCTCGACGGCTATTATGGGGATAGCGCATATACTTTTTGTGTCGGAGACGTGAGCGAAGAGGTTGCAGCGCTCTGTTCTACGACCTACGACTCACTGATTCTTGGGGTGGACGCGGCGACTTCCGGTAAACGAATTGGTGATATCGGTTGGGCGGTCCAGTCTGTGTGTGAGCGAAAGGGATACGGTGTGGTTCGCGCGCTCGTTGGACATGGAATCGGAAGGGATCTGCATGAGGATCCTCAGGTCCCCAACTACGGCCGCGCAGGTACTGGTCGAAAGTTAAAAAGTGGTCTTGCCATCTGCATTGAACCGATGATTAATGCCGGGAAAGCGGATGTTTTTACCGATAAAGATGGGTGGACCGTTCGAACATCAGACGGCAAGCCGTCTGCACATTACGAAATGATGGTGATTGTTCAGCCGGGCAGCGCTGACGTGTTGACGTCGTTTGCCCCGATTGAGGCAGTGCTTGAGTACATTCCTTATAACTTGACAGCAGACATAGATCATGGCTAAGCAAAAGCCTATCGAGCAAGACGGAGAAGTCGTCGATGCTCTTCCTAATGCACAATTTCGGGTCAGGCTCGAAAATGGTCATGAGATATTAGGTCTCTTGTCCGGAAAGATGAGGATGTATTTCATCAAAATTCTTCCTGGTGACCGGGTCAAAGTAGAACTGTCACCTTACGACCTTTCTAAGGGCCGTATTGTTTACAGATATAAATAAGCTTCACGAACGGTGATGAACCAACACGGTACATTGTCGTTACAAATAGGCTGAACAAAAATTGACATTTGCCAGTCAAGAAGAGACAGAATTATGAAAGTCCGTGCAAGCGTAAAAAAGAGATCTTCCGATGACAAGATTGTTCGTCGTAAGGGTCGCGTATACGTGATTAACAAAAAGAATCCTAAACACAAGCAGCGCCAAGGTTAATGCCTGCAGGTTATTCTGATTCACAGGAGTAGCTGCAAGCGAATCTGGTAAAACAATTTAGCATGCCAAGAATTGCTGGAATAGACGTCCCAAATCAGAAGCGAGGAGAAATCGCGCTTACTGCCATCTTCGGGATTGGTCGACCAAGATCCATAGAAATCCTCGAAAAACTTGGGATAGATCCAAATGACAAACCCGAATCATGGTCTGACGAACAGACTCGTGCGGTCCGCCGCTTGGTTGAGGATGAGTATCAGGTAGAGGGTCAGCTAAGAACTGAAGTTCAGCTAAACATCAAAAGACTGATGGATATTGGCTGTTACCGCGGGGTGCGGCATCGTCGCGGGCTTCCGGTGAGAGGGCAGCGTACACAGACGAACGCCCGCACCAGGAAAGGTCGCAAGAAAACTGTAGCTGGTAAAAAAGTAGCTCCACGTAAATAATTGTTTAAGTCCGGAAATAGTTCGGACCACTGACGAAGTAACTGATAAGAATATGGCAAAACGACAGGGCGGGCGCACTCGCAAAAAGAACGTCGTAATTGAAACGAATGGACAGGCTCATATCAAAGCCACGTTCAACAATGTGCAGGTCACATTGACGGACCAGTACGGCAATACGATTTCATGGGCAAGTTCTGGCAAAATGGGTTTCAAGGGAAGCCGTAAAAATACGCCATA
>Ga0114950_10004123_pt1 | contig 11245 bp, 11 predicted proteins | sample N075metaG_FD_83503 | JGI IMG/M metagenome (GOLD analysis project Ga0114950, IMG submission 83503) | Deep subsurface microbial communities from Kermadec Trench to uncover new lineages of life (NeLLi) - N075 metaG | ecosystem: Environmental > Aquatic > Marine > Ocean trench > Sediment | place...
ATAACCGCGTCAGAGTCGTACTCAAAAATTAGTTAACTTACGGCATGTTAACAAATTTCCTCCGCTCGCCTCTTCCTTGTTCTGACGAAAATATCCTCTCAATCAGACGTTCCCTAGCAAGTCGTGTACAGTCAACAGTCATCAAGTAGTTTGCACCCATGTCTCGCCACAAATTCTCCGTTACAACAGCGATTGCCATTGTCGTTGCCAATATGATTGGGACTGGCGTTTTTACCAGTCTCGGCTTTCAGCTGTTGGATATTCGATCTACTTTTGTTCTGCTGATGCTCTGGGTGGTGGGTGGCATTACCGCACTTTGTGGCGCTCTGACTTATGCAGAGCTCGGGTCGACTCTGCCAAGATCCGGCGGCGAATATAATTTTCTTTCCGAGATATACCATCCGGCAGCCGGATTTGTATCAGGTTGGGTATCGGCAACCGTTGGTTTTGCGGCGCCCACCGCCCTGGCGGCGATGACATTCGGCGCTTATCTGGAAGCCAGCGTCGATGGATTGTCAGCGACGTTGATGGCGTTGATTCTGGTGGTCAGTTTGACTTTTGTACATGCTTTTTCGCACGCTGCCAGTGGTGGTGTGCAGATGGTTTTTACCATCATTAAAGTCTTCCTGGTACTCATGTTTGTGGTCATGGTTTCCTGGTCTGTTGAATCTCCTCAAACAGTACATCTGCTGCCAGTCGCGGCAGATGCGACCTTGCTAACGAGCAGTGCTTTTGCCATTTCTCTCATCTACGTGAACTATGCCTTTACAGGATGGAATGCGGCTACCTACATCATTAACGAAATTGAAAAACCTGAAATAAATATCCCGATCATTTTGATTGTGGGCACTGTGGTCGTTGCCGTTTTATACCTGATGTTAAATTTTGTCTTCCTTTATGCAGCGCCGATGTCTGCCATGGAAGGGAAGATCGAGATAGGGGTTATTGTTGCGCGCCACGCTTTTGGGGAAAGTGGCGGTGCCATGATGGGTGTTGTGCTGGCGACCTTATTGATATCCACAGTCAGCGCCATGATCATAGCGGGTCCCCGGGTATTACAGGTCATCGGTGAAGACTTCAGGTTATTTCGACTGTTGTCCAGGCGAAACGATAACGACATTCCGGTAGTGGCGATTGTTGTCCAGTCTGTTGTCACTCTGGGTTTCATATTGAGTTCGACGTTCGAGTCGGTACTCGTTTTCTCGGGGTTTGTCATGGGCCTGAATACTTTTTTTGCAGTCGCAGGTGTGTTCATCCTGAGGAGAAGGAATCAGGTTTCAGATGGCTACAAAACCTGGGGTTACCCTGTTACACCACTCATCTTTCTTGTGTTGATGGCATGGACGCTCATATACATTTTATTGAATCGCCCGGAAGAGGGTATTGCCGGATTACTCATTATCGCCATTGGGGGCCTGCTCTATTTTTTCACAGAGAGGATGAACCGAACGGCAGACAAGGGAAGCTCTGATTAATCAGAGCTTCCCTTGATTGTTATTTTGCACGTCTGCTTGGCGGTATTGAGGCAAAGTCCCCCGGTCGCTTTTCTGCGTTTGCAGACATTGCCTCCTGAATTTCATCCAGTTGAAACATACTGGCATTCCAGATGGCGATATAGTCAAGGCCGTCTGCCGTGTTGTGGTCTCTGGCATAGTTAATCATTCGCTTGCAGCCATAGACGGCCAGCGACGCTTTGCTGGCTATTTCCGCGGCTATTTCCATGACCGAATTCAGCATGGTTTCCTGATCGGGATAAACTTCGTTGATCAGACCCATGGATTTCGCTTCAGCAGCATTTACCCGGCGGCCGGTATAGGCCATCTCTCGAACATAACCTTCCGGAATAAGTTTCACCAGCCTTGGAAAGGTACCAACGTCGGCGGTCATACCAATGTTCGTCTCAAATATCGTGAGGAAGGCATCTTCCGTTGCATAGCGAATGTCACAGGCAGTCGCGAGATCAACGCCGCCGCCGATCGCGCCGCCTTGAATGCATGCCAGTACGGGAATTCGCGCCTCTTCAAGACAATTGAACGAATCTTGCAGGTGAAGCACGTTGTCGTAAAAAGACGCGCTTGCCTGTATCTTCCTCTTTTTTTCATCACCAGCAGGTGCTTCCCCTACCGTGCTAAATGAGGTGATGTCCAATCCTGCGCAAAAATGCGGTCCCGTTGAAGACAAGACGATGACTCGCGCCTTGGAGCCATAGTCAAAGTCTTTGATAATCTCAGGGAGTTCTCGCCAGAAATCAGCATTGATACTGTTTCTTTTTTCCGGTCGGTTTAGCACGACCTGCGCAATGTTGTTTTCGATGGAGACGGTGAAACATTTGTAGGACATAGTGTTCTCGTATGAATGATGGTGGACGGCTCAATGTAATTAATGAGCGGGGCAAACTCAATCGTCGTCGTAGAAGAATGCTAAGGAACGTCTGATTAAGGTCGGAATGCCGCATCTTTTTTGCCATAACTGCGTCAGAGTCGTGTTCATCCTCCACTCGCCTCTTCCGGTGTGCCGGACCACTTGTTCTGACGATCCACTTAATCAGAGGTTCGCTCATACAAAGTTGGATGTAGCAACTGACAAAGAATCTCCAGACTATCAACCAGTCTTGGGCCAGGGCGGCTAAAATAGGCGTTTCCGTCGAGAACGTGAACCCGACCGGATTTGCTGGCAGTTAATGCCTCGAAATCGATGCGTGATTTCAGGAGCTCCAGGTCTTCCATTGCCCGTTGTTCATCAAAACCACATAGGGCAATTATCAGTACATCTGGATCAGCCTCGATTAGAGTTTCATCTGATATGGTCTGGGATGGCTGATGTTTGTTTCCAAAACTATCAATACCGCCGGCATATTCAATGATTTCCGGCGTCCAGTGACCAGCGTTAAAGAGCGGGTCAATCCATTCGAGGAATCCAACGGTTGGTTTTTCCGACTCTGTTAAGCCAGCTGTTATCTGTATGACTTTTTCTATTCGAGTTTCGAGGGAGTGTCGATAGGCAGCTGCGGTCTTCTCGCATCCGACCGTAGTGCCGACCAGGGAAATGGTATCAAGTACCTCCGTCAGCGTCATCGGCTCCAGGTTTATCAGCTGTGGGTTCCCGGGTAGTTGTTGGATAACTGATAGCACTTCATCTTCGGATACAGCGCAGACCTCGCATAGAGCCTGTGTGACAATCAGGTCAGGGGCTAATTCCTGTAACAGGGCTTCATCCAGGCTGTAGAGGGCATTGCTGGAGGTCAGGTGGTCTCGTACAGCCAGGTCGATCACCTTACTCGGCGCATGATGGTTGATGTTACTTCGTGTCACATGTGGAAGCGGTTCGATACCGGGTGGGTAGTCGCATTCGTGAGTGACTCCGACGATCTTGTCCCTGAGTCCGAGCCCACAGACTATTTCTGTGGCGCTCGGAAGCAGGGTGACGATTCTATTCATGATGTGGCTACCAGTTCAGACGCAGGCCGAGATAGCCTCCAAAACCTGGAGACTCGAATCCAATGACCTGTTCATAATTCTCATCGGTAATGTTTTCCAGTCGCGCCGTCATTGTCACCAGTTCGTTCACCTTGTAATGACCCGATAGGCTGACCAGTGTGAAGGCATCAAGCTCCACTCTTTCCTGGTAGGGCGGGTAAGGTGGGAAAAAGTCATCTTCCTGTTCGCCCGTATGAATCACCACAAAATTGAGGTTGGCGCGGGGCCATCGGTAGTTCATGGAAAGGGAGCCGCTATGTTCGGGTCTGCGAACCTCGGTAACATCCTTTCCGGCAAAATCTTCCTGTGTTGCATCAACATAGGTATAGGTTGCCTTCAGGTTAAATCGGTCGTTGGGCGAGTAACCTGCTTCAAATTCCACGCCGCTACGTTCCGATTTGCCGTCTATATTGTCAGCAGTAAAACCGCCGGAGTTGAAATCAAAAACAAACCCGTTAATCTCGTTTTCCAGGTCCGCATTGAAATAGGTGAGTGCAACATTGAGCTTATCATTAAGGAAACTGCTTCGAGCGCCAAGTTCCCAGTGCAGGGATTCCTCGGGTTCGAGGTCCGGATTGCCAATGAAGTTGGTGTAAAAGCCAAATCTCTCACTGAATGTCGGATTTTTTATGCTTTCACCGACTGAGCCATATAGCGTCACGCCGGTGAGCTTAATGTTAGCTGTCGCGCGCCAGGAATCAGCGTTATCAAAATCAGAATTGTTGTCGTGCCGGGCGCTCAATGAGAAATTGAACCTGTCCCCGTCGTATCGATATTCGGCAGCAAAGCTGTCGGTTTCAGTATCCTGATCCTGGTTGGGATCACCGAAAAAGGAAGCCTCACCACGTTGTTCGAATTCTTCGATTTCGTGTTCGACCAGAAGCGACAAACGGTTTGAGCCTTCGATGTAGTTGAATTGGTATTTTATGGCGTCCCGGGTACCGCGTGTAATGGTGTTCACCGGACTGGACGTGGAGGTTTCGTTGTCGGTATCTGTACGGGCCAGACTCAACGAATGATCGAACCTGTCGCTAATATCGTGAGAGATTTTGAAGCCGGTGTACAGGTAGTCGGATTCGGTTTCGTTGTCTGCATCTACAGGTAAACCAGTCGTAAAAAAATCGAATTCATCAAATTCCGTGGTCTTGTGTGTGTGCCGGACAGTATAGGAAACACTGATTTCGTCGTTTAGGGTAGATCTACCGCTCAAACTGAGGGTCAGGTTTTCCAGGCCATCGTCTTCGTTGCCGGCTCTTGAAATATTGGTGCCGCCGGAATCGAGGTAGTCTGCAGAGAACTTTATCTGGTTTCGTGCAGAGCCGTGTCGTACTGTAAAAGTTGCTCGTTGTGTAGAAAACGAACCGGCTTCCAGGCTAACGTCGTATAAGGTTGAGTCTACGTTAGACAGCGTGATGATGTGAATCACACCAGCCATCGCATCGCTTCCCCAAAGGGCACTTTGTGGGCCCCTGACAATTTCGATTCGTTCGATGTCGTTCATTGATATCTGGCTGAAGTCGAACTCACTGCCCTGGGACAGGTCATTCATTTCGATACCATTAACCAGGACGAGGACCTGGTTTGCTTCAGCGCCGCGAACGCGTAACTGGCTGACACTTCCCTGAGCGCCCAGTTGGCTCACCGCAAAACCTGGTATCTCGCCTAACAGTGACTGGATGGACACCGCGTTGCGATTCAAAATGTCTTGCCTGGTGATGATGCTTATGGCGCTACCCGCATCGTCTATGTTGATCGGGGTTGCCGATACAGTAATGGTTTCGAGAGCTTCCGAATGAAGCTCTTCGGCGAAAGGTTGGGTTGAAAAGAGCACTACAAATAGCGCCCATGGCAATCTTGATTGCATAGAATCCTCCACACTCACACCCGAGTGGTGTTGCGATAATGTTTATCCGATGCGGAGGAGTAATAGCATTCCGCCCGCCGCGGGATTTGCTTGATAGATAAGGCCGGTCTCCGGGCTTACGAGTTGATAACACCTGGTTCGCCTTCCCATGCTGAGCACAGTGGCTAGAGAGATTCTGAACTAATCAGAAGGCTCCCTGGAATCAGGTTCCTCGTCTACCGTTGCGGGGGCAGCGCCAGATTTGAGTCATTCCATCTAACGGCTGGACTCTGACTGGCTTCCCGTTTCACTCTGATTACCAGTTAATAACTGATGAACTGGTAATCGGAGCACCTTATCTAAGGCGGGGCCATATTAGGGGTAAGTATCAATTGGGTCAATTAAATCTGTTGAGAGGTGCCAAGCTTGTCCCTGAGATAGGTATGAAAACGCCAGATGCAGCCTTCCAGAAAACTGAGTCGACCAGGCGAGTATTGGGAACTGTGTAATCCCTTCCATACACCATCGCACATGGGAATATCTTCATGATGAATCATATCGTAGGTCGCAAGTGCCTCCTTTGCGCTACCGTCGTCAATCATTTGTTGCGGTACCAGCACGTGGATATTCAGTTCGAATCGGTCGACGGATTTGATGATCATCTGATACCAGCCAACAACAGGTGCACCCGGTTTGCGGGTCATCGCAAACATCATGGATGGGTAGACGAGCCCAACCCAAAATGAAGGGGAGACAGATTCATCGATCGAAGGATTTTCGAGCAAGGTATAGTTGCCCTGGGTATTTTCCGGGTAGGTACCTGAGTGCGGATAGAGGCCATTTAAGGACTCTTTGTGTGCCCCCATGTGGTGGTAGGATTCCATGAAATTCTCAAGCAGTACTTTCCAGTTCCAGGGCGAATCGAACTTCAGGACGCCTGCAATTTTCAGTTCTGATAGATTCCAGGGTGCCAGTTTTTCCGAGAATTCTGTGAGGGTGGGCGCCAATGGCTCGGGATTGTCTCCGGCATGTACAAAGACCCAACCCTGCCAGATTTCAACCGCAAGGGAGGGCAGGGCCAGGTCCTTGTTGAACTGGGTTGCCTGTTCCATGTTCGGTGAACCTCGTAGCTTGCCGTCGAGTTCATAGCTCCATTTATGATAAGGGCAGGTAAAGAGATTCTTTTTCTGGCCAGCACCTTGCGCTATTGAGCAGGCACGGTGAAGACAGACATTCGAGAAAGCATTGATGGTGCCATTCTTGTCACAGGCAACGATAATGGGATCACCCAGCAGGTCGTAGGTGATGTAGTCACCGCGATTGCTCAACTGATCGATTCGAGCGACAGCGACCCAATCGTCTTTGAACAGTTTTTCTTTTTCCAGTTCGAAGATGGCGGGATTCGTAAATAAACTTTTTGGCAGGGCGGACGATTCATTAACCGTCTCACCAATAAATGAAAAATCGATATTCATGCAACACCCTCTGGAGTGAAAATAATATGCCTGATGGTTTCGCGAAGTTGTTTTCGCATGCCGCGAAATTCGTTGCGACTGCGGCTGTAGGCATCGAACAGACCTGATCCCTCTATCATGGCGATGATACAGGTTGCCTGATGTTCGCAAGTTCGCTGTGAGCGTTCTGGATCCATTCTCGAAATAAATTGAGCCAGCTGTTTCCTGAATGGCTGGTAAAGTTGATAGAGCATCTCGGCCAGTTCAGCATCGTGCGCCGACAATGAGCTTAATTCCCAAACAGGGATAGAACCTTCTGGTGTGTCCCATTCGGCCAGAATAGCGTCGATGTAAGCAAATAACTGGCTTTCTTCATCCGGTTGAATACCAGCACCAGCGAGCACCCGGTCTTTCACCTGGTCGAACAAGGCATGCACCAGGCGATTCTTGTTCGGGAAATGATATTGCAGATTGCCAAGGCTGATCTTTGCGTATTGGGCTACTTTCCTGACGGAGAACCCATTTGCCCCTTCTTCGATTAACAGACGAGTCGCCGCATCAACGATTTCTTGTCGGGTGCTTGTTGTTCTGGGTTGTTGCATTGATTTTTGGTATAGGTCGGTTGACCTATAAGTAAAGTATTTTGTGTTGCGTTTGCGTACACTGCGTTTATGACTAAAAAGAGCGTGCCCTGGAAGTCTGTAGGCTTTGATATTCGTGAAGTTGGAGAGAAGCTGCTGAGAAAGCAGAGCCAGGGAGAAGTCGCCTTGCTTGCGACTATCAATTCCCAGGGCCGCCCAGCCATTGCACCGGTTTGCCCTATTTTTACCGATGATGGGGTGTTCGTGCTTGTTGGTAAAAACACTCCGAAGTACCAGCATCTTTTAAAGAACCCCGGCTACGCGTTGCATGCTCAAGTAGGAGCGGATGATCTTGAGTTTCAAATTTCAGGCCAGGGTCAATTTATTGGGGCCAACCATGATCGCAGCCAGGTTCTGGCGGCAATCTCATTTCCGAGTTTTGACGAAACGGATCCAATCATAGAGTTACTGGTTAGTCGCGCACTCGTCGTCAGGTGGGTAGATGGGAAAATGCAAAAGCATAGCTGGACATCCGGGTGATTAGCGGTCGTCGATTATGAACAGATTGAAAAAATTGATTGGCGTGATACTCCCGGTGATGGACTGGGGTCCTAAATACTCCCTGGGTCACCTCCGGTCTGATGTAGTCGCGGGAACGGTTGTGATGTTTATCACTGTACCCCAGGTTATCGCCTATGCGTTTTTGGTGGGGATGCCTGCCGAGGCCGGCTTATATGCAGCGATGATGGCCCTGCTGTGTTATGCCGTTTTTGGATCGTCAAAGGCGCTCGCAGTCGGACCCACTGCAATTATTGCCATGATGACAATGGAGGCCGCCTCTACCTACGCGTTACCAGGTGAAGCTGGCTATAGCGAAATTGTAGTACAGCTATGTGTTGTCACAGGTCTGGTGTTGATTGTGCTCCGTTTGATCAATTTTGGGTCGGTTATCTCGTTTCTGAGTCATGCAGTTGTGACTGGATTTATTACCGCAGCCGCGATCCTGATCATCAGTAACCAGTTCCCGCTGATGATCGGGCTGGCCTCGTCAAAAGACACCAGCATTGTCGGTGTATATTCGTATTTATTTGCAGAATTTCCAGCGTTTAACCCTTCCGTCGTTTGGGTTTCCATGGGTGCGGTTGTGCTTCTGGTATTTTGTAAAACACTTCTTGGTCCTCTACTGCAGAGACTGAATCTGGCTGGTGCTGTTGTCGACAGTCTCGTGAAAAGTGCACCCATGTACGCTGTGATCGTCGGAGTACTCACAGTCCAGTTCCTGTCGCTTGATACGACTGCAGGTGTCCCGATTGTGGGCGAAATACCAACCAGGTTGCCTGATCTCAACATCGTGATAATGGAAGTCGAGCAGCTCCAGAAACTGCTGCCATCAGCTCTCTTGATCGCCATGGTTATTTTTATGGAGAGCACGAGCATTGGCACCGCAGTGGCCAGTAAATCTCGGGACAAGATCAATCCTAATCAGGAACTGGTAGGTCTGGGTGCGGCGAATCTTGGTTCATCGTTGGTAGGCGGTTTTCCTGTAGCGGGCAGCTTTGCTCGCACCATTGTGAATTTTTCAGCTGGCGCTGTATCGCCGGTGGCGTCGTTGGTTACAGCGGCGCTGGTCATGATTACTATCCTGGTATTTTCTTCGGTTTTTTATCACCTGCCTAGAGGCGTATTGTCCGCAATCATTGTGATATCAGCATGGCAGCTCATCGATATTACGGCGATAAGGAAGATATTTAGTTTTAACGGGACTGATGCGGTCACGTTTTCCTTTACTTTTTTAGCGGTGCTGAGCCTGGGTGTCGAATCCGGTGTGTTGATAGGAATTGCTATTTCATTTGTGCTGCTCATACGAAGCAGCAGCAAGCCTCACATTGCCATTGTCGGCAGGGTGGGCGATTCTGAGCACTTCAGGAATATTGAGAGACATGATGTAAGAACTGCGGCGACCGTGCTGGCGCTGCGCGTCGATGAAAGCCTGTATTTTGTCAACACGAGATATATTGAAACGTTTATTTTCAATCACATAGCAGATTCCAGGGAAATTGAGCATGTTTTGCTTATTTGCACCGCAACCAATTTCATTGACACCAGCGGACTGGAGATGCTGGAGGAGGTGTCAGAGAATCTGGCGGAAGTTGGCGTGACGCTGCACCTCGCCGAGGTGAAAGGGCCGGTGATGGACAAGCTCAAGAAAACAGGTTTTTATAGCAATATGACAGGCCAGGTCTTTTTTACGACGGATATCGCAATGAAAGAATTGGCTGGAATTTAGACCCAATCGCAGGAGATAAAAGTGCAGACAAAAACCATTGATTATCAGGACGGTGATACCCAATTAGAGGGCTATGTGGCCTTCGATGAAACCATTTCAGGACCACGACCGGCAGTATTGATTGCTCATGACTGGACCGGTCGTAGAGATTTTGCGACAGGAAAAGCGGAAGAAATAGCTGGACTGGGTTACGTCGGTTTTGCACTCGATATGTATGGCAAAGGAGTCTTCGGAGCAGACGGTGATGTTGAAGGGAACTCAGCTTTGATGAATCCTCTGGCTGGTGACCGGGCTGCGCTCAGGGCCCGTATGAATGCTGCGCTCGAGGCGGTAAGAGGCCTCGCAGAAGTCGACGCCAGTAAGGTCGGTGCAATGGGTTATTGTTTTGGCGGCATGTGTGTGCTGGAACTGGCGCGTGCCGGAGCCGATGTTGGCGGTGTTATCAGTATTCACGGTATTTTCTCACCCGGTGATGTGCCAAATAAAACTATCTCTGCCAAAGTACTTTGCCTGCATGGTCAGGACGATCCGATGGTACCGCCAGAGCAGGTCCTGGCCTTTGAGAAAGAGATGAGTACCGCAGGCGCCGATTGGCAGGTTCATGCCTATGGTGGCACTATGCACGCGTTCACGAATCCTGCAGCAAATGATCCCGGATTCGGGACGGTCTATAACCGGGATGCGGATCGACGTGCCACGCAATCGATTCAGAATTTTTTTGACGAGATATTTGCATAACGCTGGAGATAAATAATGGCGCGAATAGCACTAAAGGAAAATCATGAACTGGAGCCCAGGGTTCGGGACCTGGTTGAGTCTCTGGATGAAAAGGGTGTAGATACTTCTAACCTCCGGGGCTTTGCGCATCGTCAGGATATGTTCGATGCTTATTTCCAGTTCTATATGCCTGCACGGGAAGGCAAAACCGTTGAGGCTGAACTGATTGAGCTGGTTCGGTTACAAATCGCTCGACACAATGACTGCTTCACCTGACTAAACGCCAGACTTCTGCAGGGTGCAGATCACGGTTTAACGGAAGAAAAAATCTCTCAACTTGACCAGGAAACAAATGACTTTACTGGGCGAGAGCGGATGGCGTTGGAATACGCCGACAAAATGGCGCTGGACCATCACAGTATCGATGACGCGTTTTTTGATCGTTTGCATGAACATTTTGGTGATGATCAGATAGTGGAGCTAGGCATGATGATTGGCCAGTTTATTGGCTTTGGTCGGCTCCTGATGGTTCTGGACCTGGAGCCGAAGTTCTGCTCTGTAGAGGGGGATGCGAACGATTCCCTCTAAAGTCTGTGCAACGTGCTCAAGTAGATCGGCATTCCGACCTCAGAAGTTCCCTGGGAGAGTTTATCCATATTCGCTGGAAGAATTCGTAGCGAGGGACACAGGATAATTCTAGTTGGCGCTAACGTAGATTACGTGATGGCGATTGACGATGATCTTTAATCCGTCCTGATAGATCGCAATAAAGTCTACATTTTCGTTGATGATATCCGACACCCGGGATTCTTCAGCAAGCGTTGGATAAACCAATCCATAAATGGTCCGCTCGTTGGTCAGGTGCGCAACCAGGTTTTTGGGCTCAA
>Ga0114950_10004125_pt1 | contig 11240 bp, 8 predicted proteins | sample N075metaG_FD_83503 | JGI IMG/M metagenome (GOLD analysis project Ga0114950, IMG submission 83503) | Deep subsurface microbial communities from Kermadec Trench to uncover new lineages of life (NeLLi) - N075 metaG | ecosystem: Environmental > Aquatic > Marine > Ocean trench > Sediment | place...
CCATCCGGCCTCAAAAAGCAGGGCCGCTTCCACGACCACCACCTCGACTCCTTGGCTGCGCAGGACCTTAATCTTGTCCGCAACCATCCGCGCCATCCGCGGATGCATAATCTCGTTCAGCTTTTCCAATTGACTGGGGTCGGAAAACACGATTTCGCCCAGCTTGCGCCGGTCTATCTCGCCATCTTTCCCCAGGATTGTGTCGCCGAAAGCGGCGACGACCTGTTGCCAGGCTTCGGTGTTGGGGGTGTAGGCCTCGTGGCCCACTTGATCGGCACTGATGATCGAGGCTCCCAGTGCCTCCAACTGCCGGGCAGCTTCGCTCTTGCCGGTGCCGATGCTACCCGTTAAACCTATTACCAACATCACTCGTTAATCTGGCTTTCCATTGGATACCCTAAGAAGGATACCTTACGCGGCATCCGCTGGGGTAAGCGTCCACCAGCCTAGGTGACGCCGGGCCATTCTATCAACGTGACTGCGGCTGGTCAACATGACTGCTCGGGATTCCACCCCGGAAATGACCTCCTCCGGCCGCCGGGCCTGTGCCCAGACGACTGATACGAACGTGCTTTGCTTCATCTTTATGTAAAGAAACTCTTAAATGTTTTCAACGATGCGGCGGCAATACTCAGTGGTCGATGCACATCCGTCCCCAGCGTTCTTGATAAGTTGACTGCAAGCTGGTGAACAGTTCGTGGTACTCATCAGTGTTTATCGGGACTGTAGTCATTATGACTGCGTCTTCACGGTTGTCAGAATAGTAGGCCTTACGGATACCAACCGATTTGAAGTTGTATTTCTGGTACATGCGGTGCGCGATAAAGTTGGAGACCCTTGCCTCCAGCGTCATCACTTTGGAACCGTACTCGATGGCCGCCTCGAGGGAACCAATCAGCAGAAGCTCTCCGATTCCGCGGCTCCGCAGGGATTCTTTGACGGCAATCTCGGTGATGTGGGCCTCGTCGGCCTGATACCAGACACTCACGTAGCCGGCGATGTCGAAGGCTCCATTTTCGGGCTCGGTCTCGACTTTGGAGGAGAATCCGATGCGCCCCAGCACCCGCGACCAAAGCGCTGGAGGTCTTCGGTCTTCCGGTTGGTCTGCGTCAATCTCGGCCAAAATCTCTTCGGGGGAGACCTCGTCATCGAAACACGCCACCAGATAGCTGGCGCGTTTATTGTTCAGGTCGCGTTTGAAGGGCGAGCTAACCCAGAGGGGAGAAAACGCCTCTTTTTCGATGGCAACGACCTGCTCGATGTCTTTTGCTTCCAGACGCCGTACAGAAACAGGTAATGATTCTTGCAAATGAACCGCGCTACCGGCTTGGCTAAACTGTTGATCGGGCCGGGCCGGGGCCAGCCTGGCAATGTTGATTTTAACATAACTGGTACGCTCTGTAGCCGTGGCCCCGCCCGCCGTTGCCGTTAAACTGATATTTGCACCGAGGGGCATGGGGAGAGAGGGGTTGTTGTGATTCCACGAAAGTTGGCCATAGCTTTATCCATCGCGGCTTTGGCGCTGTTCGCGGCGTGCGGCGGCCAAGACCAGGTCCCTTCACCCACAGCCACGCCGGAAGCTGAGGCCAAGTCCGTTCCGGACCTCGAGCCGCAGACCCAATCTCTCATGCTCAGGCTCACCTCTCCAGACGTCGATCTGGTCACGGACTCGGACCTGGTGGCTGTGACTGGTGTTGCGTCTCCGGACGCGACCGTGAGCGTAAATGGGCTTCTGGCCTTCCTCGACGCTCAGGGCAGGTTCTCGATCACCATAGACCGGCCTCAGAATGAAAATCCGGCCGCCATCGAAGTGGTCGCCTCCTCCATCACGGGCGAGTACAAAACTCAGGTCCTCCCGGTGATCTTCTCTAACGCTCCGGGCGTGTTCGGCTCTGTCACCGAGGTAACCCAATCCGAGATCACGATTCAGACCGGTTCAGGCCCGGTGACCCTAGCCCTCGATGCCTCCACGAACGTCCAGATCCACGGCTGGGATTCGCCGTCCGCATCCAAAATCGCACCAGGGACTCCGGTAGCCGTCTTGACTGACGGTCTGCGGGCCATCTCGGTCTTGGCCGTCCCGGGCCGCCCCGTGCGCACCCGGCACTTCACTGGACTGGTGACCGGTTCAGATTCCGCGCGAAACCTCACTTTAACGGACGATTCCGGGTGGCAGGTCACGGCGATCGTCGCGGACGGACTGGAGGCGGCCCCCATCGGCGAATTGGTAACTGCGGTCCTGGAACAAGACCTGTCCACGGGAAGTCTGACCGTCACAGCCTTCGACCGGGCAATCTCGGGCGCCGAACGTCTTGGCGAAGCCCTGGTGTTGGAACAGGACGCGGGGGGCCCTGAACCCTCCGCCAACACGAGTGCCCTGCGCTGGAGATTGGTTGAGCACGGAGTCCGCAACATTTCCATGTTGGTCAACGGCAATAGCGAGACGATGGCCGAGGCGAACGAGTTCTACGCCGGATTATTCTCCAAGCACCAAGTCGGAGCGGCCTCAGCGGACGTAACCGGCTTGGTCTTGTCCATCGACACCGGCGATGGGCGGGTGGCTGTTCAGCCAGTCTCGGGACCGGCGGTGATGGTCAAATTGTCCGACACCACCGAGGTGGCCCTCTTTGGTGAGCGGGTGCGGTCGGGCCAATTGGACCTGGCCAGCCGGGTGACCGTCCGGTACTCACTCTCCGGAGGGGACGCCAGCCGCGTTACAGTCTTGGCCGGCAACACCCTGCCCGACGGTTCGTCGGTCCAATTGGCTCTCACCGCGGGCCGGGGAGAGCTCCAAGGCATATTGACCGATGTCGGGCCGGATTCAGCTATCGTCACCATCCTGGACCCTGCCACCGGAGAGCGGATATCGCTCCGTGCCGCCGGGGCTTTGGTTCTGCGAAACGGCTCACCCGTTGATTTGGAATCGTTCAGGGAGGGCGCCACAGTCTTCGCCCGGTTCGATCCCGTTTCCCGCCGATTGTTGGAACTGGAACCCACCACGCCACTGGGAAACGAAGAACTGGTGAGCGGAGTGGTCCACAGCTTCATCCCCAAGATTGCCGATGGCAACCTCACTATCAGAACCCCGGATGGCCGGTTGCGGTCGTTCACCCACTACCCCGGAACAGTTATTCGCCGGGAGGGGCTGCGCGTGTCAATCATCGATGTGCGGGTGGGAGACCTGGTACGGCCCAATACCAGGGTCCGGCCGCCGGACGCCACAGGGCGGGCCGCCAAGATCGTGGCGCTCAATCTAAAGACGCCGGAACCAGGCCTATTCACCGGCTTCATCAGAGGCGTGAGCCTTGGCCAGGACGGCGAGGTCTTGGTTACTTTGTCTGATATATGGTTGGAGCTAATCAACTTGAGGATTGGCCCCAACACTGCCATCACGCGGCAGGGCCAAAACTTGGCCATACGAGACTTGGCCGTGGGGCAGGAAGTAACGCAAGGGTTATACGATCCAGTGACATTGGTGGCCGGCCAACTCGATCTGGCCCCGGAGAAGGTGTTAATCAGGGCCAGCCTGGGCAGATAATCTACTCGTTGGCTGGACGCACCGTCCCATACTGCCCGTCGAAGCCCGGCACAATCTGAACCTGACCGTCTCTTACCTTTGTCACGGCAATGGCCAGGGCTTCTCCGCCGGCTCGCTCAAGGTCGTCGAATCCGGCATGGGCCAAGACCTGAATCTCTCCGCCAAGCTCACCGCAGATACGGCGGTAGGCCAGTCCCACCGACTTGGCGGCGCGGCCTTTGCCCAGCGTCTGGGCCAACAGCTCAATCAGTGGGACCAACCTTGCATAGGGGCGCCGCGCCCCATCGTCCTGCGGTATTTCATCTCCGGAGAGCGCTCGCACCCGATGGAGCACGCCCAAGGTCAACGGGCGGCCGCATTCCGGGCATCTGGTTCCGGTTTGGTCCGTTTCCCCGGGGGTTTGGCTGACGCCACATTTACGGTGTCCGGTAAGGTGGTATTTGCCCTCTTCCGGGAAGAACTCCACGGTTTCAACCACTCGGTTATCCTTGAGTCCATCGGCCAGGTCCCGGTAGCCTGGGTCTCCCTCAAAAATCGTCAACTCCCGGCCCATGTTTGGCAGGGAATGGGCGTCGGAAAAGGAAACGATTGTCTTGCCGGCCAGCCCGGGCACCCGCCAGTTCATCTCCGGGTCGCTGGATAGTCCTGTTTCCACCCCATGGATGTGCCGCGCCATATCCCCGAAGCACTCATCCAACGAGTCGAAACCGGACTTGGAACCGAGCATCCCGTACCAAGGCGTCCAGATATGGGCTGGGACCACCATGATTGCCGGGTCAATGTCCAGCAACCGGGCCGTCAGGTCCCGGGCCGAGGCGCTGACCGTGGGCCGCCCGTCGCCGTTCAGCTTGGCGTTCAGGCCAGTCAACATCTCGCGGATTCCATGGACGGTTTCGAAATCGGGGGCGAAAACCAACAGGTGCACCCGGCGGGAACGTCCCCCCTGCTTGTAAACGCAACTGAGTTCCGTTCCCAGAACAAAACTCGCGCCGCCGAACTGATAACCGCCGTCCCCCGCTGGTTTCAGATTTTCTTCCAACTCGGCCAACCAGCCGGGATGGGTGAAATCCGCGCTAGACAGCAGGTCTATGCCCTTGAGCTTGGCCCAAGCAACCATGTTCGCCAGGGTCAGGTTCTTGCTACAGGCGTAGGCGAACCGGGAATGGAGGTGCAAATCCGCAGTGAATGCCATGGGCGCAGTCTAGCACGGGGTGGCGCTCCGACTTTTCGAAGCTAGAGCAGTGTGCTTTCGCAGCTTGACCGTTGGCATGCGCGGTTCTATTCTTTACTAGGCGATGGCCCGGCCTGCTAAATCGACTCGCCGGAAACTCCCATCCTCATCAGACCAACCGGAGACAAAGAGGCAGAAGTCCGAGACGAAGATTGTTCTCGTCTGGAATTAAGGAGATAGGAATGCCAGCCAAAGAAATCGTCCATGACGAGGATGCCCGTCAAGCGTTGCTCAAAGGAATCAGCACAGTCGCCAACGCCGTGAAACTTACCCTGGGCCCCAAGGGCCGCAACGTCGTTCTGGAGAAGAAATGGGGCGCTCCGGTCATCACCAACGACGGCGTGACCATCGCCAAAGAGATTGAATTGCCTGAGTCGTTCGAGAACATGGGCGCTCAGTTGATCAAGGAAGCTGCGTCCAAGACCAACGAAGTGGCCGGCGACGGCACCACCACCGCCACCATCCTGGCCCAGGTCATCGTCGAAGAGGGCATCAAGAACGTGGCGGCTGGCGCCGATCCCATGGCGATCAAACGGGGCATCGACAAGAGCGTGGCCGCCGTCGTGGCCGAGCTGGGCAAGATTTCGACCACCATCGATGGCCGGGACCAGATGGCCCAAGTGGCCTCAGTTTCCGCCAACAGCAAAGAGATTGGCGACATGCTGGCCGACGTGTTGGATAAGGTCGGCGTCCAGGGCGTCGTCACCATCGAAGAGAGCAAGGGCACCGAGTCTTCCATCGAGTTCGTTGAAGGGATGAATTTCGACCGCGGTTACATCAGCCCCTACTTCGTCACAAACCCGGAACGCATGGAAGCCGTGATCGAAGACCCCTACGTCTTGATCACCGACAAGAAGATCTCGTCCGCCGCCGAGTTGGTCCCGCTGCTGGAACAGGTCCTGCAAATCAGCAAGAACCTGGTGATTATCGCTGAGGACATCGACAGCGAAGCCCTGGCCGTTTTGGTGGTCAACCGGTTGCGGGGAACGCTGAACTGCCTGGCGTTGAAAGCCCCCGGATTTGGCGACCGCCGCAAGGCCATGTTGGAAGACATCGCCGTGCTCACCGGAGGCCAGGTGATTTCTGAAGAGACCGGACGTCGTCTCGACCAGGCAACTGTCGCTGACCTGGGACAGGCCCGCCGCATCGAGTCGACCAAGGACCGCACCACCATCATCGACGGCAAGGGCTCGTCCACCGACATCAAGGGCCGCACCGAACAAATCAAGGTCCAGATCGAAGAGACAACCTCAGAGTACGATAAAGAAAAGCTGCAGGAGCGCCTGGCCAAACTGTCCGGCGGAGTCGCCGTCGTGAAGGTCGGGGCGCCCACCGAACCGGAACTCAAGGAGCGCAAGGCCAGGACGGAAGACGCCCTATCGGCCACTAGGGCCGCCATCGATGAAGGCGTCGTGCCCGGTGGCGGCGTCGCTTATATCCGGGCCACGAGCGCCCTTGACGCACTAACGCTGCCCGACAACGAAAACGTGGGCAAGTCAATCCTGCGAAAGGCGCTGGAATCTCCCATCCGCATCATCGCCAGCAACTCGGGGAAGGAAGCCGCGGTCGTGCTGGAAGAGGTCCGAAACAACAGTTCGCCCAACTTTGGCTATGACGCCCTTGCCAACGACTACGGCGACATGGTGGCCAAGGGCATCATCGACCCGACCAAGGTCACCCGCGCCGCACTGGAAAACGCCGGCAGCGTGGCCTCCATGATCCTGACCTCCCAGACCCTGATCACAGAGAAGCACGAAAAGAAACACGACGATCACGGCCACGTCCACTAGGCCGCCAAGGATCCCTCACCGCAACAAAAAGGGTCCGCTGAACGCGGGCCCTTTTCTATTTCCCACAGCTCAGAAAACTAGGCGTAGCGGAGCAGGACCTCGGCCAACTCCTTGGGGCGTTGGGCCATCACTTGGTGGCAAGACTCTATCTCCACCGTTTCGACGCTTTCAAAACGCTCGGCGATGCGGAGTTGGGCGTCCGGTGGAATCAGTTTATCGTCGGTCAGTACTATGTAGGTCACCGGGCAGGGCATCGTGGTGTCTTCAATCGACAGACGCGACTTGAGCACCTTGGTTGGCAGCGGGCTCAGGAACCCCACCAACTGCACCACATCCATGGGGTCCATGCCGTTGCACAATAACCCATTGATCGCGGGACGGGGCAGCTTCAATTCCTGACCTGACAATGAACTAAGGATAGCAAACAGATTGAACGCGGCCCGCGTCCGAGACGGAATGGCGCTGAGCAACGGTCTCTGAGGGGCCGGCACTATTCCCGCTACCAGCACCACCCGTTTGGGCGGCACGGCCATCTCTTTAGCCGCTTGGACCACCAGACTGCCGGAGATACCGTGGCCCACCAGCACCAAGTCCTTCAGCTGCTCCCGCTCCACTGCTTTGTTGATGGCCTGGACGCACTCTTCCAACCGCACCGCGCCGGTGTCGCCGTCAGCGTCCGCGCCGTGACCGGGAAGGTCAAGGGGATGGACCCGGTTAGCCCGGCGCCGCTTGTGCAAAGTGGGGGGGTGCTCCTCCGGGGCAGTCAGATATCCCCAGACCGCTCCCCAACACCAGGCTCCCTGTCCCAGGCCGTGCACCAGTAGATAATCGGTCATCCAGCTTCCTTTTCAACGGCTTTATCGATGTCTCTAAATTCCGGGTTAGGTTTGAACCACGGCGGAGCGCAACGCGGCGAGCAAAGCCCCATCCTCTTCGGGCAAGACGGTGCGCGGGTCCAGCATGACCCGGTCGTCTTCGATGCGGGCAATCACCGGGGGACTGCTCTCCCGGAGCCGCCGCATGACCTCATCGGCACTGGAGCGCTGGCAATCCACCGAGAGCACCCACGACGGCAGGGTCTCGCCCGGCAAGCTGCCGCCACCAACGGCGGAACGGCTCTGCTCCACCGACGACGAGCATTCCAAGCGCGACTGCCAAGACTGCGCCCTGGTCTTGAGGTCCGACTCCGGGGTGGAAATCATGCGCCAGACCGGTATCTCCCGCTCCGCCTCGCCCCGCAGGTAATGAACCAACGTGGCGGTAAGACCGGCCAGGCTCAGCTTGTCGATGCGCACCGCCCTGGCCAACGGGTGCCCGGCCAGCCGGTCCACCAAGGCTTTTTCTCCCACGATTATCCCCGCCTGAGGCCCTCCCAACAACTTGTCTCCCGAGAAGAACACCAGACCAGCGCCGTCCTTGATGCTTTCTTGAGGTGTCGGCTCGTGGGCCATGCCGTATCTCTCGGTCAATAGCAGACTGCCGCTGCCCACATCATGCAGCACCGGGACTCCCAGGCGCCGGCCGACCTCCACCAGTTCGGAAGTCGTCACGGACGCAGTGAACCCCTCCACCCGGAAATTGCTGGCGTGGACCTTCAGGAAGGCGCCGGTGCTCTCAGTTACCGCCTCCTCATAGTCGCGTACGTAGGTGCGGTTCGTTGTGCCCACGTCCACCAGGGTTGCGCCGCTCTGCCGCAGCACGTCGGGCACCCGGAATCCCCCGCCAATCTCCACGGCCTCGGACCGGGAGACCACCACCTCTTTGCCAGTGGCCAAGGCTGAGAGGCCCAAGAGCATGGCCGACGCGTTATTGTTCACCGCCAGGGCCGCCTCAGCCCCGGTGAGTTGGCGCAATAGGGACTGGAGTTTCGCCTGCCGAGAACCTCGGCGTCCCGTGGCGAGGTCAAATTCAAGGTTGGAATACCCTTGGGCCGCCTGGGTTGCAGCCTCAATGGCGGCCTGGCTTAGCGGAGCGCGTCCCAGGTTGGTGTGAATCACCACCCCGGTGGCGTTGATCACCCGCCGCGGCTCGGCCCGCATGGTGTCTTCTATCTGCTGGCAAACCGATCGGGCGACCTCCGCGGCGTTGGGCGGATCGCCGCCCTTCCTGATCTGCCCACGCGCCGATTCCAGGGCCTCCCTGATTAGGTCGACGACCCAGCCGCGGTCGAAGGACTCGGCGGCGGCGGCCACATCCTGGTCGGCCAGGACGCTGTCAACGCTGGGGAGGTTGCGAAATTGCATCTGTTCGTTCCGAAATCGTTGGGTTGGCGCAGGTGAGTGTAAGCCGGGCTGTATTTTAGCATGAGAGCCAGCCGCTCGAATCAAAGCGCACCCTGATTTAGTCCGTCCGAACCTCGAATCCCGCTCTGGCATTCATGGGGCCGGTGTTATAAAATTACATACAATAATGAGCAGGCCGTTCGGCAAGCGGCAGTGTAGCAAGAATGAAACCGAAACTCGTCGCAATATTAGTCGTTGGGCTCCTGACCGTATCCATCGCCGCCACGGCGGTGGCCGCCATTGGCCAGGCGCTGTCGGAAGATCCCGGCGCGTCCAGCCTCGCCTTGGGCAGCTACACCAACGAGATTGGTGATACCAACGAACGCAGTGGGCTGACCAACGCATTCTTCAAGGTCTGCCCCTTCCACTGACCTCGTCACCAATCCTCCTCTGGCATAACCCTTCCTCCCATTCCCTTCAGATTCCGTTGCCCGGTTGACCTCGCGCCGTCTGCCCCGTATGTTCATGTTGTCCACAACCACGCGCGGCGGAGAATTTACCCATGCAAGCAGGACTCCCCCCAGAACTCGAAGCCCTCAAGAACACCATCCGGCAGATCGTGAAAGATGAATGCTACCCGCTGGAGGCGGAGTTCCTAGCACACCCCTCCCAAGAAGACGTACCTGATGAAGGCGCGCCCAGGGGCATCGCCGAGGCCCTCTCCGGTCTGCTTGGCGTCCTGCCCAAAGAATCCTGGGAACGTTTGAACAAGGTCTCCAAGGACACGGGCATCTACACCTCCTTCGTTCCCGAGGAATACGGCGGCGGCGGCATGGGGGCTCTGGGCCATGTTGTACTGGACGAAGAGGTGCACAAGAGCATCGTGCAACTGCCGACCTCGCCGGTTCCGATGATGATGATTGGCGCGGCCACTCCGGAGCAGGAGAAGGAATACCTGCTGCCGTCGGTCGAGGGCAAGCTGCATTACGCCTTCGGGCAGACGGAGCCCAACGCCGGCTCCGACCCCGGCGGCATGATGCAGACGCGGGCGGTTCGGGACGGCGACGACTGGGTGCTGAACGGCACCAAGACCTTTATCTCCGGGGCCGCCAGCGCCGACTACATCTTGGTCCAGGCGGTGACCGACCCCGAGAAGCGCCAGCGCGGCGGCATCACCATGTTCATCGTGGACAATCCGTTGCCGGGCCTCAGCTTTGATCCCATCCGGCTCTGGATCAACCCCACCAAGGTCCAGCAGTTCACGGTCAACCTGGATAACGTGCGCATCCCCCAGACCAAGGTCTTAGGCGAGGTGGGGCAGGGGTTTACCCTGGGCCAGAAATGGCTGGTGCATCACGACCGGCTGCTCCGCGGCTCGATGGCCACCGGCATCCTGAGCCGGGCGCTGGAGATGGCCATCAAATGGTCCAAAGAACGGGTGACCTACGGGAAGCCCATCGCCGACCGGCAGGCAATCCAGTGGATGCTGACCGACGTCTACATCGACATCATGACTCTCCGCGCCTCAACCAGGGAGACGGCCATACGGGCGGACAACGGCGAAGACGTGCGGGTGGAAGCTTCAATGATCAAATATTGCGCCGGAGAATGGGGCTGGCGGAGCATCGACAAAATCATGCAGATATTCGGCGGGACCGGAGAGACGCTGGACCTGCCCATAGCCCACTGGTACCACATCCTGCGCCACGCCCGCATCGGCGGCGGGACCTCCGAGATTCACAAGTTCGTCATGGCCCGTGGATTGCTGGACGGCAGGGTCTCTTTCCAGGGATAGCCGTGGAGCGGGCCATCAATGATTCAGGGGCAAATCAGCCACGCAAACACGGACGGACGCTAACGGCGGCACGGTAAAATTTTCTGGCGGGACGCTGTTATATCCCCGGTCCACACTTTTATCCGCCGGGCCGCCGGCAGACGGTTCGTTCATGGCCCAGACGGCTCAAATCACCCACACCTCCCCCCACGCCAACTTGCCGGTCGAAGACCAGTCTGGCAAGACCTCCTGCTTCAATTGCTTGATCGAGACCTACCAAACGCAGGCGTACAACCTGGCCCGCCGGATGCTCAGCGATTGGGCCCTTGCGGAGGACGCAGCGCAGGACAGCTTCGTCTCGGCTTACCGCGCTTTCAACCGGTTCCGCGGCGACAACCTGACTGCCTGGGTGCTAAGGATCGTCGCCAACACCTGCCGGGACATGCTGCGAGCCCGCAAGTCCCGCCCCACCGTTTCACTTGACCCCCTGCCAACAAGCGATAGCGGCGAGCCGCAGGGCCTCAGCGCAACGAACATCCCGTCCCATGAACCGTCGCCGGAGGACCAAGCCGAGCAGTCGGAACTACGGGCAACTATCCAGGCCGGACTGGACACGTTGCAAGAGGACCAGCGTTTGGCGGTTCTGCTGGTGGACGTGCACGGCCTGAGTTATGAAGAAGCGTCG
>Ga0114950_10004126_pt1 | contig 11240 bp, 10 predicted proteins | sample N075metaG_FD_83503 | JGI IMG/M metagenome (GOLD analysis project Ga0114950, IMG submission 83503) | Deep subsurface microbial communities from Kermadec Trench to uncover new lineages of life (NeLLi) - N075 metaG | ecosystem: Environmental > Aquatic > Marine > Ocean trench > Sediment | place...
CCAGGACGAAGTCGCGCGTGGTCAGCTCGCTGTTGCCGTAGAACCAGATCTCCAGCTCTTTCGAACGTGAGAAACAGCGACCGACCTCGCGGCCGTCGGGGAGTACGAATCCCCCCGGGGAACCGTTCATGAGATAGACGATGATGCGGGGGTCGCCGTAGGGAATGCTGCCGTTCGCCTCCAGATACTGCTGCCATCGGTCGCGGAGCTCGTTCGCCGGAGTCTCGGGTCGCGGGTCGCGGGGATCCCAGAACACCTCCATGAAGGCGTCGCGTCGGTAGTTTTGGCGCAGGCTGAGAAAGTACTCGAGCTCGGGCCGCGTCATGAGGCCGGCCACCCATTGCACCCACTGTCGATACCGCGGAGGCAGGGCCTGAATTGCGTCGGTTAGCGATGGATCGGCTCGGCCGCGGCTGGCTTGCGGACTGGTGGTGCGGGGCTCCTGGCCCGCGATCGGCGGGCTCATGGCCGTCCCCACGGCGATCGCCATCGCGGCGGTGAGCAGGACGCTCTGGAGCCCGGCAACTCCGATCTCCAGGGGTCGTGTCTGCTGTTGCCGTGTCATGGAATCCTAGCTCCGCTAGCGGGCTGCTCCGGTGTCTACCAGTGATCGACGTGTAGGACGGTATCGAGCGGCTTGCGCCTCGCCACCTTGAAGGTCTCACCGGTGTAGTACGCCACTGGAATGAGGGCGGTTTGGGTGACGGTGTCATAGGGAATGTCGAGGATCTCGGCTGCGGCTTTCTCGAACATCAGGTGCAGCGTTGTCCAAGCGGTGCCCAGGCCTCGTGACCGGGCAGCGAGCATGAAGCTCCAGGCGGCCGGCACGATCGAGCCGAAGATGCTCGCCTGTGCGAGGTTCGCGGCGTCACCGGCGACCGCGTCGACGCGGCCCTCGATGCAGGGGATGAGGTGGACAGGCACGCGTTTCAAGTTCTCCGCCAGATACTCCGCCGACGAGACGACGCGCTTCATCTGAGCCTCCTCTGCGGGGTCGGCTTGGTCCACCAGTGCGTGAGCAGAGATCGGCATGTCGCGATAGATGTTGAAGGCTTTTTCGTAAAGATCGGCGAGTGCCGCGCGTTTGTCGGCGTCCGTTACCACCAGGAAGTGCCATCCTTGGGCGTTAGAGCCGGACGGTGCTTGGAGAGCGATCTCGAGGCATTCGCGAATCAGCTCCATCTCGACCGGGCGATCCATGTCGAGGCGCTTGCGGACGGCACGTGTCGTGGTCAGGAGCTCGTCAGTAGAGAGATTGAGATTGGCCATGACAGTACTCTACCCGAGCCCGAGCGGGGAAAGCTCCAAGATCCAAAGCTCGAGGGAGCACGTCGGAGGACGCTACTCGGGAGTGCTCGGATTCGACCAAACGGGAGAGCAGCACCGAGTACACTCGGCCCTCCTTGACCATGCAGTCAGGTACCACCCATCAGGATCCGCCGGAAGAGGGCGGGGCCGCTCGCATGTCGCGGCTGGCGACTTGGATCGACCGCCAGCCGAGATGGGTGCTGACGATCTACGCCATGGCGGCGGCCTTCGCGGCCTACGCGAGCATGTACGCCTTTCGCAAGCCCTTCACTGCGGCGGAATACCAAGGCCTCACCGCGTTCTCGGTCGTCGGGGTTGTCTTCAGCTACAAGTCGATCGCCGTGATCTCGCAGCTCCTGGGCTACATGTGCTCCAAGTTCATCGGCATCAAGGTTGCGTCCGAGGCGACTTTCAGCAGGCGCGTGCCGCTCGTGCTGGGGTTGATCGGTTGCGCGGAGATCATGCTCGTGCTGTTTGGCCTGGTCCCGCAGCCCTGGAACATCGTCTTCCTCTTCTTCAACGGACTGCCTCTGGGGATGGTCTGGTCGCTGTTGTTCGGATTGCTGGAGGGCCGGCGAGTCACCGAATTCCTTGGCCTGGGGATGAGCATCAGCGTGATCTTCTCTTCGGGTTGGGTAAAGGCCGTGGGCAGGCTGACGATCGAACAGGCGAATGTCTCCGAGTTCTGGATGCCGGCAGTGACTGGCCTCTTGTTCACGCCATTGCTGCTCCTGTCGCTAGCGATGCTGCAGCATTTGCCACCGCCCGACGCTTTGGATAGGGCTCAACGGACCGAGCGTGCGCCGATGAGTCGAGCGCAGCGACACGCATTCGTCCTGAAGCATGCTCCCGGCCTTGTGCTGCTTGTGCTGGGCTACATGATGCTGATGGCGTACCGGGATCTGCGCGACAGTTTCATGCCCGACATCCTGAGAGAGATGGGGCATGCGGTAGATTCCGGGTCCTTCGCTCGGATCGAAAGCTTCGTGGGGCTTCTCGTCATTCCAGCGATGTTTCTGCTCTGGTTCTTCAAGGACAACCGCCATGGGGTGTGGGCCAACATGACCTTGGTGACGATCGGGTCGCTGCTCCTCGGCTCGGCGACCCTGCTGTTCCAGTCCGGACGGCTGTCGCCCGGCATGTTCTACATGGTCAATGGCGCCGGGCTCTATATCGCGTTCGTCCCCTACCAAAGCACTCTGATGGATCGGCTGCTGGCGTCGTTGCACACGGTGGCAACGGCCAGCTTCTTGATTGCGATCGCCGATTCATTCGGATATCTATCGACCGTCAGTCTCTATCTGACGCGCGATATCTATGGCAACTTCGTGGGCAGGAGTATCCCTTGGGCGACGCTCCTCATCGTTGCGAGCTATGTCGTGATGGTAGGAGTTCCGCTGGCCATACTGGGCAGCGGTCTCTATTTCAGAAAGCACCTGCGAGCCTGAGCATCACTCTTCCGTCCGCCCTTCACCTGATTTCCCCACGACAGCACGCCGATTTTCGATCGCCCTGCCGTGAGAGTCAGCGGCTCAGGCCTGACTTGCCACGCTAGTATCGTCCAGATAGGCAAGAGAGAGTCGTCAGGGCGGCGGAGGGGGGGGACTTCTCTCCACCTTCCCACCAAGGTCGGTCCGGGCGCGGTATGATGCGTGCCTTCTCGCAAAGGAGAGCCCCGCGGTCGGCCGACGCCTTGGCTGGATCGTTGAAGCCGCTTCATATGACGTCAGGGAGGTACATTGACGTGACTGATCGATCGCGACGAATGCAGCTTGGTTCAGCCCTTCTGTTGGTGATCACCGGGCCCCTGTGGTGGGCGTGCGCCGCGCCGGAGGAGGCCCCGACGGAGGACGCGACCCTACGGGTGGTGGAGACCGACACTCATCGGTTCGAAGAGATGGCGCCCGGCGTGTACTTTGCCGTCGGCACCGGCTCGGTCTTCGTACAGAGCAACGCGATGGTGGTCGTCAACGACGACGACGTGCTGATCGTCGATTCGCACGTCTCGGCTGCCGCCGGGCAGGCGCTTCTCGACTCGGTCGCGCACCTGACCGACAAGCCGGTGCGCTATCTGGTCAATACGCACTATCACTTCGATCACGCTCACGGTAACCAAGTTTTTGGCGACGACGTCGTGATCATCGGTCACGAGTTCACCCGCGAGAAACTCCTCGGAGACGTGCTCGAACAGGCCACCTACAAGCTTTTCACTTCCGGTTTACCGGGCGCAGTCGAGCAGATGACCGCCTCTCTCGAGGGCATCGAGGATGCCGGGGAGCGCGAGCAGCTCGAAGCGCAGATCGCCATCCAGGCCGCCCACATCGAGGCTCTCGAAGAGGTCGTGCCGACTCCCCCGAGCGTCACTCTGAGCAGCAGGATGTCGATTCAGCGAGGCGACCGTCGAATCGAGCTTCTGCACCTGGGACGCGCGCACACAGGCGGCGACATCGTGGTGTTTCTGCCCGCGGAGAAGATCCTCTTCACCGGCGACCTGCTGGTTCCTGGCCCCTCCTACATGGGCGACGGCTACGCGGACGAGTGGGTAGAGACGCTCGATCGGCTCAAGGAGCTCGACTTCGACTGGATCTTGCCGGGGCATGGCCCGGCGACTCAGGATCGCGGGATCATCGATCTCAACCAGGCCATCCTCGGCAGCCTGTGGGAGCAGGCCAGCGCGGCGCGCTCGAACGGATTGAGCGCCGAGGAGGCGGCCGCTTCGATCGACGTGATCGAGCTCCTGTCTCCCTTCCCCGACAACGCTTTCTCCCAGATGCCGTCCGAGGTCTTGCAGGCGGTGCACCAGCGCCAGGTGGGCCGGACCTACGAGCTGATGGAGGAGAGAGAAGCCGAATAGCGACGGCGACCGAGGGCCGGGGCTCGAATGCGATCGCTGTTTACAGGAGCTTCGTACCGTGTCTGCTGACCCTCGGACCGTTCCCCTTCCCTTCGTCGAGTACCCCGTCGACGAAATGATCGACCGGGCGCGGCGCTTCCGCGACGACATGGCTCGGCGGCGGACCGTTCGCGAGTTTTCGGACCGCTCCGTACCGCGGGAAGTCGTGACGTCCTGCCTGGCGGCTGCCGCCAGCGCTCCGAGCGGCGCCAACCTGCAGCCCTGGCACTTTGCGGTTGTGGCTCGCGCCGACACCAAGAGGCGCATCCGGGAGGGAGCCGAGAAAGAGGAGCGCGAGTTCTACGAGCGGCGTGCTTCGCAAGAGTGGCTCGCCGCCCTTGCGCCACTCGGTACGGACAGTAACAAGCCGTTTCTCGAGCGCGCACCTCTCCTGATCGTGGTCTTCGAGCAGACCTGGGGCTACCTGCCGGACGGCCGGCGAGTCAAGCACTACTATCCGAAGGAATCTGTCGGGCTGGCGACCGGCATTCTCATTGCGGCGCTCCATCGAGCGGGTTTGGCGAGTCTGACTCACACCCCGAGCCCGATGGGATTTCTGAATGAGATTCTCGGGCGGCCGAAGAACGAACGACCGTTTCTGCTTCTGGTCGTCGGCTACCCCGAAGAGGGTGCTCGGGTTCCGGACATCCGGCGCAAGCCGCTGGACGAAGTGGTCAGCTTCGACTGCGAGCACTTCGACTCGGCATGAAGCGGTCAGTGGCAGCTCTACACGATGTCGTCTGATTCGTGCGTGCGCATCGCGATGTGGTCGGGGCCGCGCAGCATCTCGACGGCGATGATGCGGGCCTGGGAGAACCGCCCGGACACGACGGTCGTCGACGAGCCTTTCTACTCGTACTACCTGAAGGCTACCGGAGTTCGACATCCCGGAGCGGCTGAGATTGTCGAGCACGGGGAGACCCGCTGGCAACGAGTTGTGGAGTCACTCCTGGGTGTTCCGTCGGCCGGCGAGAGGATCGTGTTTCACAAGCACATGACCCTTCACCTGCTCGATGACATCGACCGGTCGTGGCTCGACAGGGTCGTCAATTGCTTCTTGATTCGCGACCCCGGTGACGTCATTGCGTCCTACGTTCGCAAGCGTCCCGACGTCGAGCTCGCCGATCTGGGATTCACCCAGCAGACCGAGCTGTATCACTGGGTGTGCGAGAACACCGGGCAGGACCCGCCGATCCTGGACGCCCGAGATGTGCAGAACCATCCGGGTGACCTTCTGTCGCAGCTTTGTGCGAGAGTCGGCGTCTCGTACGACGAGCGTATGCTGTCGTGGCCGGCGGGTCGGCGCTCTTCCGACGGCATCTGGGCGCGCCATTGGTATGCCGCTGTGGAGCAGTCGACCGGCTTCTCACCCAGTGTCGGCAAGACGGATGAGGTTCCCGCGGCGTTCGAGGAAATTCATCGGCGCTGTGCCGAAGCCTACGACGAGCTCTACACGTGTCGCCTCAGACCCAGCTAGAAGGAGATCAAACATGCTGCAGGCTTGGAATCCCGACAACAGACACCTGCAGGTCAATATCAACGGCGAGCTGATTCACCGTGACCGCGCGGGGATCAGTCCCTTCGATTCCGCGGTTCAGGGAGGCGATGCCGTATGGGAGGGGCTACGTCTCTACGAAGGCCGAATATTCAAGCTCGACGAGCACCTCGATCGGCTGCGCGGTTCGGCGCTTGCGCTGGCCTTCACTGAGATTCCCACCAAGGAGACACTGATCGAAGAGCTCCGTCGGACACTACACACCAACGACATGTTCGACCGGGTACACATCCGTCTGACTCTCACCCGCGGCGTCAAGATCACCTCGGGAATGGACCCGCGTCTGAACCAGGCCGGGCCGACCCTGATCGTGCTCGCTGAACACAAGGCACCGGTCTATGGAACGGATGGGCTGACTTTGATCACCAGCAGCCTACGACGCTTTCCACCTGACCAGATGGACCCGAAGATCCACCACTGCAATCTGATCCAGTCGATATTGGCGAAGATCGAGGCCAACGCAGCCGGCGCGGACGACGCCTTGATGCTCGACCAGAATGGATTCATCGCGGAGACCAACGCGACGCACTTCTTCGTTGTGGAGAGGGGAGTGGTACTGACCAGTCGGCTGGTCGCCTGCCCGGAGGGAATCACCCGCGCCACGGTTCTCGAGCTCTGCGGAGAGCTGGAGATTCCGTTCGAAGTCCGCGACCTTTCGCTCGCCGAGGCCTATCGCTGCGACGAAGCCTTCTGTACTGGCACGATGGGCGAGCTGGTGCCGGTCGTCCGACTCGACGGCCGGCCGCTGGGGACGGAGTCGATCGGCCCGGTGACACATCGCCTCCGTGGTGCCTTTCGCGAGTTGACGGCCGCGGCTGGAACCCAGATTTGCGATTGGCGCGATTAAAGGTCCTGCCTCCGGAGGCAGGAAGAAGAGAAAAAGAAAAGAAGTTTTGTTCGCTTTGCGCCTACGGGTCGTGATGCGTTGTAGGGGCGGGTGTCTGCGAGAGGGGAGGCCGTGGAGAGCGGAGGGGAGAGGAGGAGTGGCGGTGGTGGTCTTCTCTTCGGCTGGTTCGATGTTCAAGTGGCGCAACGCGCAGGAAGCATGGACCTCGAGACCCACCCCCTCGAAAAAGAAACTCTCCTCTACTTTAAATATATACTCATTTCAATAATATTTGAATGTTCTGAAGAATAGCTGTATTCTCTCCGGATGAAGTCGCAGACAGAGGAGGTTCGCGAGGACTTCCTGCAGCTTTGGAGTCGGTTGAGTACGTTCTGGGGTATCCCTCCTTCCGCCGCCAGGGTGCATGCTTGGCTCCTGTCGTTCCCAGAGGGCGCCGACGCCGAGGCGATCTCTTCGGCGCTAGGGCTGAGTCGCGGCGCGGTGAGTATGGCTTGTAGAGAGCTCCTCGACTGGGGACTGGTTTCGGCGGGTCGGCCCTCCGGCGTACGTCGCGTCGTGTACTCGGCCGAAACTGACTTCGAGCGCGCCATCGTCAGCATTATTCGCTCCCGCAAGCGAAAGGAGTGGGATCCGCTCCTGGCCGGAGTGCGCGACTGGCGGGGCCGGCTCGAAGGCGAGCCGTCGCCGGATGCGGCACATCTGCGAGACCTCTTCCGTGAGATCGAAGGAATCATCAAGATGGTCGAAGGGACGGCGCGGGCCTTCCTCGAGGGGTTCGTCATTCGCCGCTTCGGCCTGAAGACTCTGTTGAGAGCAGCTCGGGGAAAGGAGCGAAAGGAATGAGAGTCTTGTTGACTGGGGCCACCGGCTTCGTCGGTTCTCGCTTGTCCGTAGCGTTGCGTGGTGGCGGACACCAGGTGGAGACGGTGAGCCGTGGATCCGACGGCGACTACGGCTGGTCGGAGGACTCGCTCGCGCGTGGCGTCGAAGCGAACGAAGCGATCATTCATCTCGCCGGCGAGCCGATCGTCGGGAAACGATGGAGCGCAGCCCAGAAGGCGAAGCTACGCGACAGTCGGGTCGAGACGACTCACAAGCTGGCGAAGCTGGCCGCGCGGACGGGCACCGACGCCCTCCTCTGCGCCTCGGCCATCGGCTACTACGGTCCGCGGGACGATCGGCCCCTCGACGAGTCGGCGAATGCTGGTGACGACTTTCTGTCGCGACTCTGCGTCGAGTGGGAGCAGGCGGCGCAGCCGGCTCGCGATGTCGGAGTGCGGGTTGTGTCGGTGAGGATCGGAGTTGCCTTGGGAAACGGTGGCGGAGCCCTGCGGAAGATGCTGCCTCCTTTCAAGATGGGAGTCGGTGGGCCGATCGGAAGCGGCCGGCAGACAGTGTCGTGGATTCACATCGACGATCTGGTTCGGCTCTTCGTCTTTCTTCTCGAACGGCCCGATCTCACGGGAGTCTTCAACGGCACAGCGCCCGAGGCCGTGACGATGAAAGAGCTATCGCGCGGGCTGGGCCGGGCACTGCACCGGCCGGCGATCTTTCCGGTCCCCGGGGTGGTGCTCAAGGTGGCCCTCGGCGAGGCTTCTGTTCTGTTGCTCACCGGACAGCGCGTTCTGCCGACCAGGGCTCTTGCGGCCGGTTTCGAATTTCAGTACCCCGAGCTGGATGCGGCGCTCGAGAGCCTGCTCAGCCCAAAGTAGTCTGTCTGACGCTAGAATCGGCCGCTCTGAGCAATGGCGACCACTCATCGACCCGACGCATTCTCGCCCTCGAGCCCTACTATGGAGGCAGCCATCAGGCGTTTCTCGAGGGATGGCAGCGCTACTCGAGGCACACCTGGACGACGCTGACGCTGCCCGCGTTCAAGTGGAAGTGGCGCATGCGTCAAAGCTCGCTTCTTTTCGCCTGGGAGGTGAAAGAGCGACTCGCGTCGGGCCAGGGCTGGGATCTGCTGCTGTGCTCGGACATGCTCAACCTGGCCGAGTTCTTGGGACTGGCGCCGCTGGAGGTGCGCCGTATTCCTTCGATCGTCTACTTCCACGAGAATCAGATCACTTATCCGGTGCGGGTCGAGAAGGATCGCGATTATCACTTCGGCATCACCAACATAGCCAGTGCTGTGGCGGCAGAGGAGGTTTGGTTCAACTCGCAGTTTCACCGCGATTCCTTCCTGGAAGCGATCCCGGCCTTCCTCGACAAGATGCCGGACCACCGCCCGCTCGGGGCAGTTGAGCTCATCAGGACCAAAGCGCGTGTCCGTTCGCCGGGCGTCGAAGAACCGACCGCCCCGCCGGCCCGCACTGACGGCCCGCTGCACATCGTCTGGGCAGCACGGTGGGAGTACGACAAGAACCCGGAGGGATTCTTCGACGCTCTCGGGCTGCTCGCCGATCGAGGGGTGGAGTTTCGTCTCTCGGTCCTCGGTCAGCGATTCCGAGAGAGCCCGGCCGTGTTCGAGGAGGCTCGTTCGCGTTTGAAGGAGCAGATCGTGCAGTGGGGCTATGTGGAGGATGCGGAAGCCTTTGGGGCAGCCCTGGCGGCCGCCGACGTGTTCGTGTCGACAGCGCTCCACGAGTTCTTCGGACTGGCGGCGGTCGAGGCGATTGCTGCCGGCGCCTACCCGTTACTTCCGGATCGGCTGGCCTATCCCGAGCTGCTCGAGCTGTGCGAAGAGGGATCGCGGAGCGCCTACTTCTACGATGGCACGACTACCGGCCTCTGCGAGCGGTTGGTCGAGCTCAGTGCCCGTAAGGCCGCAGGCGAGCTATCGGCGGCCACTGCCCGGGCCGCGGTACAGAGATTCTCCTGGTCGCAGGTCGGGCCCCGGCTCGATGACGCGATGGAGGCGCTCGTCTAGCAACTTCTACCAGGGCTCTTCCAGTAGCTTCTCGAAGCCTAGCTGGGAGCGGCCGGGACGGCTGGGCCGTCGGCTCGCGAGATCGAAGCGATCGCCGTTACGCAGCAAGTAGAACTTGCCTCCGTTCGGTAGCTGGCGTTTCGCGTCGTAGATTGCGACGTAGCCGGCGAGGACTTCGAAGTTGTCGCCGGTGACGAGGATCGCCGCGTCCTCGTCGATACCGATGCCGAGTAGCTCAGGCTTGGCCTCGATGATCTCAACGAGGTCGAACTGGCGGTTGCGACGAAGCAGATGCTGGTCGATGGCGACGTTGCGCAAGAAACCGAAGCCCTCTTCGTGATCGCCCATCATGATGGTGTTGGTGCGACTGTCGCCGCGCGCCAGGTAGGAGCCTTGGATGGTCGCACCGGCGGAAGAGCCGCCGATGATGCCGCCGCGAGCCAGCAACGCCTCGAGCTCGCGCTGGGTGCGAGTTCCGAGATAGCTGTCGACGAGGCGCCACTGGCGCCCGCCCGGGAACCACACGGCCCGAGCTTCCCGAATCGGACGCACGAAGGCTTCGCTGTCGGCAGTGGCTCGGTCGTCGGTGTGGAGCACCGTGACCGTCTCGACTCCGGCTTTTTCGCGAAACCAGCGCGCCGCGAAGTGGAAGTCGTCGTAGCTCGGGGCGCCGCCCGCGGTCGGGATGACGACGATCGGTGCCCGCGGTCCTCCTGCCAGGTCGACGAAGCGGTGCAGGATCGAGTCGATGTCGGCGCCTCCTCCAACGATGATCAGTCGACCACGGTCGGGCCCGATCTCCGCCGCCGTTGCCGCGAGAGCTCCGACGACGGCGCAGTAGGCGGTTGCCAGCAGAGCCCGGTGGATTCGACAACGGTTCATGTCCTACCTCCCTGTTCGCCGACCGGGCCGTTTCAACCCCAGAGCGCCGGATCCGGTGGCGATACGGTTGCACCGTCGTAGCGGATCGCGTGGTGGCGGTCTTCCTTCTGCAGCAGCGGACCGTCGAGATCGTTGTATCGACATAGCTGGCCGACTACGAAGGCCGGGGCCATGGCGAGCGAGGTCCCGAGCATGTTGCCTACCATGAGCTCCAGGCCCTGGCGGCGCGCGGAGTCGGCGAGACGCAATGCCTCGGTGAGGCCGCCTGTCTTGTCGAGCTTGATGTTGACCATCTGGTAGCGGCCCTGGAGACGGGCGAGGTCTTCCGCCGTGTTGCACGACTCGTCAGCGCAGAGCACGACAGGAGACTCGTAGTCGAGGAGTCCTTCGTCTTCGCCTTCGGGAAGCGGTTGCTCGATCATCTCGACGCCGAGCTCGGCGAGTTCCGGCGCAACCGCGGCGAGTCGATCGAGAGTCCATGCCTGGTTGGCGTCGACGATGATGCGAACATCGGGGCGTGCCTCGCGGACAGCTCGGATTCGTGTCGCCGGTTCGTCGTCGTTCAGCTTGATCTTCAGGATCGGATATCGCCGCAGTGCAGCAGCAGCGGCGCCCATCGCTTCGGGTGTGTCGATACCGATCGTGCACACAGTTTGGAGATCTCGCGGCTCGATTCCGACCAGCTCCCAGATCGACTTCCCTGCGGATTTCGATTCCAGATCCCAGAGGGCACAGTCGAGAGCGTTGCGCGCCCCGCCGGGCGGAAGCTCACTCAGCAGGGAGTCCCGGTCCGGGTCCTCCTGAGACCGGCCGCAGAAGGCTTCGATCTGCGCGATCAGTGCCTCCGTGTCCTCGCCATGGTAGTCCACTCCCGCCGCTTCACCCC
>Ga0114950_10004127_pt1 | contig 11239 bp, 8 predicted proteins | sample N075metaG_FD_83503 | JGI IMG/M metagenome (GOLD analysis project Ga0114950, IMG submission 83503) | Deep subsurface microbial communities from Kermadec Trench to uncover new lineages of life (NeLLi) - N075 metaG | ecosystem: Environmental > Aquatic > Marine > Ocean trench > Sediment | place...
ACAATCAGCTATATGAAAATGATGGTCAGATGCAATTTACGGATATCACGGTAGCTGCAGGACTTTTCATCGAAGGCCATCTGAGTTATGGGAGTTCCTGGGGTGATTATAATAATGACGGTTTACTGGATATTTTCTTGACGTCACATCGCGAGATCTCTGCGGGTTTTCACAATATACTTTATAAAAATAATGGAAATGGCACCTTTACAGACGTAAGTGAGGAGGCTGGAATTCTTTTGGATACCTATGCATCGTTTTGCTCTGCCTTCATGGATTTCGATAAGGATGGTTGGCAGGACATTTATGTGGCAAATGACAGAGACCCGGTAAATCATATGTATCATAATAATGGTGACGGAACCTTTACGGAAGTTGGTATTGCCACGGGAACGGGTATTTCCATTGATGCAATGAGTACAACCATAGACGATGCCAACAATGACGGTTGGCTGGATATCTATGTTACCAATACCGGGGAAGGCAATGTGTTTTTTCAGAATAATGGCGATGGAACTTTTACTGATCTGGCGATAACCAATGGCACGCTCATGGAGTCCGTCGCCTGGGGGGCCGTTTTTTTGGATGGAGAAAATAACGGACAAAAAGATCTATACGTAAGCGCCATGATCGATGATCCTTTGGTGGCTCTTACCTCGGCATATTATCTTAGCGACGGCAGCGGGATGTACTCCATCCCAACCGGAATAGGCTTCGACAATGATCACGCGGTTAGTTTTGGAAATGCTATTGGGGATATCAATAATGATGGATTGCCGGACATCGCGGTCTTGAATTATGCTCCCAGTGATATGTTCTTATTCAGAAATGAATCTTCATCTGCCAACAATTGGGTCAAGGTGAAATTAGAAGGGGTGGTATCCAACAGACAAGGTATCGGATCCTGGATCGAAATTTCGGTAAACGGAGAAAAACAATACAATTATACCTTGTGCGGGGAAGGTTATTTAGGACAGAATTCGGCTTATGAGTTCTTCGGAATTGGGACGGCCACTCAAATAGATTATATAAAAGTTAGTTGGTTAAGTGGGATAGTAGATATAGTAATAAATCCGTCGATTAATTCGCAAATGACCATAGTGGAAGGGAGTAGCTTAGGGATAGAAGATAGTGTTTTGGATGTAAACATTGTATTGTATCCCAATCCATCTTATGGTTCATTTACCCTGAAAGTCCCTGAAACCATAGTAGGCAGTGAGATGAAGGTATTGGATATGTCGGGACGAATTCTTTTTTATTCTGAAATCATTTCAAAAGAAACTACTTTTGATTTCGCTTCATATACCAGCGGGATCTATTTGGTAACCCTCGATTACGAGGGGGCATCTTTTTCAGAAAAACTAATTCTCAGATAGAATTCAATGTCGAACGAATGAAAGTGCTACAAACTCAACGTCTTCAATTATATAAAATAACTGAATCGGATGCACCTTTTTATGTGAAACTTTTTAATAGCGAAAATTGGCTGGAATATATTAGGTGACAGGAACGTGCATACCGTCGCAGATGCCAGGGCCTATATCAGAAAGAATTATTTGTCCAGATATAAGAAACACGGCTATGGTTCATACACCGTACGGCTTGTAGAAACCGGAGAAACTATAGGCGCTTGCGGGCTCTATAAACGAGATGATATGGATCATCCGGATATCGGATTTGCATTCTTGGCCGAACATTTAGGAAAAGGTTATGGCTTCGAAGCTGCCAGTGAGGTAATGCGATATGCCGGGAATAGTCTGGGGATAAATACCATTCTCGGGTTCACGGTGGAGAATAACATTGCATCCATCAAACTTTTAAAAAAATTGGGTCTGCGACAAAAAGGAACCCATACTTTTAAAGATGATCCTGTGGTGTTACTCCTGTTTTCAAATTAAATCCTAATATAGAATGAGTTAGTTAATTTTAGCAGTACCTTTGCCCTTTAATAATTTAATTTTTTATAATGAATAAAGGCACAGTAAAATTCTTCAATGAATCCAAAGGATATGGTTTTATCACTGAAGAAGGCGCAGAAAAAGATCATTTTGTACACATCTCCGGATTGATAGACGAAGTTCATGAAGGTGATGAAGTAGAATTTGAATTAAAAGAAGGTAACAAAGGTTTAAACGCAGTGAACGTAAAAGTACTGTAAGATATACTTTAACTTTTTGAGAACAAAAGCTCATCATTGTGATGGGCTTTTTTTTATACTGAAAAAGAGATACTTTTAATTCCGTATAATTCCAGACTATTTATAGCATGAGTTTCATCAAAGCAGAATGGCGAAAATTGGCGCTGTTTAATTATGAAGTCGGGCCATCCTTACTCAAAGAGTTCGTTCCTAATGGCACAGAACTGGATTTCTGGAACGGTAAATGTTATGTGAGTGTTGTCGGCTTCATGTTTCAAAACACTAAAATACTGGGCGTAAAGATTCCTTATCACATCAATTTTGAAGAGGTGAATCTGCGGTTCTATGTGAAGCGAAAGGTAAATAACGAATGGCGCAGGGGAGTGGTGTTTATCAAAGAGGTCGTACCTAAATGTGCGTTGAGTTTCGTCGCGAATATGGTTTATAAAGAGCATTATCAAACTTGCCCCATGAAACATAGCTGGACAAAGAGTGAAGATGTTTTCAAAGTGGAATACCGATGGAAGGTACATTCTCAATGGCAATCTATCAGTATCAATGCCGAAGACAGACTGGTTTCCATCATGGAAGATAGTGAAGCGGAATTTATCACCGGGCACTACTGGGGTTATGCGAAAGTTTCAGAAGAAAAAACCAATGAATATGAAGTGACACATCCGCGCTGGATGCAATATCCTGTGATCCATCACTCAATTGCAATCGATTTTAAATTAAACTACGGAGATCGATTCGCTTTTCTGAATGAGATACAACCTGCGTCGGTTCAATTAGCGGAAGGCTCTCAAATAACCGTAGAATCAAAGAAATCACTACGGTAAACCACCTCCTTCTGGAGGAAATTCAATACTTTCATAAGCACCGGCATCCGGATTGTTGGTGTCACGAGTAGTCCCATTCAAATCCACAGGAGGTGTTACACCACCCAGACCTATACCTTCGGCACCGGATTCTGCACGCTCGATATTGAAGTTGTTAAATTCCACATTCTGGAAAATAGGATCCGAATTAAATCTACAATTTTCGTACAAGGTGGGATTGTCAAAATCGTAGTTTGCAAGCCCTTCAAAATCGTTATTAGGATCTTCAAATCTAATGAGACAATTCGTGAATTTAAAATTGAAGGCCAGCGCCGGATTCTCAGATTGTAAGAATCCCAGCTCACGCTGTTCATTTCCATATATGATACAATTGGTGAAATTAGCCTCGAAGAGATCGGCTTCGGCCACTTCGGGTATGATGTTGTCAATTTGCACGGTAGGGAAGGATCTAAAACTGTTGACCCAATAATTTCCGAAGGTACAGTGATTAAAATTATAACGGCCGCCCAGTGAACATGCCAGTGATGACTGGCCACTATTATTGATCACCAAATTTTCGCCATAAACATCACCTGTTCTCGCCAATAAACCCACATTCGAGCTGTTATAGATCTGTGTATTTCGTAACGTAAGCGTACGGTCACCATCATTATTATCCATCAATATACCGACAATTGCATTTTTAATGGTCGTAAAATCGAATTCATGATCGGTACTTCCGTTCGTAAGCCAAATAGTACCCCATTGTCCCGGGATATCGGCAAATTCGGGTTCGAGACGGTCCCCTTCAAAAATGACCTCGTTTTCCAGCAATTCAGGGTCGGTACTCGCCTCACCGTTTACTTTCATTGAAGCGTTTTCGGCTACCAGGATCCCACTATTGTCATGGAAATGAACCCTGGCACCTGCTTCTACCGTAAGCGTTTCTCCGGAAGGCACGGCTGCATACCCATAGATAACATAGGGCTTTTCATCAGTAAAAGTGAGTTCGTCCTGCTCGAGGAAAAAGCCCTCGATGAGTATTTCGTTTCCGTCGGCATCCAGTCCAAGGCTAATGGTGCCTACCATTCCATTGGCATCGAGGTCCGGAAAGAGAAATATAGCATCTTGAATGAGGGTAACCAGCTCTACTTTTTGTTCATTCGCACCGTTGTCAAAAAGTATTTGGTCGATATATAAAAAACTCTTGTCGGAGGTTTGTGTGATAATATCGACGGTGGTCTCAATAAAAATAAAGATGCTGTCCTTGGCCAATAATTGTACGTTTTCAAATACTTTACCGGCAACGCCATCTACATTGAGACGGTAATTTGATGCTTCACCATCGCCCAATCTAAGAGTAGGGATGTTGATATCTTCATCGCTACTGTTATACACCTTAAGAGTATAGGTACTGGAGCCTATATTGCTAAAAATAGTATCTAAAAAGATGGTATCTCTAGAAAATTCAAGATTTCCGGTACTTGGGACGGTTTCAAAATCGTTTCGACAAGAACTCCACAAAACGATACCACAAAGAATTGCTAATCCGTATAAATACTTCATTCAATTAAATTTTCAGTAAAAATATAACTTTTTATGAAGCTTATTATTGTTGCTGAAGCAAAGTTTCAGGATTCAGTATAAAAACAGTAGCAACATTGATCTCACAGAAGCTGCTGTGCTTACTAAAGTGGGTAGCGGTGGAGGCGGTGGAGTATCCCTATAAATAGGTATCCTTTTAACTGCTTGCCACCACTTTTCCCGGCAATGGGACTACCCGCCTTTCTTTTTTTGTGCTCCATAAGGTTTTCGAGTCTCCTTACTGAACGAGGTTGGCTATAACACTATCCAAATCACTTAAAAATCTACATTTATTACAATGGTAATTGAGGGAACAGGTCATTTTACTGAGCCTGCCTGCCATTTTAGAAGGGGAACTAGTTTATTCCCGGTTATGGGTTGACGTGCCTTATTCCTTTTACCTACTTCTCCACGATCTCGATCTTGAACATTTTATCCCAATTCTTTCCGGTTACGTATAAAATATTGGCTTCACCATTATAGGCTATTCCATTGAGCACGTCCAGTTTGCTGTGTTGGCTAACCCGCTCCTTAAGCCCTTTGAGATCGATCACACCTTCAACGGCACCCGTATCCGGATCCACGATCGCGACAGCGTCTTTTTGATAAATGTTGGCGTAGATCTTACCATCTACCCACTCCAGCTCATTCACTTTTGGAATCTTACTCGTATTGGTGTATATCTCTATATGACCTTCTTCAGCCAGGGTATTTGGGTTGAGGGCCCATATTTTTTCGGTGCCATCACTTTTGTAGATGGTCGTTCCATTATTACACAAGCCCCATCCTTCTTTACTGGCTCCGTAGACAAAAGTGCCGGTTGTTTCAAGGGTGTTGAGGTTGTAAATAAAGCCTGTATTTGCCTGCCATGTAAGTTGATAGATCTTGCCGTTCATGATAGTAAGCCCTTCACCAAAATATTGGTCGGCTAACTTTTCACTTTGCAAAACCTCCCCGGTAAGATAATTGGTTTTTCGCAACGTAGATTGTTTTCTTAAACCCGTACTTTCATAAAGGGTATCGTTTTCAAATTCCAATCCCTGGGTGTACGCATCTATATCATGTGGATAGGTTTCCAATATGGTATAACCGTATAATTTGGGTGTTTGAATAGCCGTAATTATGAAATCTTTGGAGATCGCGTACTCTTTCCCGTTCGCCTTTATCAAAGCATTAATAGTACGTTTCCCCATTTTTTGACCGCTAAGAGGGATCGATTTTTCCACATTCTCATTTCCGGTAACTACATTTTCGGCCTCGATGGAGTAAGTAATACTTTCGATCGTCTTATTTTTCTTGTTCATGATGATAACCTGCAACACATCTGAAGTTTTATACGACTTCTTAACATCCTGTATAGAGATCGAGAAAACGTCATTTGGGTTTCTAGAATCATCTCCGCAACCGACAAAAAAGGTGACTGTAAATATAAATATGAGAAGCTTGTGTATTTTCATAGTAACAACAGATTTTTGAGCAAGATAGCCAATATTAATAGAGAGTTAAAATGCTTGCAAAAAGTCTAAAATGAACGTATATTTGCATCGGCAAGTCCTACACAACTAGCTCCTATTGAATCCCCCAGGGCGGGAACGCAGCAAGGGTAGATGGTTGTAGCAGTGTGATGTAGGTAGCTTGCCATTTTTTTGTGGAATAATGTCAGGGCATTTTTATCCATCTATTTGGAATACTTGCCACAACTTACCATATTTGTCCTACACTTGCTAACTATGCCAAAAGTTGTATTGATTACGGGGGGTTCTTTAGGAATTGGAAAAGCTATTGGAGAATACCTTCATTCTTGCGGTTATATCGTCTACGGAACAAGCCGCAATCCCGGCAAATATAAAAATGATGTTTCTTTTTCGTTGCTGAAATTGGAGGTAACCGATCCTTCATCCATCGAAACTGCCATTTTAGAGATCATACATTCCGAAGGTAAGATAGATGTACTGGTCAATAATGCTGGAATTGGTATAACCGGACCTATTGAAGAAACTCCTATCGAAGAAATACGAAACGCTTTTGAAACCAATTTCTATGGGCCACTTGAAGTGATCAGGAACGTATTACCTTATATGCGGAAACAGCGTAGCGGACATATAATTAATATCACTTCCATTGCAGGCTATATGGGATTACCATATCGTGGGATCTACAGTGCAACAAAAGGAGCACTTGAGATCATCACCGAAGCCTATCGCATGGAAATCAAACAATTCGGTATACATATGATCAATGTTGCTCCGGGTGATTTTGCCACCAATATAGCAGCCGGACGTTACAATGTACCTGTTTTGGAAAATTCTCCTTATAAAAATGCGTATGAAGCCACCTTGGTCATGATGAATAAGCATGTAGATGCGGGAAGTGATACCAGGCAAATGGCACTGGCCGTGCGTAAGATCATCGAAACTCCCCATCCGAAAATACATTATAGAGTTGGTGCATTTATTCAAAAGTTTTCTGTTGTATTGAAACGCGTCCTTCCCGATAAGATGTACGAACGAATGCTCATGAATCACTATAAATTGAAGTGATAATTGAAGCCGAAAGTCCAGAGTGTGGACTGACCCACCCTGTGATGTTATTAACAAATCCTTTTTTAAAATTTTTAGCTACAAATAGTTAAGCAATCTGTTGAGTTGTGTATTTTTGCAGCAAACAAAAAAAATAAACGTATGAAATTCTTTATCGATACTGCAAATCTTGATCAAATTCGCGAAGCCCAGGAATTAGGAGTGCTGGATGGTGTCACTACCAACCCATCTCTAATGGCAAAAGAGGGCATTACAGGACGTGATAATATATTAAAACTCTATGTGGATATTTGCAATATTGTTGAGGGTGATGTTTCGGCCGAAGTAATCGCTACTGATCTTGATGGTATAATCAAAGAGGGAGAAGAGTTGTCAAAACTACACGATCAGATCGTTGTAAAAGTACCCATGATCAAAGATGGGGTAAAAGCGCTCAAATATTTTTCGGATAAAGGCATTCGGACAAATTGTACTTTGGTATTTTCTGCCGGTCAAGCATTATTAGCGGCAAAGGCAGGAGCGAATTACGTATCTCCGTTCATAGGAAGATTGGATGATATTTCAACGGACGGATTGAACTTAATTGCGGAAATACGTCTTATTTATGATAATTATGGTTACGAAACCGAAATACTCGCTGCTTCTATACGTCACACCATGCACATAATTGATTGTGCGAAAATAGGAGCCGATGTAATAACCGGCCCGTTATCGTCCATTTTAGGATTGTTGAAGCATCCATTGACGGATATCGGCTTGGAGAATTTCATTGCCGATTATAAAAAAGGGAACTAAAAAACAAAACCCAACACATCAGGTTGGGTTCTTCACTCCAAATAAGCATCACCAATCGGGTAGGTCAGTTCTTAATTCAGATACCCCAATAGCTCTGCTTCTATAGAATAATTGAATATATTGGTGTTTCCATTCAGTATGGTTCCTCGATCGTCCACAATTATCGCTTTATTCACAGATTCAATGACCAGTTTTTCGGCCACCTCGATGTTTTCAACCTGGTATTCCATCAGTGGGTTATAACCGGAATTCTTAACTACTTTCAACCACTTTTTAAAATGTAGGTCGATATTGATGCCGATGAAATCGTATTCAGGGTATTTTGTCTGCAACTCGTCCGCGCGGGTGTGGATTTTCTTATAATGGCTTATCGATTGGCCCGACCAAAAATAGAAAAGCGTTGGTCTACGTATAGTACTGTGTAAGTCCTTTACCATATTTTCGGTTGTGAGTAATTTCACATTCGGAATAATATGCCCCGGGGTAATATTAATAGTGAGATACGCAAGCTCAGTGACTTCTTTATGATCGCTTTTATTTGTGCTCAGTTTTAAAAATTGATTGAGCATTTTATGTTCATTTTCTTCACTTTTGGCGTTTAAAAAATAGCGATGTGCACTAGTACGCAAAAGGCTGTTCTTTAAAGAATCGTTGGTTACGAGACTGTCTATGAGCTGACTTTTATAATAGTTGTGCAAAAATGAATTACGATCGTAATCTTCCTTATCCTTATATAGTTCGAAAGCCAGATTGTCGAGATAGAACCCAAGGTATCGGTAATAGGGATAATAACTACGCAATTGCTCATTACCCAGATCTATTTTTTTTCTGAAATGATAAAAGCTTTCAGGAATTTCAACGCTTTTATCGTAGATCTTCTTTCTGGCATTCGTTGAAATGTAGAGCTCTTTTTTAGAATAGATATCATAATTTATCGAAGCGATTGCCACTTCCTTAAATCTTTCCGAAGGGTCTTTTATAGAGATAAACTCGTCATACATTCGATTGCGACTCTGCAGGAGGGAGTCCATTTTATTTTCGAATTCAGCTGGAGATAACAAATACATTTTCGGCATTAATTCATTCTCCCGCTCGTTCAGTAAAAACAAATCGATCATGAAATTGTTTTTATGAGCTCCTTTTCCGGTGAAAGACAAAGATTCGTCAAACTCCACCGTATTTACCCGTAGCATTATGCTATCCCCGGGTTCCATGAAAAGCGCCTGATATTCGTGGTGAATAAAAAAGTAGATCCCCGGTTCCATTTGCTCGATACGATAAATGAAAAAGTTGTTCTCATCGAGGGGAATGGTATCAATTATCTTTCTGCTCTTAGTAATAATTACATAATCCTTCTTCGGATTGACAATTTCTCCGCCAATCCAAGCACTCCCACAATCGTTCTTAGAAGTTTGATCGCAAGAAATAAATAGAATACAGACAATAAAAGGGAAAAGTATTTTTTTTATCCTACCCAAGTTTTTTAGATTATTTCCACAAAAATATGAGACTAAACACGCAATCTTGTTAATTACAAGTTAAAAGATAATAGTTAAATGCCAAGGTTGTCAAAAAGGAAATCTATTGTTGTAAAGGAAAGAAAGTAAGAAGTGGGAATTATACCCTAAATAATACTCAAATTGAAACGGTCTTGGGGGAACAAATTCTGAGTATGAATAAAATTATACACTTCATGTTCATTCTATTTCTTAAAATGCGGTTTATTAGCTACTTTTGCGCAAAATTAAAATAGCTATGCTTTCGATATCCAATTTATCCGTTCAGTTTGGGAAACGAGTATTGTTCGATGAGGTGAATACACAATTTGTGCAAGGCAATTGCTATGGGATCATTGGAGCTAATGGTGCCGGAAAATCTACCTTGCTTAAGATCATCGCTGGAAAACAAGACCCAACCTCGGGACATGTGCATTTGGAGACAGGTAAACGAATGTCTGTACTGGAACAAAATCATAGCGCTTATGACGAGTATGCTGTGTTGGAAACAGTAGTGCGTGGGAATAAAGAGTTGTTTTCCATAAAATCGGAAATTGACACGTTATATGCGGATTATACCGATGCTAATGCTGAAAAAATTGGAGAACTCCAGGTACAGTTCGAAGAAATGAACGGTTGGAATGCCGATAGTGATGCTGCAGCATTGCTGTCTAATTTAGGTATTTCCGAAAAATTGCACTATTCTTCAATGAGTGATCTGGATGGGAAACAAAAAGTGCGGGTGCTATTGGCGCAGGCCTTGTTCGGAAATCCGGATGTACTGATCATGGATGAGCCTACCAACGATTTAAACTATGAGACCATAATGTGGTTAGAAACCTTTTTAGCCGATTATGATAACTGTGTGATCATTGTTTCCCACGACCGTCACTTCCTAGATGCCGTATGCACGCATATTAGTGATATTGATTTCGGAAAAATAACTCACTATAGTGGCAACTATACCTTTTGGTATGAAAGTAGTCAATTAGCCGCCCGTCAAAGAGCGCAACAAAACAAGAAGGCTGAGGAAAAGAAGAAAGAGCTTGAAGAATTTATTCGAAGATTTTCCGCCAATGTAGCAAAATCCAAGCAAGCGACCAGTAGAAAAAAGATGATCGACAAACTCAATGTTTCAGAAATCAAACCATCCAGCCGCAGATATCCGGCAATCATTTTTGAGAGCGAACGTGCTGCCGGCAACCAGATCTTAAATGTAGAAGGATTAACTGCCACGCGTGAAGGTGAAACCCTTTTCAGTAATGTCGATATCAACCTTGCGAAAGGTGATAAAGTGGTTCTGTTTTCAAGAGATTCGCGGGCTACAACGGCCTTCTACGAGATCATCAAAGGTAATTTAAAGGCTGACGCCGGTATTTTCCATTGGGGGGTAACCACCAACCAAAGTTATTTGCCGTTAGACAACGATGACTTTTTTAAAGATCAAATGTCTCTTGTGGATTGGTTGCGGCAATGGGCTAAAACAGAAGAGGAAAGGGAAGAAGTGTATCTACGCGGGTTCCTGGGTAAAATGCTCTTTAGTGGAGATGAAGCCTTAAAGCAATCCAATGTGATTTCCGGAGGAGAGAAAGTGAGGTGCATGTTAAGCCGAATGATGATGATTCGTGCAAATGTCTTACTATTGGATGAGCCTACAAATCATTTGGACCTGGAAACTATTACGGCTTTTAATAACTCCCTTAAGAATTTTAAAGGAACCGTTCTGTTTACTACCCATGATCATGAGTTCGCTCAAACCGTCGGTAACCGGGTGATCGAACTAACTCCTAACGGAACCATTGATCGTTATATGACCTTTGAAGAGTATATGAACGACAATAAGATCAAAGAATTACGTGAGAAGATGCA
>Ga0114950_10004130_pt1 | contig 11239 bp, 5 predicted proteins | sample N075metaG_FD_83503 | JGI IMG/M metagenome (GOLD analysis project Ga0114950, IMG submission 83503) | Deep subsurface microbial communities from Kermadec Trench to uncover new lineages of life (NeLLi) - N075 metaG | ecosystem: Environmental > Aquatic > Marine > Ocean trench > Sediment | place...
ACTTGTGATAATTGAACTGGCGCTCCCTTCATTCAGCGAATACACGGACAGACCGTTAACTGCGGCTATGTTATTTGATCCGTTGGTTGCATCTACCATCTTGTTCCTTACTCTCTTTGTCGGTCTGATTGCTGGTCTACATCCCGCCCTGGTGTTATCAGGTTTCAGGCCTGCACGGGTGCTACAGTCGAACAAGTCGGGTGCATCCGGCAGTGCGGGATTGCGTGCAGTGCTGGTTCTATTCCAGTTTACGATCTCTGCAGCGCTGATTATCATGACACTGCTGATCTATGTGCAGACTGACTACGCACAGTCTATGGACATGGGCTATGACAATGAAAATGTGATTGGAGTCCGGGGCCTCGGCACACGGCAAATTGGCGATTCGGCAGAAACCGTTCTGAATGTCGTCAATGAAATACCCGGGGTCGCCAGTACCAGCCTTGCCTCCTTCGCGCCAGGTGATGGTCGCAATACCGGCCTGTCGTTAAAAGTACCCGGAGTCGATGACAGGATCATCATCTTCTATCGATCTGTCTATCCTGCTTTCTTCAAACAATTTGACGTAAACCCCGTTGCAGGTCGACTGCTTGATGATGCCCACCCGAATGATCGAACACTGTTTATCGATGATCCTGATTCGCTGGAAGAACAAAGGCTCAATGTCGTCATCAACGAGGCGGCAGTGAAGACACTCCGGTTTGATTCACCAGATGATGCGATTGGCAAAGTTTATTATCGTGGCCGTGAAAACCAGATCGTGAATACGATTGTCGGCGTCATTCCGAACATTCATTTCGGGTCGCCCCGGATGGTGCAAGACGGTGAAATTATGATGTATATCCCGGCGGAGGTGAACACCCTGCTTGTCTCCTATGAAACCGACCAGTACCGCCAGGTAACAAAGCAAATCGAATCGAAAATCCAGGAGATGTTCCCCAGGGTGCAAACCCAGATCCAGCACCTGCAGGAAAACATAGCACAGCAATATCGAGAAGAAGAGATCCAGAGCAGGTTGCTCGGTATGTTCTCGGCGCTTGCAGTTCTTATTGCCTGTATGGGCTTGTTTGGGCTAGCATCATTTACCATCGCACGCCGCACAAAGGAAATCGGTGTGAGGAAAGTGATGGGGGCATCTTCCCGGGAAATTGTGCTTTTACTACTAGGTCAGTTTGCAAGACCGGTACTCATTGCCAATGTACTGGCCTGGCCGATCTGCTGGTATGCCGTTAACGAATGGCTAAACGGCTTTACCTATCGGATAGATTTATTACCCTGGTTCATCGTCGTCGTCGGCCTTGCCATCATGGTTACAATTTCACTGGCCTGGGGCACGGTGGCGGCGCACGCCTTCAAGGTTGCGCGGACAAGTCCGATCTTTGCGTTACGCTACGAGTAATCGCTATTCGTAACGAAGTGCCGTAATGGGACTGGCTCCTGCGACCTTCAAAGCCCTGCTGGCCACAGTTAACCACGCAATGAGCAACGCACCGGTTCCAGCGACACGGCACCCACCGAGAATGTAGCTGCCATCGATTCTGTAGATAAACCCTTCAAGCCAACCACTCATAATGAACCAGGCAATCGGCCAGGCCAATACATTGGCGATAAGGACAGGGATCGTAAATTGCCATACTAATAATGTAACAATGTCGCGAGCCCTTGCGCCCATGACTTTTCGAATGCCGATCTCTTTTGTTCGACGTTCAGCGGTAAACGAGGCCAGACCGTAGAGACCGAGGCAGGCAATGACAATCGCAAGAACTGAGAAGACTGCAAACAGTTTGGCTTGTTGTTCTTCCTCCAGGTACTGTGCCCGAATCATGTCATCAAGGAACTGGTGACTGACAGGGGACATAGGCACCATTTCTTTCCAGACATCTTCTACATCCGAGACCAGGCGTGATACATCATTTGATTCAAAGCTAATGGTTGCGACTTGCAGTGAACCCGGATTATTAAGGAAGACGCTCGGGCGAATACCGAACTTTATTGACCTGAAGTAAACATCCTTCGACACGCCGATAATCTCAAGGTCATGGGTGCCTGAACCGAATACATCAGCCCTCAGCAATTTGCCTATGGCTTCCTCTGGGCGACTAAAACCCAGCGCCCGCAGCGCTGATTCGTTGATAATGATACTCGCCAGACCAATCCTGGTGTCATCTTCTTCAATGTCTTCAATCTGGTCGGTACCAAAGTTTTTACTAAAAGTTCTGCCCGCCAGAAGATCCATGTCATAGGCTTCAAAAAAGCCGAACCCGGCAGAGTAGTAGTTGATAATCAGTTCATCACCGGGTTCTCCACCATCCGTTCGCTGAAATCCCGTGTTATTTTCATTGTCCTGGCTTGGGACTTCTGAAGAGAGAACCACGCTTTTTACACCAGGTATTGAAGACAGCTCATTGATGATTGCATCCTGTTGCTCCATTGCTCCTGTACTGTTTAGCCCGTCTACGATGAGTTTACTTTCGAAAGAATAACCAACATCCATGTTCCGCGCGTACATGGTCTGGCTATAAATCACCGCAGTGCATACAGCAAGACCGATTGAGGCGGCAAACTGGAAAATAACCAGCATTGACCTTATGTTACCCTGCCCACTACCCTCACTGGATTGATTGGCCTTCAGGATTCTTGCTGGTAAGAATCTGGAAAGGTAGATAGCCGGATAGGAGCCTGACAGGAGCCCGACCAGCACTGAGATCACGACCAGGGTTAAAAGCATCGGCAATTCTTCCGATAGGACCAGTGTCAATTCTCGATTGATGGCCTGATTGTAATAGGGTAAAAAAATCTCAACAGCGACCAGGGCAAAAAGTAACGACAACACCGCAATAGCCACAGCTTCACCGAGAAACTGCAGCGCTACCTGAAACCGGGATGCACCCATCACCTTCCGCAAAGCGACTTCCCTGGCTCGATGAGATGCTCGAGCCGTGGACAGGTTCATAAAATTGATGGATGCGATGAGTAGAATAAGAATGGCGACGCCAACAAACGTTGCAACCATTTCGATATCACCCAGCGCCTTCATATCTCCCATGCTCCCAGCATCTTTTTTTGCGGACAGATGAATATCAGGGACAGACATCAATTTTAGTTTAACCATGTCAGAAGGAATGGTGCCTTCAGGGACCATTTCCGTAAACGGACTCTTCGAATCCAGCCACTGCAGAATCCGATTCTCAAGATTTGAAACGCTAACCCCAGGTTTGAGCTTGAAGTAGGTATAGGTATTAACACTGGTCCAGGTGTTCAGCAGATTCGGCGCATAATCGAACATGCTGGGTTCGAGCACCGTCAGGAAATCGATATCAAGATGGGTGTTCTCCGGCAAAGTTTTTATCACCCCGGTGACCTGGACATCTATCTGCTGACCCTGCAAACAGCAAACCGTTAGTGATTCACCGACAACATCGCTACGGCCATAATATTTCAGTGCCATCTCCCGGGTGATAACAAAATCCATGGGCTTGATGAAGGAAGTCCCTGCTGAACCGTATAAAAACGGCAGATCAAACAATTCAAAAAAGGGTTGATCGGCAAACATGACACTTTCGTTGAATATTTTGTCATCCTTGATTAATGTGGTACCCACCTGAAGCAAGCGAACCCCTGCTTCTACTTCTTCTGATGCAAAGCCTTTTACAGCCTCCATCATTTTCCCTGCCGACCTGACAGTCAGGAAAGGTGGACGGTCCGAAGGCACAAATGCCGTATGCAGTCGCACCAGAGTATCAGCCTCTGTTAACCACCTGTCATAGGACACTTCATCCCTGACATACATGAGGATTAGCACGCAACTCATCAGGCCAACCGAAAGCCCAAATACATTGATCACGGAGAACAACCTATTGTTGACGAAGTGACGCCAGGCAGTCAGTAGATAGTTTTTTAACACGGCGCCTCCTTACTCGTATCGCAATGCATGGATCGGATTTGCCCTGGCAATTTTAACCGCGTGTATGGCAACAACAGCCCAGGCGAAAACAACAGCAAACAGCCCGGAAGCCATCACAACACCACCAGGCAACGTCAACCTGTCTGCAAAGAAGTCCAGATATTTGCTGGAAGCAAGATAAGATAGTGGCAAGGCAACCAGCAATGCCCACATCACCGGTTTAGAAAACTGCCAGATGAGCAAGCCAACAATCTGCAGAATACTGGCACCCATCACCTTGCGGATACCAATTTCCCTGGTTCTGCTCTCTGCCATAAAAGCTGCCAGTCCGAACAATCCAATCAAGCTCAGCATCAACGCGACAAAGGCAAAGACACCAAACACCCGCGTGAAACCGCTATATATTCCGAACATATCGCCGAAGGTTTCATCGAGAAACTCACTCTGGATCGGATAATCTGGAATCAATGTTTCCCATGTTTCCTCAATGCTGGTAAGGGTATTGCCTAAACCGGCTCCCTTTATCCTGATCGAAACCACATCGACGGAGTCAGGTCTCGACATAAAGACCATTGGTTTTATCTTATTATGGAAACCCTGATAATTCTGATCCGGCAATATGCCAACAATGGTATATGCCCGTTCTTCTCGCTCATCAGGGAAATCGTAGAAAACTCCACCCAGTGCATCGTTGGCAGAAGCAAAGCCCAGTTTGTGATAGGCAAGTTCATTAACGAGCACGTTTGCAGCTAACGATCCTTCGATGATGGTGTCATTCGCAATCGCCTTGTCCAGATTTCGGCCTATCAGTAAGGGGACGTCATAAGTTTCAAGAAAATTTTCATCGATGATTATCTGCATGAGGTTAAAAGCAGAATCCTTGTCACCTGCCGTGGCACCCGCGCCAAACGACGAGTTACTTTGTTCATAGGGTACCTGGCTGGAATACGCGATTGAGTCTACACCAGGGATAGCGAGCAATTCAGTTCTTAGTGTTTCCAATCGTTGCCGGATACTTTCTACACCCAAGCGCTTCAATGTGATTATCTGAGACCTTGGATAGATATTGCCCGCACTTTCAACCCTGGCATTTTGAAAATAGATAATCATGACCATGGCCAGCATAAAAATTGAGATCGAAAACTGCACACCCAACATGAGGCTTCTGAATAAACCACCTTTGGCGCTCTGCTTGCCACCGTCACGCAAAGCCTCAATGGGAGATGCATGAGTGATCAGATAAGCAGGATAAGCCCCGGCTACCAGTCCCACCATCATTGTCGTTAACAACAGCCAGGGCAGTATCTGCGCATAGTTCATTGTTAATCCCCGATCAACTGCCGTATTGAATACCGGAACCAGAACCTCAAGCAGAGCCAGCGCTATCAGCATCGAGATCAATGTAATGCACAGACTTTCAACCAGGAACTGGATCAGCAACTGACCGCGTTCTGCACCCATGGTTTTTCGGAGCCCGACTTCCTTGGCACGACTTAAGGATTGGGCAGTGGCGAGGTTTGTGTAATTGACAATCGCCACAACTAAAACAAGAAACGCCAGCAGTCGCACAGACTCAAGGACCGGCAGACCAATTGCGTCCCAGATAATGGTGTTGGCTTCTACCAGGGGACGAACATTCAAGCCGACAATAAATTCTCTGCTATCTTCCGGAAAGTGACTCTCATAGACACCGTCAATCTGCGCCTGCAGCCAGCTACGGTCCCTGCCTTCCTTCACCAGCATATAGGTAAAATCACCGGAAGACAGATTGTTGAAATTTCCTGCCAGGTCGTAATCACTGGCTCGATTCAATGCAGCCAGTGGCGCTACCAGCCCGAAACCATTGCCACCTATGATCCCGGATTTGAAATGGGTGTTAGCTGGCAAGTCTTCAATGACCGCGGAGACCTGCAGAGTGACATCATGATCCAGCGTCAGCATTCTGCCAATCGCTGGGGAATCCCCGAAGAATTTGACCGCCATGGACCGGGTCATCAATATCCCTAACGGATCATCAAGCGCCCGGCTGTCGCCTTCTACATAACTGAAATCGAATATCTTCAACAATGAAGGGTCGACAAATCGAATATCCTCGTAGTAGTGATCATCGTCAATGGAAAGAAGAAATTCCCTTCCTACCGTACGTGCTACTTCTTCTACATCTTCAATATCAGTCAGAATAAATGGCGCGAATGCTGTATAGATGCCGTCGGTTTCACCCACTCCAATATTTGCGGTAGGTGAAAAAATAGATCCTGCAGTGAATATACGACCCGAATTTTTGTAGAACAGGTCGTGGCTCTGTTCATAATCCACCAGTAATGAACCAAAGATGTAGACCGTGAGGCCAACGACCAGACCCAGAATATTTATCGAAGCATACAGCCTATTTTTTAGTATCTGCCGCCAGGCGATAAGGAGGTAATTTTTGAACATGATGATGTTTGCTCCTGGCTAAATCGCGGCTCTCAGGTTTTCTGTGACGACATGACCATCGAAGAGATTGATCGTCCTTCTCGCATAGTCGGAATGTGAAGGGCTGTGAGTCACCATGACGATGGTTGTGCCTTCCTCGTTCAAACCCTGGAGCATTTCCATCACTTCCTGGCCGTGAGCACTATCAAGGTTGCCGGTCGGCTCGTCAGCAAGGATCATTCCCTGATTGCCGACGACCGCTCTGGCGACAGCGACACGCTGCTGCTGTCCGCCTGATAACTGGCTCGGCATGTGTTTTGCGCGGTGGGCTATACCAATCTTGTCCATGATGGCAGCAACCCGATCCTTGCGCTCTTTGCCCGGGATATTGTGGTAAAGCAAAGCCAGTTCTATGTTCTCGGCAACTGTTAGTTCATCAATGAGATTAAACGACTGGAAAATGAAACCGATGTTCATTTTTCGAATATTGCTTAACTGGGATTCCGAGTACCCGGAAACATCTTCACCGAGAAAAAAGTATTCACCCGAACTCGGAGAATCCAGCATGCCTACAATATTGAGCAACGTCGACTTGCCACAACCGGAGGGGCCCATTATGGCCACAAACTCGCCTGCCTCAATTTCAATATTGACCGCATCAAGAGCAACCGTCTCAACTTCATCTGTACGATAGACTTTTGATAAATTGTGTAGCTTCAGCATGATTTATTCCTTCTTACCTTTAGGTTTAATCTTCAATTAATTTGAGACGATCCATTTCCTTGAAACTCGAGTAGGGGCTGGTGACAACTTCCTCGCCGACTTCAAGTCCTTCCAGGACTTCTATACTTCTGGAATTCCTTCTTCCCAGCCTGACAGTTCGCTTGACAGCCTCACTGCCATCACCGCTGACAACAAACATCCAGTTGCCACCCGTGTCCTGATAAAACGCACCGTTGGGGATCAATGTGGCTTTGCTGGAATCACCCAGAGTCAATTTCGCCTGCAGAGTTTGCCCGCGGCGAATTCCTTTAGGCTCTTCACCATTGAACAGCAGATCTATCTCGAACTGACCATTGCTGACCTGAGGGTAGATTTTGCCGATGGTGAGCTCATATCTCTCCCCACCTTTTTCAAATCGTGCCGCCTGCCCAATATCAACCCGGTTTAAATAGAATTCGTCAATACTGGCGCGTAATTTAAAACTGTCCGGGTCATCAATTTGGCCGAGTCGCCCACCACGCTGGATGCTCTGGCCGACTTCCACATCAAAACCGGAAAGTTTCCCGGTAACAGGTGCACGTACGTTGAGTGCATCGAGGTTTTTGCGAGCAAGGACCAGGCTTCGCTCTAAATGAGCCCCCGAAACCCGGAGAAACTTGAGCTGGGTTTCCTGTAAACGCGCATCGGTCGCCTGGCTCTCAAGCGTAACTTCCTGACGGTTCGAAAAGTATTCAAGCTCATCAATGGCATCTTCAAGCTGGCTTTTAATAACAACGCCTGCAAAATCCAGGTCTGAGAGACGACCAACTCTTCGGTTCAATCGCTTGATCTGGTAAGCGATCTCCACCAGATTTCGTTTGTGTTGCAGCCGGTTCTGTTCCAACTGGAGCTCAATAGTGCGCATGTTGTTGAGTTGTTCAGTCACTATTGCTTCATTTCGCGTAACATCAAGTTGCAGGGAGATGTTGTTCAACACCACCAGCAAGTCCCCGACCTCGACCATGGCGCCATCTTCAACCAGCTTCTGGTCTATCTGACCACCTTCAATCATGTCGAGGAAGACCGTCTTGAGTGGAGTAACCCGGCCGCGGATAGGTATGAAGTCCTCGAATACGCCACTGGTCACTTTAGAGATGACGATTCGGTTGTTCTTGATTACCAGGGAACGACCGCTGCCCTGGTCAACCAGGTACCAGGCGATCAGCGACATGACAACGACAACCCCGACTGCAATGACGATGTTTTTGATGGGCAGTTTCTTTTCTATCGCCCTGTCCATCCCTGCACCAGAGATAGAGCTGTTGATTGAAACAGGCCGGGTCGAACTTCCTGGTGGATTAATCACTTTCATTCTATTGGGACGATGTTTGCTGTTGATTGGTTTAAAGCAATTGCCATGCCAACGCTTAATCCATTGTTTTTTAACAATAATTCTAAAATGATGTTCATTATCGGACAGTTTTCATGTTCGATTGTGAACATCAGGTGTTCGATATCGGACATTCATCAGGTGTTCGATATCGGACATTCAATGGGTGTACGATATCGGACAGACGGACAGGAGACAAACAAGTGACGATTGAAGATGGCATCATTCTGATTGTTGATGACGATGAAGACATTTTGACGGCTGGCAAGCTTTTGTTAAAACGACACTACCGGCAGATCGACACCTGCAATGACCCACACCAGATTCCCGAACTGATGGCAGAAACAAGCTATACGGCTTTTCTGCTGGATATGAATTTTGGACCCGGCAAGTCCAGTGGTGCAGAAGGTTTCTATTGGCTAAAGAAAATACTTGAGGCAGACCCTGATGCCGTGGTCGTCCTGATTACCGCTCACGGTGGCGTGGATGTGGCGGTTGAGGCCATGAAGATCGGGGCGACTGACTTCATTTCCAAACCGTGGCAAAACGAGAAGGTCGTTGCCACGTTATCGGCCAGCGTCAAGCTCAGCCAGACACGCACCGAGGCGAAGAAGCTAAGGGAAACCAACAGCGCCTTAATGGAAGTCTCGAGGACATCTGACCAGCCTATGCTAGGTGACTCCGATGCCATGAAGTCAGTTCATTCAATGATTTCCAGGGCCGCACCTACTGATGCGAACGTGTTGATCTTAGGCGAGAATGGTACTGGTAAAGAGCTCATCGCACGTGCACTGCATCTGCAATCGCATCGCAGCCGGAATATTTTCATGACTGTTGATCTTGGCAGCATCACCGAGACATTATTTGAGTCTGAACTTTTCGGGCACATTAAAGGTGCGTTTACAGATGCGTCATCTGACAAGGTCGGGCGGTTACAGGCTGCTGACGGCGGCACCCTGTTTCTCGATGAGGTTGGCAATTTGTCCCTGCATTTACAGGCTAAATTGCTTTCGGTTCTGGAGCAAAGGCAGATCTCCCTGGTTGGCTCCACTAAACTAATCGATATTGATGTCCGGGTGGTTTCGGCAACCAATCTGCCCAAGAGCCAACTCATGGATGAAAATGTATTCAGGCAGGATTTGTTGTTTCGCTTGAATACTGTTGAGATTGAGCTGCCTCCACTAAGAGATCGCCCGGATGATATCCCACAGATCGCCAGGCACTATGCGGATTACTATTGTCGAAAATATGGCAAAGCACCCAAACACTATTCAGATGAGGCCCTGAATTCAATTACAGAATACCCATGGCCCGGCAATATTCGCGCGTTACGGCATGCCATTGAACGTGCTGTCATCTTGTCTGATGGCGAAGTATTTACGCCTGCTGATTTTCAGCTGGCCGAGCCACTTACCGCCGCTACGACAAATGAAAGCACAATAGATGAATCCCGTGATGCCGAACTTAATCTTATCAAGCTGGAAAAACGCGCAATTGAACAGGCACTGAGCCAACATCGATACAATATCAGCCATGCAGCGAAAGAACTTGGACTGACGAGAGCCGCCCTTTACCGAAGGATGGAGAAACATGGGCTTTAACAAATTCGGTGTATTGCTAGCGCTTCGCCTGACCTTGATTTTAATCATCCTGGCATTTGTCGGCTTTCTGATCATTACACCGGGTTATCACGCAGCGACGCTGCTCAGCATTTCCATCGCCAGTCTCCTGACAGTTGAAGTGTTCCGATTTATTTCCAAAACAAACAAAGAGCTATCACGTTTTCTTGACGCCGTACGCTACGCCGATTTCGGGCAACGCTTTCAATTTACCGCACAGGGTGCAGGTTTCAGTGAGCTGGGCAATACCTTCACCAATATCCTTGATCGATTTCGCCAGGACAGGAAAAAGCAGGAGAGTGAGCTCAGGCATCTGAAGGCGTTGTTAGAGCATGTGCCAGTGCCGCTCATATCACTTCACTCAGATAACCAGATCACACTCTGGAATAACTCAGCCAGAAGACTATTTGGACTCGCACAGGTTACCCGTCAATCGGACCTGGTTCAGTTTGGTGATGATTTCTATCGGCAGGTGAGGGATATACAGCCCGGCGAGAAGCTCCTGGTGACTTTCCAGGCAGACGATCTCGAACAGCAACTCACCTTGTCAGCCAGTGAAATTACGATTGCCTCATCGACTGAACGACTCATCAGCCTGAATAATATCCAAACTGAACTAGATGGGGTCCAACTCAATGCCTGGCAAGACCTTGTTCGCGTCCTTACCCATGAGATTATGAATTCTATCACCCCGGTAGCCTCGTTAGCTAAAACCGCAGTTGATCTTGTTGATGATGTCAGTTCGAAACTCACGGATAACACAGAAATACTGGAAGAACTGGATGATGTAAAAAATGCAGTGAACACCGTGGCACGCCGCTCCGATGGTCTTATGAATTTTGTCTCAAGTTATCGACAGCTGACCCGGTTACCCGCACCAGATAAAACCCGCTTCCAGATCAGCGAACTGTTCGCTGATGTTACCCGAATGGCTACACTTGGCTGGCTGGAGAAAGGCCTGGCGCTGATGACCAATGTGGAGCCTTCAGGGCTGGATGTCTTCGCCGACAGGCAAATGATCGAACAGATCCTTATTAACCTGTTGCAGAACAGCGAACACGCACTTGCCGAGACTGACAATGGGAAAGTCACACTGGCAGCACGGTTAAACAAGAGGGGGCACGTTACCATTGAGGTCGCCGATAATGGAACCGGTATTGCCGAGGAGATCGTTTCGAGAATATTTGTGCCTTTCTATACCACCCGCCG
>Ga0114950_10004133_pt1 | contig 11234 bp, 8 predicted proteins | sample N075metaG_FD_83503 | JGI IMG/M metagenome (GOLD analysis project Ga0114950, IMG submission 83503) | Deep subsurface microbial communities from Kermadec Trench to uncover new lineages of life (NeLLi) - N075 metaG | ecosystem: Environmental > Aquatic > Marine > Ocean trench > Sediment | place...
ATGGTTTCCAACGGTGAGGAAATGTTCCTGGCGGACCGGGCGTCAGGTGTGGCCACGACCACCGATTCGGTCATTCAGCTGGATTGGGAAGTGACCACGTTTAAGGCGCCGGAATTATCTGACGGTGCGGTCATGAGATATCAGGTCACGAATCGCACGGGATCTACAATCAATGACATCGTACTTGGCGCAGCTGCAGATTTTGATGTGGACTCCATAACCGCTGACAACGACGGATTCGCGAGTGATGCCAAGCAGTATGTAGGTGCTCAAGGGGGGTACAACTTAGATTCGATCACTTTTATTCCCATGACCAACTATATCGCACTGTTTCACATTCCGCTCGACGAATCATGCTCCGAGACTGCCTCAGGTGGCCAGGTCACGGACAACGTAGACTATGTCTATCCGGCGGGAGAGCCCGGCTTCCAGTCGGACTCGCTGTATGACATCTTTAACGAACCTCAGGGATGGCTTAGCGCTACGCGTTCGGCCGACACGATTAGCGATGTCAGCGTGGTGCTGGTATCTAAGCAGAGCGTGAATCTGGGCGCCAACGATACCATAAGCTATGCGTTTGGCATGGCGATCTCGGACATAAGTTTAGACGATATGGAAGAGAAGATTGCGTTCTTGCGTGCGGCTGTGAATTCGGCCTGTATCGCGGGTTGTCCAATCGAGCTCACGGGGGATGTGAATGTGACCTCCTCGATCACCTCTGCGGACATCATATATTTGGTCGGCTATGTATTCAAGGGTGCGGCTGCGCCGCTGCCGTGTGCTGCTTCCGGGGATGTCAATTGCAGTGGTTCTGTAACCTCTGCCGACATCATTTACCTGGTGGGTTATGTGTTTAAGGGCGGGGATCCGCCATGCGATGCCTGCACAAGCTCACTGGCTGGAGAGTGCTGACCTAAGTCCCGGAAATCACCTGGTGATTCCGGATGATTAACCAGGGAGGGCGGGAGATATCCCGCCCTCTTTGATTGTGTCACTTGTACCCTCACCCTCAGACTACGGGATTCAATGCGTATTCCTCTGCATAATGTCCAATTCATTTGTGTAGATAGAATGCGGATCCACACCGAGACAGTATGAAGATAGGGTTGGCAAGGCGAGTGCCGGCGGCGTCACGCCGTCGTGAATCTAATCTTGAATCAATCCGGCGAGTGTCGCCAGTCGGCTCATGGATCGCGCTGTCAGCGCGGGTTGCTTGCGCATGACTGCGGTCTGTGCCCGGATAGCCACATGTACATCATTGAGGTCGGCCGTAATGGTGGCCAGACGCCAGCTGATGTCGGCCATCCGAACAGCCGCGGCTTCTGAAGCCACTTGATTATTGGTGCGCGATGCCAGCGCAGACTGTTCCAGCCTGAGGCTGAGTACCAGATGTGATTGCTCAGCTGAAAGTTCTACCGGCTCCGTAATTGCGATATCATGCCCGGGATCCAGCAGATCCCCTAACGCATATCCGATGCCCACGAATGCGGGCTCAAACTCGGGCATCAAATTGATTTCGACGAGATCGAGCGCGCCCATCCGGCCAGACTCCAGGTCATAACTGCTCAGGGCTCTGAAGTGAACATTGACGTTTAAGGAATCGAACAACCGCGCCAGCCAATCCGAATCTTGGGGGGTCCCCGAATCCCCAATTTCCAGTGACATAGGCGCGGTTGTAACATCTGTAGGTTTTGTGGTTTCAGTTGTCACGGCCAACACCTTTGAGTCTGCAGATTGAGCACCCGGGTCTGGAGCTTGTTCGGCGGCGACTGCCGCTTCTGGCGTCTTGACGCGATCGGTCGGCAGGTCTGCATCGGCGGCCAATGGTTTAAGTTCGGCTCGCTCGACTTCTTCATTGAACTGGTGTTTTGACACATCCGCTGGCGTGGGAGTTACATCCGCGAGCCGGGGTTCGCTTTGCTGCCAGAATATATTGATGCCCAGACCCAGGAGGAGCACTGCTGCAGCAGCCACAGACACGACTATCCAGGGTGATCTTTGGGCCTTGGTGGGCACACTGACATCATCCCTTCCTATCTCTGCAAGAACTCTTAAATATATTCCGCGATCATATAGTGTCGCCTGCTCCAAGCCTAATACGGCCACATCCAGAGCCTCAAAGTCCTCGAGAAGAAGGCGGCAGGAGGAGCAGCCCTCGAGATGGTTTTCTATATTTTTCGTATCCGCAGCGTTCAATTCACCATCGTGATAGGCAACCAACTGCGGCAGGAGTTCTTTATGCTCGTTCATCATATGCGTACGGGGCGGTGACCGATGCCAAAGTGCAGCGTCCGGGTCTTACTCGGCCCATCCGAAGAGCCCCGGTGCCACCCGCACTCTAACGACAGCCGGATTTGCACTTTATTCCCAGTTTGTTGCTATTTGCACAGCCTGACTTTTTCGCCCTAACCCCTTTATGTCCAGTTGTTTACGTTCCCAGTAGTTCACGTACTCTGGTCGCCAGTCTCTCTCTTGCCCTGAAGAGCCGGCTCATTATGGTGCCCAGCGGTACGTTCATCGCCTCTGCGATTTGTTCATAGCTGTATTCTTCATACAGGCGCAGGGACAGTGGGATTCGAAATTCATCGGGCAACTCCGACAGCGCCTGTCTAAGCGCACTTTTGGCTTCATCGTTCAGCACGCGGTTCAGCGGCGTGGTTTCCGTACTCTGAACTTGATTCAATACCGCATCATGCAATTCTGCCTCCGCAGGCCGAACGAATTTCTTTCTTTCACGCAGTTTGTTGAGTGCCAGATAGATTGCGATGCGTGAGAGCCAGCCCGCGAATGGTGCATCCCCTCTGAAGCGGTCGAGATTCTGCCAGGCACGAACCATAGCCTCCTGAGTAATTTCCATGGCCTCGTCGGAATCTCGCACCATTCGATACACGGACCTGAAGACATTTTTCTGATACTTCTCAACCAGGTTTCCGAATGCCGCGGTGTCACCGCCCCGTGCAGCTTCAACCCACTCTTCTTCTGTTTGCATGTTTAGTTTAGGAGCCTGTTAAAAGTTGAGACGTTGACCCCTGACACTATTCCCACCTGCCAGAGTGAGCACGAGCTGGTCGAGCACATAGGAACCCTCCACCCGACCGCTTCTTACGAGTCCCTCTGCTAAGGCCAGCTGCCTGATGACAAACGTGAGTTGACCTTTTTGTAACTGGTCTCGCCAGCGGCATAATTCTTCAGCACGAGAAGAGGGAAGCCTCAGCACCCTGGCGAGCTGCCACGGATTTTTCTCTCCTGACACCTGGGCTCGTTTCAAATCAAAAAAGTGCATCGACAATCGGCTTATGACGGCAGCGGCATTGCTTCCCGCGGCCTGCAGGTCCCGGCTCAGTTTAAGGGCTACGGGTCGATCGGTCATCAGGATCGCGGAAATCAGGTCTTCAGGAGTACATCCCGACGAATCTCCTGTAACCACGTCTACATCCTGCAGTCCAACTTCAGTGGTCGCGCCCAGGAAGAGGTCGAGTTTTTCGGCCTCGCGCGTGATGATGCCCGCATCGAATCCTGTTCTCGACAGCAGGCGTGCGAGTGCTGAGTCTGTAATGGTTTTGCCCGCTAGATCGAATCGACGTCGCGCGAATGCCTCGGCCTGACTGCCGGACAGGGGTTCGCAGGCGATGGCCGCTCCCCGATCGAAGAACCAGCCATAGAACTTGGTTCGCTTGTCCGGCTGTGCCGGTCCTATGAACAAAAGAAGGGTGGGGTGTACGACCGCGTCTAGGCCCTCCCTGAGTCGGCTCTTGTGGGCGGAGGCCAGGCGGTGAGCATCGTGAACGACGACGGCAGTTCGGCTTCCGAGCATAGGCAATGCCTGTGCCGATTGAAGAATCTGTGCGGCATCGGTCTGGCCGGCGATCAGGTGGGTTACTGCCAAATTCCTGTGCAGGGGGGGAACATGTGCCGAGATGGCCAATCGCTGGGTTTCTACTTTGATGTACTCATCGTGGCCATGTAGCAGATACGCCCCTCCAAAGGAAGTTCCTTCCGCGGCCTTAATGAAAGCTTTTGGTGTGAGCGCTCGTTTTGCCATCTAAACTAAGCATAAGCCGGTTACAGGGCGTGGGCAAGTCGCCCGGTTTCAGCACGAAATCCGCTTGCGAGACATCGAAGACCTACTCATATTCGACGGGTGAGGGCAATCTTAGTATGCGTGGTGCTCATCCTGGCTCAGCCTTTCGATGCCCTTCGGGCAAACGAACTTGAGTTGGGTTTTGGTTTGTCACAGCCTGCGTCAAACCCGACCTATCAGCCATGGGCCATAGGCCCCGCATTGCGCTTTACGTACCTCCATTCGCTTTCGCCAAGGTGGCAGTTTCTGGGTGCACTTGGATATCAACGATTCTTGAATGACTCGGCATCCGATGCGACCATCCGTTTCTTGTGGCCCAATCATTTGGCCGATCGAGCCTGGACACACTGGCTTCTTGACATAGGACTGGAATATCGGCTGAGTCAGGACCGATCCACGATTCCATTCATTCGAACATCTCTCGGCAATAGTTTTTGGCGCGTGAAAAATCTCTCCGGGACTCACATTTCCGTAGGATCCGGATCCGGGGGTAACACTGACTTCGCAGCCCAGGAAGTGGTATTCAAGACCGCGATCGGTATTCGGTATGACTTTCATTCTGATATTGGAGTAGGGATTGATTTTGAGACCACCTATTTCACGGGGATCGGTGCCGACTTTTCGGATTCGACGAATTCGATCCGGTCGAGGGCCACGGGTACGCTGTTTCTGAAGCTGATCTATCGTATGGGGCAATCGAATCCGGGTCATAATCGACCTCGGGTTCCCTGGCGTCCTTCCGGGCGCAGCTTCAACAACCCGCATCAAGCGGTAGCCGCACTGGCCGTCGGCGATTCTGATTTAGACGGTGTACCCGACCTTATCGATCGATGTGCCTCGACCCCTGAGGCGGCCAGGGGCTGGGTGGATGTGTATGGCTGTCCAATCGATCAGGACAATGATGGCGTATGGGATTTCAAGGATCAGTGTCTGGAGAGCATCGGTCCCTGGGCTGTGAATGAATTCGGATGTGTGGACGATGGGGACGGCGACCGTGTGCCCGATGTCATAGACCAGTGTCCAGACACTCCAGCCGGAACAAGAGTTGATGCCGAAGGCTGTCCAAGCTATCTCCCGCTTACAGAAAAAAAAGTGTTCAGATTTAACTATGGCTCCGGAGGCTCAAGACTGAACGCCGACGCACGTGCCCAACTTGCAGCTATTGTGCCCCGTCTCAAGTACAATCCAACGATTAGAGTCAACATTTATGGCTACTCTGACAACATTGGCTTATCCGATGCCAATCTGGCCCTTTCTCAAAAACGTGCCGATCGCGTGAAAGAATTCTTAGTCAAGGCGGGTGTTCCGCCTCAGCAGATGATGACCAGAGGGCGAGGGGAATTGAATTTCATTGCACCAAATACTACGAAAGCGGGCCGGGAACTGAATCGTCGTATAGAAATTGTTCCCGTTCCCTAGGATGCTGTTGAAAAAGTGCTTTGGAAGCGGAGGGTTTGCAGCCCGAATGATTTCTTCAGGCCGCCTCCTGCACGAACCGCTTCTGGCTATTCAGGGTGAAGCTCTCCGGTACGCCTTAGCGCAACCATTGTAAGGTACGGCCCCACACTTTCGTATACGATCACTGAAGATAGAATAACCGTGGATATCAGCGGACCAATGTCGGGTCGGGTTTCCATGACGGTCATAGACATTCCAATGGCCACGCCCGCTTGTGGGAGCAGCGCCAGACCCAAATTGTTTTGCAATGCCCTGGGTGCGCCAAACTTCCTGGCGGATAGATATGAACCCAGGGCCTTTCCCAGCGGACGTGCCAAAAGGTATGCCAATCCCAGGAAACCGAGATTAGGCAGCGTGTCCAGGTGAAGGCTCGCTCCGGACAACACGAAGAACGTGATATAGAATGGCATTTCGGTCTGTCTCAGCTCTGCATAAACCAGTCTGTGCATCATCGACATGTTGGCCGTCACGGCACCAATGATCAAACATACGAGCAAGGGTGAAATATCAAGGGACCGGGTCGCCGGCCAGCAAGCCATAGATCGCGTAGGCGAACCGAAATGCGACCAGGCATACTACATTGTTGAGTGCCACAATCGTAAGGATGGTGTCGGTCACAGGCCCGACAGACTTATACTCCCGGGTCACCAGAAGTATAACGCCTGGCGCCGTGGCCATGCTCATGGCGGCCAGCAGGGTAGCCAGGGCGAGGTCGCCTGTAATGAGAGATGTCGCCGCAAATACCAGTACAAAAGCCCCGGCGCTCTCCGCCATGCCAATCCAGATGATTCGTTTTCCGAGCGCCCGAATGCGAGAAAGCTGAAATTCACCCCCGATCGCAAACAGGATCAGTCCCAGCGCGATTTCATTGAGAACATGAATTTCGCTCAGCGTGTCAGAAGAGATCACTTTAGTACAGATGGACCCATCAACAGCCCGGTCAGCATATAACCCGTGATCCGGGGCACTCTGAACCGGTGCGCGACTTTGCCTCCCAACAGACCCAGGAGCAAAACCATGCCGACGCTGAAAAGTCCGTACATTGTCATAATGAATTCACGTGTCTATGTGGCCTGAAGGCACGTCATCTGATTCCACACTCAGCGTGCTGACTTCTTCTTGCGTGCGCTTTCTTTGGCCTTTACCGCCTGCCACTCTGCGTCCAGCACATCGAGCCCGACGTCCGAAGGATCGAGCCCATGCCGTTTCAGGTTTTTCTCGACGGCTTCGAATCGGCGAACAAACTTTTGGTTCGTAATGTTTAATGCGGTCTCAGGGTCGACGCCCACATGGCGTGCCAGATTGACCAGGGTGAACAAGAGGTCACCCAACTCTTCGGCTACGGCATCATGCTGATTCTGTTGGAGTGCTTCGTGAAACTCATCAACCTCTTCCCGCAACTTTACCAGCGCGCCTTCTGCATGCTGCCAATCGAATCCGTATTGTGCAACCTTTTCCTGCACACGATAGGCCTTGAGAAGGGCGGGCATAGACTTGGGTATGCCCGCCAGCAGGGACCGCGACTTTCTGGGCTTCTCGGACAGTTTAATGCGTTCCCAGTTTGCAAGTACCTGCGTTGACGTGAGCCGTTTACGCGACGAGCCGAACACATGTGGATGACGCCTGACCAACTTGTCAGATATCGAATCCGCCACATCGGCGGCGTCAAACCTGCCGCGCTCACTGGCGAGCTGTGCATGAAATACGATCTGGAGAAGGAGGTCCCCCATCTCTTCACGCATTCTGCCGGTGTTGCGAGAAAGCAGGGCGTCTTTCAGCTCATAGGTTTCTTCGATCAAATAAGGCAGCAGGCTGCGGTGCGTCTGCTTGCGATCCCATGGGCACCCGCCGGGCGCCCGCAGTTTTGCCATGATGTCCACAAGCCTCTTGAAGGCTGCTCCCGCGCCGCGTTTCGTTCCCCGGGGCTTCGATTTTGGTATCTTGTTGGCCATATTCGTTTTATATCCTGCCGCGTCAAATGACGCCTTCGCGATGATAGGAAAGGGAACCCTTTTGTGCAATGTGAATAACTTGACCTTTTGTTATGGCGCAGATATAGTTACGAGTTCTATGGCCGTCCAGCAAATACCCAAACAGTATGATCCCCGCATTATTGAAGCAAAATGGGGCAAACTATGGATTTCGTCCGGGGCCTATCATGGCGATCCCACATCGAAGCGAGAGCCCTACACCATTGTCATTCCACCCCCCAATGTGACGGACATACTTCATCTCGGTCATGCGCTGAACGCGACGCTTCAGGATATTGCGATTCGGTTTAATCACATGCGGGGTCGTGAAACAGAGTGGCTCCCCGGTACGGATCATGCGGGCATTGCAACCCAGATTATCGTGGAAAAACAACTTCTCGAAGAGGGTACCAGCCGGCAAGAGATAGGCCGGGAGGCTTTTTGGGATCGGACCTGGGACTGGGGTACAGACCACAAAGAAAAGATCCTTGCTCAGCTTAAGACGATGGGTTGTGCCTGCGACTGGGATCGGTCACGATATACTCTTGATGATGGTCTTTCGAAAGCCGTCATCGAGGTGTTCGTGCGCCTCTATGAGAAAGGCTTAATCTACAGGGGTCCGAGAATTGTAAACTGGTGTCCGCTCCACCAGACGTCCATTTCCGATGACGAAGTGGAGAACTCGGACAAGGCGGGGAAGCTCTGGACGATACGATACAAAATAAAGGGTAGCGACCGCTTCATTCACGTGGCTACGACTCGTCCTGAAACCATGCTCGGTGATACGGCGGTAGCCGTGAATCCCGACGACGAGCGTTATACACAACTGGTGGGCAAAACTGCGATTGTGCCTCTGGTGGATCGCGAAGTTCCCATTGTCGCGGACGACTACGTAAAATCGGATTTCGGTACGGGCGCGGTCAAAGTAACGCCCGCTCACGATCCCAACGATTTTGCCATCGGGGAGCGACATGACCTGCCTGGAATCGAAGTGATCGGTCAGGACGGAAAGATGACTGCGGAGGCCGGGAAATTCCAGGGACTGGACCGGTATGAAGCACGAAAGCAAATCGTGTTGGAACTCGATACCACGGGATTGCTGGAACAGGTCGAAGATTACACCGTGTCTACGCCGATGCATGACCGGTGCGGCACGACTATCGAACCTCGGCTCTCGACGCAATGGTTTGTACGCATGAAACCGCTTGCGGCGCCCGCGATAAAGGCCGCAAAAGAAGGGAAGCTTAAGTTTCATCCAGCCCACTGGGTTAAGACCTATCTCTATTGGCTCGAGAATGTGAGAGACTGGTGCATTTCGCGGCAGCTCTGGTGGGGACATCGAATTCCGGCCTATACGTGCGACGATTGCGATCATTTGGTGGTGACGCGAACACCTCCGACAGAGTGCCCCAAGTGTGCGGGAAAGGATTTAGTCCAGGATCCAGACGTGCTCGACACATGGTTTTCTTCCTGGCTCTGGCCTTTCTCCGCATTTGGCTGGCCCGATAAAACGCCCGAACTTGCCAGGTTCTATCCTACCCATCTCCTGTCGACTGCGAGTGAGATCATTTACTTATGGGTCGCCCGCATGGTAATGGCGGGCTACGAGTTTATGGGTGAGCTGCCCTTCGGCGATGTGTACATCCATGGCACTGTCCGGGATGAAATGGGTCGAAAAATGTCCAAGTCTCTGGGGAATGGAGTCGATCCTCTCGAGATCATCGAATCCTACGGTTCGGATGCCATGAGAATATCGCTCGTGTTGGCTACGCCTGAAGGACAAGATACATTTATTGACCAGAAAACGTTTGAGCAGGGTCGAAATTTCGCCAACAAACTGTGGAACGCGTCCCGGTTCGCATTCATGAATATGGAGGATGTATCACTCGAGTCGATCAACCTGCGTGCCGTCAGGGGCAAGCAGCCGTCTATGGATCGCTGGATTTTGTCTCGACTTTCAGAGACGACCGCCGATGTCAATTCTGCGCTGGAGAAGTTTAAGTTCAATGCCGCGGCCAAAACCATATATGATTTTATCTGGCACGACTATTGTGACTGGTACCTGGAAATGGCGAAATCGCGTATGCGGGAACGTCATCAGACCGATGACAAGCAACGCGTTCGTGAAGTTACCGCCTTCGTTCTGTACCGGTCGCTCCAGCTGCTTTTTCCATATATGCCCTTTGTCACTCAGGAAATTTACAGTACCCTTAGAACCTACGTTCGATCGGACACGCCCGAGTCGTTGTGGGACACGAAATGGCCTGAGGGCGACAGGAAAGCGCTGGCTCCGGAATTGGAGAAGGAAATGTCCTTCGTACAGGGTGTGGTACGGCAGGTTCGCATTATTCGCTCTGAGATGAATGTACCTCCCGGACTGCAGGCACCGGTGGTGGTCAAGACCGAGTCTGATGTTCTGAGTGATGCCCTGGCCCATCAACGGGAATGCATCAAAGATCTGGCGAGGGCATCCACGCTTGAGTTTGGTACGGATGCTCGCAAGCCTCCACTTTCGGGTTCGGCGGTGATGGCCGGAGACGAAATCTACGTTCCACTCGAGGGCATCATTGATGTGGAAAAAGAACGAATGCGCTTAAAGAAGGAGCTGGATAAGTTCAGCGGCTTTCTTGAACGAACCGGCAAGAAACTTCAGAATGAAGCTTTTCTGGCGCAGGCACCAGCTGAAGTGGTGGCGGTCGAGCAGTCGAGGCAGACCGACTATCAGAACCGGGTGGACAAGCTTACGGCCAGTCTGGAACAGTTATTGGGATGGTAGGAATAAGTTGTTGTGCCTGCACGTCCTACACGTACTGCGAGACACGGATTAGAGTGGATATCACTCGACGATGGCAAATGACCGGATTCGAGTGTATAATTCCCCGGGCCGGAGAATAGAGGGGCGCGTGCAAAAAATCTGGATTACGGTGATGGCCTTGAGCCTGCTCGGCAGCGCTCAGGCCGAAGTCTCGGTCACGGTGTACAATCAGAATCTTGGACTTGTATCAGAACACCGATCTTTTCAAGTGGATTCGGGCATGCAGTCTCTGGTGCTTACCGATGTGGCGGCACGTATCGAGCCCACGTCTGTTCGCATTCAATTTGCCCAGCCCGATTTCGAGCTCTACGAACAGAACTTTCACTACGATCTGGTCAACACGCAGGCGATTCTCAATCGATACCTGGATAAGAGCATACGCTTAGTCGGCAAGGATGGCCAGGTTTTTGAGGGCACATTGCTTTCGTCACAGGGAATGTATGTGCTGCAGTCGTCCCGCGGTCTGATAATGGTCAATCCGGGAGAAGTGGTCCATATAGATCTGGCCGAACTGCCTGACGGATTCTATACACGGCCCACACTGGAATGGCTTGTGTACAGCCCCAAATCGGGTTCGGTGGATGCGGAGGTGTCTTATTTAACCCGGTCCATTAGTTGGCACGCCGAATATGTGGCTCATTTAAACAGCGATGATACGAGAATTCAATGGTCCGGATGGGCATCCATCGACAACCAGTCGGGCGCGACGTACCGGAATGCAAAACTTAAGCTCATTGCCGGTGATATTCACAGACCATCCGCGGGGAGAAGAAGGATTGACGCGTCTGCGGTATTTGCGCTGGAGGCGGCCAGGGCCCCCAAGGCAGGCTTTGAAGAACGGAGCTTTTTCGAGTACCATCTGTATGATCTGCCCAGGCGTACTACGGTGGCCGACAAAGAAATCAAACAG
>Ga0114950_10004134_pt1 | contig 11234 bp, 9 predicted proteins | sample N075metaG_FD_83503 | JGI IMG/M metagenome (GOLD analysis project Ga0114950, IMG submission 83503) | Deep subsurface microbial communities from Kermadec Trench to uncover new lineages of life (NeLLi) - N075 metaG | ecosystem: Environmental > Aquatic > Marine > Ocean trench > Sediment | place...
ACTATATGGATCGGGGGCTTGGCCGTTATTCTGACGACGGTGATTCCAGCCGTGTTCAATACTCTCGGCATGGAACAAGGTGGACGATTTTTACGGAAAGTATTTGACGGCTATAATAATTTGACCAGCGGTATTGTTATCTTATTACTCGGAACAGCGGCCATCCGGACATGGAAAGTTCGACAGATGCCTGAACGTATTCTTCCCGTCAGCAGAGCAGAGTGGGGTGTATTGATTGCGTTGGTCCTTGTGACTGGATCGATCGTTCTTATTCTGGGACCAAAAGCTATCGAGCTTCAAGAAATCGCCTTCGCCGCGGACACGCAAGAAGCGAAGAAAACAGCGTACGATGCTTTTTTTCGTACCCACATGATTGTTCGAGCCCTGCATCTTATTAATGCCGGGTTCGCCATAAGTTTGCTCGTAGTCAAATTTCGACAGTGGATCCAAAGCCGAGCTGCGTTTGGATTCGAGTGAGGGAATGCTGGAAAAGGGTGCCAGCGGCGTTCTCGGACCTTTGTCGTGCTCACGTACTGCCGTACGCTCCGCGCGCCAAGCCTACTCCGCCGAAGTGGCTACGAAGGCTGGGAGCCCCTGCGGCCTTTCCTTCGATAGACTCAGGACAGGACTGGACACACCTTTTTGACCATTCCCTCTTGCCGCTGGATGTCCCATTGAGGAATCCAGAAATGGTCAGGATGATGAGAATTTTTAAATTTCTAACAATTTTTTTAAAGGTGTTATGAGTACAGCGATTTTAGCCTTAGCCGACGGAACAATATTTGAAGGACGTGCCTTAGGACGCACTGGTGAGGCCTCGGGAGAAGTGGTTTTTAATACCGCGATGACCGGGTACCAGGAAATCCTCACGGACCCGTCGTATAAAGGCCAATTCGTGGTCATGACCTGCTCGCACATTGGTAATTACGGAGTGGCTCGGCAGGATGAGGAGTCTAGACGGACATGGGCCGAAGGATTCATCGTCAACGAAGCCAGCCGGCGGCCAAGTAATTGGCGCTCGTATCAATCGTTACATGAATATTTACAGAAGCAGGGGGTCGTGGGAATCGAAGGGATTGATACACGATATCTGACGAGGCACCTTCGCGATCATGGATCGCAATCCGGCGTGATTTCTCATGTCGATTTGGACCGGGACTCGTTGGTCAAAAAAGCCCAAGCTGCCCCTGGCACGGTGGGTCGAGATCTGGTTTCCGAGGTCACCTGTTCGGCTTCCTATACGTGGCAGGAAGGTTCGGAGGAGTGGACTCCTCCCAACGGATCAGTTCAAACCAATGGAAAGAATTCGCATTCGAAAAAATACCATGTGGTCGTCTATGACTTTGGAGTGAAGCTCACTATTTTGAGACGCCTCGTGGATTGCGGATGCGAAGTCACCGTGGTTCCGGCTTCAACGTCCGCACAAACCGTTCGTGAGATGAATCCTGATGGCCTGGTGCTGTCGAATGGACCAGGTGATCCGCAAGGCGCGGCATACGCGGTTCCGCATATTCAAAATTTGTTAGGCTGGAAACCGACCTTGGGTATTTGTCTTGGTCATCAAATCTTGGGGCTATCTCTTGGGCTTTCCACATACAAATTGAAGTTTGGCCATCATGGTGCCAATCATCCGGTGATGGATTTACGATCGAGGAAGGTTGAGATCACTTCACAAAATCATAATTTTGCCGTGACCATGCCGGAATCCGCTGATAACTCGGAACAGGGAAAACCAATTTTTGAAACGAAATGGGGACCATTTACCCCTACGCATATCAGCTTAAATGATGATTGTTTGGAAGGTTTCGTTGGATGTAACGCTCCAGTGCTCTCGGTGCAATATCACCCTGAAGCCTCTCCGGGTCCTCATGATTCATCGTATTTGTTCAACCAATTCACCGCTATGATGGAGCAGCACCGTGGGTAACCGAATGATCATTTTTTTCATCATCAGTCTGGCCACGACGGCCAGTGGTTGTGTCTCTCAGGGGTTGTTTCCCACAACCGGTCCGCTTGAAGAAACCGAGGTGTCCGGAAAGGGGAAAGACAAAATTCTCATCATCGATGTCTCGGGTCTGCTGACATCTGCTCGGCCCACCGACCTGCTTGACCGATTGTTCAATCGTCCAAGCCTTCCCACTCGTTTTAAAGAAGAGCTCACCAAAGCCGCCGAAGATAACAAAGTTAAAGGAATCGTCCTTCGGATTAACAGCCCTGGCGGAACGGTGACGGCATCCGATATTCTGTATCACGAGGTTCAAGAGTTTAAAAAAGAACGCAACATTCCGGTGGTAGCCTGCATCATGGATCTTGGGACATCAGGGGGGTATTACCTGGCGGTAGCCAGTGATCGGATCGTCGCGCACCCTTCAGCCGTGACGGGCAGTCTCGGTGTCATTATGCTAACCATCAATGGTTCGGGCCTCATGGAAAAAATTGGCATCACCGCGACTGCCATTACGTCAGGCAAACACAAAGATATGGGGTCACCATTTCGGAAAATGACAGCCAAAGACCGGGCTATTTTTCAAAGTGTGATTGATTCGTTTTACCAACGATTCCTTGATGTCATTGAAAAGGGGCGGCCCAACCTGACAAAAGAAAAAATTCGGCAACTCGCAGATGGTCGCATTTACTCGGCTCAACAAGCCAAGAAAGCCGGTCTTATCGATGAAATAGGGTATCTCGATGATGCCATTGATTTAGTGAAACGACAGGCAGGTCTTTCAGAAGCTACAGTGATCATGTACCAACGCGCGGGTGGCTACCATCCGAATATCTATTCGCAATGGTTGGGAACTGGCGGCAATTCTGGCTGGATGATCCCTAAATTGGATCCTGTTTCCCTGGCCACTATTTTGGGCGGGACTCCTGCATTTATGTATATGTGGTTGCCATGACCAAAAAACAAGTTTGTTGTTGGCCAAAATTTCATGCCGGAGTTCATCGACCACGCGCGGGTTCTGGCTTTCGAGTGGTTGGTTTTGTTTTAGCGACTCTTGTATGCCTGGCCATGCTCGGATGCGTCAGAGCTCCGGGAACGGCACGAGATCAAATCATCTTCATCTCGGAGGAAAAAGAAATCGCTTTAGGAATCAGCGCGTTTCGCGATGTGCTTCGGAATGCGCGCTTGAATGGGAATCCCGAAATCAATGCCATGGTAAACCGGGTGGGGCAGCGTATTGCCGCCGTGGCGAATAAACCCGAATATCATTGGGAATTTGCCGTGATTCAGGATGATGAGCAAATCAATGCCTTTGCTCTGCCCGGAGGAAAAGTGGCGATTTTTACCGGAATTTTGAAACACACGAAAACCGAGGCTGGCCTGGCGACGGTGATGGCCCATGAGGTCGCACATGCCCTGCAACGGCACGGGGCTGAACGCATGAGCCGAGGGATCTTGGAACAGATTGCACAGCTTGGGGCTCTTGCTGGTGCCGCCTCGGGGGCAGTTGATCCACAGTTAGCTATGGGCGCAATGAGTGCATATGGAGTTGGTGTCACACTTCCTCACAATCGACGTCAAGAATCTGAGGCCGACTTTATCGGCCTTCAACTGATGGCCAAGGCTGGCTATGACCCACGAGAAGCCATTGGGTTCTGGGAACGGATGAGCGGCTGTCCGCGGCAAATGATTGGGCGGTTTTGTTTTCGGTCCAATGCCGCAATTCCAGAATTTCTTTCCACCCATCCCTCGGATGTGACACGCATCAAGCAAATCGAAGCCTGGATTGAAGATGCCTTGCAGTTTTATCATCCAGAAGAACATGAAGCGTCTCCCGCAACAGAGGAAGTCGCTAAGGGTCTGTGAAAGAATAATTTGGACACAATAGCGCCCAGATTTGGGTCGGATTTGGATGTAACGATTGAGAAAACCTCGAGGCATAGCACCGCTATGTTGAGGTTTTTTCGATTGAGGCGCATTCAAAGATGGCCCGAAGAGGGGATGCAATTTTGTCCAAGTTATTCTTCCACAGACCCTAAACCACAATCCCTCTCGATGGCACACTGAGTCGCGTAATGCCCAAACGTCAAGATATACATCGAATTCTTTTGATTGGATCAGGCCCGATTGTGATCGGCCAAGCCTGCGAATTCGACTATTCCGGAACCCAAGCCTGCAAGGCCTTGAAGCACGAAGGCTATAAAGTGGTGTTGGTGAACAGTAATCCGGCGACTATCATGACTGACCCGGAACTTGCAGATCGTACCTATATTGAGCCCATCACCGTCGAAGTCGTTGAGCGCATCATTGAACGTGAACGACCGGATGCGTTATTGCCGACAATGGGTGGGCAAACGGCGTTGAACCTCACAATGGCCTTACATCAACAGGGCATTCTGGAAAAGTATAATGTTCAGCTCATCGGTGCGTCCTATGAGGCGATTCAAATGGCTGAAGATCGCGATGCCTTCAAACGAGCGATGGCGCGAATTGGTCTTTCTACTCCCACCAGTCAACTGATCAAAAACCGCAAGGATGCCATCAGTTCTTTGGAAGTCATCGGGTTTCCGGCCATTGTTCGGCCTTCATTTACGTTAGGCGGGGCTGGAGGAAACATTGCCTACAATCGTGAGGAGTTTGAGCAACACGTGGATTGGGCGCTCATGACCAGTCCGGTAGGGGAGGTGCTGATTGAGCGGTCACTCATCGGATGGAAGGAGTTTGAACTCGAAGTCATGCGGGACCTCAAGGACAATGTCGTAATCGTCTGTCCCATTGAAAACTTTGACGCCATGGGCATTCACACCGGAGATAGCATTACCGTTGCCCCGGCCATGACGCTGACGGATAAAGAATACCAATTGATGCGGGATGCGGCGATCAAGATTATTCGGGAGATCGGGGTCGATACAGGCGGGTCGAATATTCAGTTCGCATTAAATCCCAAAAATGGCCAGATGATCGTCATTGAGATGAATCCACGTGTGTCCCGTAGTTCAGCGCTTGCCTCCAAAGCCACCGGGTTTCCCATTGCCAAAATTGCAGCCATGCTTGCCATTGGTTATACCCTCGATGAGATCACCAATGATATTACGCAAGTCACCAAAGCGTCCTTTGAGCCGACGATCGATTACGTAGTCGTCAAAATTCCCCGGTTTGCTTTTGAAAAATTCCCTGGATCCGATCCGACGCTGACTACGCAAATGAAATCGGTTGGAGAGGCTATGGCTTTGGGCAGGAATTTTAAAGAAGCGTTTCATAAGGCCATTCGATCATTGGAAACCGACCGATGTGGGTTAATCTCATTGTCGGGTTTGGATCATCATCTTCCCGGAGATCAGGTGGCAGATGAGGTTGTTCAGCAAATCAAGCAAAACGTTCGCACGCCGTATCCTGATCGCCCATGGCATATAGCCGACGGACTCCGCCTAGGCTTTTCAAAAGACGAACTCTATTCAACCACCCATATTGATCCATGGTTCTTGGATCAACTCGATGAAATCGTAGATTGCGAGCGATTGATCCTTAGGAAAATTCGAGAAACAGGAAACGAACGTACGACAGACCCTGCTGATATTTTTTCCGATACAGAGGGACACGCGCTGTTCCTGGATGCAAAACGATTCGGATTTTCCGATGAACGAATTGGGCAATTGCTCAAAACCACCGGAAAAGTCGTAAGGGATTGGCGCAAGGCCAATATGTCTCATCATCCTGTGACCTATGCTAGAGTCGATACCTGTGCTGCAGAATTTGAAGCACAGACACCCTATCTGTATTCCACCTATGGTATGGACTGCGAAGCTCGTCCGACTTCGAACAAAAAAGTCGCCATTCTTGGTGGCGGACCGAATCGGATCGGGCAGGGCATTGAATTTGATTATTGTTGCGTACATGCCGCGTTGGCCTTACGTGAGCTCGGTGTGGAAACCATTATGGTCAATTGCAATCCCGAAACCGTCAGTACAGATTACGATACATCGGATCGGCTCTATTTCGAACCACTCACGGAAGAAGATGTGTTGAATATCATGGACAAGGAGCGCCCGATGGGGGTCGTTGTCCAGTTTGGTGGTCAGACGCCTTTAAAGTTAGCCCTGCCTCTTGAACGCGCCGGGGTTCCGATCCTGGGTACAACACCCGATTCAATCGATCGTGCCGAGGATCGTGAGCGATTCAGCAATCTCATCAAGAAATTACAACTCCAGCAGCCAGTAAATGGCACTGCTCGCTCAGGTGATGGGGTCTATGCCATTGCCCAACAGATTGGCTATCCGGTTATTGTCCGACCCTCTTATGTCTTGGGTGGACGCGCTATGCAAATCATCTATGACGAAGGCTCTTTGCGTAAATATATTCAAACGAATGTTATGACGTCGTCGCAATATCCTTTATTGATTGATCAGTATCTTCGAGATGCGATTGAAATTGACGTGGATGCGATATCAGATGGGACCCACGTCGTCGTGGCCGGAGTCATGGAGCATGTTGAAGAGGCCGGCATTCATTCCGGCGATTCCGCGTGTTCGTTACCTCCGTTTTCCTTAAGTCCAGAAATCATTGTCCGAATTCAGCAGCAGACGATTTCCTTGGCCAAAGAATTACAGGTCATTGGATTGATGAATATTCAGTTTGCCATTCAAGGCCGGGAGATATTTATTTTGGAGGTCAATCCTCGCGCTTCACGAACCGTCCCCTTTGTCAGCAAGACCATTGGCGTTCCATTGGCGAAATTGGCGATGAAGACCATGCTGGGTCATTCATTGGCCTCGCTGGGATTTACCAAAACCCGAATCGTGAGTCATATCTCGGTGAAAGAATCAGTCTTTCCCTTTACAAAGTTCGGGAATGTGGATGTGTTACTTGGCCCGGAAATGCGATCAACGGGTGAAGTCATGGGCATTGACAAAGACTTTGGATGGGCCTTTGCCAAATCGCAAGCCGCAGCCGGTTTGGCGCTTCCTCGCCAGGGTACGGTTATCATGAGTGTCAAGGATCGTGATAAGCCAGGGACGGTGGACGTGGCCCGGCGTTTACAAGATGCCGGTTTTCACATTCAAGCCACGCGCGGCACGGCCACCCACCTTCAGGAACATGGCGTGACCGTGGAAATGGTCAATAAGGTGAAAGAGGGGCGGCCCCATTTGGTCGACCATATTAAAAATCGGCAAGCCCACATCGTGCTCAATACGGTGGGAACGACGTCTTCACAGGATGACTCCATGTCAATTCGGCGTGAAGCCGTGCAACAAGGCATTCCCTACTTTACCACGATCCAAGGTATTCGAGCGGCTGTCACCGCCATCGAAGCCATGTCGAAAAACCCTCTGACCGTACAATCGCTTCAAGAATACCATCCCACCTAGCAAGGCCGTCTATTTTTGTCATTTCAACCAACGGGAGAAAGGAACAAAGCTTTAGTTTTGTGCCCAACTGTTGTTTCTAGGCTGGTGGTATTGAATAATCCAAAATTTTCTATATTGTCGTTTGCATGTGACCGTTCAATGAAACCTCAAGAGCAACAGGGGATGTTCAAAAAGGTGCGCTCAGCAAGGCCGCAGGCGCTTTGGCGCGCGGAGCGTACTCATAGTACGTGAGCACGACAAAGCGCCGAGAACGCCGCTGACGCCCTTTTTCAACATCCCCAGGTTGAAATTTCCCACCGAAAACTGAAATAGTGAAGGAATTGGTGATGACAGGGGTTCCAATAGCTGAGGAGAAGCTATGGCAGTTCCAATTACAAAAAAAGGGTATGAAAATCTCAAAGCCGAGCTTGATCGATTTCGAAAAGTTGAACGGCCAAAAAACATTCGAGAAATTGCCGAGGCACGGGAACACGGCGATCTTCGAGAAAATGCCGAATTCAAAGCCGCCAAAGAACGGCAGCAATTTATTGACACCCGGATGGCTGAACTTGAGTATAAACTTGGTGATGCCCAGGTTATTGAAGTGACAGCGGGAATGAGTGAAACCGTCGTGTTTGGCGCCACAGTCCGTTTACTGAATTTAGAATCCGATGAGGAAAAATTGTATACGCTAATCGGACAAGAAGAGGCAGACTTGAAGAATGGCTCGATCTCGGTCCAATCTCCAATTGGCCGCGCTCTCATCAGTCATCGTGTCGGGGATATTGTCAAAGTCAATCGACCCGCGGGTATGATTGAATACGAAATTCAAGAAATATTTTTTCAGGAGTTATAATATGCCATCTGCCATCTCTGTCGTGACGTTGATCACCGATTTTGGCGACCGGGATTATTTTGTCGCCAGTATGAAAGGGGTCATGCTGGGCATCAATAGTCAAATCCGCATTATTGATGTGTCCCACCAAGTCACGCCGCATTCAATTAAAGAGGCGGCTTTTCTGTTGAATTCGTGTTATCACTATTTCCCAGACGGGACCATCCACGTCGTAGTGGTAGATCCAGGAGTGGGGTCCTCACGACGGGGAATATTAGTGAGTACCTCTCGATATCACTTTCTTGCCCCTGACAATGGCGTGCTGAGCTATGTCTTCGAAAACGAGCTGGACGTGGAAGTTCGTCAAATTGAAAACCGTCAATTTCGGCTGGATTCCGAAGGCGCGACCTTTGACGGACGGGATTTATTCGCTCCCTCGGCAGCCTGGCTCACCAGGGGGCAAACGCCTGGGGCGTATGGTCGGTTAATTACGGATTACGAAAAACTGCCGATCCAAAAACCAGAAGTACGGAAAGGTATTTTGCACGGACGTGTAGCGTATATCGATCGCTTTGGGAACATCATGACGGACATCACTCCTGACGACATCAAAACTTTACAAGACATCACCAAGAAAAAAGACTTTTCTATTCAACTGCGTGACACCACGATTCAAGAATTGAAAACCCATTATGAGCAAGGATCACCCGAGACTGCGAGTGCTCTCATCAATAGTAACGGCTACCTTGAAATATTTCTTCAACAGGGAAGGGCGAATGAGAAGCTAGGTGTCAATCTCGGCGATCTCATTCAGGTGACCTGAAACCGTTCGACTGATTTGAGTCTACACTCCCAAGTAACTTCATAAGTCCTCCCTGTCGTCCTGGCGCGCGGCGCGCATAAAGGCACTCCTAACTATGAAGCATTTGCTGAATTGAAAAATCAAAGTGCATTTATGCAAGTTTCCAATGGTGGGTATTTTATACCAAAGATCCGCGATGGATGTATTTTGGCATAAAAAAACCTCGTTGCTTTGCTAAGATACGGGTGCCTACCCACTTAGCCACTCCTCACCAACGAGGTGAAACGAATGATGCCCCAAACCGTTCTGCCGTTCAAGCTTGAGCCCACCGACGAACAGCTCACCGCTCATGACGGGCTGGTGCTGTTCGGGGAGTTTCTCCAAGCCATGACTGTGCCCCGGCAACTTAATGCGGCCTTGCCCGCGCCCGGGAGCCGCATCGGCTTTCACCCCGCCCAATTTGTCGAGCCCCTGCTGCTGATGTTGCATGGCGGGGGCCGGACGTTGGAGGATCTGCGGCAGATTCGCGAGGACGCGGGCTTGCGGGCGGTGCTGCGAATCCCCGTGGTTCCCAGTGCCGATGCCACGGGCGATTGGCTGCGACGCAGGGGGAGCAGGATGGGTTAGCAAGTTTAGCTGTCGTCAATCAGCAGCAGATCAGGCGGGCGTTGAAGCGGGAGCCGCGCACGGACTATACCCTCGATCTTGATGCCACACAGATTGTCGCGGAGAAGCAGGAAGCCACATGGACGTACAAGGGGGAGCGAGGCTATCTGCCGATGCTGGGGCACTTGGCGGAAAATGGGCTGGTGCTTGGGGAGGAGTTTCGTGAAGGCCATGAGGCCCCGGCGTCTCGCAATCTTGAATTCACCCAGGCCTGTGCGGCGCAGATGCCCACAGGCAAACGGATTGCGCATGTGCGGGCGGATAGTGCGGCGTACCAAGCGGAGCTGTTCAACTGGTGTGAGGAGCACAAGGTGACGTGTGCCATGGGGGGCGTGCAAGATACGGCTGTACAGGCCGCCATTGCGGCCATCCCTGAGGACCAGTGGCACCCCTACAGAGATGGTCAGCTCGCTGAAACAGTGCATGGTATGGCGAAGACCAAGCACGCCGTTCGGCTCATCGTGCTGCGACGACCCGTGCAACAGGATCTGTTTGCCCCCGAGGCTCCTCGCCAGCGCTATACGCTGATTGCGACGAACCGAGACGGAACCCTCGAGGAGATTGTGCGGTGGTACAACCAGCGAGGCGAGGCAAGCGAAAATCGCATCAAAGAACTGAAGAGTGGCTTTGGCATGGAACGACTGCCGTGTGGGACCTTTGCGGCCAATGCCGTCTTTTTTCGCATTGGCGTGTTAGCCTACAACCTGTTTGTGTTGTTTAAGGTGTTGGCGTTGCCCCATGCCTGGAGCCGGTGCCAAGTGCGCACGGCGCGCTGGCGGCTGTATCAGATAGCGGGCAAAGTGGTCCGGCATGCCGGCGCGGTGATCCTCAAAGTGCCGCAATGGCTGTGGGGCTTGTGTGAGGAGATTCGGACGCGATGTACGGAAGCCGCCCAGACTTAAGCCGGGGGACAGGAATCAGAAGAGAGAGGAAGCATGAAAGGGGCAGTTTGCCCAGAAGGAGCAGGTTGAACCCATTGCGCCAAGGAATCCCTGGGAGACAATCTCGGATCCAGCAAAAACATTGACCAAGCGACTCCTCTCGTGGATGAAAAACGTAGTTTCCGCTAAAGGAGTCCTGTTGACAAAATCCATCGCGGATCTTGGGTGTATATACATTGATGAAACATTTATGATTTCGTGTTATGCTGAGCATAGTCATGAAAAACTCAGTGGAGGAAGCCATGAAAGGAACAGTGAAAAAATGGGGGAACAGCGCGGCAATCCGCATCCCTTACCGAGTCTTGGAAGCCGTCTCTCTCTCCTTAGAGGAGGAGGTGAACATTCGTGAAGATAATGGGAGGATCGTTATCGAACCTGTCCATCCCACAAAATATAACCTCAAAGACTTACTGAAAGGGATAACCAGCAAGAACCAACATCGAGCCGCTGACTTTGGCAAACCACAAGGAAGGGAAATTTGGTAGTTTCTAAAGGGTACATCCCTGACGCGGGTGACATTGTGTGGCTCAACTTCACACCTCAAACAGGACATGAACAGGCTGGCCATCGTCCAGCACTCGTTCTAAGGCCTATAATCAGAAAACAAGCCTCATGGTTTGCTGTCCCATTACCACACAGATAAAAAGTTACCCCTTCGAAGTTCGTCTTTTCGGTCACCCAGAAAACGTCGTTCTTGCAG
>Ga0114950_10004135_pt1 | contig 11234 bp, 8 predicted proteins | sample N075metaG_FD_83503 | JGI IMG/M metagenome (GOLD analysis project Ga0114950, IMG submission 83503) | Deep subsurface microbial communities from Kermadec Trench to uncover new lineages of life (NeLLi) - N075 metaG | ecosystem: Environmental > Aquatic > Marine > Ocean trench > Sediment | place...
AGCACCGGCTCCGGGCCGCGTCCAAAATTTCAAACTCGTTGACAGGATGCCCGCAGTGTGTTTAATTGTGACTGATCAATCACAATAACTCAGGTTCGGAGAGCGAGGATGCCTCGCTTCTTCACTCGGCGCCTGCGGCACGGGGGACGATCCCGCGACCTTTCCCTATTTGAAAACTTCAATCGGTAAACCCCATCAACCAGGAGAAACCCATGGCAACAGAGAAACGCACGATCACCATCGACGCCCCCGCATCGAAGATTTGGGCCGTTTTGAGTGACTTCAGCAATATCCAGATGTTTCACCCCAACGTCCAGGATGTTGATCAACTCAGCGAAGTTGATCGAGGGCTCGGTGCGGCACGCCGCTGCAACTTCTATAGCGGGGGCTCTGCTGTCGAAAACATTACTGCGTGGGATGACGAACGACATTCTTTTACCTGTACCGTCACCGAAATCGCGGCACCACTAGAAGGAATAACCTCGAGCATGTGGGTCGAAGAAATTGATTCCGATCGTTCCGAAGTCCATATTGAAATGGACTACACCCCCAAATGGGGAATCTTTGGGAGAGTTCTGAACGTACTGGTGTTGCAATTCGCCTTGCAGTCCACGTTCAAGAAAGTATTGAATGGTCTCCAACTCCATCTCGAGACGGGTAAGTTGATCGGAAGAGACGGGAAGCCAACCGCCCGCTTCTCTCAGGCAGCAACGGTGTGACGAACCGGCGCTAGGTCCTTTCGACGAACGCACCGGCGAGCTGTTTCATGATGTCGCCGCCGGTGACGATGCGGTCGCCGTCTTCGTGGGCGGCCGTTCCACCGACGTTCTTCTTGATCGGCGTCATGTCTACGTCCGGGGATTCGGCGCGCAGGGCCGCGACCGTGGACTTCTCCTTCGGACGCGAGGGGTGAAAGTCCAGTCGAAATTCCCGCATGGCGTTTTCGTGGGTCATCGCGTTGATTTCGTCGTCCGGGACGTTGTCGAGACTCTTCCACAAGATCTCCGGCGCCGTGGGCCAGGTGGTGTCTGAGTGCGGGTAGTCGCACTCCCAGAAGATGGTCTCGACACCGATCGCGTCTCGCATCCTGAGTCCGGCCTTGTCGTCGATGAAGCAGTTCAGGATGTGGTCGCGGAAACATTCACTCGGTAGCTGACTGCCAAAGTCCTGGTTGGTCCACGCCTTGTGGTGGTCGTAGACGTAGTCCACGCGTTCCAGGAAGTAGGGAATCCAGCCGATCCCGCCCTCGGAGAGCGCAAACTTGAGCGTGGGATGTCGGCGCAAGATCTTCGAAAACAGCAGGTCCGCGGCGAGGTTCACGATGCTGATCGGAGTCGTGGCGATCATCACGTCTACCGGGGAGTCCATCGTGGGGAAGCTCATGCCTCCGCCCGATCCGATGTGGATGCAGATCACCATGCCCTCGTCGGTGCAGACCTGCCACAGCGGGTCCCAGTACTCATCGTGCAGCGAAGGGAAACCCAGCTTTTCGGGATTCTCGCTGAAGCTGATCGTCGTGCAGCCCTTGCGCGCGACTCGGCGCACTTCTTCGACCATCAGCGTCTGATCCCACAGACATGGGAGCGCCAGGGGGATGAAGCGGCCGGGATAGGTGCCGCACCATTCGTCGATATGCCAGTCGTTGTACGCCTGCAACATGACGGTGGCGAGTTTCTTGTCCTCGGTCTTGGCCCAGAGTTGTCCGACAAAACCCGGGAACGAAGGAAAGCAGAGCGATGCCAACACACCGTTGGCGTTCATGTCCGCGATCCGCGCGTGGATGTCATAACAACCCGGGCGCATCTGGTCGTACGAAGTGGGTTCGACACCGTACTCTTCCGGCACCCGTCCCACGACGGCGTTCAAGCCGATGTTGGGCAACTTCTGTCCGTTGAAATCCCATACGTCGCAACCGCTGGGCAAGCGGATGATCTTGGGCGCCTTGTCCTTGTACTCGGGGGTTAGATGTTGTTCGAACAAATCGGGAGGTTCGACCACGTGGTCGTCCACGCTCACCATGATCATGTCTTCGAGTTGCATCACGCTCTCCTTGTACGTACGAAGCTCGGGGTTCGGGACTTCGCTGCGTTATCCGGGGATCTGACGATCCGTCAGATTATCTTCGCGAACGCCGCGGGGGATGTAAAGGGACGAATGCAGCGGACCCCCGAGCCCGCTCGGCCGGCGCAAATTTGCGCAATTTTCCCTCAGCGGGCCTCTGTGATCGCTTATCCCCTTGAATTTGATACTCTTTTCGGCCCTGAGGCGGAAATCGACCCGACTCGCTGGAGGAACGATCCGGATCATGTGCGGTATCGCAGGGGTGATTCGCAGCGAGGGACGGCCCGTAGAGCCCCAAAAAATCCGCGCCATGTGTCGCTCGATGGCCCATCGCGGTCCCGACGACGAGGGCTACCTGTTCGCGGACCCAAAACGCAACCGCGTCGAGATTTTTGGCGGCCGCGACACCCCCGAATCCGTCTACCGAGCTAGCGCGAGCTACTGCCCCGATCGAGTGCTGGATCCCGATCGCCTCGCCGGCCCCCCCAGCCTGGCCCTCGCCCACCGGCGACTCTCGATCATCGACACCACGGCTTTGGGCCATCAACCCATCTCGAGCAGCGACGGCAACCTGTGGATGGTCTACAACGGCGAGGTCTACAACTACCTGGCGATTCGCCGAGACCTCGCAGGCCTCGGCCACGACTTTGTCTCGGGTTCCGACTCGGAAGTCGTTCTCCACGCCTATCAGGAATGGGGCCCAAAGTGTCTCGAACGCTTCAACGGCATGTTCTCTCTTGCGATCCTCGACCTCCGCGAGGGCCGACTCTTCTGTGCGCGCGATCGTTTCGGCATCAAGCCCTTCTACTATTCGATGAACCGCGAAGGCTTCGTGTTTGCTTCCGAGATCAAGACCTTGTTCGAATCGGGCCTGGTCGAGTCGGCCCCCAACCTCCCGATCCTCTACACCTATCTCTCCGTCGGCATCGACGACATCCGCGAAACCTGTTTCGACGGCATCGTTCCCCTGCAGCCAGGTCACTACCTGATGGTCGATCTCGAAGCCCGGCAGTTGGTTACCGAACGCTACTACGCGCTGCCCTACGGAGCCGACAAGATCAAACTATCGGGCACCGACTATGTCGAGGGGTTCCTCGAACGCTTCACCCAGGCGGTGCGGTATCGCTTGATCGCGGACGTCCCAGTTGGGACATGCCTGAGCGGCGGCCTCGATTCTTCTGCAATCGTGTGCACGGTCGACAAGCTGATGCGGGACGACGGCCTGAAGATCGTCGATAGCGAGCTCCAGAGTACGTTTTCCGCCCGCTATCTCGATCCCCAGCACGACGAAGGCGAATGGATCGACGAAGTCGTCCGGGCCACGGGCGCTCGCCCCCATACGACCTATCCCAGCGGCGAAGAGCTGTTGAACGAACTCGACGCCTTCATCTACCACCACGAAGAACCCCTGGGCAGCACCAGCTGCTACGCCCAGTGGCGGGTCTTCAAGCTCGTCAAGGATTCAACGGATGCCGGGGTGAAGGTGACCCTCGACGGTCAAGGGGGTGACGAACTACTCGGGGGCTACCACCGATACTTCGCGAGCCACTTTGCCAACCTGCTCGCGAAGTTTCGCTTTGCAACGCTGCGGCGGGAGATCAACGACTGCCATGCCCTGCACGGGTATTCCAAGACTTCCCTGGCCTGGCAGGCGATATCGATCAACATCCCGCCCCCGCTCAAGGTCGTGGCGCGCAACTTTTCGGGTCGCCACGAGTATCCCGCCTGGATGAACCGGGACTTCGGCGCGCATCACGTACAGCATCCCGATGTCGATCGGCGACGCGGCGAGTATTACGACTGGAGTTCTGGCAACGTATTTGAAGGGGACCTCTACAACTCCATAACCCTCGGGATCCCGAGGTTGCTGCGGCACGGGGATCGAAATTCGATGGCGCACTCGATCGAATCTCGGGTGCCGTTCCTGGATCACGAGTTGGTGGAGTTTTGTTTCGCCATGCCGGATGAATTCAAGATCTCGCGCGGGATCACCAAGGTGGTGTTGCGGGAGGCCATGAAGGGGGTGATCCCGGAACCCGTGCGCATGCGACACAGCAAGCTCGGCTTTTCGACCCCGCAAAGCGCCTGGTTTCGCGGGGCACTCTCGCCACTGCTGGAAAGTGTCGTGCAGTCCGAGAGCTTTGCGGATCGCGGCTACATTGACGTCGACCTGGCCCGACAGCTGTTTGCACGACACAAAAACGGCGAGATCGACATCAGCACGGACCTCTGGAAGTGGGCGAACCTCGAACTCTGGATGCGTCGCTACATCGACTGAGGGTCAGACCCGGGCGCTGGGCTTGCTGGTGCCAGAAACCTGCGGGCGTAAGGCTCGGCCGCAGCTGTCGATTTTACGGCCAAGGGCAGCCTCCGGCCCCGGGGCTTGCGACGCTCGAGCGAGCGTTCGTTACCCTGTTTCGACGCGGGTTTCGCATGGGGTGTCGTGATGGCCAAAGATGAATCAGCAGTTCGGCTGTTCAGGGATCGTCTGATCCGACGGATCCCCGCGCCTTCGCCGGATCTCGACCTCCCTGTTCTCGCCAAACGGGTCGATCGCCTTCTGAGTCTGGTCGACAGCACCAATGGTTTCGTGTCTGAGGCGGACTCCACACCCAAAACCACTTTTGTGAGTCCGGGCTGCTTCGACGTCTTGGGCTTTACCCCCGAAGAAGTTCTCCTTGGTGAATGCATCGAAGTGCACGAGGACGACGAAGAAGCATTGTTGAAAGGAGCAGTTGATCTCGCCAAGCACGGGCGGTCCTTTCACCTGGTCGTCCGCACGAAGCACAAGCGAGGGGATTGGCGCTGGCTCGCGATAAGTTCCCAGGCTTCGTACCGGTCTGCCGACGGCAGCTATCAATCCATGAGCCTGAACCGCGACGTCACAGACCTCGTGCACGCGCAACGCGGTCTGGTCGAAAGCGAGGAGCGCTATCGCGTCGTTTCAGAGATGAGCAACGATCTCATTACCGAAACGACGATAGACGGCCGGACCCACTTCATCAACCAGGCGCACTCCGATACCCTTGGTTACACCCAACGAGAATTGATCGAGATGCCTCCGTATTCGCTACTTCATCGAGACGATGTGGACCGGCTCCGTGAGAGTTCCGAAAATTCAATAACGCAGGACTCAACCGCACGCTTCGAAGCCTATCGCGTTCGCACCAAGGAGGGATCTTACCGCTGGTTCAGAGCCAGGGGACAGTCCTACCAACGCAGTGATGGGCAAACGCGTCTCGTGTCCGTCGCTCACGACATTACCGACGAACTGCGCGAACAAGCGGAACGCCGAAACCTCGAAGAACAGATGGTCAGTACCCAGAAGCTCGAGAGCCTGGGGGTGATGGCCGGCGGGATCGCTCACGACTTCAACAATTTGCTGACGCCGATTCTGGGTGAAGCCAGTTTGGGTCTCGACGAAGTGCCGCTCGATTCGCCCGTGCGAAAGCGCCTGCTGAAGATCCGCCGGGCCGCCGAGCGCGCCGCAGCGCTCACCAATCAGATGCTCTCCTACGCGGGCAAAGGGCCGCTGCAACTCGAGCGCATCGATCTTTCGCATCTGGTCGAGGAGATGGGGCGCTTGTTCGAATCGGCGGTGTCGGGCAGAACCGTGCTCAAGTTCGAACTCGCATCGGGACTGCCGCCGATGGAAGCCGATTCCGCCCAGGTCAGCCAAGTGGTGGTCAACCTAATCAGCAACGCCAGCGAAGCTCTGCCCGACGGCGAGGGCAAGATCACTGTGCGGACCGGGTTGGTGGATCTCTCGGAAGCCCCCGACCGGGCAATTTTTTCGGAAAAGTTCGTCAAGGGCCGACACGTCTATATCGAGGTGGCGGATTCCGGATGCGGGATGGACGCGGAAACCACTGCGAAGATCTTCGATCCCTTTTTCACCACCAAGTTCACCGGCCGTGGGCTCGGGCTGGCGGCCGTCGCGGGCATCGTCCGGGGCCACCGTGGCGCGGTCGAAATCTACAGCGAACCCGAGGTCGGAACCTCGTTTCGCGTGCTGTTCCCGGCCACGGAGGGAAGTGTCGTCGAACCGGCGTCGAACGACAAGCGAGCTACGACCTGGCGGGCGAGCGACATGGTCCTGATCGTGGACGACGACGAGGGCGTGCGCGAACTCGCCTTCGACATCTTGTCGCGGGTGGGACTCCATATCATCACCGCCGCGGACGGGCGCGAAGCCGTCGATGTCTTCGCCCGCAACGCGGACGAAATTCGCCTGGTCCTGCTCGACCGAACCATGCCTACGATGGGAGGCTTCGAGGCGTTTCAGAAGATTCGCAAGATCCGCCCCGACGCCCAGGTCGTGTTGGTGAGCGGTTACTCGGAAGAGCGGGCCGCGGCTGAACTCGCGGGATTGGGCCTGGCGGGATTTTTACAGAAGCCGTTCTTGCCCGATGTCCTCGTCGATCTCGTGCGCAAAGTGATCGAGGGTCCGGCGGTCTACCGGATCTAGCCCGGCCCAAGCGTCCCTACTGAGCCAGGTCGCGTTCGATCCCGCGGATCTGTCGCTCGAGTTTTAGCGCCTGTTCGATCTTGCCCCTTGCGTCGTAGAGATCCCGCAGACCGATCAACCCGTTGAGGTTCTTGGGATCGAGTTCGAGGGCGCGCAGATACTCAGCCTTCGCCCGCCCGTAGTCGCCGCGCCTGGTGTGGAACTGGGCCAGGTTGACGTGGGGCTCCGGGGCGGTGTCCACAGTCTTGACGATGAGCTGTAGCGCTTCGATCGCCCGATCGGTCTGCCCCACGCTGTCGAGATGAATGGCGAGGTTGTTGAGCATCTGCACCGAGGCGCCGGCTACCCGCATGTCCGCGAGATAAAAGCGCTCGGCATCCGCCCACTGGTAGTTTCGCACTGTGGTGCGGACCATCAGGATCGGCAGAACCAGAGCCGCGACGGCCACGATGCGCTTGCGCGACGCCGGGGTCACCCGGCTGTAGAAACCGGCGAGCAAGATCCCGGGACCGATCAGCGGAACGTAGAGCCAGTGCTCCAGGTACATCGCAGTCAGGGGGATCAAACCCGAAAACGGCGCCAATGCGGCAAAGAACCAGCCGCAGCCGAGGAACATGAGCGGCGACTTGCGGGCGCGAAGCGCAGCCAGGGCTCCAAACGAAAGCGCGATCAGGCCCGCCAGACCGTGGAGGGTGACGAGGCTAGTGAAGATGATCCGCGGCTTTCCGTAACTCAATACCGCCGGCCAGACCATCATCTCGATGTAGCGATCGATCACACTCACGAAGGTAATGAGCCGGACATGCAGGTTTTCGGTGTAGACGCTCGTGCCCGTCACCATGCCCGAAGTTCCGGCAAAATTGAGCAGGGTGAGCTTGACCACCAGGAAGCCAAAGGCGAGCAGGGCAAAACTCACGAGCGACAGCACGAGGTAGCGACCGACCTGGATGCGTCCGGTCAGTACAAGGTAAATTCCCAACACCAGTGACAGGGGCGAGAGAATCACCGCATCGGATTTGGTAAAGAAGGCCCCCACAAACAACATCAACGCCGCAGCGAACAGTCCGGCGCGCCGCGCGGAATTCTCTTGCCCCAGACTCGCGATCCAGGCGTAAAGTCCGCCGAGCAAGAACGCGAGGGCCAGAGGCCCCGCGAGCCCCGACACATAACTCACGGACTGGGTCTGGATCGGGTGAACGAGAAATACCAGGGAGGCCAGAAAGCTGCCGGTTCTGTGGAGCGATAGTGCTGCGAGGAGGCAAAAGACCAGCAGTGCGTTCAGGATGTGGACGATCAACGAAAACGCGTGATAGGGAACCGGCGACAGTTCGAAGAACCGGTAGATCAGGGCGAACACGAACTGTTGGTTGGGCCGGTAGGTGTTGGACTGGAAGCCCGCGCCCTCGGTCACGCTCGAAGAATAGATCTCGCCGAGGTCAAACTGGTTTACATGCTGGTTCCATTCGATGAAGTGATGATCATCAAAGAACAGCGGGGCGCCCAGCACGACTCCGTAGAGCGCGAGTCCCAGCACAGCCTGAACCGCAGCGACTCGGACGTTCGAGCGCGCAAACCAGTCGCAAACCGCAACAATACCTCTGACTTCATCGGGAGATGTCGTAACCATGCCGTCGACAAACGAAAGTAGCACCCCGACGCGGTCGCCCATACACCGTATTCGTTAAGCTAGCTTGGCAATCGCGAGAATTGGGATCCATCGACGGGAGCACAACATGACACTCGAAAACAGCGGCAAGGTGGCGGTCGTGATCGGCGTGGGACAGAGCCAAGGACTCGGAGCGGCCATCGCAAGGCGTTCTGCCCGGGAGGGTCTGCATACGTTCGTCGCCGGTCGCACCCAAGGTCGACTCGAATCGATCGTCAAGGAGATCGAGGCCGAGGGCGGCACGGCCACCGCCGTAGCGACCGACACTACGGTGGCCGCAGATGTCGAACGCTTGTTCGACCGCGCCGTCGACGAGGGCGGCTCCCTCGACTTCGTCGCCGCCAACGCCGGCAACGCCCAGATGGGCCCGATCGCCGAAACCGACGACGAGGCTTTCGAAGCCGTCTGGCGCGTCTGTTGTTTTGGTGGGTTTCTAGTCGGTCGCGCGGCGGCCCGTCGCATGGTCGATCAAGGCTCGGGGAGCATTCTCTTTACCGGCGCCACCGCGTCCCTGCGCGCTCGTCCCCCGTTCACGACTTTCGCATCCGCCAAGGCAGCACTGCGCGCCCTCAGCCAGGGCCTCGCCAGAGAGTTCGGCCCAAAGGGAATCCACGTCGGCCATATCGTGGTCGACGGCATGATCGACGGCGACCAAATCAACAGCCGCATGCCGGCCTTGAAGGAACGCATGGGCGAGTCGGGAATGTTGAACATCGACGCCATCGCGGACGCGTTCTGGACCCTCCACACCCAGCACCCGAGCGCCTGGACCTGGGAACTCGACCTGCGACCCTACAAAGAAGACTGGTAGCGGGTTGGCAATTCGACTGGCCGGGCTTCAGCCATGCCCGGGCGGCCTTGCGCTATCGGAACCGCGATCGCATAAGACGTGCCGCGACGCGACGCATCACAGGTGCGGCCAGCCGGCGTAGTGCCCCGTTCTTCCCGCGACCCTCGGCACTGGAAAATTCGTTGATCCCGAGCTCGTGTCGAATGTCTGCCGATAGAAGATCGAGCGGGCCGTCGATTGGGATTCCAATGCCGTCGGCGATTCGAACCATGCGCTGAAAGTTTGCAATGATGGCGGCGGCATCGACGACCCCCGCATCTCCCAACGACTTCTGGACGGCGTTGCGGGTCTCCGCGACATCCGGAGATCGGGCAACCACCGCGTCCGCGTAGGCGATCAACTCTGCTCCATACGCGACCCCGGCCACTTCACCGCTGGCTCCCTTGGTGATCGCCGCGAGGTCCACATCGCTGCCCCGACTGCTCACACGGAGCAGGTTTGCGTGTGCGGCCGTTCAGTAGAAACACTCGTTGAGGGCGGATACACGGGCGGCGACCAACTCGATCTGCCGGCGATCCAGACTGTTGCAGGCATTCAGATTGCCGACATCCTTCACGTAGAAGGCGGACAGGAGTTCGATCAGATTCCGCACTGCATCGGGCACCAGGGACATGGCTCGAAGCACGTTCGGCACGAAGCGACTGGGAACGGAAAGCGTACTGTATAGGTCGGCTTCGTTCTGACCTGCGCCTTCGCTGGGTATCATGGCAACCCAGGCACCATCGTCGACGGCCGCCGCGGGTCGGTAGCGGGAAGGCTCACCGGCCTGCACCTCCGGGAGCCGGAGCAAGGGAATTTCCAGAGCGTCGCAGAAGCTGTCGATGCCGATCACCGTTGACACGATGCTGACAATCTCGACGTAGGCCTCATCCGTGAGGCCGGCGGCGTTCAGTTCGCGAATTGCCTTTTCGCTGAGGCGAGCGGCGTCGGTGGTGAGCCGGTGTGTTGCCTCGATGGCAACCCCAGGCAGGGCGCTCGCGATCTCATGCTCTCCTTGGACGGAGTACGGGCTGACGGCATCGACTCGATCCGCGCACAAGCGACAATCCCGCGCAGCACGAACCTCCGCGACGAACGCTGCGCGTTCCGCGCCGGTCCACCAGTTGCCGGGTTTCCCGAGGAACTCCCAGGCATTGCGCGTCGCTTGATCCAGATCCGATCGGATCGGGTACGACGCCTCACGGTAGATCGCACTCGTCATTGCTCCACTCTAACCCAGCGAACTTGAACCGCGCGATCTAATTTCCGGGTTCATCGCCCTGTTGGGCGGCGCCCCTATCTATTGCCGAGCGGATTGAGCGTCGTCATCCAGGCTAGGAGTCCCACCAGGTAGAAGATCGCCCACCCAGCATGGAACGTCTGGCTGTCTGTCCGAGACGCCTGCCAGTGGCCGACAAGCAGACGTGCTGCCCAGACGATCCACGTTCCGATCGCACTTCTATCCAATCCGCTTCGGGGGCGGCATAGCCAAGTCCGTGCTTCAGGATTGTGTCGCAAATGTCAACGCCGACACTGAACAGCATGACGCGGAATAAAACCTGACGATTCGCAAAGAAGTGAGTTCTCAGGTCGATGTCTATTCAGGTTCGAACCGATCCCGCCCAAGAGGTTGGTTAGCACCAAGCCAGCCACGACGGAAATGAGTCCCCTCCACACATTCGTGGGGCGCCGAAGCGCGTTCCTCCAAAGAGCTCTGCCCCTTGCTCGAGCCCGAAGCTAACTGGATTGAAATCCAGTCGTCTTTGCATGGACGGGTGAGGGAACCGATGTGTTTCTGGGATACGGAGCAGCCACAACGCTCCGAACCAAAGTCCCAATAGGTGTTTGGTGCAGGTTCCCAGAGCACGAGCCGCCTGGCGGGAGCCAGAGGAGTGTGCATGAGTTCACGAGCGGACAATCATCGTGATCTTGAGGTAAGCACCTAGAACGAACTACATAGCCGGATCGAGCCGTAGAATGTCCCGCGGCGGTGGAAATCCCATCAGGAACAGAATCCGCAACGGCAGTTAGACGGCGGACGCGCTGGCGCTCTCTTCGGACGTGACCAGGTAGCCATTCGGAGAGCGAAGCTTCAACGCCCTACGGCCCCACTCCTCGACCGTAGGTGGCTGCTCGATCGCGAGGCCCCCCACCTCCGCGCGTTCGTGTACAGCACCGATGTCAAGGGTCTCGAACTGCCACCAGAGCCG
>Ga0114950_10004136_pt1 | contig 11234 bp, 11 predicted proteins | sample N075metaG_FD_83503 | JGI IMG/M metagenome (GOLD analysis project Ga0114950, IMG submission 83503) | Deep subsurface microbial communities from Kermadec Trench to uncover new lineages of life (NeLLi) - N075 metaG | ecosystem: Environmental > Aquatic > Marine > Ocean trench > Sediment | place...
GCTGATTTCCGATAGGTAGGGAGGCACCATGTCAGGACACTCCAAATGGGCCAACATCAAGCACCGAAAGGGTCGTCAGGACGCAAAACGCGGAAAGCTCTTCGCGAAGCTGATACGTGGAATCGAGTCGGCAGCACGAACCGGCGGAGCGGATCTCGATTCGAACCCCTCGCTCACGACAGCGGTACAGAAAGCGAAAGACAACTCTGTGCCGAAGGACAACATCGAACGCGCTGTAGCGCGCGGCGCTGGGGACGTCGATGGTATCGACTACATAGAAGCGTTCTATGAAGGATACGCGCCCGGCGGTGTTGCTTTGTACGTCCAGATACTCACCGACAACCGCAACAGGGCCGCTTCCGACGTCCGATCGGCATTCTCAAAGAATGGTGGCAGCCTCGGAGAGCCCGGTTCGGTTGGGTATCTCTTTGAGCAGAGGGGGTATCTCCTCGTCACAGGTGACGAGGATACCGTCATGATGGCCGCCATTGAGGGTGGCGCGGACGATGTAACGCAGGTCGACGAACAGTGGGAGATTGTCTGTTCTCCGAGCGAACTGCAAGGTTTGCGCATCTCACTCGAAGGTGCAGGCGTAGAGATCCGTACCGGCGAAGTGACGTATCTTCCTTCGACCTCGGTCGCTGTCGACGACAGCACAGCATCAAAGGTGTTGCGTCTGGTTGACGCTCTTGAGGACCTCGACGATGTGCAGGCCGTCTTCGGAAACTTCGACATCTCCGACGACTTTTTCGCCACAATCGAATAGTCGACTACCAGGGTTCTTCACTCTGAACCGAATGTGCACTATCCTCGAACACATGTTCGTTCTTGGTATCGATCCCGGACTCACCCGAACTGGTTACGGGATAGTCGACATTGCACCCGGAAGGGAAGTAGCGATAGCTGCCGGTGTCATCCGCACCGCGTCGGATCTGCCGGTTGCTGATCGGCTCGTTGAACTACGTCATGACATGGAAGCACTACTCGACGAGCACCCGATCGACTCCGCGGCGATAGAGCAGGTATTCGTCAACCGTAACCGGGGGACTGCAATGGCTGTGGCGCGAGCGTCCGGGGTCATCATGGAGACGATTGCCCGTAGGGGAATCGTCATAGCTGAGTATTCACCCTCGCAGATGAAGATGGCCGTAACCGGGTCTGGCTCTGCTGACAAACAACAAGTTGGAGCCGTCGTGTCGATGAGGCTCGGACTCGACACTGTTGACGGACCGGCTGACGTGGCGGATGCCCTCGGAATAGCCCTGTGCCATGCACAACATCACCCTCGTCGCGCACAGGTGGCACGCCGATGATTGGCAGACTCCGCGGAACAGTGATCGAGCGAGCTACCCAATCGGTTCTGCTTGAGGTAAATGGTGTCGGGTATGTCGTTGCGGTGACACCTCGGACCCTCCACGATTTGCCGCGAGTCGGAGAGGAGGCGGTATTGCACACCCACCTGCATGTGCGTGAGGACCAGCTTGCTCTCTACGGATTCGATTCGGCGGCCGACAAGAGTCTCTTCGGCATGTTGCTGGGTGTATCTGGTGTAGGCCCAAAGGTCGCACTCTCCATTCTCGCCACCATGACCTACGCCCAGCTGAGTGTCGCCGTAGCATCAGACGACATTCCCACATTGACAACCATTCCGGGAATTGGAAAACGCAGCGCACAGAAACTTCTGCTCGAGCTGAAGCCGAAACTTGACCTCGCAGATACTCCGCTGGCGTCGTCAGGGCCATTGGCTGACGTCCGTGAGGCGCTTGAGGGCCTTGGCTATGACGGCGAGGAGATCAGCGGTACCCTTCTTGACATGCCCCCGGACCTGTCAATCGAAGAGATGCTGAAACGCTGCCTTCAAAGCCTCGGCAGAGCGGGCAAGTAGTGCGCGAAGAAGGGCTTCTCACCTCCGCGACGACTCCGGAGGAGATAGAGACCGAGATTGGTCTCAGACCGAAGACCCTTGACGAGTTCATCGGTCAGACAGCGCTCAAGGAACGTCTCTCGATTCTGATAGAGGCCGCATCCCAGCGCCACGAGTCTGTCGACCATCTGCTTTTTTCTGGTCCACCTGGCCTTGGCAAAACAAGCCTCGCCGCTATTGTCGCTGCAGAGATGGGTGCCGCGTTTCGCTCCACATCTGGCCCAGCACTCGAACGCCCCGGTGATCTGGCAGCGGTCATCACAAACCTTGACCACGGCGATGTGTTGTTCATAGACGAGATTCATCGATTGCCGCGACAGGTCGAGGAAGTCATGTACCCGGCAATGGAGGACGGCCAACTAGACATCGTTGTTGGCAAAGGTCCGGCTGCTCGGTCCATCAAGATCGATCTTCCATCGTTCACTCTCGTTGGTGCTACAACTCGCGTTGGTAGGGTTGCCCCACCGCTTCGTGATCGATTCGGCTACGTCGCGAGAATCGACTACTACGGAACCGAGGATCTTGCCGCCATCGTGGCCCGATCGGCAAGATTGTTCGACACGGAGATTCTGCCAGAAGGTTGCCAAGCCATTGCGAAACGGTCTCGCGGGACGCCGCGAATAGCAAATCGCCTGCTCAGACGAGTACGCGACTATGCATCTGTGCGAGCTGACGGTCACATAGACGCTGATATTGCTGATGAAGCGATGGAAGTGTTCGAGGTCGACCAGGCAGGCCTCGACAAGGTTGACCGGGCCATCCTCAAGGCGATCATCGAAAAGTTCGATGGTGGGCCCGTTGGACTGTCCACGCTCGCGATTGCAGTTGGTGAGGACACTGAGACGGTTGAGGACGCATATGAGCCGTTTCTCATCCTTGAGGGGCTGATTCGGCGTACTCCTCGTGGCCGTGTCGCTACCCGAAGGGCGTACACACACCTTGGCCTCGAGCCACCGGTTGCCAATGGTCAGGGTCAGCTGATCGAGCCATAACCTCAGTGGATGGACACCGCTGACTTCGACTATGAGCTTCCGGACGCGGCCATTGCGCAGTCGGCACTTCCACAACGTCACGCATCGCGTGTCCTTGTTGGGTCGGATCTGTCAGAGGTTCCGTTTCTTGCGATTGACTCCCTGCTGTGTCGAGGCGATTTGCTGGTTGTCAACACGACACGGGTCCGTGCAGCACGACTCCTGGGCGTGCGGGTCCCGACGGGAGGAACGTGCGAACTGTTGCTCACAAAACACCTTGAAGGCTCGCGGTGGCAGGCACTTGCCAAGGGATCGAAACGGCTCCGCGCCGGATCTGTCGTGCAGTGCGGGACGATTACCGCGACGGTTGTGACGGACCCGCGTGGCGGCGTCGTCACCGTTGACCTTGCAACCGACGGCGACATGGAAGACGCGATCGAACGTGAAGGAGTGATACCCCTTCCACCGTACTTTCATGGATCGTTGAGTTCCCAGGAGCGATATCAGACGATGTTCGCCACACATGTCGGCTCTTCTGCTTCTCCAACAGCAGCCCTTCACTTCACACCGGAGGTGCTGCTACGCATTGAGGAGAAGGGCGTGGAGATGTCCAGTGTTGAGTTGCAGGTGGGGCTTGACACATTTCGGCCGATGGGCGACGGGGAGGTTGAGGACCATCAGATACACAGCGAACGGATCGTGATTGGCCTTGACGTTGTCGAAGCCATTCGTCGGTGCCGCGAGCGTGCCGGTCGCGTTATTGCGGTTGGGACAACGGTGGTTCGTGCTCTTGAATCGGCGGGACAAACCGCCACACTGGATGCCGGCCACATAGGTGAATATGTGGGGGAGACGGACCTCTTCATCTCACCTGGGTATCGTTTTGGAGTGGTTGATGGACTCTTTACAAACTTTCATGCGCCGCGCACAACGCTGCTCGTAATGATCGCGTCAATCGTCGGCGAACGGTGGCGCGACATCTATGCACATGCCCTCGCTAAGGATTTCCGGTTTCTCTCATTTGGAGATGCCATGTATGTCGAGGTCGACCGATGAATGAACCCGTGTCATGGCGTGGCATAGCGTCCGACGGTGACGCAAGGGTGGGCACCATCCATACGCCGCACGGATCTGTTGCGACCCCGAACTTCATGGCGGTTGGCACGAGGGCGACCGTCAAAACGGTCGACACGGAGGACTTATCGGCAATCGGAGCTGACATTCTTCTGGCGAACACGTACCACCTCATGCTTCGTCCCGGGGAGGACGTCGTCAGCAGTCTTGGCGGACTGCATACGTTCATGGCATGGGACGGGCCGATCCTCACCGATTCTGGCGGCTATCAGGTGCTCTCGCTTGACCCCAAGATCTCTGAGAGGGAACTGTTGTTTCGGTCGACCTACGACGGATCCCCGGTGCATCTGACACCGGAACGCTCGGTTGAGGTGCAGGAGGCGCTCGGCGCCGACATCGCCATGGTGCTTGATGTGCCCGTGAACCTTCCTGCGCCACGAGATGTTGCCGAAGTTGCCATGGCTAGAACTCTCCGCTGGGCCGAGCGGTCACGCTCTGCCAAGACGCGCTCGGACACGGCGCTCTTCGGGATCGTCCAAGGGGGGGCCGAAACGGATCTGAGAAAGCTATCAGCATCGGCAACAGCCGACATTGGATTTCCGGGATTCGGTATCGGTGGACTCGCTGTCGGCGAAACAGCCGGAGAACGCGCAGACGCGATACGAGCAGTGGTGCCTGAGCTGCCACCGGAAGCCGTCAGATACGTCATGGGACTCGGAGACACCGAGGGCATACTTGATGCCGTGGCCCTTGGAGTTGATCTCTTCGACTGTGTACTGCCAACTCGTGTTGCGCGTCATGGACGAGCATTGCTCCTGAGCGGAGATCTGTCGATGAAGACAGCCCAGTGGCGCGAGGATGGACGACCACTTGACGAAGAATGCCCATGTCTTGCATGTCGAAACTACTCACGGGCGTACATCAGGCATTTGGTCGTTACACGGGAGCTTCTTGCCCATCGCCTGTTGACGATACACAATCTCACGTACACCTACCGGTTGATGGCTGACATCCGGCAGCACATAACTGAGGGAACGTTCGGCGACTTCCACACTGAGATAGTCGCTCTTCGCAGACAAGGAATTGGCACCGTCGACGGGTAGCATTACGGCGAGTTTTGGCGGTCGAGGATGGCTTGGACAGCTCCGATGGTTGACACTCTCCCAGAAATCCAGGCGGACACACGGTCCATTGCGGAGGCCCCCATGATTCAAGTCAGCATGCATTCGGGATTGAGCATTGCGCAAGCAAGCACTGGCGGTAGCAGCGCACTGGCGTTCCTGTTTCCGCTGCTGATCATGGGCGGCCTGTTCTACGTCTTGCTGATTCTTCCGCAGAGGCGCCGCCACAAGCGTCTTGACAAGATGCGGTCAGCCATTGGGGTAGGCGATGAGGTTCGCACCATCGGTGGGATCATTGGCACCGTCGTTGCAGAGAAGGATGAAGAGTTCACACTCGATATTGGTGGTCAACACCTCAGAATTGTCAAGCGGGCCGTAGCCGAAAAGCTTGAGGACAACCAGGAGTGACCACGAAAAAGGCGTGGATAACGCTCATTGTCACTATTTCGATTGCGTGGGGGTCCCTTGCGCTCATGCTCGGTCTTGGATGGTCGCCCAAGCTCGGGCTTGACCTTCAGGGCGGTTTCGCGATAACTCTTGTTGCGCCCGAGGGCACCGATGCAGCGACGCTCGAAGCCGCGGCTGACATCATGCGGCGCAGGGTCGAGAACCTCGGCGGAGTACAGGAACCCGAAGTTGCAGTAGTGGGAGATAGAGCAATCGTCGTCCAGCTCCCCGGCGTTGACGACCGTGAACGGGCACTTGAGGCCGTCGGTACGACAGGCGAATTGTCCTTTCGACCGGTTCTTGGTGAGTATCCAGCATCTCCTGCCATCTTTGATCCTTCCAACACGTTTCCCGGTGGTGTGCCAACGTCGAATCCACTACTTGACCCCCTCAACCCCACCGATCCAGCAACCGGCATATCCATGGTTGACGACATCGACAATCGTTCCTTCCTGACCGAGACCGACACTCCGAGGGTCTATGAGGTTGGTGGTATCACCGTCGAGTTCCAGAATGGCGAAGTGATCGAGTTCCCAACTGGCTCCGACATTGTGGATGCCCGCGCACAGTTCACTTCGTCTGGCTTCGGGGGGCAGTGGGTTGTCGTACCGGACTTCACATCTGAAGGTGGCGAGAAGTTCAGAACATCAACCGCCTACCTCGCCAGCTTTCCGCCCGGTGATCTGCGCAGGCAGCTTGCAATCGTCGTTGATGGAGTGGTGTTCTCGGCACCGAGTGTCGCGCCTGAAGTCTCCTCAAGCGAGGGTCTTGATCCGAACGCGGTGATCATCACCGTAGGAAGCGGCGAGGACGCCGAACAGGACGCCCAGGACCTTGCTGCGTTGCTCCGATATGGAGCTCTGCCCACAACATTCGAGCGTGAACGGGTGGAGTCGGTGTCTGCAACACTTGGCGCAGACAGCCTCAAAGCTGGGCTGTTCGCTGGCCTTGCCGGTCTGCTGCTCGTTGCGGCATACATGCTTCTCTACTACCGTTCCCTCGGCCTCATAGCCATCGTCGGGTTAAGCGTCTTCGGATCCCTGCTGCTTGGCGCGATCATCCTTCTTGGTCAGACCCAGGGCACGACGTTGACCCTTGCCGGAGTTACGGGTGTCATCGTGTCGGTCGGGATAACACTCGACTCCTACATCGTGTATTTCGAACGTATCAAGGAGGAGGTCCGGTCCGGACGTGCCCTGAAACCGTCGGTGTCACACGCCTTCGAAGGTGCCTTCCGGACCATTCTCACCGGCGACACCGTCACATTCCTCGCTGCGATTCTTCTGTTCATACTTGCCGTTGGCCAGGTCAAAGGATTCGCGTTGACACTTGGCCTCGCGACCGTGATCGATGTGACCGTCGCGTACTACTTCACACGATCTGCTGCGTACCTCCTCGTACGAGGCCCACTCGGAAAAGGTGGTCGCTTCTCCATCCGAGGAGCTATGGGTGGGACCGACACGGCCAAAGAGGTTGCGAAGGTTGAGGTGCCAGCATGAGCGTACTCAGAAGGATGTACCGCGGCGAAACGGCCTTCGACTTCGTTGGGATTTCCAAAAAGACACTCGTTGTAAGCTCCATATTCGTTGCGGCTTCCGTCCTCTTGATGGTCGTGCGCCCTTTCAACCTCAGTATTGACTTCACAGGTGGAGTGATCATCTCGGTGGAGAACAACGCCGATGTCACAGTCGAAGAGGTACGGGCTGACCTACGTGACGTCGGATACGCGGACGCTCGTGTTCAGGTCACCGGTGACGGTTTCATTCTTGTGCAAACAGAGTCGCTTGATGCAGATGAAATGGACGTTCTCGTTGTAGCGGTCACCGAGGCGGCAGGGTCCGACATCAACAACGCAAACGTTTCGGCCGTTGGTCCGACCTTTGGCGCAGAGGTCACTCGCAAGGCGATTCAGGCACTCGTCGTGTTCCTCATCGTGATCGCGTTATTCATCACGTGGCGGTTTGAGTGGAAAATGGCCGTCGCAGCACTCATTGCGTTGTTGCACGACCTCGTCATCACAGGTGGCCTGTACGCGCTCGCAGGATTCCTGGTTACTCCTTCCACGATCATCGCGATTCTGACGATCCTCGGATATTCTCTGTATGACACCGTTGTTGTGTTTGAAAAGGTGAAGGAGAACACCCAGTTGCTCCACGATCAGTCGACCATTTCCGGGATCGTGAACCTCTCCATGAACCAAGTGCTCATGCGTTCGATCAATACATCACTCACGTCGCTGCTGCCGGTCGGTTCGCTCCTGCTCGTCGGATTTCTTGCTCTTGGGGCAGAAACTCTGAAAGAATTCGCTTTGGCACTCTTCATCGGCATCGCGATTGGTACCTACTCGTCAATATTCGTCGCGGCGCCTGTGCTGGCGCGCTGGAAGGAGAGCGAGCCAGAGTGGCAGCAACGCGCGTTGCGGCTTGGGAAGGGATCCGAACCGGCTCGAGTTGTGGCCAAGGTCGAACAGACCGAAGCACCAGCTGTTGCACCCTCGAAGTCGGCCGTAGCAAGACCTCCCAAGCAAAGGCGGAAGCGTCGGTAGAATTGCCATATGGGCAACAACACCGACTCCGTTGACACAGCTCCAGCTTCCGACCGCGGTCTGAGTTTTGTTGACCCTGCCGTTCATGGTCGCACACCCGATGAGATGTTCGCAGATATCGCCGACACCTACATCGAGGCACATCCTTCCGGCGACACTCAACAAATTGAGGCAGCGTATGCGGTTGCTGTGGAGCAACACCAGGGGCAGAACAGGGCCACAGGCGACCCGTACATAGTCCATCCGCTCGCGGTTGCGGAGATACTTGCCGACTACGGTATGGACGAAGCAACACTGTCAGCCGCTCTTTTGCATGACACCGTTGAGGACACCGACCTGACGCTCGAGCGTATCACTGCAGACTTTGGCGATGAGGTGACGCTGCTGATAGATGGTGTAACAAAGCTGGACAAGATCAAGTTCTCGAGCAGAGAACACGCGCAAGCCGCGACCATTCGCAAGATGGCTGTAGCGATGGCAAAAGACATTCGTGTGCTCGTAATCAAACTGGCCGACCGTACGCACAACATTCGGACCATCGACCCGCTTCCCGAAGAGAAGCAGCGAAGAGTCGCGCTCGAAACGTTGGACGTGTACGCACCGCTCGCCCACCGCCTCGGCATGCAGGAGATCAAGCACGAAATGGAGGAGACGTGTTTTGGCATCCTCTATCCAGGCCCGAAGGCAGAGATCGAGGCGAAAGTTGCTGCACGATCGCCCGAGCGTGCAGCATATATTGACACCGTCATCGATGACCTGGCGACCGTATTGTCAACGAACGACATCACTGCCAAGATAACCGGACGACCGAAACATCTCTACTCCATTTATCGAAAGATGGTTGCTTCCGGGCTTGCATTCGAGGATATCCACGATCTCATCGGGATCCGCGTCATCGTGAAGGATGTCAAGGGTTGTTACGCCGCACTCGGCATCGTGCACTCCATCTGGCCTCCGATACAGGGCCGATTCAAGGACTACATCGCTTCTCCAAAGTTCAATTTTTACGAGTCGATTCACACGACCGTTGTTGGCCGAGACGGCAAGCCCCTTGAGGTACAGATCCGTACGCACGAGATGCATGACCGTGCGGAGGGCGGTATCGCTGCGCACTGGCGCTACAAAGAAGACGGCAGCGAAGAAGACGATCTACTCGTGGTTGAGGATATTCGCGAAATGCAGGACGATGCCGTGAGTCCGGAAGACTTCCTCGCGACACTGAAACTCGATCTCTACCAGGACGAGGTATTCGCGCTGACCCCGACCGGAGAGGTGAAGGTTCTCCCGCGGAAAGCGACCCCAGTGGACTTCGCGTACCGCATCCACACCGATGTGGGACACCGGTGCTCAGGAGCGAGAGTCAACGGTCGACTTGTGCCGCTCTCCACCCGACTTGAGTCTGGCGACATCGTCGAGATCATCACCTCGAAGGCCCAGGACGCGCATCCGTCCCGGGACTGGCTTGAGTTCGTGAAGTCGTCCCGTGCCACTGCGAAGATCAAAGCATGGTTCTCTCGCGAGCAGAGAGAGAATGCTCTCGTGGACGGGAAAGAAGCTGTCATCAAGGCCCTCAGACGCGACGGCTTGCCTCTCAGCGGCATTGATACCGAACTCGAAGCCGCCGCCCACCGGCTCGGGTTCGAGGATGTAGCTGGTTTGTACATGTCTGTCGGTGAAAGCCGAACAAGTCCACAATCGGTGTCTCAGCGGGTGCTTCGCGAGCTTCAGCCGGACGATTCGGCCGAGGCAGTCATTGCTGAACGGTTGCCCGTTCCCCACAAGAGACGGCACCAGATGGCGGGAGGCATTGTTGTCGAGGGCTTCGAGGACATGCTGGTGCGAATGGCAAAGTGTTGTGGGCCGGTTCCCGGCGACGACATCGTTGGGTTCGTCACGGTCGGTCGGGGTGTGTCCGTCCACAGGGCCGACTGCGGCAACATTCTCAGCCTGAACGATCAACCCGAACGCATGGTCGACGTTGCGTGGGCTGCGGAACAGACTGGAACGTTCTTCGTTTGGATCCAGGTGGAAGCGCTCGACAGGGCCCGTCTACTGCGAGACGTGACAGCAGGACTTTCAGACTCTGGTGCCAACATCCACGCATCCTCGTCCGTCACCGGCCGTGACCGAATCGCCCTTCTCCGCTACGAGATTGAACTCTCCGACAAACAAGCACTTGAGGGAGTCCTCGCCAGCCTGCGAGACATCGACGGCGTCTACGACGCGTATCGTTTGGTCGTCTGAGGAGCTTCGCCCCCAGACAACCAAACGAGGTAGTACGTATGACGATTGCCCAAGCATGGTCCCCCGGGTGTCTATCTTTGCGGGATGGCTCTCTTGATTGAATCGGTTCCGTTGTGGCACTTTGAGACAAATGCGTATGTGATAGCTCCTGATCGAGGTGGACCTGCAGTTGTTGTTGATGCACCGCCCGATCCCGAGGGCGTTGGTGATCTGCTTGCGAAGTTTGACCTGACTCCTGTTGCGATACTTGTAACGCACGGTCACGTCGACCATGTCGGGGGAGTCGACGGCATTGCCTCAGAAACCGTCAGGGCGTACATGCATCCTCTTGACATCGATATGGCTCGCCACCCACGGCTTCAACTCCAGGCGCTGCTCGGATCAGCGTTTCCGATGGGGGACGAAGAATTGGTTTCAACCCAATTCAACGATCTCGAACACGAAGAAACGCTCACCATTGCGGAAATTGATTTCGGCGTGCTGCACACGCCCGGTCACACACCGGGACACTGCTGTTTCTATCTCGAGCAGGAAGCAGTCTTGTTCAGTGGGGACCAACTTTTCAAACGCGGAATAGGACGTACAGACCTCCCCGGAGGTTCATACGACGACTTGATGAGGTCTATGGCAGATTACGTACTGCCGTTGCCCAGCGAGACAATGGTCCTGCCCGGCCACGGACCAAGCACTACCATCGGCGCTGAACGCGATCTCAACCCGTTCCTTCAGGAGTTGCAGTGACGGAATACCGTGCCCCGAAGGGAACGTACGACGTGCTACCGCCGGATTCTCAATGGTGGTCAGACGCGCGTCGCGTTTTTGACGATTTGTGCGCCGAATTCGGATACGGCCTTGTCATGACACCGTTGTTCGAGAACACAGATGTTTTCGCCCGTGGTGTCGGCACA
>Ga0114950_10004139_pt1 | contig 11231 bp, 7 predicted proteins | sample N075metaG_FD_83503 | JGI IMG/M metagenome (GOLD analysis project Ga0114950, IMG submission 83503) | Deep subsurface microbial communities from Kermadec Trench to uncover new lineages of life (NeLLi) - N075 metaG | ecosystem: Environmental > Aquatic > Marine > Ocean trench > Sediment | place...
ACTCAGCAATGAAGCGCGGCACCGAATGAACGAGGGAGACCGCTTTTCAGGCTCCCGAGGGATTGAGGGAACCCCGGAGGGGTGCAGTAGCTGAGATGAGAACCCCCTGAGTCAGAGCGTTCTCTCAGAGGTTCCTTAGAGTTATTGTGGTCAGAAATAGTGTTGTTAATTTATTTTTTGATTTCAATGCACTGCTTCCACTGGAATTTTGTTTTTGTATCAGTACAGACCTTAAGGATGGGATTACCTTTCAGGTTAACCGCAGCTTAGCAATACTCTCCTTGTCAGTAGTACAAAGACCTTTCTCGGTAATCAGACCAGTCACCAATCGAGCCGGCGTCACATCAAATCCGTAGTTGCCAGCTATCACTTCCGGATGGGTCAGGGAAATTGTGCGCAACTCACCTGCCTCGTCCAGACCGGATATGCTTAAAACTTCAGAACTGTCGCGTTGTTCTATTGGAATTTCAGTCAACCCGTCATGAATATTAAAATCGATAGTTGATACCGGCAGGGCAACGTAAAAGGGAATGTCGTTATCGAAAGCCGCCAGTGCTTTAAGGTAGGTGCCAATCTTATTGCAAACGTCACCTGATGCCGTGGTGCGATCACTACCAACCAGACAGACATCCACCAGACCCTGCTGCATGAGGTGCCCACCCGTGTTGTCAGCGATGAGTGTATGCGGGATTCCTTGCTGATGTAATTCCCAGGTAGTAAGAAAAGCACCTTGGTTTCGTGGTCGTGTCTCACCTACCCAGACGTGCAAAGGAATGCCCCTGGCTTGTGCCTTATATAAAACTGACAAGGCGGTACCCCAATCTACCGTCGCCAGCCAGCCGGCGTTACAATGGGTTAAAACGTTCAGGGGTGCAGACTGGTCTGACTTACTACGCCACAATCGATCAAGCACGTCACAACCGTGTTCACCAATGGCCTCGCAGGTTTTTACATCTTCATCTGCGAGGTCTAAGGCAAACTGCAAAGCAGCCGCAGCATGACCGCTAGGTGGTAAGGTATCAAGAATCTTGTCAGCAGCCGCCATCGCCCAAGCAAGATTGATCGCGGTCGGCCTGGTTCCTTTCAAGTACTCGATAGCCTCGGCTTTACTCAAACCTTTGTTGTCAGAGTCATCCCGCAGAGCCAAATAAAGACCGAATGCTGCCGCCACTCCAATGAGTGGTGCTCCACGGACCCGCATAACTCTGATGGCCTCGGCCATGGCGGTTATGCTGTTAATGGTTTTGATTTCGAAATGATGGGGCAAAACGGTTTGATCAATTATTTTGACAGTATCACCTTCATGATCGTACCAGATGCTGCGATAGGGATTTCCATTCACATTCATGCAGCCAGCCTTGAAATTGTCTGTGTTGTAATGCAGGCAAACTGACTAGATAACTCTTTCATTTCCCCCATCCACTGGAATCTGCGCTCCCGTAGTCGCAGTAGTACCAGAGCCAGCAAAGAGTGCTGCCATAATTGCCACATCATTTGCAGTAACTTCACATTGCAAAACATTGTTGCGCCGATAGTCGTCTACCGACATGCCATAGCTGGCAGCACGCTGCTGCAATACCTCATCTGTCCAGATACCGGTGTCAAAAACCGCATTTGGGTGCAATACATTTACCCGAATACCAGCGCCACCGAGCTCCAGGGCTGCAACCCTTGCCATCTGGGTTAAGCCTGCCTTCGCCACCGAATAAGCTGAAGCACCGGGACCAGGGGCTGGAACGTTTTTAGAGGCCACTATTACAACAGCGGGCTCAATACCTTGTTCCAGATAGGCGGAACAGAGTCGCAGCAGTTTCATATGGGAATTAAGATTTAACTCAAGGGAATGGTTCCAAGCCTGGTCATCCATTTTACTGATTTCCATAATGGGGGGAAAGTTGCCAGCGTTACTGATGACAATATCAATACCGCCAAAATGTTGGACACCCAAACAAACCGCACGATTCAGGTCATCGTTATTCGTTACATCGCCCTGTACTGCCAATACACCTTCATTTTCCTTAAAAACCTCTGCCAATTTATCAGCAATATCTATAGCAATGACGGCTGCGCCACGGGCAAGAAATTCCTCGACACACGCTTTACCGATTCCAGACGCTGCCCCGGTAATCAGCACCACTTTGCCTTCGAATTCAGCAGCGGTTTTTGAAGATTTCAGTTTTGCCTGTTCCAATTCCCAGTACTCGACTTCGAATAAATCCTGCCGGGGGAGGGCCTTCCAACCGCCGAGAGCCATGCCCCATTGAATTGATTTAATGGTATGACAGGTAATGTCACAAACCACCTGAAGTCGTTTCAGGTTAGGCGCGAAGTACAACAGTCCTTTGTTCAGCCAAATCCCGTAACGCGGCATGGAATCAAGACATTGATGGTGCGGACTGGCATGCTTTTGGAAATAGGTTTGATAGCAGTCCACAAATCGGGTCAGACCCGTTTCAAGATCATTGTCGAATATAGCGGCGAATGCTTTGGCATGGATTGTATGGTCTGGTGTCAGCGGGCCTCGAGTCGCAATCTCACTGGCATTTTCGAGACTGGAAAATCCGACAGCATGGGCAGAATTGTCCCAACGTAACAGAGCCGGTGAACCCAGCAACTCTGATGCCTGCTTACGTAATCGGCTTAATTGGAGGCAGTCCGCAGCAGTACAAACGTAGTCAGCACTAGCAATACTGCCAAGGGCACCCTGGGATTCCAGATAATTCTCTGCCTTGGAGACCAGCTCGATCATTGTGTCATAACTGGTTCGGACATCATCTGCAAAGGTAAAAATGCCATGATGCATCAGAATAATGCCTTCGAGTTCCTGCCAATTTATGTCCCGAGTCGCCTCTGCCACCTGCCGGGCCAGGATAAATCCAGGCATGATATAGGGCAGGATCAGTACCTTGTCTCCATAAATATCCTGCAACGCGGCCTCTCCATTAGGCGTATTACTTATCGCCACTACCGCATCGGCATGGCTGTGATCGACGATTTTATGGGGAATAAGCGCATGTAAAATTGCTTCAACCGAAGGGGTAGGCGCTGTGGGATCAAGTAGCGCAAGTCGCAACTGACGCATCATTTCGCTGTCACTCAACTGCTCCAACGCACCAAGCCGGAGCAGGTAATCCAGGTTTACTGCTGCAAACCCCGCGGCCTGAATTGTTCGCAAGTCCCAACCCGATCCTTTGACATAAAGGATGCGCTGTTCCTGACCGAATACATCCATCCCTGTACCTTTGATAGAAGTATTGCCTCCACCATGTAGTACCAGGTCTGGGTTCTGCCCAAGGAGTTGAGACGAATAGACACGCAAACCCAACTCGGGGTCGTGGGAAAAAGTTTCGGCTGTTGCTCGGTCCCATTGGTTGTGCATGGTGTAGGATTCCGGATCATACGGTTTGTTATTGAATCAGTATTCCGCTTACCAACTAGGGTATATATACCGCCCGAGGCACAAATAAAATAAGTCGCCAGAAACGAAAACGCACCTTGAAGGTGCGTTTTTCAATACTACTTTAAGAGTGACCAGGGTTTTATTAAAGGGCCTCTACGATAGAAATATTCGCCATACCGGCTTGTCGCGCTGCATCCATGATCATAACCAGCGTAGCAACATTTGATTTCTTATCCGGCATAATGATGACCGACGCAGACGGATTTTCAGCCTTCAACTGGTCAATATTCGACCTTACCTGGGTCCGAATAATCGGACGTGCCTGCTTGTTCAGGATAATTTCGTTATTCGGTCCGATTTCAAACAGTATATTTTGATTATCGTCATCTGGATTTGTCTGTTGACTATCGTTGCTCTCGCTACTGGCGGCACTAATGGCTGACTCGGAAAGGAACGTAGCGGTTACCACAAAGAATATTAATAAGATAAATACCACGTCCAACATGGGCGTAAGGTCAATATTGGATTCTTCAGACTTATGCCTACCAGAAATCTTTTTCATTATTAATTCCTGTTGCTTACGATTGCTACTACATACTTGTTTGCAATTCGAGTCGTTGAGTATAGCAGCTTTTGTGCGCCTTAAAGAAGGGGGTTTGAGCCCCCTATACGAAATAGAGCCCTGGGGGCCCTTTATTCTAGTCAAGTGTCAAATTGTATTCTAACTTATTGTTTATTAACTATTTTTTCCTAAGGGAGTCAATGCTGAAGTTGATCAAATCGCCCAATTGCTTGGCATTTTTACCATCCCGCGAGTTAACTCGAAGGCCATGATGAGTATTCATCAACACATCTGCAGCGAAATCAACTGTAATGCCTTTTTTGATCTTTCCCTTTTTCTTAGCCTGGTTTAGACGGGCAACCAACGCCTTGCGAATTGTAGCCAGAGAGCTACGCACCAGCTTTTTAATGTCACGGTCATAGTTAATACTTTCACACAGGGAATTTACTAACAAACACCCCAAAGCCCGGTGCTTATTCGAGGTGTCGGTTATAGCTAACTCAAAATAGCGACTGATAGCATCCCAGGGACCTAACCCATCATTCTTTAGAGATTCGCCAATGTTTTTCTCTATTACCTTGTTGTAATGATCAACACAGCTTTTGAAAAATGTATCCTTGTCACCAAATGAGTTGTACAAGGTTCCACGATTTATTCCCGTACAATCCAGTAACTTCTGAACAGAGCTTGCTTCATACCCTTCCTTCCAGAATTGTTCCATTGCATTGTTCAGAACTTTGTCATATTCGAATTCAACCGGTCTAGCCATAACAATATTTAATCCCGTAAGGAATCTATGATTCCAATTAAAAGTTAACTGTTCAACAAGATTCATTCACTGTCAGACAGTGAATCCCTTGCACCCATTTTTGAACGGCGGCTATTGTATTACAGTCATTTCTTATTTACATCAACCATGCCGTATTAAATGCAACTTTTTTTAATCTGAATGGTAAATCAGAGTCGATCGTGGCTGGAAATCGTCAAAAAGGTGTCTCAGTTCATGTATTCTGTGACAATGTTCACGACGTTCTCATCCGTGGGCAGTGACACAGCAGCCTGACTTTTTCGAGCAGCTGCCTTCATTGTCTTACTAATGAGCCCGCAATAGGAACTGAAATTGAATGCCGAGTCAAGATAACCTTGGGTCAGGTACCACAAAGATACTCAACCGAATCATCTTACCCGCTGTAGCCAGGTAGAAGCCCAATAGAGTCTCCTCATAATGTTAGGCTGGCATCTTATTACAAATCAGATCTTTCTCGAAGCTGCTAATTGGTTTCTTGGCCATCAATTCGGAAGTAGCTCAACTAACCAAATTCAATTGGTTTTGACAGTAAAGAATCAATTAGATTACATTTTTCTAGTTCAGCTACGGGTAAGTGTGATCTGACTCACAACGTTCTGATCAGGTCGCGGTGACACATAATTGAGACTACAAGAAGGCCCGCCGAATAACTGAGAATTTGAAATCAGGCAGTCGGGATTAAGACTTCAACCATTGGTCGAGATTAGCCAGTCATCGAGACAAACGGTTAAAGAAGACTGACAGAGCAAATACCAGTTAACAAAAACCATAGCTTATTAGTTGCTATCAATTATCATAGGTATTTGAAATTATTAACTTATTTTTTATCACAACACAATGGGCTTTGTCAGTCTATTCAGAAGCACCATGGCTTATCAACCGTAACACAGCTCGAAACGTTCTTTCCCTCTGGCGCTGACACACTTGGAACCGAATCAAATAAGTTGTTTAGTCTGCCTTAAGAATTGCATGTGTAAAATTAACCAAAAATAGAACGGATGGTCAATTTAATACCACAACCCTCCTAATCATCAGTCGATACACTTACCCCAAATTACGTAATAATTTGCCACCTGCAAAAGAGAGCGCCTGGGGTTCAGTTCGGTAGAAATTGCCGGCTTGAGGTTACTTTTTACTAATGATTATATTTGTGAATTCATGATTTAGGTAACCATTCGACTTAAAACCCTTTCGATTACTGACATCCCGGCTCATAAGCTCATTACTACGGTAAATGTCAGGCCTAGCACTCCTCCTATAACGCAACCCCATACAACCAGCCATCCTAGGTGTTCTTTTATCATCGCCTGCATTATTTCCTTTACCAGTTGAGGGGTCATTTCATCAAGACGGCTATCAATCATCACTTCAAGTTTGCCCAGTACCGCCTCACTCTCCACCGAGTTTCTGACAGCATCCTGCAAATGTTCACGAAATGACTCCTTACCAAACTGGGATTGGAAATACACGACCAGTTTTTCCTTGAAGGGGTCTCGAAGACCGTTCAGGGCATTACGACCCCCGACCATTCCCAGCATACCGCCTAGTGATGACTCCATTACTGAGTCCAACAGGGATTCAAACACCTGGTCCAGGTCAAGGCGGTCGATACTGGCGATTATCTCAACCTCAAGCCGATCAGCGATTTCAGTAGCGCTTTGAAAGAACTGGTCCAGGTTGGTCTTGTTAAAGAACTGGTCCATGATCAGCTTACGAATACCCAGCTTGAATTCCTCAAAGTGTAGGGGTATGACGCCTGACCCGTAAAAGCCCGGCACCTTTTCGAATAACATATGGATTGCCAGCCAGTTGGTCAGGCCACCGGACAATGCAAACAAGCCGGTATTTAAGATATAGGGCTGATACGGGGGACTTACCATTAAACCTGCGATCACCAACAATAACGCCAACAGGTTGGTAATCAGGCTTTTATCCAGTTTCACGGTGCAAAGGGCCAATTAGAATAATGAAGGAGAGATTATAAACGACGATGGGAATCGATGGGCATGTTGTCTCTTATCTGTGCCAACCTCTCGAGATTGACTTCAGCTATGGCTACCCCTTCGCCTTCTGCCACACTGTCCAACACGGTTCCCCAGGGATCGATAATCATACTGTGTCCATAGGTTTCCCTGGTTTCATTGTGCTTCCCTCCCTGGTTTGCTGCAACCACATAACATTGATTCTCAATCGCCCTGGCTTTGAGTAGAGTTTCCCAATGCGCTTGGCCGGTCGTTCTGGTAAATGCCGATGGAACCGTCACGATTTCCGCTCCAGCTTCAAATAATTTGCGATAAAGCTCCGGAAAACGCAGATCGTAGCAAACTGATAATCCAAGATGTCCCAAGGGAGTATCCAAAGTAACTACCTCGTCACCGGGCTCAAAACTTCTTGATTCGGAATATTCTGCCTGTTTGTCATCTATCACCACGTCAAATAAATGGATTTTGTCATAGCGCGCGATGACAATACCCTCAGTGTCAAAAACCAGGCACGAAGGCCGCACCCTGCTGTCTTGTAACAAGTCTGGCTGATTTTTATCTGAACTGACAGGTCGGGATATCAGGGGAATCGTGCCAGCAACCAGCATAATGCCATGGGTTTTTGACTGATCTGACAGGAATTTTTGTAGCAATGTGTCTTTGTCACCCTGGATTTCTCCGTATTGCCGCAGAGGACCACCATCAAGCACGGCAAAATTTTCCGGTAAAAGCACCAGCGAAGCACCCTGTTCAGCGGCATGCTTAATCAATCTGCCGGCGGCTTCCAAGTTCTGGTGTATATCAGCCGTGCTCACCATCTGCACCGCAGCGATTTTATGATTCATTATCTGTTGGTTCTCCAAGCCAAGGATCTTTGAACAATAATACTACCAGAGTGGCCATAGAATTATTCAGAGGGTACTAATTATAACTGTGAGGGGATAAGACGATGTGGCTTTGCCAGAATTCTCAAAACTATTGTGGCTGTTCATCCGCTGATGGTTCACTGCCAGCCGTGCTGAAAGCCTGCTCGAACTCAGGCTCAAGCCCTTCCCAGGGACCATTGAGAGAATACTGTGCACTGGTGAGGCTATCCACCTGATCACCGAATATACGATCAAACAAATAGGCACCAATGGCTATTGGAAGATTGGCGGTCAATAAACCAATCCACGGAATGTTATCGCTGATTGGTAAGGTAACAAACATTTTCGCGTCAATCGTTTTATTCGCCAGGTCCACAGTTCCACTAAATTGATAAACACTCGATGGTCCGGTAATAATTAATCTATCATTGATTGAAACTATGCCATTATCAAGCGTCAGGTCTCCGGATATTTGTTCAAAGGCTAGCCCGCTGCGCAACAAATCATCACTGAATCGTGCCCGCCTCATGATGGCACTCAAATTGATAATACTAATCAGCTTTAGAGCACCGGAACTTTCGCTGCCTTGCAGAAAGCGGCCGTCATCAATCCTGAATAGCAACTCACCACTCAATTTATCAACGGAAAAAAAGGCTGGCGAACCAGGCCAGTTAAGCTCGGTATCAAAGCGTGCTTCATCGCTCACAAGGCTGGCAGCGTAGCCGTTGGCCTCCAGTATTTCGCCTAGATCATCGGCTAGAATCAAACCACTAAGGTAACTGTGGTGATCACTACCATCGTAGTGCCAGGAGAAGTGCGGATCATTCTCTGTATCGGTTGTACCCGCCCGCAGGCCGCGAAAATTCACTATTAAGTCAGAAAATTCCGCACCGTCGGCGCTCGGATCAAGGGTAAACTGGCCTAGTCCAAAGTCCCGCTCACCGATGCTGAAGTTACCGGTGAAGAACTTGAACTTGGGCAGGTTACGGGGATCAACCTGGGCGAGGATATCAATTCGTTCCTCTTCTTCGGCATCCCTTTCCTCTTCAATAACCTCAATTTGATCCTCATCCAAAGATTCTGCTTCATCGGTATCGTTGCCAGGCAAATGTAAGAATGCCAGATAAGCTTCTATGTAGTCCTCACTGTCAAAAGGTACCAGAACTGAACCGGTAACGGCTTCACTGATCAACCCAATGGTCCAATAGTCCGTATTTTCCGTATTCTGCACATCGACGTTTATCGAACCTAACTGTTGACCAAATACATCAAGCATTCCTATATCAAGCGTTACCATTGATATCGAGTTGTTCAGATCACGGGAAGATGTTGTGCTTGCCTGAGTACTCGCTAAAGTGTCCAACCATTCACTCGCATTCAAAATATCCAGATTGCCTCTGACCTCCAACCCTGGTCGAGTAGTCTTTGGCAGCCAGGGATCAGCCACACCAGGAACCGTACCAACATAGACAATGCCGTGGGCTATGGTGTTGTCTTCTAAGGCAATGCGCATGGTTAATCCTGATCCCAATGCGCCCTGAATGCGTAAACCGTTTTCGTCAAAATCCAAGATTAGTGATAGAGGCAGAGACTGATTCTGTGGCTTTTGGAAGGGTTGCGGTAGTAATAAGCTTAGGCCTTCAAGATCCGATTTGATGGTTAATTGTGTCGTACTCGTTCCGGATTGGCTCTGTTGAACTATCAGCTGTGCTGAATATTCCAACTCACCTTCAGTGCGCATTAATAGTTCTCTGACAAAATCACTTTGCCCGGTCCATTCGGCAAGTACGCGTCCTTCAACGATTCCGTTCACCTGTATGTCAGTCTTTAAATTTTGTGATTCGTCCGGTTGAGAAGAGATGGAAATGCTGGCGGTATTTTCGAAAAACCTGCTCCTTAATTCACTGTCATGCAGACCCTTTATGGAATCAAAATTGATTACTCCTACTACTTCATCAAATTGCAACTGGTACTCGGGAATAAACAGGCTGTTGTCTTGCAGAGTCACGGCGACATCGACTTCAACCGCGGCTGAGGGAACATTCAGCGGAACTTTCAATTCAAGCTCCACATTAACATTACCCTGTGGTTGCCAGTCTTCAATGGTCTTACTAAGGTTATTATCAATCGGCGCAACGGTAAGGAAATCTAGCCCACTTTGTGTTGTGCCACTGACATTGCCGATGATAGTCAGCCACTGATCCCCATTTTCTTCACGGCGAACCTGCCCGGTAAAATCGACAATGTCCATATTCGCGCTTCGTGCTGATTCAACGAAAATATCGATATCGGCATTGTCTATAACAACGGTTCCAGCTACATCAGTTAGCTCAGGCCACTCTTCAACATAGGTCATTTGCCCCTGGGAAAATTCAAAGAATGCCTGAAAATTCTTTTCTTCAGGTTGAGAACCAGGTAACAGAGAGCCCTGGAAAATTACACCGCTGCTATAAACTGCTGCGTCGTCCAAGGCTCCATCCAACCACTCCATGGTGCCTTTCAATCCTGACTTAATACTGGGACCAGTAGGTAGATACTTGGTTTTTTTACTACCGTCTGCACGCATTATGCCAGCTACTATACTGAAATCCTGCACAACTTTTTCACCGTCATAACTGACTATATTGGATGAAAACTGCGCAAGACCGTCGACTGTTTGCGATTCTGCAACAACTATAGTACTGAAAAGTTTTATCGCGCTTTTATCCAAGTTATCTAACTGAATGTATATTCGTCCGTTTACATAGTCATAGTTCCAAGTATCCAGAAAATAACCGGGAATGCGAATTGTAAAGTTTTCCGACTCGACATCGATAAATCCATCTGTCAAACGCTGGTCGAAGTCGTGGCTTATTTCAACATAACCGTTAACGCCAGACATAGCTGGCGATCCGCGTGCATCATCGACTGCCATATTGTCTAGGTTCGCTGCAAATTCAAGTGCTATACCCGAATCAGTGTCCAGAGGGTAAACAAGACTCAAGTTTCTTAAACTTCCCCTGGGCCGAAAATCTTCCAGCCGATCTATCAATCCCGCACCGCCGAGCCCTGACGCGGTTATTATTTCACGCAAAATACCAAGGTCGACTGACTCGGCCTTGGCTCGAACTAGCCCGTTATCATTGAAATAGACATGACTGTCAGACTCACGCCATTGGCTACCATTGAAACTAAACCCCAAGTTATCTGCGGCAAACTCCCAGCCAGCCTCATTAATATGCCGCTGCAAAGTTGCCGTACCTGAAATGTCTTCAAAGTCGAGCATTGAGTTACCGTTAATAGCAATACTCACGCTGACTATTTCCGCTTGCAGTGAAACACTCTCAACCTGCCCCTGGTTAATGGCGATCCACGCGTGTCCACCTCCTACTATCCGACCTAAGGTTACCGCACCAATGACTTCGTTATGCAACATCGCCGAATAATCACCCTGAGGAAGATAGGCATGCACCAGGCCGGCAATTTGGTCCAGACTGTTCCCGCTCAATTCAACAGACAACAGGATCTGATCATCACTGTCATTCAGAGAAGTATTGATATGAATGAAATGATTGCCTGATGAGTTCTGAATAACGGCAGTTGAATTGACCAGTCGGGTTACATTGCCGACCAG
>Ga0114950_10004140_pt1 | contig 11231 bp, 6 predicted proteins | sample N075metaG_FD_83503 | JGI IMG/M metagenome (GOLD analysis project Ga0114950, IMG submission 83503) | Deep subsurface microbial communities from Kermadec Trench to uncover new lineages of life (NeLLi) - N075 metaG | ecosystem: Environmental > Aquatic > Marine > Ocean trench > Sediment | place...
GACATGAGCCCGCTGCCGCCGATGGCAGGGATGCTGTGACACACCGCGCAGCTCGTGCCGTTGAAGGCGGGGCCGAGGCCGTCTTCCGAGGTTTCGACTTCGAGGAAATCCTCCAAACCGAGGCGAAACCTCTCGAATTCCGCCGGGGTGATGTCTGCGAATGGCCGGCCGGCGGGAACCGCCGTTAACTGACCGCTGGCCTGAAATGCGATCGCCATCAGCAAAACGACAGCGGTGCCGCCAAGAATCAGAGGCTTGTTCATCGGGACCCGCCGCTTGCTGCCCGCTCAGTTGAGGACGGCGTTACCCGAATCACCCCGTTCATGTAGTTGTGGCCGGCGCCGCAGACCCGCGAACACTCGAACCGGTACTCACCGGGCTCGGTTGCCTCGAACGTCGCGATCGCTTCCCCCCGGCCACGCTTCGGAATGGCGACGTTGATATCACCTGGGCCCACGATGCGGAATCCGTGGTCGGTGTCCTCGCTGGTCAGCCTGATTTCGAGCGTCGTGCCGACTTCAACCGTGATCTGCGAGGGGGTGAAAAGAAATCGCTCGGCGATCACATGCACGACGCGGTCGGGCTCGGGGCGAGGAGTCGTCGTTTCCTGGACCGTCGCCGGCCGGACCGCGGCACAGGCGAGGGCGCCGCAGAGAATAACGGAACAAACTATGACTTTGAGCCGCATGATCAGAACCACCATCCTATTCCGAGGTTGAACGTTCGCGGCCCGGGAATGACCTGGCTCTGCGAGCCGACGTGCGAGTAATCCACCTTCAGCACCACGTCAGGGTCCAGCCAGTAGTTGGCGCCTACGACCCACGCATCGCGGTCGAATTCCAGCAGCTCCACGTTTCCGTCGTCCATTCGAAACTGCGTGTCGAAGTTCTCGTATCGGAGGAAGACGCCGAGATCGTGAAGGTGGTTCCGGGGCAGGAGGTGATATGCGCCCTCGAAATAGAAGCCCCTGATCTGGCGCGCGACGTTCGGGTCGACCCCCGTCAGGCGAAAAACCGCGCCGTTCAGCTCGGCGGCACCGTCGACGAACCCATGGGCGTACTCGGCCCGACCCTCGAAGGGCCCCCGGGTGAAGCGCGCGTCCGCCACGATCATGCCGGTTGGCGTCTCGAGACGGTTCAGGGTGACGCTGCTGTTGCCCCGCCAAAAGCTGGCGCCGAGTTGAAGTCCCCGAATGGCCACATACTCGGCCCGCCCCGTCAACGCCACGCTGCGGACCTGCGCTTCCGAACCGCTCTGCGCCGCGTCGCGGAAGCCTTCTTCAGCAGAAAATGCCACCGAATCGAGCGGCGCCATCACGTACAGCCGGTAGCGAAGCTTGCCGCCGATCGTTCCGTGGATGCCGGCACCGACGTCGAACCAAGTTGTGGGAATGATGACGGTGTCGACAAAGGGGCGCTCGACGCCGTAAAAAGTCGGGGGCTCGTGACGTTCGTTGATGATGCCCATCGGCGCAAGCAGCATCCCGGCGCGAAAGTTCAGCTCCGGCCGCACCAACATGTCGAGATATGCCTGCTCCACCTCGAGCTCGCCCCCCACTTCCAGTCCTTCGACGAGCGCATGCTCGATTTCGAGCTCGCCAAAAAAATGAATGCGGTCGGAGAAGCGGTGTGAGACCAACAGCACGAAACGATGGAAGTCGAGGACCGGCGGGGCGACGTCGTCAATGGGCCGGTTGAAGTGCATCTCCATGTAGCCGGAGATCGGCCCGGTTTGAGATGTGTTTTGGCCAGCCCCGGACTGAGCTTCTGCAACCCCCGGCGACAACAACGCGGCCAGGAGCAAGCCGGTCTGAAAGAACCTCATGAAGTTCTCCGCATCAAATGTGAAATTTTCTATCTGCTTAATATTGATTTTTAGTAGTCAAAATATTGGGTCGATCGTAGAGCGACTGTGTGGTCGAGTCAAGCTCTAGCAGGCCGTGGTGAAAGTGTGATGGGTCTGGTTGCGACCACAAGAGGCCAGATGCAAGGCGGCGCGACGACGGCGATACGTGATGTATCGTGGAGGAGCGGCGAGGTCGCGAACGCGGCTCGCCGCTTCCTACACCTGTTTGCTTACCTCTCGATTCGCCCCGGCGCCCGAAGTCCGGTTCCTTCGACACCCGTCAAGGCGTCGCCCAGCTCGGCGCGTTTTTGGTCGGCGAGGCGCGATAGGCGTTCGACGACCTCCGGAAAACGATCGGATACGTCCCGCGATTCCGAGATATCGGTCTCCAGATCGTACAGCGCTCGCCCGATCTCCCGGGAATTATCGTAGATCCCGGGGATGCCGTCCCTTCCCGGCTCGCGGCCGATCATCGACCGGTAGGTGTGCGGAAAGTGGAGTTTCCATTTGCCGCTTCGAATCGCATGCAACTCGTTGCGACGATAGTAGAAGTAGTAAGCCTCCTGCGGCGATATCGTCGTTTCGCCGCTCATCAAGCCCCAAATCGATTTTCCATCGATGGTGCGGTCCGGCAGATCGGCGCCGATCACCTGAGCCAGCGTTGGGAACACGTCGATCGTCATCGCCGGCGTGCTCACCTCGCCGCCGCCCGGAATGACGCCCGGCCATCGCACGATGAACGGCACCCGGACGCCCCCCTCGAACGCGGTCCCCTTCCCTTCCCGTAGAGGCTCGGCCGAGCCGGCGTGGTTGCCGTAGCTGAGCCACGGCCCGTTATCCGAGGCAAACATGACAAGCGTATTCTGATCGACACTCGCCTCCCTCAACGCGCTCATGATCTGGCCGACAGACCAATCGATTTCCTCGATCACGTCGCCGAACAGCCCGACCCCGCTCTCCCCGGTCCGTTCATCCGAAACGAACAGGGGCACGTGCGGCATGGGGTGAGCCAGGTAGAGGAAAAACGGCGTGTCGCTCGCCGCCCGAGTCCGGATGAACTCGACGGCTCGGGTCGTGAAGTCGGTCGTGAATCGACTTTGATCCGTGTTGTAGCCGATGATCTCTTCGCCCTCGAACGTAGGCAGGTCGCCCCACGCTTCGGGGTTCTCCGGGTGGTAAGGCCACATGTCATTCGAGTACGGAATCCCGTAAAACTCGTCGAACCCGTGCCGAGTTGGCAGGAACTGGGGATGGTGGCCAAGGTGCCACTTGCCGAACACCGCCGTCGCGTAGCCCTTCGATTTGAAGAGCTCCGCAAGCGTGACTTCATCGTCGTGGATTCCGTGCGTACTGCCCGGGCCCAGCGCGCCGTGGATGCCGATGCGATTCGCGTAGGATCCGGTCAGCAAAGAGGCCCGCGATGCCGAACAAACCGGCTGGCTGACGTAAAAATCCGTGAATCGCGTGCCTTCCGCGGCCATTTGGTCGAGATGAGGCGTTTCGTAGGCGGTCGCGCCGTACGAGCCGATATCCGCATACCCCATGTCGTCCACGAAAATAATGACGACGTTGGGCGCGGACGGCACGTCGCCAGGCATCGGTCCCCCGCACGCGGAAAGCAGAACAACGAAGAGCACGGGAATGTGGCGAGCAAGCATGAATTCGCTCCGGGCTAGCGTGCGCCGAACAACCCTTTGACCGACTCGAGCACCGCTGCGGAGTCGAAGCCGACGCCATCCTTGAAGACGATCCGGACCTCGCGGATGGTCTCGGGATTCTCGATCAGGTCACCCTCGATCACGATCAGGTCGGCGAGCTTCCCCACCGCGACCGAGCCGAGGTCCTCGTCGACTCCGAGGACTCGCGCCCCGTTGTAGGTCATGATCTGGACGGCTTCGACCGGCGCGAAGCCGGCCTCGATCAGCAGCTCGAAGTTGCGCTGGTCACCGAACCCCGGAACCGCGCCGCCGTTGCCCGTCGGATCGACGCCGGCACCCAGCAGTCCGCCCATGTCGACGAAGCGCTTCTCGAACTCCATCAGCTTCTGCAGGACCGCGACCATCGGCGATCTGTCGGCCGATTGCTGCAGCCCGTCGTGGCGGCGCTCGAAGGCCTCGCGAACCTCGGGGGCCATCCATTCAAGCGTTCGAGATTCGACCGGCCGACCGGGAACAAGCTGCTCGATGACGGCGAGCGTCGAGGTCACCGCCACGCCGTTACCGATCAGCGTGCGAATCAACGTCTCGACCTCCGCCCCCTGGATGTCGAGATCAGCCAACAGGCTGCGCCCCGCTCTCGACCTCTGGTCCGGTTCCTTCATGGGGTCGAAGTCGCTGCTTGCATACAGACCGTGCTCGAGGCTGTCGATGCCCATCTCCGCCGCCTCGGAGTAGGTCACCACGCCGAGGTGGCCGGTGACCTTCAACCCCAGCTTGTGCGCCTCGTCGATGGCGGCGGCCAGCTCGGCGCGTTGGATCCCGGCGTAGCCCTTGAACCAGGTCGCCCCTTCCTCGGCCCAATAGCGCACGATCCGTCGTGCCGCCTCCGGATCAGATGGTTGCGCCATGTACCCGGCGCCGCCCATCCCGGTGATATAGGGACCGGTAATGTGCATCCGTGGCCCGAGCGCCTCGCCGCGGTCGATCGACGCCTTCAGGGTGATCTCGGCGTACGGCGAGAAGCTCCCCGCCGTCCGGATCGTCGTAACACCACTGCCCAGGTACATCCGCGGGCCGCTCATCTGGAGGAACAGCCGGCGCTGCGCCCCCTGATAGTGGGTGTGGTCGTGGAGGCCGACGATCCCGGGGATGACGGTGTGTCCCGCCAGCTCGAGGATCTCGGCGCCATCCGGGACCTGCACCTCGGCGCTCGGCCCAACGGCGGCGATGCGGTTACCGCTGATCACCACCGTCTGGTCGTCGAGGGGCTCACCCCCCCTACCATCGATGACCCGAACATGGATCAGGGCGACCGTCTCGCTGTCGACGGAGACGAAGCCGCGCACCTGCTCCGAGAGCGTCTCCAGCCGCTGGCCGGCGGCCGGGGTCGAAAACGCGATCAGCGCGATGGTGCAAAGGAGGAGCAGCGGGCCGGAGCAACGACGTTGCGGTCGTGTGAGCATGGGTCCTCGCGCGATCGGAGGATACTTGTCGGTGGAAACGAATTCTATCGCTCATGGCCGAGAGCTTCGCGGGAAGCGGTGAAGCAAGCGCAACGCACTACTCGCGCACCATCGCCCCCGCGCCGCCGTGACTCGTTGAGATCTCCGGGTTAGCGCCAACATCGGAAGACGCGGGCGCGCCACCGCGATCGGGGCAACGGCAGCGCCTTGTTTGGTCGATCAGAAGTCCCAGGCGCCGCCGATACGAATCACCCGCGGCGGCAGGATGTCATCGATGCGCAGCCAGTTCCTGCCCAATCTCTCGTTGAGCTCGGTGATCGTGTTGGCGTTGAACAGGTTGAACACGTCGAAGTAGAAGTGCAGCACTCCGAAGCGTCCGACGGTGACCTGCTTTTCGGCGCGAATGTCGACGATGGTCACGAACGGCTCGCGCAGCGGACGTTCACAGCCCGGGCATTGCACGTCGCCTTCGCCACGGCCCATGACCACGATGTTCGTGTTGCCCTGTCTCGGGAACGGGCCGTTCGGCGGCTCGATCACGGAGTCGTCGTAGGTGTACTGTGCGAACATTGGCTCGCCGTTCTGGGCGCGGACGAACAGACCGAAGTTGACCCCGATCGGCTCGGCGATCAGGTAGTTCGCCGTCACCTTGATGATGTTCGCCAGGCTCGCACCAGTCCACTGGCGGCGGCGACCGTACAGGCCGTTCGGAGTCGTCGACGAGCCTTCCGTCTCGGCTCTGCCGATGTCCCACGACGCCAGTATCTGCCAGTTGTTCGACCAGCGCTTCGAGACCACGAACGACACACCCCGGTAGTAGGTGTTGTCGCGGAATCCCCAGGTGTTGGGGTTGGTGGTCAAGAAATTGTTGTTGCCGCGGGTGACCGGGTCGACCGCCCAGATCGGCACCGGGCCGCCATCATCGGCGGTGCCGATGATGCCGTCGTCGCCCGGATCGACGGTCTCCAACTCGACCCAAGGATCGCTGAAGTCAGCGTACTCGGGAGACGGCGTGCACTCGGCAAGGCAGCGCTCGTTGGTGAGCATGGGGCCGTACGGCCGGCCGATGTTGACCGTACCGACGTCATCGCGACGGCCACGGAAGATGCCGGTAACCGACAGCAGGATGTTGTCGAAGATCTCGTGCTCGAGACCGGCGATGAACTCGTCGGTCGATGGCGCCTGCAGATCCGGATCGACAACGGTTCCCTCCCCCGGATAGAACGACGAGCGAAAGCCCGTTTGCTCGCCGAACTGGAACAGGCCGTCGCCGTTGGGATCGAACCAGTCCCAGTCTTCGCGGGCGACGTTGTTGACGTTGGTGACCGCACCGTAGTTGACGCCGAGGGCCTCCGAATACCGGGCGAAGTTGGCCTTCAGCGCCCACGTTCCATCGCCGGTGACGTCCCAGATGACGCCGATGCGCGGCGTGACGTCGCTCCATACAAAGGCGACATCCTGTTCCGGGAAGTTGCCGCCGCAGAAGATGCCCGGGTTGTTCAGACCGGTGGTCTGCCCGCACCACGGCGAATCCAGGCGGTTCTGCGACGGATTCCAGTTGTAGGCCCGGTCCCAGCGAACGCCCGCCGCAATGGTCCAGCGGTTGGCGATCGTGATGGTGTCCTGCAGGAACAGGCTCATGGCCCGGCCCTGCTGGTTGCGGGCGTTGTCCGGCTTCCAGCACGAAGAAAGTACGAAGCAATCCATGCTGCCGCCGTCTTCCGCCGCGATCGGTGTGTTGTAGAGGCGAATCTCTACCGGCACACCGTCGGCCCAGTTTGGGTTGTTGTTCGGATCGTACCTGGCCGAACCGACACGCGAAGACCGCACGTATCGACGATAGCCCAGCGGGTAGTTGGTCGGCGTCAGGTAGTTGATCCACCGGTATTCGCCACCGAATTTGAGATCCTGGGAAGTGTTCTCTCCCGTGATGTACCACGACACCGTTCCGGCGAGCGCATCGGAGTCACGCTCGTCCAAGAACTCCGACGTCGGCAGCGACGGACGCGCAACGTAGTCACCGATGGCGAAGTCGTAGGTCGCCGACGTCGACGCCGGGACGGCCAGAGGCTCGGAACCGCCCGGCTCCCAACGACGCACCAACGGGAAGTTGGCTCGCAGCGTCGAGAAGCGGACGTCGGCGAAGATGTTCTGGTTGATGACCGACTGCCATTGCAGCTGAGGAATGTCGCTATAGGAGTCCTGGATACGACCGAGATACGGACGCGACTGCCGGGCGCCGCGGTTGTTGCGGTACTTGTAGGAATGGAGCCAGCGGCCCGAGATCTTGTTGTTGTCGTCGATCTGGCCGTTGAGGTTCAGCGTCAGGTCACGCAGCCTCGTAATGTCGACCTCGTCGAGGTTGAGGACGAGCTTCTGGATCTCGAAGTCCCACCAGTCGATAAAGACCCACGCCCGGTCGCGAATGATCGGACCGCCACCCTGGATGTCGAGGTCGGAGAGCAACACGTTTGGCGTGCCCTCGCTGATGCCCACGGCCTCGAGTTCAGCGTCGACGTTGCTCGACACCATGCTCTCGCCTTCGTAGAAGTACTTCACGCCGGCGCGCCAGTCGTTGGAACCGGACTTGACCACCATGTTGATGTTCAAACCCGCCGTCTTGATCTCGATGTCCTGTGCCGCCATCGACACCGATACTTCCTCGAACGAGCCAACCGAGAAGTAGCTCGCCGCCCCGCCGACCTCGACCGGATCCGTCGCGTCGCCACCGTTGATGCTGTAGGTGTTGTTGCGCCACTCGGAGCCCCATGCGGTGTTGACGCTCTGCTGGCCGGAGTCGCCACCGCCAACGTCAAAGCTCGAGACAACGCCGGGCACCTTGTCCATCACGCCGGCCCAGAGGCCCGAGGCCGTCGGCGTCTTGTCGATCAGATCGGCGGTGATCATGCCGGCAAGACCCGTGCTCTTGACGTTTACCAGCGGGCTCTCGCCCGTCACCATGATCGTCTCTTCGACCGTCGCCAGCGCCAGCGCCACCGAAAAGTCGATCACGCGACCGGCGCTCACGATCAGACCCTCGCGGATCACGGTGGTAAAACCGTTGAGGGTGAACGTGGCCGAGTACCCCTCGCCGGGATACAAGCCCGGGAACCGGGCCGAGCCATCGACACCGGTGTACTGAGTCTGCCGGCCGACCGGACCGCGCGACACCACCATGACCCCCGGCAACGGGCCGCCATCCGGACCCATGGCGTGAACGACCATGACCCCGGTGTCCCGACCCTGTGCGTCCGCATTGCTCGCGAAACCCATCGTCAGAGTCACGAGTGCGGCGAGAAGAAGGCATCTACAGCGCTGGTAACGCATCATTCGATCAACCCGTCGTTCGGGGGAAGGGACGTCCCCGGCCCTCCCCGTGGGCACGGTGTGAGGTACAGTTCCGCTTTGGTCTGGAGACTACGGACCCGAGTAGCCGAAAGTCCTGAGAAGCGACCTGAGATTGGCTGAGACATGTCGGATTCGGTGCCAGAACGGGGAAAAGTCGTCCGCATGCCGACGATCGTGTCCGTGTTCGGACCGTTCCGCTTCGAGCAGCGGACCGGCCGCCTTTCGCGAGGCGACGCCGAGATCCACTTAACGCCGCGGGCTTCCAACGTCCTGCGTTTTCTGCTCGCCCGCCGCGGCGAGATCGTCACTAAGGATGAGCTGTTCGCGGATGTATGGAAGGACGTCAGCGTCACCGACGACGCCCTCCTTCAGGTCGTCAGCGTCCTTCGTAAGGCGCTCGGCGACGATCCGCGCCGGCCCGAGTACATCCAGACGGTCACCGGCGAGGGGTATCGCTTCATCGGCGAGGTCCACGACGGGGCGGTTGCCGCCCAGCCGATGGCGTCCGTGCCCGGCGGGCCGCTCGGTGCCTTGCGGTCGCACGCCGCCACCGGGCCGCGAGGGGCCGCCCGTTCCGAGGCTGCGCCGCCGCTCCCGCAGCTCGGCGTCGGGCCCATGCCGGTTGCCGGTCCACCGGCCACCGGAGCGCGTTGGGGCACGGCCGTCATCGGGGTCGTCCTGGCTGCCGTTGCCCTCGTTGCGTGGGGAGTCTGGTCGGGGGGCTTCGATAGCGAAGCGGTCGGCGTATCCGCAGGAGACGTGCCCTCGATCGCCGTTCTCCCCTTCCTGAACCTGTCCGACGATCCCGCCAACGAGTACTTCTCCGACGGCCTCGCCGAAGAGCTGATCAGCAGGCTCGGAACCATCAACGGGTTGCGGGTTGCAGCGCGGACCTCGTCCTTCTCCTTCAAGGGACGGCCGGCAGACGTGGGCGAAATCGGCCGGCAGCTCAACGTCGCGACCATCCTGGAAGGAAGCGCGCAAAGAGACGGCGACCGCGTCCGCATCATTGCCCGCCTGGTCAACGTGGACGACGGTTTCGAGCTCTGGAGCGCGACCTACGATCGAGAGTCAGACGACGTGTTCGCCATCCAGCAGGACATCGCCACCCGCGTGGCTGAGGCGCTGACGATTCCGCTGCTGGGCGACGAGGCGGCGTTGCTGGCGCGGGCGCCGACCGACAGCCCCGAAGCCTTCGAGGCCTACATGCGGGGGAATTACTTCCTCGCCCGCTATACCGGCTCCGCGTTCGAGGCGGCGGCTCGCGATTTCGACCGCGCCATCAACCTCGATCCCGATTTCGCCCTCGCCTACGTCGGGCTGGCCGACGCCTACCTGATGCAGAACCGTTACGGTGTTCTGCCTTTGCCGGATGCTCTGGCGATTGCTGAGCCGGCCCTCGATCGCGCCATGCAGATCGACAACCGGCTCGGCAACGCTCACGCCATATTGGGGCTGGCGCGGCAACGAAAGGGTGACATCCCGGGGGCGCAGGCCGCTTATGAGCGCGCCATCGACCTCGATCCCGACTCCGCCCGCGCTTATCAGCTGTATTGGTGGATGCTGTTCGTACGCGAGGGGAATACCGAGAAGACGCTGGAGCTGTCCGCCAAGGCACTGGCGGCCGATCCCTACTCGCCGGCGCAGAACGAAAACTCCGGCTGGCCGCTATTCCAGGCCGGCCGCTTCGACGAAGCGCTCGTCTACTTCGAGATGTCGATCGAAATGGAGCCCGCCTATCCGTTCGGATACAGCGCCATCGGCGCCTACCACCGGGCAATGGGGCAGATGGACGAAGCCATCGCGTCGTTCGAAAAGGCCATCGACTTGAGTCCCGAGACCGCTCGATTTCGCGTGCACCTCGCCCATGCGCTCGCTTCCATCGGCCGCACCGACGAAGCGATGACCGAGCTCGACCACGTGATCAGCAACGAACCGGGCCAAGGCGGCCGCTACGCTGATGTCGGCGAGGTGTACTGGGATGTGCTCGGGCGGCCGAGCCTTGCAGTGAGCTGGTACCAGGACGCCATCGAGAGGAATCCGGGCTCGGCGCGACTTCGCACCATGCTGGCTCTGGTGTGCCTCGATCTCGACGACAGGGAAGCAGCCGGTCGCTGGGTCGAATCCACCGAGGCGATCGATCCCGACAACCGCTGGGCGCAGATCGGCCGCTCGAACCTCTATATGTACGACGGCGACTACGCCGAAGGTGCGAACCTCGTCCGCCGGGCGGCCGGCACCGTCTCGTTCCTGGGCTACCTTCACCAGTACGATCGGCCGTACACGGAGTTCGCGCCCCTGGGGTACTTCAGCCTGCTAGCCGGCCGCCCGTCCGACGCCCTCAGTTTCCCGACCCGCGCTTATCCCGGATTGATGGAAGACGACCCCGTGATCAACGGCTTCAACCTCAACGCTGCCATCGACCTCGCGGCGACACTCCGGCAAACGCGAGAGGACGATCGTGCTGACACTCTCCTGCACCGGAGCCTCGAGTTCATCGAGTCACAAAGGGAGGATCTGCGCGACACGCGCTACCGGGAAGAGCCGGCGGAGATCTACGCCCTCCGCGGCATGGTGCCCGAGGCGCTTGTCGCCCTGCGGAGGGCGATCGATCTAGGCTGGCGCCGTGGCTGGTGGCGGGCTCGCCACAAGCCGCATTACGAGAGCCTGCGGAGTGAGCCGGAGTTCGAGGCGATGATGGCCGAGCTCGAGGCCGAGGCAGAAACGATGCGGTTGGGACCCCAATCTTGCTCAGCCACGCTCCAGGGTGTTCAGGAGTCCGGCGCCTTCGCCGAGCGATTCACCCGCTAGGGCACGCCGAAACGCAGTCTTGATCCGACGACCTGGGGGTAATTCACCGTAGGGTCAATCCGGCGACGACGTCCCGCCCTGGGGTACAACGGTTACCGGCACGTAC
>Ga0114950_10004142_pt1 | contig 11228 bp, 8 predicted proteins | sample N075metaG_FD_83503 | JGI IMG/M metagenome (GOLD analysis project Ga0114950, IMG submission 83503) | Deep subsurface microbial communities from Kermadec Trench to uncover new lineages of life (NeLLi) - N075 metaG | ecosystem: Environmental > Aquatic > Marine > Ocean trench > Sediment | place...
CCCGCAGTAGAAGCCTGGGGGCTGGACTGGCTATCACGTGGCTATGCCCATGTGCGGGTTGGCTCGCCACTCTATGATGAAGAGCAGTTTGAAGTTCGAATCACTGAACAGAACAGGGCTGATTACAAGGCAGAACTGTTAAGACCAGATGGGACGTTAAGTGCCAGTGCAGAAGTTTCTCTTCCAGATGTGGCGGCTACCCCCCCCACTCGACGAGGTGACCCTATTGCAGATAAAGACTTTGTTGGTGCTGCAGCGTCCTTTGACAGATGGACCAAATTAAAAGAAGAAGGTTGCCAGGCACTCCGATATTACTGGGGAGAAGAACACAGGATGCAGACATATCTCAGGGATGACAATGGTATGTCTGGTTTGCTCCAGGCAGGGGATGGTGGCTATGCCAATATGGGATACCTGCTGGGAATTTCGAACTGGATTCTCGCCAGTAATGCTCACATGAACCCATGGTTGCACCTGGAAACAAGCTCTCAGAACTACAAACCCGTACCTGCAGGCACTTCCATAATTGCTGAAATGACCACAGAAGATTTTTATGAGCGGAAGGGTCATGAATTTGTCGACGCGAATGTCGCTTTGTTCGATGAGGAGGATGATAGCTGCCTGGCAACTATTTCAATCAGGGCGATTTACAAATTAAGGGGAATGTAGGAATGCTCAACTTCAAATTTTTTCGAAATATGACTATTGTCAGCATGGTCCTTGTCGTTTCCGGGTGTTCAACACTAAGCCAGGAAGAATGCTTGGTTGCTGACTGGCAACTGATAGGCAGGGAAGATGGCGCTGAGGGGCGTGGTGCGTCCTATATCGGCAACCATCGCAAAGCCTGTGCTGAATACGGTGTTGTTCCTGATCTTGCGCAGTACAAGAAAGGCTATGACGAAGGATTGGTTCTCTATTGCGATCAGTACAACGGTTTCAAGCGTGGTGAACAAGGCGCTGATTATAATGGAGCATGCCCCGCTCACCTGGAACCACGATTTCTTATCGGCTATAACGAGGGCCGTGCCATTTACCTGTTGAAATCAAGAATCAGCCAGGCCAGATCCTCGATCAATGCCAATGAAAATAAAATGGAAGGATTGGACGAGGACATAGGCGAGCTTGAAGACAGACTCGTGGTAAATGAGACAACTTCTGATGCTCGCCGCGAAATACTCGCAAAATTAAAGAAAAAGCAGGAAGAGCGTGGTGCTTTGGAGAACGAGAATCAAGCGCTGGCTGTGGAAGCCGCAATGCTAGAGGGTGAACTTAAAGGAATGGGTTATGGCGGAAAGTAGCACCGCCTCTATAAGTTCACTGATTCAGCAATACTCCCAGCCCAACCCTCTCGGCTTTGGCCAGGTGCTGGCACCTGTCATGTACCGGGCAGAATTCAAGGGTGGACGATGGCATCAGGGATCCCTGGTTGCCCACGAGAAAATCATGATCAGCCCGGCAGCAACTTCCCTGCAATTTGCCCAGCAGATTTTTGAGGGCATGAAGGCATATCTTGTTGAGCAGGATACGCCTGCGCTATTCAGACCTGAACTCAATTTTCAACGTCTGAACCGGTCTGCGAATCGCTTATCAATGCCGGCAATAGATATCGATGTTTTTTGTGATTCAATTCTCCAGTTAACAAAGGCTCTGAAGGAAATCATTCCGCGAGAACCGGGACAGTCTTTGTATCTTCGCCCCACAATGTTAGGCATGGACGAACAATTTGCGGTACAGGGTTCAGAAAATTTTACATACCTGCTGATGGCAAGCCCATCAGATCCATATTTCGCTAAACCGATCAAGGTAATGGTTGAACGCGAACATTGTCGTGCCGCGGTGGGAGGAACCGGCGCCGATAAGGTCGGTGGCAACTATGCGGCTTCGCTGAATTCAACCCTCAAGTGCCGGGAAATGGGATTTGATCAACCGCTATGGCTGGACCCGGTGTCCCGTCAAAATGTTGAAGAGCTCTCCGGGATGAATTTCTTCGCGATGATCGATGATTGCCTGGTGACGCCTGCTCTCAGCGGCTCTATTCTCCCAGGTGTGACCAGAGATTCTCTACTGCGTCTCACAACGCATCTAGGCATAGAATCAAAGGAGCAGGCACTGCCAATTGATGAACTACTCAAGTCGATTGAAACCGGAAACTGTACCGAGGCTTTCGCCAGCGGTACCGCTGCTATCGTTTGCCCGATTGCGGCTATCGGCGAGATGGGTGGCGAGATATTCGAGCTACCTGCAACCGGCGAAGTCGCAAACCGCCTGGGAAAAGCGCTGTTGGATATCCAGGAAGGAAGATCGGAAGATACGTTCGGCTGGATGGTTGATGCAATAGCCACACAAACTTTCTCTGAACGACTTGCACGGTAATCCAGTGGCGGACATTTAACTGCGTATCACGCATACTCTCCTCCGTCACGCTTAAGTATTTCAAGCCACTCACGAGTATAGGCGTGGGTATGAACATCAATAATAGTCATGCAGTATTTCTTGTACCTTCGATAGAAACCATACAGTTACAGAAAAATAGTGTTAGTAAAAGCTTGCTGCTACAAGGACTCCAGCATTGTTCAACACCATGAGGTTGACCATGCCTCGATCACACCAGTAACCCCGTGGTTTCATCGTGTGCCTGCCGTAGACAATATCCTATAGTTGTACGACTCCAGGCGAAGATGCCAATGCACACTATCGGATTCACCTCTGGTTGAAGAGGCAGCTCCAGACCCGATGCCCGGTTAAAATTAGTCAGGCTGTGACAAAATTGACCTTATGTAGGCTACAACGTCCACAATATCCTGTTCAGTATTCAGGGTTGCTACCGCTGCACTCATCTGCAGCCCACGCTCATCGCCGGGTGCTGTGCCACGAATTTTTTGTCGATAGTTGACTAGCTGCTGTATTAGATACCAGTCACTTTGCACTATTAGGTTGGGTGCTCCCAGGCGCCGGTTCCCGGTTCCATCGGTGCCATGACAAACACTGCAACTCCTATAATGTTGCCTGCCTTTCTCGATCTGCTCGATGGGTGAGGTAAAAGCATTAAGAGTTGCCGACCCCGGGTTCACCAATTTACTGATAAGCTGGCTAACTTCATTTTGGCTTTCAGGTGACAGCATCTCTGCCATCGGCCGCATTTCTATACCTGCGAGATCTTCCCTGTGCCCGCCCCTGAATCCATTGCTAAAAGATTCGAGTTGCGCGGCAATGTACCAATTGGAAAGTCCCAGAAGCCGGGGTGCGCCGGTGGCAACATTACCGCTGAACAATGTTCCGTGACAAACCGTGCAGTAGACGAACTCGTCGGGTACGGGGTGGTCTTCAGCCTGGACATCCCATGCTGAAATCAGCAACAAACACAAAATGACCAGTGGTCGAAGCGGAACCAATAAGTTAAACATCTAGGCACTCTCTTCGACAGAATTTCTGAACGTAAGGTCTGACAGAGTGTGGTGGGCTGAACTCAGCGCACCCTCCTGCCAGGTGGGATGATAGCTAATCTGATCACCAATCATGTAGTGCCTGCCGACCGGTTGTTGTAAACGGCGAAACCAGCGTGTCCGCAACTCGTCATTCCATTTTGCACTGCAACCCATCATGTGATTCATACGGTGCCAGGGAACACTCACGGCGGATTCTACATACCCACGGATAGCGGGATGAAATACGGCAGCCTCGTTAAGTATTTTCTCGAGGAGCTGCTCTGGGTTCAGGCGGGCGAATCTATTCGTCGCTTCACTACTAAAGGTGTAGCCGACCAGGATGCCTCTTTCTCCGAAGGTCCCGTGAGAGGGATACCATAGTTGTTGAAGATCCTGGTCGGTCCAGGAGATGCCCCCATAAATATCTTCTCTCTCCCAAAACCTCTCCTTCATCTGCATGCCAATTTTGAAAAAAGTATTCGATGGTATGGTGTTCAGGGCTTGCTGGTAATCACCAGGAAAGTTATTGCTAATCCCGGCCATTATTCGCATGGGAATATTGTTCAGGCAATAGTCTGCATGTAACTGCGCAACTTTGCCCTTGTATCTGTAGGATACGTCTACAGAATTTTCGCGCAGTTGGACATTCTGCACCTGGGCATTGGTGAGGATGGGGCTTTTAATATTGCGGTCAAACGCCTTAACGATTGCGTCCATACCGCCCGTGGCAGTCAGCATCGGTGCTGCCTGATCCTCAGACTCTGCGAAGTGCATTTGATCTCGCCAGAATGAGCTCTTCAATATTTCCCGGAAATCGTAAGGTTGCTTCTTAATCCCCGGAGAGAGCATGCCGCCGGACTGGTAGCCCGAGCGGGGAGATCCTTTGTACAATGCGTTGGTATCCAGGTCGCCATAGTTTCTCAGGAAGCCTCGGAGATTTTCAAAATCTAATTCAGAGAAAGGTGCTTCCAGATCCTCTCGACGAATGGATTTGGACGCCAGCTCAGCCATAAAACCACGTGCATCAGCGAGATATTCCTTTATCCGCACGGGTTTACCCCCAAATGCGTTCGTGTCGTGCACCCACGCGTTCCTGTTGTCATTGCTAAAAACTTCAAGAGGTATCTGAAAAATACGCAAATAGTGCATGAGCAGGTGGTGGTGGATAGGAATGCGGGAGGGACCTGCGTTAAAATAAAGATCCGGGTGTTCATCAAACTCACAGGTTTGTGAATGACCCATTTCATCAACGGTATCACCACCTCGAAGGGTTAGAATTCGCCCACCAATTCGGTGCGAGGCTTCCAGTACTATACATTCATAACCTGCCTTTTCCAGTTCATAAGTACAGGTGAGACCGGCAAGACCGGCACCAAGGATTACGACTTTTCGGCTTCCCGCTGGAATCGGAGTGATATCAGCCCGATCGCCCAGTGACAACGGCATAAGTCCAATCGCCAGGGCAGACTGATACACAGCAGCCGAACCACCGACGGAACCCACAGCACTCAGGAATTGTCTTCGCGTGAACTGCATATCTTTTTACTTCTCCAGAGACACTAGGTAGGCAGAGTACCAGAAAAATAAACACTCAAGCCTTTGCCACTGTCGAGGACTTGAATGCTCGTAATCTTATCGCAAAATCGGCTAGGCATAATCAGGAACTCAATAATTAGTCGTTGGTTAAACAACTGAAAACATATATTGTGAATGACTTGAGAAATTGCGAGACGGCAGTCTAGACAACCGTATCAAGGTAACAAAATCGTCACGACCATAAAGTTGAGCCACCAATGAATGCCAGAGCCAAAAGTATTTCACTCTCTCTTCTATTTGCAGTATCCCTGACAGCCAACGCACAAGACAATAATCCCAACCAAGTTGAATGGCGTTTTCTCGGCGGTGATTCGGAGCACACTCGATTTTCAAGAGCTGCACAAATAGATGCAGAGAACTTTGTGGACCTCGAGGAATCCTGGATCTGGGATGGTGCCAGCTTCAATGCTCAAAGTGGTCGCTCGACTCCGTCTTACGTGAATAACCGCCTCTATACCGTGGCAGGACCCAGGCGACATGTTGTCGCGATTGATCCAGCCTCAGGGGAGACACTCTGGTCATACAGGGAGCCAAACACTGCACGATATGAGTATTCCATGCGCAAGGATTACGGTAAGGGAATCACCTATGCGGAAGTGGACGGCAAAGGAGTTGTATTTATCACCTCCCCAGCTTTTTTTCTTACAGCCCTCGATGCCGACACAGGTAGACCGCTCGCCGGCTTTGGTGAACCTGTTGGCATAGCCGGGTTCCCGGAGACCGGTGTCGTGGATATGCTAAAAGATCTGGGTCACAAGTATGACCCCTACAGGGGTATCGATCTGGAGACGGGATACATCACGGCGTCTTCACCGCCTATCGTCGTGAATGGTGTCATCGTCGTTGGCAATTCTCATGAACAGGGTTACAACCAGTCTCGTCACGAGAATATACCGGGCGATATACTGGGATACGATGCGCGAACGGGTAAGTTCCTGTGGAAGTTCAATGTGCTGCCAGGACCTGGAGAATTTGGCCATGAGACCTGGGAAAATGATGCCTGGCGCTGGACCGGAGACATTTCTTCCTGGGCACCGTTGTCCGCTGATCAGGAAAACGGCATCGTGTATGTACCTACCAATGGGGCAACACTGGATTTCTTTGGCGGTTTTCGGCCAGGAAATAACTTGTTCAGCACCAGTCTCATTGCCCTGGATGTTAAAAATGGCAAGCGCCTGTGGCACTTCCAGATGGTGCACCACGATATATGGAATTACGATACACCGACAGCGCCGGTTCTGCTGGATATTAAACAAGATGGCAAGACCGTGCCAATCGTGGCACAAACAACCAAGCAATCTTTCGTCTATGCCTTTAACAGGATAACCGGTGAACCTTTATGGCCCATAGAAGAAAGACCGGTTCCGGTATCAAAAATACCGGGAGAAAAGTTATCCCTGACCCAGCCCTATCCGACCAAACCGGAACCTTACGACATGCAGGGTTTGAGCCATGATGACTTGATAGACTTCACTCCGGAGTTGCGAAAAAAAGCCATAAAGAATCTCGAACCTTATGAAATTGGACCCTTGTTCAACCCTCCGCTGCATCGAGACAACGGGACAGACAAGGTCGCCGCCCTCTGGTGTCCTGGTGATATGGGTGGTGTGAACATTGATGGTCCTTCTGCCGCAGACCCTGATACCGGGATATTGTATGTAACCTCACGCAAGGGTTGTACTTCCCGAATAATAGCGCCCGGTTCTGAGCGAGATGCCATTTTAAAGGCACCAACAGGAACCACCATTGCTGATTTTGCGGTGCTACGTTATTCATCAGTGAAGAATCCGGATGGGCTGCCGATTTTCAAACCGCCTTATAGCCGGATTACCGCCATCGACATGAATACGGGTGAACACCTGTGGTTCATACCCGTTGGAGAGACACCTGACGTTGTCCTCAATCATCCCCAGCTAAAGGACAAAGATATCCCCAATACCGGATCTGGCAAGATCGCCAAAATGATGGTGACGGAAACGCTGCTGATATATGCCGATGTGATCAGCGATGGCACGCCGTACTTGTTCGCTGTGGACAAGGCTACCGGGGTACAACTGGCGAAGGTCGAAGTCCCTGACACTAGTAACGACGGGATCATGAACTATGTTCATGAAGGCAAGCAGTACATCATACTGCAAACAGGCCCAACGCTTACCGCAATGGCACTTCCCTGACCAGGAAGATGATGGACCATCTGATGCCCATGTTCGTTGTTCTCTCAGCCACGTTACTTCTTGCAACCTATGCTGGAAATACGCAAGCATCTGAAGGCGAAAGCCTGAATGAAGGTATTTATAACAAACAGCAAGTTAAATCTGGCAAAAAACTCTACAAAAAGTTTTGCAGGAGCTGCCATGAAGGTGAATATTTTGCGCCGGTATTCCTGGCATGGCAGGGAGAACCACTATCGAGTTTATTTGAAGTGATGACCACCGCCATGCCGGAGAACAACCCCGGTGGCCTGAAGAAAAATCAATACACGGAACTACTGGCTTATATACTCAACACTTCCGGTTACCCCGCGGGCGTGCAACCCCTCGATACAGGCAGCACGACATTCAGCAGGATAGTGATAGAGAAACCGAAACAAAACTAAAGCAAAAAATAAAACCTAGTGTCGATATGATCCCCAAGGTGTACCCTGGTTTTTCTCACCAACTTCTTTCAGCCCCTGGTACTTAAACTTCTGTACTCGTTTACCTTCATAGGTTTCTGTGGTGAAGATATTTCCATGTGAGTCAGTGGCGATGCTGTGTACCGCAAAAAATTGCCCTGGTTGCCTGCCACCGTCACCGAAACTGGTTAGAATCTCAAGTGAAATTCTATCGAGTATGTATATTTTCATGTTTTTGCCATCAGCAACATACATGTACTTCTGCTCAGGGTCCTTTGAAAAAGCAATATCCCATACTGAGCCATCACCCAATGTGAGAGGTGATATCCTCTTCTCCATGACGAAGGTGCCATCAGTTTTGAACACCTGTATCCTGTCGTTGGCACGATCACAAACATAAACCAGACCGTCATTACTGGGTTCCGCACAGTGAACCGGATTACGAAACTGCCTGGCTAGCGGTTCGTCCGGATTGTATCGCCCCAGATCTGTATCGTCAGGTTTATTACCATAAGCTCCCCAAAACCGTTTGAACTTTCCCGTATCAGCATCAAGCACCGCAACACGCTTATTCGCATATCCATCTGCGATATAGGCCTCGTTTGCGACCGGGTCAAAAGATATTTTTGCCACTCTACCAAAGTGTTCCATACTATTAGAGTCACGTTCCTGCCCAGGGAGTCCAATTTGTTGAAGGAATTTTCCACCACGCGTAAATTTGAGAATGTGCGAGTCCTTTGCGCCATTGCCACCAATCCAAAGATTATCTTTGTGATCAATGGTCAACCCATGGTTAGACGATGGCCAGTTATAGCCTTCACCAGGCCCACCCCAGGAGTTGACTAGGTTACCCTCTGGGTCGAACTCCAGAATGTTAGGCGCTGGAATACAACATTCCGCGGTCTTAGGATCCGTGGCAGCACCAATTTCCGTCCGTTCGTTAAAGCTATTGCGGCGATGTATCACATAAACATGGTCTCTTGAATCAATGCCGACACCGATAGCGGAACCAAGAACCCAGTGATTAGGAAGTGGTTGCGGCCAGTAGGGGTCGACTTCAAAAAATGGTGCCTGGATTTTTTTTTCGGCGAAGGCACTTTCAACAAGTGAACCAGTTGAAAGAAGGAGCATACAAATGAATGGTATTTTCTTCATGTAATCCAATCTTCTTTCCTCTGGTTAGGCGAGATCAATCGAGGAGCACGGGTAGTGATCTTTGTCCAAAAATTGAATAGGTGTTCATCATTAGGACATTGCAGTCAGTATACTCATTCGGAAAGGGCCAGTATACTTGCTGGTTTCCGGCTATCCCTTCCTCCTGAACTGTCACCATCTTAACTGCCAACATGGAGTACACTCTGGCACAAAACCACTGCCTGAACATCATACGAAATGTGCTCCTGGCAATCTGTTTACTCCTCACCAGCTTGCAGCTACTTGCCCATGAGCTTCCTGATCGAATACAGGTTCGCCTACTCATCCATGAGGACGAGCAAGCCGTTCATCTACTGGCTCGCCTTCCCCTGGAGGCAATGAGAGACTTCGACTTCCCTGTCCGAGGCCCGGGATATCTTAAATTTTCTGAATCTCTGCCACTGATTCATGATGCTGTCAGCCTCTGGCTCCTCGATGAAATCAGTCTGTACCAGGGCGATGTTCCTCTCGCTGCGAAGAGCGGGGAACATATCAGAATTTCGTTGCCATCAAACAGTGAATTCAGCACCTACGATAATGCTCTGACCCATATTCAGTCCCAACCTCTTTCTGATGATCTGGATCTGTACTGGCGCCAGGCTAACGTCGATATCCATGTAACCTACCCACTCGCGAACGATAATTCAGTGTTCACTCTGGAAGCCAACCTGGCTGGGCTGGCTCACAAGACGACTTCCAGCCTGGAATTTACCAGTCGAGACGGCACACTTTACCGGTATGATTTTACAGGTGACTCAGGGTCCCTGACGATGAATCCAGGACCACTAACTGTCTGTAGGGGGTTTATCAGTCGAGGACTATCTCACCTAACTTCGAGCGTGGAATACTTGCTGTTTTTCGTGGTGCTGGTAGCGCCGATCACTGCATTCCGATCCCTGGTTCATCTGGTGTTGGCTTTCGCCCTCGGCCATTCTTTGACTCTGTCCCTGGTGGCATTTGGGATCGTTCCGAACTATCTCTGGTTTCCCACCTTCATCGATTTGTTGGTTGCGCTGAGCATCTTGATACTCGCGATCAATAACGTATTCATAAGGGATAGAAGCAGGCGCTGGATCCTGGGGCTCATGTTTGGTTTCGTCTATGGCTTTGCATTTTCGTTTGCACTGTCTGATTCACTGCAGTACTCAGGCAATCATCTCATGGCAGCGCTGCTGGGTTTTAACCTGGGTGTGGGGCTCAGCCAGGCGCTCATACTTTCAGGCATTTTGCTGCTGATGACTTTAATGCGCCGATTTCTCCAGAATGAACGAATGCTCCTGGGAATTCTCTCTTTACTCGCAGCGCACTCCAGTCTTCACTGGATACATGAGCATTGGCTGACGCTGTCAGCTTATATCTAGCCTGAATATTTCTTTCATGCTCTTGTTCAGGTTAAGCTGGGAATACAGAATTATGAATGGGTTCCGCCGGTAAAAAATTGGAGCAGACAGCAGTGTCCAGGTTAAGCATTTCCTTTTTGACTCTCTTAATATTTTTCTGTTGTGCTACAGCCTCAGCAGAAAACCATGCCCCGAATAGCTACTCCACTGTAGAAGGCTGGGCGAGATTACCCGACGGTAGAAAATGGGGCGCAATCAGTGCGATCTACCCCGCCAATGATGGAAAACACATCTGGATAGCAGAACGGTGTGGCTCCAACAGCTGTGTAGATAGTGAGCTGGATCCAATCCTGCTATTTGACCCGGAAGGCAATGTCGTACGTAGCTTCGGTGGGGGAATGATCGCTTGGCCACATGGTTTGTATGTCGATGCCGGGGACAATGTATGGATAGCTGATGCAGTTGGTTATGCGGATGTTCCTGCTGGCTGGGGACACGTCATCTATAAATTCAGTGCCCATGGAGAGCTGTTGATGACACTGGGTGAAAAAGGCACAGCAGGAGATGGGCAGACAAACTTCCGTAAACCCTCTGATATGTTGGTAGCCCCCAATGGTGATATTTTCGTTGTTGACGGGCATGGATCAGCACCGGGGGAGAAGGTTAACAACCGGGTGGTTAAGTTTGACTCAAACGGTAAGTATCTCAGTTCATGGGGTACAGCCGGTGGTGACGAAGGCGAATTTAAGGATCCTCACGCACTGGCAATGGATTCAGCGGGCCGACTGTTTGTCGGAGACAGAGGTAACAGCAGAATTCAGATATTTGACCAGAACGGACTTTATCTCGCGACATGGACCCAATTTGGCAGACCCAGCGGGTTGTTTATAGACAAGAACGATGTCCTTTACTGTGCCGACTCGGAGTCTAACAGTCAGAGGAATGCCGGGTATAAACGAGGGATAAGAATAGGTAGCGTCAAGGATGGCCTGGTAACCGGGTTTATCCCTGATCCAGAAACAGACCCGGATAATTCAGGAACGAGTGGCGCAGAAGGCG
>Ga0114950_10004145_pt1 | contig 11225 bp, 7 predicted proteins | sample N075metaG_FD_83503 | JGI IMG/M metagenome (GOLD analysis project Ga0114950, IMG submission 83503) | Deep subsurface microbial communities from Kermadec Trench to uncover new lineages of life (NeLLi) - N075 metaG | ecosystem: Environmental > Aquatic > Marine > Ocean trench > Sediment | place...
CCAGCTCAAGAATTGAAGAATAATTTTTTGGGGGAAAAAATTCGAAAGAAAATGTCTTTTCTCCACTGACCAGTAAGTCCTTAATTTTCACAGTTTTTGTTTTTAATCAACTACAAATTAAATCAAAATAAATCAGAGCGTAATATTTATTTATTCAGCATCTGTTGTGCATCTTTTCTATAGGCGATATATTCCGCAGATTTAACAGATTTTTTTAAATATTGGGTTCCAAGATTTTCATTCCCAATTTTCAAATGTATTCTTCCCAAGACAAGATACAAGATGCTGTCATAATGAGGGATCCTGATTTCTCCCTGGTCTCCTAATTTATCTGCTATAGTTAAATGCTCGAGAGCCAGGTTGTAATTTGAGCCTGTTTTTTCCAGATAAATGCCATAAAAGATTTCACCAACATATTGATAATACCTATTTTCACTTGACAGTAACCTTGTTATATATGGGTGTAATTCATCATAGGAATCCAGTCTGATGGAGTTTTCAACATAATTAGCGATGTAGTGCAGGTTATTAGGATATTTATCTTTGAGCAACCGAGAATAGTATATTGATTTCATTGGTTTGTCCTCGTATCGCAAATAGATATGAAAAAGATAGGTCAGGCATTCTGCCTTTGTAAAGACCGCGGCTAGCGCCCCCTTTTCCAGCATTTTCAATCCTTCTTCCATATCACCGCTTCTGAAAAACCATATGAACGATTTGTAAAACGGATTTTCTTCTGGATATTTTTCCCTGTAATAATTGAATATTCCACTTGAAAAATAAAATTCCGGATTTTCTTCAAGGTAGTCGAAACCTATCTTTATATACTTATAGGCGCTCTGTGCTTCCCCCAATGCTTTAAAGTTATGCCCGTTATTCACGTAAAGCTCAGCCAGATATGCGTGACAAGCCATAAGAAAAAAGTTTGCCTCCACATCATTTTCGTCTTTTGATATCATGGCTTCACTTCTTTCTATACCTTTATTCAAATAGGATTCGAACAATCTGTATGACTTATGCTCATTTTTTATAGGTCGATATTTCCAACTTACGTAAAATGCTTTCAGCAGCCATATGCCGGGATAATCGCCAATTTTCTTTTCCAAATCTGCGATCATCACATCTGCAGCTTCGAAATTTAGGTTGTAAATGCTATCTATCGCCTGGTGTATTTTCTCAACAGCGCCGGTATCATCAAGCATTTTATACTGACCATGCACTGGGGAAATAAACCACAACAGAAGCAGAAAAGAGAGTTGATATTTAATATGATTGATTTTCAATTGATGTCGCTTAGCTGGTCGAAATTGGGAAAAGTTATTTGAATATTCGGTAAAAAAAGTGTTAAGTTTCAGAGGTTTTCAAATTGTTTTGGCTATGCTTGAACTATTAGATCTCATTTTTCTATTGTTACATTTTCTTATCATCTTTTTCAATCTATTTGGATGGATATGGAAAAAAATGCGAAAACCTCACTTAATTGTTCTTGCCGCCACTCTTTTTTCTTGGTTCATTTTGGGTTTGAAATATGGATTGGGATACTGTTTTCTTACAGATTGGCATTGGGAAATAAAAATGGAATTGGGTGAAACCAACCTTCCAAATTCATTTATAAAATATTTTTTCGATCAATATACTTTTTTCGATCTATCAGCAGAACTTGTGGATATTATCACGATCGTCGCCATAACATTGGTCATTCTAATTACTGTATTTGTCAATTTTATAAAGAAAGAAAAAAAATGATTGCTGTGCATAGTTCGTCATAATTTGTAAGAACCGATATAAATTTATTGTGTTTAATATTTTCAATTAATATTTTTATAATAATGTATATTTTTGGGCAAAAAATTACTTTATCGTGAATACTGCTACTCTACTATCTGCAATCTTTGTTATCTTTTTTTTCTCCTGTACATCAAAGAACAAGAGTGTAAAAATAAATTACCCTGAAACTATGAAGGGAGACCATGTCGATACGTATTTTGGTGTTGATGTGCCGGATCCTTTCCGCTGGTTAGAGGATGATCGATCCGGAGAGACTGGGTCTTGGGTCAAAGCTCAAAATGAAGTCACATTTTCATTTTTAGACAAGATTTCTTACCGGGACAAAATCAAGGAACGGCTAGAAGTTCTCTATAATTATGAGCGCATTTATGCGCCTTCTAAACATGGAGATTGGAATTATTATTTTAGGAATGATGGGTTGCAAAATCAAGATGTATTGTATAGACAACACCTTGATGGAAGTCAGGACGAAGTGTTTCTAGATCCAAACAAATTTAGCGACGATGGAACGATTTCCCTTTCAGGCACAGGATTCACAAATGATGGTTCATTGATTGGATATTTAATATCTGAAGGTGGGTCTGATTGGCGTAAGGTAATTGTCATGGATACAGAGAGCAAGGCAATAATCGAAGATACCTTAAGTAATATTAAGTTTAGCGGAATTGCATGGCAGGGGAATGAGGGATTTTATTACAGTAGCTATGACAAACCCGAAGGAAGTCAATTGTCTGAAATGACGCAAATGCACAAGGTCTATTTTCATAAGATTGGAACACCACAATCGGCTGACGAATTGATTTTTGGCGGAGAAAATAAAGTTAGGAGATATGTAGGGGCCAGCTTAACTGAGGATGAGCGTTATTTGCTTATTACTGCAGCAACCAGTACTTCTGGCAATGAGATGTACATAAAAGACCTATCACAGCCAAATTCAGAATTGCTGCAAATTGTTGACGATTTTGATAACAATCATCGCGTGATTGATAATGAAGGGTCAACACTTTTTATCCATACAAACCTTGATGCTCCAAACAACAGGATTGTAAAAGTTGATGCTTCGGATCCAAATCCTGAGCATTGGGTGGATGTGATTCCCGAAACTGATATGGTGATGACGGCATCTACAGCAGGCAAAAATATCTTTACTTTTTATCTGGAGGATGCAAAAACAAAAGTTCTGCAATTTGATCGAATGGGCAAAAAAGAGCGTGAGATCAAATTACCGGGAATAGGAACTGCTTCTGGTTTTGGTGGCAAGGTTGATGATCAGGAGATTTATTATTCGTTTACCTCTTTTACAGCTCCCCAAACCATTTTTAAATTCAATATCGCTTCCGGTGAATCTGATCTCTATCGTAGTCCTACAGTAGATTTCACTCCTTATGATTACGTAACAAAGCAAGTGTTTTATAGCTCAAAAGACGGAACATCGGTCCCCATGTTCATCGTACACAAGAAAGGTATTTCCCTGGACGGGAAAAATCCAACTATGCTGTATGGTTATGGAGGTTTTAATATTAGTTTAAAACCCGGATTTAGTGTCAATAGAATAGTTTGGTTAGAAAATGGAGGGATTTATGCGCAACCCAACCTTCGCGGTGGTGGTGAGTATGGAGAAAAATGGCATTTGGCAGGAACAAAAAGGGACAAGCAAAATGTATTTGATGATTTTATAGCCGCCGGTGAAATGCTGATAAATGAAGGCTATACATCTAGTGAATTTTTATGTATTTATGGTCATTCAAATGGGGGGCTTCTTGTTGGAGCAACTATGACCCAAAGGCCAGATCTGGCCAAGGTGGCATTCCCTGCAGTTGGTGTGATGGATATGTTGAGATACAATAAATTTACGGCAGGCGCAGGCTGGGCATTTGACTATGGCACTGCAGAAGATTCTAAAGAAATGTTCGAATATTTAATAGGATATTCGCCCTTGCATAATCTCAAAGATGGCGTCGAATTCCCTGCTACAATGATAACAACTGCCGATCATGACGATAGGGTGGTACCGGCACATTCGTTCAAATTTGCTGCCACTTTACAAGCTGCACAAGCTGGTAAAAATCCAACGTTGATACGGATTGAAACTGATGCAGGGCATGGAGCAGGCACGCCAATAAGCAAGGTCATTGAGCAGTCAGCAGACATGTATGCTTTTGCCTGGTACAATATGGGTGTTACGCCAGAACTAGCAAAATAGCATCGCATTTAAGCAATCGGTCTTTTCTATCGTATGGATGAGCTGGATACAATTCAACCTAAAATTTTTTAAATTCTGGTTTTAATAATTAATCCTGAAGTAAATCTATATTTGAAGAAAAAGTTGGGCGCTAAATGTATTCCACAACATCCTCCAAAGCCATACTCCGAGATGCTTTAATTAAAATAATGGAATCCATAAATTTATTTTCATTTAAATATTCAATTAGAAAATCCTTTGTTTTCATATAAACGCCATGACCAAATGCCTCATGGGCAAACTTCATAGAGTCACCACAAAAGATGGCAAACTGGAAATTAAGTTCCTTAAGCTTTTTCCCTATTTGTGCATGTTCTGATTCTGTATCCTCGCCCAATTCGAACATATCGCCAAGAATGGCCACTTTGTTTTTTGATTTCATTTGTGCCAGGTTTTCCAGCGCTTTTTCCATAGAGGAAGGATTTGCATTGTATGCATCCAATACGATGGTATTACTACCCTGTTTTATAATTTGAGACCTGTTATTCGATGGTATATATGTTGAAACAGCGTCATTAGCTTTTTCTTCAGGTACTTCAAAAAACTTACCGATACAAAGCGCTGTTGCAATATTTTCAAAATTGTAGCTGCCCACCATCCTGGTTTGTACCATGCTTCCCGCCCCTGTTTTAATCTTCACATATGGGTCTGCACCATAAAATTCACATGGGCAATAGCTTCCTTCATTTGGATAGAAAAAAGTTTTTTTAATCCGCTTACTCATATTCATGAGAATGTCCTGGTTCTGATTAATGAAAACAGTTCCATCATTTTTGATGAGAAAATCATACAATTCACTCTTGGCGCGAATTACGCCTTCAAAACCCCCAAACAACCCCGTATGAGCCTTGCCAATATTTGTGATCACTCCATGAGTAGGCATGCAGATTGAGGATAAAAAGGCAATTTCACCGATGTGGTTAGCGCCCATTTCTATGATCGCCAGTTCATGATTCTGGGTAATGGACAATAAACTGAGTGGTACACCAATGTGATTGTTCAGATTTCCTTTTGTAGCAAAAGATTGATACGAAGTACTCAATACCGCATGCATCAACTCCTTGGTTGTTGTCTTTCCATTTGATCCTGTGATGCCGATAATAGGAATATTAAGTTTTTTCCTATGAAATCGAGCCAACTCCTGAAGCGCCTCCAATCCATCAGAAACAAAAATAGTCTTCCCCGGAATTTCAAAATCTTTATCATCTACAATAGCTGAAATTGCTCCGGAATCTATTGCCTTTGCAGCAAACTTATTGGCATTGAAATTCGGCCCTTTCAAGGCAAAAAAAAGATTCCCTTCTCTAATTTCCCTGGTATCAGTACAAATGCCGGTACTTTCAATAAACATCTGATATATTTTTTCTATCATAGATTATTATTCATGAATATTCGTTTACAACTTAATCACAAATGATCGAGTCATGAATATAAATTGTTTATAGAATAATTAACGTGACACACAGTTATTTTTTTTAAGTCAATGATTACCTTTTCAATAAGATTTCTAAGTCCCATCATTTTTTTTATTCCATTTCTAACTTTTGCCCAAGTTGTATTTCAACCAAAGTTTGACATTGGCGTATTGGATGAAGATAAAAGCTAAAAAAATCCATTGCTGCTTAATATACGACACTCTTGGAGGTCTGAGTTTATGCGAATAGATCGTGATCTTACATTAGAAAAAATTAAACTGGTTTCATCAATTGGTGATATCGATTTGAATGGTAAGGCGGATTTGATGACCACAGATCATCGTGGGGAAGGAAAGATTCATTTTGAATTTTGTACGAAATGTGTGTTTAGTAAATTATTATTCTCTTGCAAGACTCTATAATCAATCTCACTCATTGATTGTTTTATGACAATGATCTTTCTTTTGTCAAATAGCAAAAATGCTTCTTATTTTTGCGGATAAAATTAATTATTTTTGCAGCGATTTTTTGAAAGTGTTATGATGTATTAATCCTAATTCTAACTGTAAAATCACATATTAATTCTGAGCATATTTTGGCTTTTTTCAAACTAGCTAAATACGCTTTTAACAAGAGTTTAACTTTAATTTTTATAAAGATGAAAGATGCAGTAGCAATTTGTTGTGGTGGCGGTCCTGCACCGGGAATAAATACAGTCGTGGGAAGTGTGGCCAAGATATTCATTAGAAATGGATGGAAGGTAATCGGTTTGCATGGTGGTTATTCGGGATTGTTTTCTAAGGAACCAAAAATGGTAGATATCGATTTTTTATATGCAGATGATATTTTTAACAGAGGTGGATCAGCGTTGAAAATGAGCAGATTCAAGCCAAAAGAATCAGACTTTGAGAACAATTTCAACCTCGATTTTTTCAAAGCAAACAACGTCAAACTTTTAGTCACCATCGGGGGAGACGATACAGCCACTACTGCCAATAGAATTGCTAAATTTATCAAAGATAATGGGTACGAATTGAAGAATATTCACGTGCCTAAGACCATTGATAATGATTTGCCATTGCCGGACAACACACCAACTTTTGGATATCAGAGCGCCAAAGAAGCAGGTGTAGCTATATGTAATACAGTTTATGAAGATGCCAGAACTAGTGAAAACTGGTTCATTGTTTCTGCAATGGGAAGGTCGGCAGGTCACCTTGCTGCAGGTATCGGTGGAGCTTGTCACTTCCCCATGTTGGTCATTCCTGAGATGTTTAACAAAACAGAGATTACAATCGATAAAATTGTGAGTCTTGTTGTTTCATCTATAGTCAAAAGAAAGATACTTGGAGTGCCATATGGTGCAGCAATTGTTTCTGAGGGGGTATTTCATGACTTGAGCGATGACGAAATCAAGAGTTCAGGGATTAGTTTTTCATATGACGAGCATGGTCATCCTGAATTAGGCAAGGTATCCAAAGCCCATATCTTTAATGAAATGATCGAAAAAAAGTTGAAAGAGCTTGGATTGGATGTGAAAACCAGGCCGGTAGAAGTCGGCTATGAAGTTAGATGCGTTAGACCTATTGGATATGATTTGGTTTATTGTTCTTTGCTGGGAGTAGGAGTGTATGAACTTTATCAGCAGGGCGCTTCAGGCTGTATGGTGTATGTGGGTTCTTCCGGAGAGGCTAAACCTTTATACCTTGAAGATCTTCAGGGTGAGGATGGTAAAATTCCACCAAGATTGGTTGACATCGATGGTCATGGAGCAACTACATTAATAAAAAATAACCTGCAATTTATTGAGCCGGCAGACTATGAAGCCGCCAAAGAATTCGTTAGCAACCCTGAAGAACTGGATTTTTATAAAATTCTGAACTGGTAAAAACAAAGGTATTATCAATTGTAAAATGCGTAGCTGTAAAGACACGCATTTTTTTTTGTCTTTGTATATTTTACGTTAATTTTAAATTTCATACACTGTAAAAATCAATCTATTCTCATAGCATTTGGATAAACTTTATCAAATAATAAAAAAAGCACTGAAAATATCTCATAATGAATCCAAAGGGTTTTTCAGCTTGCTAATTGTATGTGTTATTGCTTTAACACTATTATATTTTCCTCGGATGGTTATTCTACAAAACAGTACAATAGATCCATCTGACATAAGGCGGCTTGACAGTCTGGTGGTTATATTGGAGAATCGAGATATGTCAAATATGAATCATGCACTTTTTTTATTCGACCCCAATTCGATTTCGCTGGATAGCTTACTATTGCTTGGTTTCCCAAAAAAGGTGGCAAAAACATTAAATAACTATCGATCAAAAGGTGGCAGGTTTTACATAAAAAAAGATGTGAAAAAAATTTATGGAGTTTCAGATCATTTGATGGATGATATTTATGACTTTATAAAATTACCGGATAGCGTTGTACTCGATCGGAAGAATAATACAAAGGTGAAATTTGATCTCAATACGGCAAACATTGAGCAATTTAAAAAGGTAAGCATGATCGGAGATGTGTTGGGAAATCGAATAATAAAATACAGAGATATACTTGGTGGTTTTATCCATAAAGACCAATTGGAAGAGGTCTATGGATTGTCAGGAAATGCCTTGCGGAATTTAAAATCAATTTCTTTTATTGCCGGGGAATTCAAGCCTCGCTTAATAAAAATTAATCGTGATAGTGTGGAGACAATTCGAAATCATCCTTACATATCCGATCTCTTGTCAGAGGATATCTTAAGATTTAGAAAAATAAATTCTACAATTGAATCGGATAAAGTACTTGCTAATTTTAAATCGGTGGATAAAAGTAAATTTGAAAAATTGATTTTATATCTTGACTTCCAATAATCATAGCAAGTGAATGAAGCATATTCTTCAATCCTATCTTAGACGACTTACTAATCTTACAGCCAATAATAAATCATTGTTATTATTGCGATTAATCTCTGATCGATTTATTGATCTTCATGAATTTAATTATTTATTTAAAAAGACTTCATTTGAAATTGTAAACAGTCTGATTGGGAAAAAGTCCAAGATTAGTATATGTCGTCTTGCAGATAGCAGGGATGAGGCAAGTAATCTGATGAGCAGAAAACTGAAGCGACTATCCAGAACTGAAAAATATATTTATGATGAACGTGGATCAAAGGACTTGTATGTTGGCTGGCCGTTTATTAAGGGTAAGTTTTCTGACGGCACAATGGTTCGATGTCCATTATTGTTTTTCCCTGTGGAGCTTAGCCTGGATGAGAATGAATGGAATCTAAGTTTAAGAAAAGATGTAAGTATTACATTTAACAAATCTTTTTTACTCGCCTATTCCCATTTCAATGAGATAAAGATCCCCGAGGATTTCATCGAGCAAACCCTGGATGATCTTGAAAAAGACAGCACGGTTTTTCGAACTACACTTTATAAGATTTTAAAGGAAAGTCCGGTGGAACTCAATTTCAATCAGGAAACTTTCATTGATGAATTAAAAGCATTTAAGGAGTATAAAAAGTCAATTTTTGATAAAAAGAGGCAAAATGGAGTAATAAAGCTATATGCAGAGGCTGTGTTGGGAATATTTCCACAAGCAGGTTCCTATCTGGTCCCGGATTATCATCATTTGATTGAAGAAGATAAATATGAAGATATTGAGCAGTTTTTTGTTTCCAGGTCTATGGAAAAAAATATCAATCCTGATAAACACAGTGCAGAGTATTTCCATTTCTTAAATAAGGTAAAGGAAGAAAATACATTTACACCATTCAAATTGGATGTGTACCAGGAAAATGCGCTAAAAGCAATAAAAAAGGGCAATTCACTGGTGGTTCAGGGCCCTCCGGGTACCGGAAAATCCCAGTTGATTTGTAACCTGATCAGTGATTTTATTGCCAGGGGAAAAAGAGTGCTTTTAGTTTGTCAGAAAAGGGCGGCCTTGGATGTAGTTCATGAGCGTTTGTTTGCCAGTAAAATTTCAGATTTCACTGCTCTTGTCCATGATTTTAAAAATGACAGGAAATCTATTTTTGGCCAGATCAATGAGCAGATCGAAAAGTTGCATGATTACCGCATGAAAAATGGTAGTCTGGATACTATTCAGCTTGAGCGTAGTTTTTTGCAATCAAGCAGAAGGATAGACCAAATCACGGAAGAATTTGAGGAATTTAAAGAGGTTTTATTTGATGAAAGTGAAGCTGGTATATCCGTAAAAGAGTTATATCTGAACTGTGACAGAAATGCACCAACAATAAACATCAAGCAGGAATATCGACAGTTTTCCTATCAGGAAATACTTCCTTTTGAAAATAAGCTGAAAATTTACCTGGCTTACTACAAGAAGTTAAACAGGGAAGGATACACATGGAGAAACAGGAAAAGATTTTCCGGATATGGTATTGAGGATCTTAATAAAATGAAGTCCATTTTACGAGAAATCCCGCATTTTCAGGAGGAAATTTCAAAAAGGATCAAAAATGTTCTTGGATATGGCATGGAGCTCAAAGTTGCTGAGAAGGTGTACGAAGGTCGTGAAAAGTTGAAAGAAATGTTGCGGCACTTAAATGACGATAATACATATGGTATGTTTCAACATATCGTAATGACCAGAGATTGTAACCCTGATCTTCATTGGCTTTCTACAATAAAAAGAAATTTGATGGGATGTTTTGAGGGTGCCGGGCCAGAAATCAGCTTGGAAGTAAAAGACCTCGGACGATTTCAAAAAGCATTGGAAAGTAAAATGCAGGCAAGGAAAAATATTTTCCTGAATATAAAATGGTATCTTTTTTCAAAAGATAAAGTCTGGATAAAAAGAGTATTAGCATCAAATAATTTGCGAAGAAAAGAGGAAGATTATAGGATACTGGAAAAAATGGTGGATTACAGGCTTAATCTGGAGCATAATATTACTAAATTAAAATCAACAAAATGGCTTTCAGCATTACCTGATTTTTATTTAAAAGATGTCTTCGGTAAATGGTTTTCCGCACAGTTAAATGCTACTGCTTCCTATTTGATTTTTGATAGCTACCGAAATTTTAGAGAATACTTTAATACCAAAAAATTATCCAGGGAGGATTTTATAGAAAAAATAAATCAACTTTATCTGATAATCAGTGATATCCCCACCAGGATGGACCAATGGAGAATTTATTTCAGGGATGCGCGAATTGAAATAATCCTGGCAGATTCGAGGTTAAATGAAAAAATGATCTCATCACTTATCGATGATTTTGATGCTCTTTGTGATTTCGATAATCTTAAAAGCGAGTTCAGCGATCAAGAAAGAAATGTAATAGATAAGTTGATTGATTTTAAGGAATATAAATCTGAAGAAGAGATGTTGGATATATTTCATAATAGTCTGATGCTATCCTGGATCGATCATATCGAGACTAAGTATCCAATTCTTCGGTCTGTTAATTCATTGAAATTTGATCATATGCAATTGGATCTTCAAGGGGCGGTCAAGGAGAAGTTGAAAATGAGCATGGATATCACCCTTCTCAAAGTGCGGGAGCGCACGTATGAAAATGTTGAATTTAACAGGTTAAATAATATGGTTACCTATCGAAACCTGGCACATCAATTGACGAAAAAGAGGCAGATATGGCCAATTAGAAAAGTGATTCAACATTTTGAAAATGAAATTTTTGATCTTGTCCCGTGTTGGATGGTGAGCCCTGAAGCGGTTTCGGCAATTTTTCCTATGGAAAAATTGTTTGATCTGGTCATATTTGATGAGGCGTCACAATGTTTTTCAGAACAGGC